>Ga0157369_10004823_pt1 | contig 15835 bp, 12 predicted proteins | sample C25metaG_FD_113461 | JGI IMG/M metagenome (GOLD analysis project Ga0157369, IMG submission 113461) | Corn rhizosphere microbial communities from Kellogg Biological Station, Michigan, USA - C2-5 metaG | ecosystem: Host-associated > Plants > Roots > Rhizosphere > Soil | place: USA: Michigan... | reverse complement strand
GTTCAAGAGCGCAATCATCGCCACCGGCTCGTACCCGTTGCGTCCGCCGATCCCCGGGCTCGACTCGCCGCGCTGCGTCGACTCGACGGGGCTGCTCGCGCAGACCGAGCTGCCCAGACGTCTGGTCATCCTCGGCGGCGGCATCATCGGCTGCGAGTTCGCGTCCATCTTCAGCCGCTTCGGCTCCGACGTGACGATCATCGAGATGCTCGACACCCTCATCCCGCAAGAGGACCTCGATGCGCGGAAGGAGCTCGCGAAGCAGTTCCAGAAGCGGGGCATCGCGCTGCAGCTCGGCAAGCAGTGCAAGGAAGTGCGTGACGACGGCTCGCAGCTGACGGTCACGTTCGGCGAGGGCGAGACCGTGCAGGCCGACCTGATGCTCGTCAGTGTCGGACGCGGCCCGACCGTCGAAGGTCTCGGCCTCGAGGACATCGGCGTCGAGTTCGACAAGCGGAAGGGCATCGTCAACGACGACCACAGACAAACGACGCGGCAGAACATCTACGCGGTCGGCGACTGTGCCGGGCACTGGCAGCTCGCGCACACCGCGTTCCGCGAGGGCGAGGTCGCGGCCGAGAATGCGTGCGGCCACGACACGATCGTCGACGTCCGCGCCGTCCCGCGTCCCATCTACACCGACCCTGAGATCGCCGCGGTCGGCCTGACCGAGGCCGAGGCGCGCGAGCAGTACGGCGACGACGTCGCCGTCGGCCAGTTCCCATGGGTCGCGAACGCACGCGCGGTCATGCAGGACGAGACCGTCGGCTGGGTGAAGTCGATCCACGAGACGCGGTACGGCGAGCTGCTCGGCCTCGTCATGGTCGGCCCGCACGTGACCGACATGATCGAGGCGGGCGTCATTGCCATCGACGCCGAGTCGACGGTCGAGACGGTTGCCGACGGCGTGGCACCGCACCCGACGCTCTCGGAGGCGATCAAGGAAGCGGGCCTCGTCGCCCTCGGTCGCGCCATCCACGTCCCGAACCGGAAGCCGAGGGCCACGGCGACTGCATAACCGGAGAGCGGGCGGGAACGTTGTCCATGCGATGTCGCTCGCTCTCCTCTTCATCCTCACCGCGGTCTCGGTCGCAGCGGCGCTCGCGTCGCTCGCGTTCGCCCTCGCCCGCACCTAGCGACCCGGCGCGACCGCCGGCGCTCCCCCGGCCCTGGCCGCAAGTTTCGGTGCTTTCCGGCATCAACTAGGGCATGTCGCCCCGACTCGGGCAGAAGCCCGGCGTGGACCGAGCGTTCGAGCGGCTCTACCGTCACCACGCCGCCGACGTCTACCGCTATGCGCTCGCGGTCCTCCACAACCAGGCGGACGCGGAGGACGTGACCCAGACCACGTTCATGAACGCGTACCGCGCGCTCGAGCGCGGCGATACACCCCGCGCTCCACACAACTGGCTGATCGCGATCGCGCACAACGTCTGTCGGCAGCGTTTCCGCACGGCCGCGCGGCGCGTACAGGAGGTGGGCTTCGACGAAGACGTCGCCGACCAGTTCGTCCGCGCCGAGGACGACGATGCCCCGACGTCGGCCGACGTCCGTCGTGCGCTCGGCCATCTCGCGTTCAACCAGCGCGCAGCCCTCGTCATGCGCGAGCTCGAGGGCCGCCCGTACGCGGAGATCGCCGAGCTGCTCGAGGTGAGCGTCACGGCGGTCGAGACGCTGATCTTTCGCGCGCGTCGCGCGTTGCGCGAGCAGCTCGATGTCGCGCTGACGTGCGGACAGGCCGAGCCGCTGCTCTCACGGGAGCTCGACGGCCGGCTGACGAAGTCCGACCGTGGACAGCTGCGCGCGCATCTCCGCGAGTGCAGCGGTTGCAGGACACTCGCGCGCCGCCAGCGGGCGCAGCGCAGCGCCCTCCGCGCGCTCGGCGCGATCCCGTTGCCCTCCTCGCTCGCGTCGCTCGTCGGTGGAGGTGCGTCGGTCGGCGCGGCCGTCGCCGTGAAGGCCGCGGCGGTCGTGGTCGCTGCGGGCGTGATCGGCGGCGTCGGGTACGACGTCCACCATGCGCTCGCCCCGCCGCCCGTGCAGCGGCGACCTCACGTGGCAGTTGGCCGCCCGGTCGCGGCGCGCACGCGGGGCCCGCAGGTCGCCGTCACGGCCGCGCCGGCAGCGGCCGCGGCGGTCGTCGCTCGACGCCCCGCCACTCCGAGGGTGACGAGGCGACGTGCGGATTCGCACGCGGCCGGCATCCTCCACGAACCGGCGTCCTCCGCCGACGCGCCCGCCGAAGCCGCGCCGGCTGCCGCCCGGACGACCCACGGCGCGATCGAGCGCAGACGGAGCGACGGCAAGACCACGGACAACGGCAGAGCGCACCTCCACGGCGCAGGCGAGCCTCCGCCGCCGCAGTCCGGGCGCCCCGCCGGCACCGCCGGAAACCCCCGATCCCATGCGAAACACGGGCCGCTGCCGGTGCTCCCGGCGATCGCCCTCGACGGCCTTACACAGACTTCACAAAACGGCGGCGCAAGGAACGACGCGGTGCGGCATCTTCATCCATAGGACGTGCCCTCGTCCCTAACACCCTCCGGGGCCATGCCGCCCGCGGGCCCCGGAGGGGTTTTCAGGCTTCCCGTGAAGAGGCCGCTCTGCCGCAGGAGCGGCCTCTTCCTTGGATCGGCTTGGTACGGTCACGTCATGTCGATCCTGAACAGACGTAACGCCGTCGTCGGCTGGCTCACGACGAAGGTCGTGAAGCGCGTCGTCAAGAAGAAGGCGGCCGACGCCGTGCCGAACGCACGCACCGGCGGTGCGACGGCCGGCGCGCTCGCGGCGCTCGGCGGGGCGCTCTTCTTCTGGAAGAAGAAGCGCTCCGGCAGCGGCAGCAACGAGTGAGCGAGCTGTTCCGCCCGGCGATTGCCGAGCTCGTTCCGTACGAACCCGGGAAACCGGTGGAAGAGGTGCAGCGAGAGCTCGGTCTCGAGCGTGTCGTCAAGCTGGCCTCGAACGAGGGACCGTTTCCGCCGTTCCCCGCGGCGCTCGAGGCGATGGACCGGGCGGCACGGGAGCTCAACCGCTACCCCGACGGCGGCGCGTGGGCGCTGCGCTCCGCGCTCGCTGCACATCACGGCGTGCGCTTCGAGGAGATCGTCATCGGTTCGGGCGCCGACGGCGTCATCGATCTGCTGTCGCAGGCGACCCTCGACCCCGGCGACGAGGTCGTCTGCGGCTGGCCCTCCTTTCCGAGTTACGTGCTCGACGCCGCGAAGCTCGGCGCCGGCGTCCGCCGTGTGCCGCTTCGCGACCACACCTACGACCTCGGCGGCCTCCTCGCCGCGATCGGGCCGCGGACGAAGCTCGTCTACGTCTGCCATCCGAACAACCCGACCGGCACGGGCAACCCGCGCAACGAGCTCCTCGCGTTTTTCGAGCGCGTGCCCGATCACGTGCTCACGGTCCTCGACCAGGCCTATTTCGAATACATCGACGATCCGGAATACGCCGACGGGGTCGAGGAGATCTTCAAGCAAGGCCGGCGCGTCGTCGTGCTGCGCACGTTCTCGAAGATCTATGGGCTCGCGGGGTTGCGCGTCGGGTACGGCGTCGCCCCGGAGGACGTCGTCGTCGCGACGAGCAAGGTGCGGCGCGCGTTCGACGTGACGGCGACCGCGCAGGCGGCCGCGGTTGCGAGCATCGGCCAGGCGGACGAGCTCGCGCGGCGGCGCGCCGCGAACGCGGCCGGTCGCGCACAGCTCGAGGCTGCGCTCCGTGGCCACGGGCTCGAGCCCGCCGGGCCGGCGCTCGGCAACTTCGTCTTCGTCGACGTCGGCGACGGCCGCGCGCTCTTCGAACGGCTCCTGCGCGAGGGCGTGATCGTGCGCCCGCTCGCGGCGTTCGGCGCCCCCGAGGCGATCCGGGTCTCGGTCGGGACCGCGGAGGAGAACGCCTTCTTCGCGACCGCCCTCGGACACGTCCTTTCGGGCGTCTCGTCATGATCACGTCCTGCTGTTAACGTCTCGGCGGCCGTGCTGCGCCGCCCTACCCTGAGGCAGTTCCGGCCGCTCCGCCTGTCCGGATTCCGGCTGCTGTTCTGCTCGACTCTCGCGTCGAGCCTCGGCACGCTGCTCGCGCAGATCGCGCTCGCGATCGAGATCAAGGATCGGACGAACTCCGGGCTCTGGGTCGGAGCCGTCCTCGTCGTCGGCTTCCTGCCGACGATCCTCGTGGGCCTGACGCTCGGTCCGCTGATCGACCGCTTGGAGCGGCGGAAGCTGATGGTGACCGCCGATCTCGTCCGTGCCGCCGTCTTCTTCGGGCTCGTCTTCGTCGGGAGCGCGGGCGGGATCGTCGCGCTTGCCTTCGTCGCCGGGCTTGCGACGGGCTTCTTCCGTCCGGCGGTGTACGCCGGCATTCCGAACCTCGTTCCCGAGCAAGACCTGCCGCATGCCAATGCCCTCCTGCAATCGGTCGAGAACATGAGCTGGGCGATCGGGCCGATCCTCGGCGGCCTCCTCACCGCGGCGACGAGCCCACACGTGGCCTACTGGATCAACGCGGTCTCCTTCCTCATCTCTGCGTCGTTGATCGTGCGCATTCCCGCGCGCCTGCTGCAGAGCGCGACCGCGCTGACGCGCGGCCACTGGACGGATCTCAAGGACGGCTTCCGCGCCGTCCGCGAGTCGCGTGTCCTCCTTGCCGTCCTCCTCGCCTGGGGCGTCGCCGGTCTCGGCATCGGCAGCGTCAGCGTCAGCGAGGTCTTCCTCGCGAAGAACACGTTCCACGCGGGGGATTTCGGCTACGGGCTCCTGTTCGGCGGTATCGGCACGGGCCTCGTCATCGGCAGCTTCTGGAGCAGCTCGATCCAGGCGCGACTCGGCATCGCGCGTACCTACGGGCTCGCGATCGCCGTCATGGGCATCGGCTTCGGCCTCGGGTCGCTCGCGCCGGACGTGTGGGTCGCCGCGCTGTGCTGTGTCGTCGGAGGGATCGGCGACGGCGTCGCGATCGTGTGCAACGCGCTGCTCGTGCAGACCGGTGCCCGCGACGAGATCCGCGGACGCGCGCTGACCGTGCTGATGAGCGGAACGATGCTCGTGCAGGCGATCGGCACGATTCTCGCGGGCGCCTTGATGCCGGCGGACGGCGCGCGCTGGGTGTGGGGCGCGGGCGGGATCGTGTTCCTCTTCGCCGCGGCGATCGGCTATCTGCTCGCGCGCGAACCGAGCCGTGCACCGGCGCCCGCACCGACCTAACTAGAGTCCGGCGTCGTGGCCGGACGGCGCGACTGGACACGTGAGACCCTCGCGGCCGGCATACGCGACGGCGACCGGCGGGCGCTCGCCCGTGCGATCACGCTCGTCGAGAACGGCGATGCGCTCGCGTACGACGTCGTGCGCGATCTCTATCCCCAGACCGGCGGCGCGTACGCGATCGGGCTGACGGGGCCGCCGGGCGTCGGCAAGTCGTCGCTCATCTCATCGTTGCTGCGGCACATCCGTCCGGAAGGCACCGAGGTCGGCGTCATCTCCGTCGACCCGTCGAGCCCCTTCTCGCAGGGTGCGCTGCTGGGCGATCGCATCCGCCTCTCCGACCACTTCCTCGACCCCGGCGTCTTCATCCGCTCGATGGGGACGCGCGGCCATCTCGGCGGTCTCGCGGAGGCGACACTGCAGGCGCTGCTCGTGCTCGATGCCGCCGGCAAGGAGGTCGTCATGCTCGAAACCGTCGGCACGGGGCAGAGCGAAGTCGAGGTGATCGGCATCGCCGACACCGTCTTGCTCGTGCTGATGCCCGGCTCCGGCGACTCGGTGCAGGCGTTGAAGGCCGGCATCATGGAGATCCCCGACGTGATCGCGATCAACAAGATGGATCACCCGGCGGCGAAGACGATGCTCAACGAGGTGCGTTCGATCCTCGGTCTCGACAAGGACCGTGAGTGGCGCCCGCCGATCGTCCTGACCGAGGCGACGCGCGGCGAGAACGTGCCCGAGCTCTGGGAGAAGCTCGTGGACCACCGGACGTTCCTCGAATCGTCGGGGCAGCTGGAGGAGCGCAGACGCCGCAATCTCGCGAGCGAGGTCTTCTCGGTCGCTTCGGCGCGCGCGAAGCAGCACATCGAGCGCGCGGTCGCCGACGATCCCGAGCTGCGTCGTGTCCTCGACGCCGTGCAGCGACGTGAGCTCGACCCGCTCAGCGCGGTCCGTGAGATTCTCGAGAAGGTGTTCAAGGTCGATGGCAGCCGGGCCTGAGCTGAAAGACATCGAGGCCGCGCGCGCGCGGCTCGACGGCGTCGCACGCGTGACGCCCGTCTACCCCTCCGAGACTCTCTCGCGCGCGGTCGGGCGGGAGGTGCAGCTGAAGGCAGAGAATCTCCAGCGCACCGGCTCGTTCAAGATCCGGGGCGCGTACAACCGGATCTCGTCGCTCAGCGACAAGGAGCGCTCCGCCGGCGTCGTCGCGGCGAGCGCGGGAAATCACGGACAGGCGGTCGCGTGGGCAGCGCGCGAAGTCGGCGCACGCGCGCGCATCTTCATGCCGCAGGACGCGCCGATGGCGAAGGTCGACGCGACGCGGCACTACGGTGCCGACGTCGAGCTGACCGGGCCCGCGATCGAGGAGGCGCTCGACGCGTGCCGTGCATATGTGGCCGCGGAGGGCGCGACGTTCGTGCACCCGTTCGAGGACCCGGTCGTCATCGCGGGGCAGGGAACGATCGGCCTCGAGCTCGCCGACCAGGTCGAACAGGTCGAGACGGTCGTTATCCCGGTCGGCGGCGGCGGTCTCTCGTCCGGCATCGCGCTCGCGCTACGCGCGATCAAGCCGGGGATCCGCATCGTCGGCGTGCAGGCCGAAGGGACGCTGCCGGGTGGCTCCGGCTACACGATCGCCGACGGGATCGCAGTGAAGCAGCCGGGCGAATTGACGATGTCGATCCTCGACGACGTGCTCGACGACATCGTGTCGGTCGGCGACGAGGAGATCAGCGACGCGATCGTCGTGCTGCTCGAGCGCACCAAGCTCGTCGTCGAGGGCGCAGGCGCCGTCAGCGTCGCGGCGCTGCTCGCCGGCAAGGTCGGCGGCACGGGCTGCGTCGTCCCCGTGCTCTCCGGGGGCAATATCGATGCCACGCTGCTCATTTCCGTGATGCGGCACGGGCTCGCCGTCGCCGGCCGCTTCCTCGTCCTGCGCACGCGCGTTCCCGATCGTCCCGGCGAGCTCGCGCGGCTGCTGACGATGCTCGCGGAGGAGCGCGTCAACGTCGTCGAGGTCGAGCACCAGCGCGAGTCCGCGGGGCTCCCGGTCGCCGAGACGGGCGTCGAGCTGACGCTCGTCACGCGCGACCCCGCCCATTGCGACGAGATCGTCGCTCTCATGTCGTCGCTCGGCTATCCAGCCGAGCGGCTGACATAGAGGAACTCCGCGCACCGGAGGGCGCGGTCTCCGGTGCGCTTCGTGCAGTAAGGCTCGCTGTGCGGACGGTCGTGCGCGGCGCGCAGGACAGCCCTCATGGCGCTCGCTAAGCCCTCCGGTCTTAGCTTGCTTCAGACGAGGGCGGGGCGAAGCCTGTGCAGCAGGGCGAAGCGGCGGCGCGGGGCACGCTCCGGCTTGTCGATCTCCGGCAGGCGCGGCTCGCGGAGGGACGTCCGCAGCGCGTCGCGCTGCATCTGGCTCGTCGACATGTAATGGATCGCGGAGTTCATGACCACAGGACGCGCGGAGTGGTCGCTTTCTTCCCGCCGCCCTAGACTCGGGCGGTGCCCGTCTGTCCCGTCTGTGCAACCGAGAATCCCGAGGTCGCGCGCTTCTGTCTCGCGTGCGGCGCGGCGCTGAGCTCCGAGCCGGCGCGCGAGGAGCGCAAGATCGTGACGGTGCTCTTCGCCGACCTCGTCGGCTTCACCTCACGCGCCGAGCAGCTCGACCCGGAAGACGTGCGCGCCGTGCTCGCGCCGTACTGGGAACGGCTGCGCGGCGAGCTCGAGAAGCGCGGCGGCACGGTCGAGAAGTTCATCGGCGACGCGGTGATGGCGCTCTTCGGTGCGCCGGCCGCCCACGACGACGACCCGCTGCGTGCGGTCGGCGCCGCGCTTGCGATCCGCGACTGGGCGCGAGACGAGGCGGACGTGCAAGTGCGGATCGCGGTCAATACGGGCGAGGCGCTCGTCCTGCTCGGGGCGCGGCCGGCCGAGGGGGAGGGGATGGCGGCCGGCGACGTCGTCAACACGACCGCGCGGCTGCAGAGCGCAGCCCCGGTGAACGGCGTCCTCGTCGGCGAGGCGACGTACCGCGCGACGCGCGACGTGATCGAGTACGCCGAGCACGAGCCCGTGACTGCGAAGGGCAAAGCCGATCCGATTCCCGTCTGGGAGGCGGTGCAGGTCCGCTCGCGGCTCGGCATGGACGTCGAGCGCGCGACCTTGCCGATCGTCGGGCGTGTGCGCGAGCTCGGTGTGATCCTCGACGCGTTCGAGCGCGCGAAGTCGGAGCGCGAGCCGCAGCTCGTGACGCTCGTCGGCGTCCCGGGAATCGGCAAGTCGCGACTCGTCGGAGAGTTCTTCTCGCGCCTCGAGTCGCAGCCCGACCTCGTCTGGTGGCGGCAGGGCCGGGCGCTGCCGTACGGAGAGGGCGTCAGCTTCTGGGCGCTTGCGGAGATGGTCAAGGCGCAGGCCGGCGTGCAGGAGAACGACCTGGCGGAGACGGCCGAGGAGAAGCTCCGCGAGAGCGTCGCGCGCCTCGTGGACGAGGACGAACGCGCGTGGGTGCTCGAGCACCTGCTCCCGCTCGTCGGCGGCGAGCAGAAGGGCGGCACCGCGAAGAGCGCACCTGCCTGGCGGCGCTACTTCGAGGGGATGGCCGAGCAGCGCCCGTTGGTCATGGTCTTCGAGGACATGCACTGGGCCGACGACGGCTTGCTCGATTTCATCGACCACCTCGTCGACTGGGCGAGCGGCGTCCCGATCCTCGTGCTCGCGACAGCGCGGCCCGAGCTGCTCGACCGCAGGCAGGCCTGGGGCGGCGGGAAGCTCAACGTCTCGACGATCGCGCTGACGCCGCTCAGCGACGACGAGGCCGCGCAGATCATTCACGGCGTCCTCGAGCAGGCGGCGCTGCCGGCGGAGACACAACGGTCGCTGCTCGACCGCGCCGGCGGGAATCCCCTGTATGCGGAGCAGTTCGCTCGGCTGTACATGGAGCGCGGCTCTGCCGACGACCTCCCGCTGCCGGAGAGCGTCCAGGGATTGATCGCCGCGCGCCTCGACGGCTTGCCTGCGGAAGAGAAGCGGTTGATCCAGGACGCCGCCGTCTTCGGCAAGGTGTTCTGGGCGGGAGCGCTCGACGCCGACGAAGAGGCCTTGCACGCCCTCGAGCGAAACGGGATGCTGCGTCGCGAGCGGCGATCGGCCGTGGCCGGACAGACCCAGTACGCCTTCCGCCACGTGCTCGTCCGCGACGTCGCCTACGGGCAGATCCCGCGGGCCCGGCGCGCAGAGAAGCACGTCCAGGCAGCCGGCTGGATCGAGGCGCTCGGCCGCACCGACGACCACGCCGAGCTCGTCGCGTATCACCTCGCGGAGGCGTTCGAGCTCGGGCTCGACACGGGGGAGCGGCTCGCCGATGCGCTCGCGGCGGCGGCGCGGCGGGCGATCGCCCTGAACGCGTACGGCGGTGCGCTGGACTACAGCGGGCGCGCGCTCGCACTTCCGATCGCGGACGACGCTCGGCGTGCGCATCTGCTCGCCGTGCACGCACGTGCGCTGGCGATCGTGCGCGCCGATACATCGGCGCTCGGCGGCGCGATCGACCAGCTCGAGGCGATCGGGGACGTCGACGCGGCCGCGGATCTCGCGGCGTTCGCCGCGAACGCGGCGTGGAATGCGAACCGCCGGCCGGAGGCGGAGGAGCTCATCGCGCGCGGCGAAGCGCTGCTCGCGGACCGAGAGCCGACCCGTGCGTTGTGCGCGGTGCTCTCCGAGAAGGCCCGTCTCAGCGGCTTCGTCGACGACCCCGACGTCGCCGAGGCCACGGCTCGCCGGGCGCTTGCGCTCGCCGAGCGCTTCGAGCTGGTGGAGTTGCGCGCGGAGTGCATCGCGAACCTCGCGAACATCGCGTGGGCTCGGGGCGAATACGAACGGTCGGGCGAGCTGAACGAGGAGGCGCTCGCGGTGGCTCCGCCGGCGTCGCGACAGGCGCTGCGCGCGATGGTCAACCGCAGCCTCGCCGCGCTTGCAGCGGCCGACGGCCCCACGGTACGGGCGAATCTCGCGAGCTCACTCGAAGCGGCGCAGCGTCTCGGCGACGCGCAGTTCGTCTTCTGGACCATGGCCCCGGTCATCTACGAGAACTACTTCAGCCTCGGCCGCTGGGACGAAGCGTTGGAACGGCTGACGTCGGTGCTCCGCGACGTCGAGCGTGCGGGCGGCAGCTACATGCAGTCGAACTTCTACGTCGAGCGCGCGATGATCTTCGCATCGCGCGGCCGCGACGCCGAGGCTCACGCCGATCTCGACCTGGTGGTCGCATCACTCGAGACGAACCGGGACCTCCAGTTCCAGGGGAGCCTGCTGACGATGGCGATCCCCGTGTACGACATCCTCGGAGATCGCACGCGCGTCGCTGCGCTGCTCGATCGCCTGCTCGCGATCGGCCGCCCGACGACGGCCTTCGCACCGCCGTTCTTCGCCGAGACGGCCATCGCGATCGCGCGCCATGGATACGGCGATCGCTTCCTCGAGCGTTTCGCCGAGTCGCGGCCACATCGGCGGCTCGCTGCGGCCAGGCTGGTGTGGACAGGCCGTGCCGTGGAAGCTGCCGACATCTACGCGGGCGCATCCCCGCGCGAGGAAGCGACTGCGAGGCTCTTCGCCGCCGAGCAGCTGCGGGCTGCCGGCCGCACCGCGGAATCCACGGTGCAGCTCGAGCGCGGGCTCGCGTTCTTCCGTGCCGTCGGCGCGCGGCGGATCGTCGAGCAGGCTGAAGAGCTCCTTGCTGCCGCTTCCTAAGAGCCGCCGCAGCGGCGGAATGAGTACTTCTCGCCGCGCCACGTCGCGACGCCGCCGCCGAGCACCGGCCGCGCGTCCACGCCGACCGACTGCAGCACGCTCGCCGCGATCGCCGCTCGCGGGCCGCTCTCGCAGATCGTGACGATCGGCTGCGGGCCGCACAGACCGTTCTCCGCCGCCTGGCGCACCGTGCGGTACGGCAGGTGCGTGCTGCCCGGGATGAAGCCGAGGTCGCGCTCGTCCTTCTCGCGCACGTCGATCAGCTGCACCGCGTCGGCGGCGAGCCATTGCTCGACCTCGCCGACCGTCACGGCGTCGAGCGCCTCGTCGTCCCCCGGTGCACGCCAGCCGGCGACGTCGAAGATGCCGACCGCGTTGAGGCGCTCCGCAGCGAGCCGTGCGTCGTCCTCGGAACCGGCCTCGATGACGATGGGACGTTCGGGCAACACGAAAGCCGCCTTCGTCCCGAACGACGAGCCGTGCACGGGCACGTTGACCGCGCCTGCGCGATGTCCGGCGCCGAACTCGCGCGGCTCGCGCACGTCGAGCACGACGGCTCCGTCGGCAACATCGGCTCGACGGAGCTGCGGCTGCGCTCCGAAGAACGGGCCGCGATTCAGCTCGACGATCAGCTCCATGTTCGGTGGCCGCGGCGGCTGCTGCGTCACCTTGCACAGAAACTCCTCGTACGTCTCGACCAGTGAGCGGTTCGTCGTCCGCTCGCGCGCGATCGTCGTCGATCGCTCCGGGCTCATGTTCGCCCCGCAGAGCGACCCGGCGACATGACCGGGGTAGACGACGACGTCGTCGCCGAGCTCGGCGAGGCGGCGCAGCGAGTGAAACAGCCCTTCGGCGCCTTCCTCTGCGTCGACCGCGAGATCGGGCCGTGCCGTATCGCCGACGAACAGCGAGTCGCCGGTCATGACGAGCTTGCCGTCGACGGCGAACGAACAGTGCTCCGGGCGGTGGCCGGGGGTGTGGATGACGCGCAGCACGACGTCGCCGATCGCGATTTCCTCGCCGTCGCGCAACGGCTCGTGCGGGAACGTCGCGCCCGCGGCGGCGTGGACGCGCACGGGAATGCCGTGCTCGAGCGCGAGCCGGCCGTGTCCGGAAACGTGGTCTGCGTGCGTGTGGGTCTCCAGCACGACGACGATCTCGAGGCCTGCATCCACGTACCGCTCGATCGCGTAACCGGGATCGACGATCGCCGCGATCCCGGCCCGCTCGTCGCCGACGAGATACGAGGCGCAGCCGAGGTCGTCGTCCACGAACTGCCGGAACAGCACGAGCAGCGACGCTAGCACCGACTACGGCTATCAATCCTGAAGTGAAAGCCCTCCTCATCGCCCTGCTCGCAGGCCTCGTGCTGCCGGCAGCGGCGTGGGGGCACGCCACCCTCATCCGCACCGTGCCCGCGAACGGCGCGGTGCTCGCGCATTCGCCGGCGACCGTACGCATCGTCTTCGACGACGTCGTGCAGCGCGGGCCTGGGATCGAGGCCGTCCGCAACGGCGGCGCCTCCGTGCTCGACGGCAAGCCGCGCATCGCGGGCGGGCGGACGCTCGTCCTGCCGCTGCGGCGGGGGCTGGCAAAGGGGGACTACACGGTTCGCTGGGCGATCGTCTCGGACGACGGGCATCTCGAGTCCGGCGTGGTTGCGTTCGCCGTCGGCCTCGGCAGCTCACGACCGGTGCCGTCGCTCGGCGCCGAGGCGACCGGCGCGCGTCCGCCGGACGTGATCGCGCGCTGGCTCTTCCTCGCAGGCGTGCTCGGCGCCGTCGGCATCGCCGCGTTTGCGCTGGCCACCGGCGCGCGCGACGAGCAGATCGCGCTCGTGCTCGCGTCGTCCGCGGTCGTGTCGGCGCTCGGCGCCGCGGACGAAGCGCACCGCGTCGGCCTTTCGACGCGCGCCGGAACCGCGCTCGTCGTCGGCTCTGCGTACGCCGTCGTCGTCGCACTCGCCGCCGCCGCCGCGACGCTCGAGTCGCGTGCGTTGCCGGGCGCACTCGTGCTTGCGCTGCCGCTCGTCGCCGTGCCGACGTCGAGCGGCCACGCGCTCGATCGGGGGCTGAGCCGCGTCAACGTCGCAGCCGACCTCCTGCATGTCGCCGGTGCGGCCCTGTGGGTCGGCGCACTGCTCGGTCTTCTCGTCACGCGCCGGCGCGAGGCCGGGCTCGTCGTCGGCGGCGTCGTGTTGCTGTCGATCACCGGCGTCGTGCGCGCGTCGTACGAGCTGCTGCACGTGTCGCAGGCGTGGGACACCGGCTACGGGCGGACGCTGCTCGTCAAGACGGGCCTTCTCCTCGCCGCGGCGGCGCTCGGCCTGTGGCGCCGCCCGCGCGTCGAGCTCGTCCTCGTCGCCGTGCTCGTCGGCGCGGTCGCGGTGCTCGTGCTGCAACGGCCTGGGCGCAACGAAGCAGTCGCTGCCCGTGCGCCGGTTTCGTCGGGAGAGCCTCTGCCGGAGCCGCCTGCGCCGCCGGCCGATGCGGTCGTCGTCGCGCGCGAGCTCGGTGCGTACGGCGTTGCGCTCGCCTCGGAGCCGACACGGTTGACCGCGCTCGTTCTCTCACCGGCCGGCGGCGGCGCCGACGGCCTCGACGTCACGATCGACGGACACGCGACGACCGGCTGCGGGCACGGGTGCTACCGGATCGACGCGCGGCACGGCGACACGGCGACCGTGCAGGTCGAAGGCGGCAAGCGGACGATTCCGAGCCCGCAGCAGGATCATGTGAATCGCACCTCGCTGCGCTGGTTCGTGCGCTACTTCGAAGGGTCACGCAGCATCGAGTACGTCGAGCGCCTCGCCTCCAGCCCGACCAACGTCGTCGTCTCGCGTTGGCGTCTCGAGGCGCCGAACCGCGTCGCGTACACGATCCGCGGCGGCGCGCAGGCGATCATCATCGGCGCACGTCGTTGGGATCGCGACTCGCAGCACGGCCGCTGGGTCGAGTCACCCCAGACACCCTTGCAGCAGCCGCACGTTCCCTGGACTCGCGCGACGAACGTCTGGCAGATCTCGGTGCACGACGTCGTCTTCGTCGACCCGACGATTCCCGCGTACTTCGATCTCGAGGTCGGCGAGCATCCCTACGCACTGCACATGATCGCGGCGGCGCATTTCATGACCGACCGCTACCTCAGCTTTGGGTCGACGCCCCGGCTGCGTGCTCCTCGTTGAGCAGCCGCCACACGTAGAAGCCGATCGCGAGCAGGAAGACGAGCGTCTGCTCGCCGTTCATCAGGATCCCACCGAGGTTCTGGTCGCGCGTCGGCGAGAGCCCCCAGAGTCGCGGCGTGTGCTCGTAGTACGAATAGATCGGCCGCGTCGAGAAGATGAGCGCGAGGCCGAGGAACGACGAGCCGACGAACGCCGCGCCGAGGTAGGCGAGGGCGGCAGGCGGGGAGAGGCGGCCCGAGACGAGCGGCCACCAGAACACGAGGCCGGCGCAGATGAGGATCGCGTGCTCGAGATTGAGCGGCCAGGTGTTGCGGAGGGCCCAGTCGTAGAAGTTGGCCGCGTGCGTGCCGTACCACGCGATCAGCCACGCCGGCAGCGCGTAGCGCGCACGCACCCGCGGCAACGACGCACGCATCCTCGGTGTCAGGCCGAGGAGCAGGAACAGCGGCGCGATGTCCGCGATCAATGCGTTCTGGAGCAGGTGGATCAGCAGGAGCCGCTTGACCGCGATCGTCTCGAGCGGAGAGTTGAGCGAGCCCGCGATCAGGAGCAGCCCGACGGCGAAGAGCACGGCGCGCCACAGCTCCGGGCGGGCGCTGCGCGCGAACCACACGTAGGCGCCGGCCGCCACGACGGCGGCGCCGAGAAAGAACCATTCGAACGTGAAGCTCGTCGCGCTCAAGCCCGCTCCCAGCGCCGGCAGAGCCGGCGCTTCCGCTCCTTGATGAGCTCCGTCGAGCCTACGCTCATGCGGCTAGCGCGCGAAAGGGGCGAAGGCGCGGCCGCAGCAGCGTGAAGGTGAGCGTCCCGAGGGTCACCACCTGCTCGGCCATCATCACGATGCCGGCAAGCTGTTGCTGATGGACGTCCGGATACGCGGGATAGAGCGGCTGGAAGTCGAACATGAGCACGTCGGCGAGCACCTGTCCCGAGGCGAACATCGCGGCGGCGAGCGCAACACGCCGGCCGACCGTACGCCGGTCGTCCAGCAGGATCGTCCACGCGAGCAGGCCGAACGTCGTCCAGAGCGCGTGCTCCGTGTAGTGCACCCACTCGTGGCGGAGCGCGAGGTCGTACAGCCACGGCACGTGCCAGACGCCGAGGTTCGCGGCCCAGAGGGCGTATGCGATCTTGGGGCGCACGAGCTTGCGCAGCGGGGTGCGGGCGAGCGGGCGGAGGACCGGCGCAGGCAGGACGAACAAGGCAAGCGGCCCGCGCACGGAGAGGACGAGCAGGGCCGCGGCGAGGTCGCCGATCAGCACGTGCTGCGTCATGTGCACGGCGAGGTTCGAATCCGCCTGTTCGTCGAGCACGATCAGCGCGAGCGGCATGAGTGCGATTCCCGCGGCGAAGAAGACGACGCGCGGCCAGTCTGCGAGGTCGGGCCGACCGCGGCGCCGGAGGCGGACGACCGCCTGCGCGAAGAGGATCGTCGCGACGACACACAGCGCGACGATCGTCATCTAGAGCCCGAGCTGTTTTGCGATGACCATCCGCTGCACCTCGTTCGTCCCCTCGCCGATCTCGAGGATCTTCTGGTCGCGGAAGAGGCGCGAGATCGCGAATTCCTGCATGAAGCCGTAGCCGCCGTGGATCTGAAGTGCTGCGTTGACGACGCGGTTCGACAATAGCCCGGTGTAGAGCTTCGCCTGCGCGGCAGCGAGGCCGAACGGCTCTCCCTGGTCCTTGAGCCACGCCG
>Ga0157369_10004822_pt1 | contig 15838 bp, 14 predicted proteins | sample C25metaG_FD_113461 | JGI IMG/M metagenome (GOLD analysis project Ga0157369, IMG submission 113461) | Corn rhizosphere microbial communities from Kellogg Biological Station, Michigan, USA - C2-5 metaG | ecosystem: Host-associated > Plants > Roots > Rhizosphere > Soil | place: USA: Michigan... | reverse complement strand
TCGCCTCGATCCAGTTCCGCGACGAGGAGCATCTGTTCCAGATCGCCCAGCGGATCGTGAACAAGGTCGGCCGCCGCATCGACCAGACCACCCCGCTCGCCGACGCCCGCCTCCAGGACGGCAGCCGCGTCAACGTCATCGTGCCGCCGCTGTCGCTTCGCGGCACGGCGATCTCGATTCGTAAGTTCTCCGAGAAGCCGATCACCATCGACATGATGAAGAACTTCGGCTCGATGTCGGAGAAGATGGCGACCTGCCTCAAGATCGCGGGCGCCAGCCGCTTCAACATCATCATCTCGGGCGGCACGGGCTCGGGCAAGACGACGATGCTCAACGCCCTGTCGAAGCTGATCGACCCGGGCGAGCGCGTGATCACGATCGAGGACGCGGCCGAACTGAGGCTCCAGCAGCCGCACTGGCTGCCGCTCGAGACCCGGCCGCCCAACCTCGAGGGCCAGGGCGCGATCACCATCCGCGACCTCGTCATCAACGCCCTGCGTATGCGGCCGGACCGGATCATCCTCGGCGAAATCCGCGGCAGCGAGTGCTTCGATCTCCTCGCTGCGATGAACACCGGCCACGACGGCTCCATGGCCACCCTGCACTCCAACAGCCCCCGCGAATGCCTGGCGCGTATGGAGAACATGGTGATGATGTCGGACATCAAGGTGCCGAAGGAGGCGATCTCCCGCCAGATCGCCGATTCGGTCGACCTCATCGTGCAGGTGAAGCGCCTTCGCGACGGCTCGCGCCGCACCACCAACATCACCGAGGTGATCGGCATGGAGGGCGACGTCATCGTCACCCAGGAGCTGTTCAAGTTCGAGTATCTGGACGAGACAGCGGACGGCAAGATCATCGGCGAATACCGCTCGATGGGCCTCAGGCCCTACACGCTCGAGAAAGCCAAGCAGTTCGGCTTCGACCAGCCTTACCTGGAATCCTGCCTCTAGAGGGCTCGTCGCGAAGCGGTACTTCGCGCCGGTGGAGGAGGGCGAGCGGCTCAGCCGTGCCGGCCAGGCCGCCTTCCGAAAGCCGCGGAAGTTTCGAACTTTCGTGAAAAATAAAATCCATCGGATCAGCGCACCGGGCGCGAGGGCGCGCCACGGCGGGCTGCAGCGCGGCGGGACTGGGCGGTTGCGGCGCTGCGCATCGAGGAAGGGGTCGCGGACGATGGGAAAGAGCCGAACTGGAACATGGCAGAAACGGGTAGGCGCCGCAATACGGTTCCTGCGGCGCGCGCCGGGCGGGCCGGCGGGACGCGTGCCGAGACGATGCCGGACACATGCCGGGTCGCTGCCGGACGCATGCGGGGCGGCTGCCGGACGCTTGACGGAGCGACGCCGGAAGAAAGCTGGACGGAACCGGCCGCGGCCCGCCGATCGGCCGGAGGGACTCGCCGCCGGACCACCGTGCAGGCTGGGGGTCGCGGGGCCTCGCGTAGCGGAAGCGCTCTTGCAGTCGCAGTAAGACGGGGTCCTTCCTTGCGGAAGCTAAGCAAAAGAAAAATCAAAAGAAATCTCGTGCAGCCCATTGACTCGCCCCGGCACGGAATGCTCCGATGGCTCCTGCATCAAGAACAGGGATTTCTCGTGCAAAGACAAAGAGTAGCAGCCGGGCTCGCCCTGGCGGCGACGTCGCTCGGCCTGGCGAGCGGGGCCGCGGCGTCCGAGACCGTCACCTATACCTATGACGCTCTGGGCCGACTCGTCACGACGACGCGAAGCGGGACCGTTAACAATGGGCAGTCGTCTACGGTGAGTTATGATCGAGCCGGAAATCGGACGAACTACACCGTCAGTGGAGCACCGGCACCGCCGCCCTCTCCGCCGCCTCCGTCCTGAGGCCCCATTAACCTAGATCACCCATTCCCGCTCCGCTGGAGATCACAACATGACGTTCACACCGCCCGGCGCTGCTGCGCCGCGGCTGAGCCGGAGGCTTGTCGCCGTTCTTGGCATGCTGGCGCTAGCCGCGCCGGCCCTCGCGCAAGGCGGACCCGCCCCGCCGCCGCCTCTCGACACGAAGAGCCCCGCCGGAGTCAGCTTCAGGACCGGCGCCTTCTCCTACCACGAGTCCGACCTTGCGATCGGCGGCGGCGCCTTCCCGCAGGGGCTGACGCTGGAACGATCCTACCTCAGCAGCATGAACGGCACCTTCGCCACCTATGCGGGTATTCAGACGCAGGGATGGTCGAACAACGCCACGGTGCGGTTCGGCAACAGCATGATTCCAAGCTATCCAGGCCTGGAACCGCCGCAGGGCACGGAGCCGTATCTCTACAGCATCGTGATCGGCACCCGCTCCGTCGGGTTCCTCGGGGGATCAAGCAGCCCGACGGGCGGGTTCGTCGGAACGTACGAGCCGGCAGCGATCGGCGGGGAGGCGCTGGTTTTCACCGGCGCGCACACGACCGGCACCTTCACCTTCACCGATGCGGATGGGACGGTCCTCACCTTCAACCAACCGCAGACGGGGCTGATGCTCACGACGTGGGTCGCGCCCGACGGAACGAAACTCGATTATTATTATGGCACGAACCGCCGCAGCATCGTCAGCAACCGCGGCTATGCGCTGCTAATGGAATATGGCGCGGTTCCGGGCGGCACCGCCCTCACCAAGGCCTGTGCGGTCAACCTTGCGATCGTCTATGCGGCACCGCTGTCTGCCTGCCCGGCGGGCGCGCAGACGGTCACTTATTCCTACACCGCCGGCGCGACCGCGCCCCTGCTCACCTCCGCGACGAACGCGGCAGGTCAGACGACGACCTACAGCTACAACAGCCGCGAGCATCTCGACTGCGTGAAGCTTCCCGGGCAATCCGTGTGCCAGGTCCAGAACGTCTACGGCACCTGCGTCCGCGATCCTGCACTCACCTATGACCCACCCGGACTCAGCCTGGAGGATCCTGTGCGTTCGCAGACGACCGCCACCGGGGAAACCTACACCTACCCCTTCCCGGCCTCGCCCCAATGCGCCGACCCCAATTCGCCGCACATGGGGGCGTCCAGCTCGATGACGGTCGCCGGCACAGCGACGACGACATTGGAGCTGACCTCCTCCGGGCTGCCGACGTCCATCACGGACCCGCTGAACCGGACCCGGACGATGCTTTACGAGGGTGCGTGGAACGTTCTCAACGAGGTGACCCAATTGCAGTCGATGACGCTGCCGGAGGGCAACCAGGTCGTGTATGCGCACGACGCCCGCGGCAACCTCATCGAGAGCCGGATGAAGGCGAAGGCAGGGTCGGGGCTCGCCGACATCGTCGGCACCGCCAGCTACCCTGCCTCGTGCACGAGTCCGAAGACCTGCAACAAGCCGGATTATGTGATCGACGCGCGGGGCAACCGCACCGACTATACGTACAGCAATGTCCATGGCGGAGTGCTCACCGAGACTCAGCCGGCGGTGAACGGGGTGCGGCCGCAGAAGCGCTACACCTATGCGCAGCGTTATGCCTGGATCAAGACGAGCGGCGGCGCCTACGCGCAGGCTGCGACGCCGGTGTGGGTGCTGAACCAGGAATCGATCTGCAGGAGCGGCGCGGCGTCCGGCGCCGGCTGCGCCAACGGCTCCTCCGACGAGGTCGTCACCAGCTACGATTACGGGCCAGACACCGGCCCGAACAACCTGCTGCTGCGCGGCATCGTGGTGGACTCGGGCGGGCTCAGCCTAAGGACATGCTACGGCTACGACGCGCAGGGCAACCGGATCTCCGAGACGAAGCCGAGCGCCGGCCCGACGAGCTGCCCGTGACGGGCCGCTCCGCCTCCGCTCCTCGCCCGAACCGCTCGCCTGATCGGATTCCCCACATGCGTACCTCCGCCCTCCTCGCCTGCACGATTCTGCCCGGTTGCCTGGTTGCGGCTCCCGCCGCGGCGCAGACGGCGTTCACCGGCTATTCGCGCTACGACGCGTTGCGCCGGGTCACCGGCACGATCGCGCCCGACCCGGACGGCTCCGGCCAGATCGGCTTTGCGGCCGTGCGCAACACCTACGACGCCGCCGGCCGGCTCACCAAGGTGGAGAAGGGGGAGCTTTCCGCCTGGCAAAGCGAGGCCGTGGCGCCGGCGGGCTGGAGCGGGTTCACCATCCAGCAGGCCGTCGACACGACATATGATGCGATGGGGCGCAAGCTGACGGAGACGCTGAGCGCGGGCGGCTCGCCGCAGACTCTGACCCAGTACAGCTACGACGCGTTCGGGCGCCTCGAGTGCACGGCGTTGCGGATGAACCCGGCGGCGTTCGGCGCCCTGCCGGCGAGCGCCTGCTCGCTCGGCACGCAGGGAAGCCAGGGGCCGGACCGGATCACGCGCAGCGTCTACGACGCCGCGGGCGAGGTGGTGAAGGTCCAAAAGGCTTACGCCACCTCGCTGCAGCAGGACTACGCCACCTACGAATATACGGCCAACGGCAAGCAGAAGGCGGTGATCGACGCCAACGGCAACCGGGCGGAGATGACGTTCGACGGCCACGACCGGCAGGCGAAGTGGGTGTTCCCTTCCCCCACCAGCACGGGCTCGGCGAACGCGTCCGACTATGAGCAATATGGCTACGATGCCAACGGCAATCGCACGAGTCTGCGCAAGCGCGATGGTGTGACGCTGACCTACGCCTACGACGCCGCGAACCGGATGTCGCAGAAGGCGGTGCCGACCTCCGCCAGCGGGGCCGCAGGCTACACGGTGAACTACACCTACGACAATCGCGGGCTGCAGCTGTCGGCGACGTTCGCGGCGACGGGTCAGGGGCTGTCGAACGTCTATGACGGCGCCGGCCGCTTGACCTCGGCGACGAACACCATGGGGGGCGTGAGCCGGACGATCTCGCACGGCTATGACGCCGACGGCAACCGGACCCAGGTCACGCACCCCGACAGCAATTATTTCACCTACGAATATGACGGGCTCGACCGGGCGACGACGCTCAGGGAGAACGGATCGACGGTGCTTGCGACGTTCACCTACGACGCGCAGGGCCATCGCTCCGGCCAGAACTATGCCGGCGCGGCCAGCACGTTCGGCTACGACCCGGCGGGACGGCTCTCGAGCCTCGTGGACGACCTGGCCGGCACGAGCGCCGACCAGTCGCTGACGTTCGGCTACAATGCCGCGAGCCAGATGACCACCCGCACCGCCACGAACGACGCGCTGGCCTCGAACACCGCCTACAACGTCAGCCGCAGCTACAGCGTCAACGGCCTCAACCAGTATATCGCGGCCGGCTCGGCCTCGTTCAGCTACGACGCGAACGGCAATCTCGGCTCGGACGGCTCGACGACGTTCGTCTACGACGCCGAGAACCGGCTGGTGAGCGCCTCGGGGGCGCGGACGGCGAGCCTGGTCTACGATCCCAGCGGACGGCTGTTCCAGACGTCGGGCGGCAGCGCCGGGACGACGCAGATGGTCTATGACGGCGACGAGCTGGTCGCGACCTACAAGGCCGGCGCGATGGCCGAGCGCTACGTCCACGGCAATGGCGAGGACGACCCGCTCATCTGGTACGATTACGCCGCCGGCGGCTACCGCCGTGGGCTTTTCACCGACCATCAGGGCTCGGTGATCGCGGCGAGCGACTCGAGCGGCAACCCGGTGGGAACCAATGCCTATGACGAGTGGGGCATCCCCAACTCGACCAGCATCGCGACGGTGGGCAGGTTCGGCTATACCGGCCAGGCGTGGGTGCCGGAGCTCGGCATGTGGTATTACAAGGCGAGGATCTACTCGCCCACCCTCGGGCGGTTCCTGCAGACGGACCCGATCGGGTATAAGGATCAGGTGAACCTGTACGCGTACGTCGGGAACGATCCAGTGGACAACACCGATCCGACGGGAACTGAGATATGCGGTGGCACCCCCGCGCAGTGCGCCGCGTATCGCCAGGCGCTGACGATGGCGGAGCGAGCAGCAAAGAGTCCGAGTGTAACGCCAGCAGAGCGGCGAATGATCCGTGATCAGGTGAAAAGCATTCGCGCAGATCGCCACTATGTAGTTTTGTTCGCACCTAAGCATGATATAGACATTTTAACTAACTCCCTAGGTTTTGCGTTTACATCTATTACTAGAAAGGGCGTTGTCTACACTGTGATGCCTAGCGATTTCGGCCTGCTTTACAAACCCCCCTACCCCGCTCCATATCCTCTAGCAGAACGTGCTGGAGTAGTAACGCATGAGGGTTCTCATCGGGAAGACTTTGAAAAAGGCTTGATCAAACGCGACGACAAGTTCTCAAGGAATTCTCCTACAGAAGAAAAGGCAGATAGGATCCAAGATATTACGGTCAAGGCTGCTAACGGCGTATGCACAGGGACGCGACAATGCGAGTAGTATTATGGACTGTTTTTACGACCTTGCTTCTTATGTGCGGTTGCCGCCCCGACTCCAGTAAGGTTAAACAAGGCTCCGCCTGCGAACTGTCGCCTACTCTTTGGCGAAGTGGCGATATAGATCCGCCAAACCACGTTCTTTCGTACAAAGTTTTTGTTAGCAGGGACGGTTTGATAGTCAACGGTAGAAGAGAGAATGAAGCGAGTTTTTATCGCTCACTTCGTGTATTTCGAACTGCTCGACCATCATCATACGTGATCATTTCGAAGGATGCACATGCTTCATGCAAGAGGATGCTATCTGTGGCTTCGAAGGTGGCCAGCAGTATCGATTGCAGAGCAAACTATTGTTTTGCCACATGGTAACATCTAACGGCCGAAGGTCGAGCAGGGCACCGTCAACGGCACGTCGGACACCGACTGGGCAGCGTTCTCGAGCCTCCAGGAAGTGCAGACCGGCTATGACAGCTATCTCCGGCCCGTGACGCAGAGCCTGGTCTCGGGCGGCACCACCTACGCGCTGACGCAGACGAGCTACGACGGGCTGGGGCGCGTGCAGTGTACCGCTCAGCGGATGAACCCGTCGGTCTACGGTGCGCTCCCGTCGGATGCCTGCACGCTCGGCACCACTGGGAGCTACGGGGCGGACCGCATCGTCAAGCAGACCTACGACAATGTGGGACGGGTGACGCTGGTTCAAACGGGCTACGGGGCGAGCGGCGTGGAGGCGGACGAAGTGACCACCGCCTACACCACCAACGGGAAGGTCGCCTCGGTCACGACGCGGAGAACAACAAGACCAGCTACGTCTATGACGGCCACGACCGGCTGTCACAGACGCAATATCCCTCTTCGACCAAGGGCGCTGGGACCAGCAACAGCTCGGATTACGAGCAGCTGACCTGCGAGGTGGCGGGCGGCGAGTATGCGTACGGCCTGGTCTATGATGTCCCAACCGGCCGCGAGCTCGCTGCCACGAAGCGCTGAGTGTCATCGGACACGGTTCGGGGCCGAAAACAGGAGCTCGGAAACGGCTGGGCCGTGGCCCTCTCGCCGAAGAGGGGGTGGATGCCCGACGTGGATTCGAACCACGATTGACGGAGTCAGAGTCCGTAGTCTTACCATTAGACGATCGGGCAGTGCGGCCGGCGAGATAGGGCGGTGGGCCGGGGCGGTCAACCCTCCCGCGGCCGCGCGCGGGGCGCCGAAGCGGCTTCCCTCGGCGCGCCCGACGCGGCATCACGAGGCGGTCCCTGCAAGGAGGTCCCGGTGTCCCCCAGCCGCCGCACGTTGATCGGAGCCGCGCTCGCCGCGCCGCTCGCCGCCGGCGCCCGCGCTGCGCAGGCCGACCCCTCCTGGGAGGAGCTGGCGCGGCGGGGGCTGCTCAGCGATCCGGCGGGGCTGGCGCGCTACCGCGACGACAATGCGCGGGTGCGCTCGAGCGGCGTGCCGGTGGAGGTGGTCTTCCTGGGCGACTCAATCACCGAGGGCTGGAAGGCGCAGCGGCCGGCCTTCTTCCGGCCCGGGCGCGTGTGCCGCGGGATCAGCGGCCAGACGACGCCGCAGATGCTGCTGCGGATGATGGCGGACGTCGTCGACCTGAGGCCGCGCGCGGTCCACATCATGGCCGGGACCAACGACGTCGCCGGGAATAGCGGGCCGATGACCCCGGCGATGACCGAGGACAATTTCCGGGCGATGAGCGCGATCGCGCGCCAGCACGGGATCAGGGTGCTGCTCGCCTCGATCCCGCCGGCGGCGCGCTTCCCCTGGCGGCCGGAGGTCGCGCCACGAGGGCCGATCGCCGAGATCAACGCCTGGCTCCGGAGCTTCGCCCGCGACACCGGCGCGATCTATGTCGACTATCATTCGGCGCTCGCCGACGCAGAGGGGGCGATGAAGGCGGGCCTCGCTTCGGACGGGGTGCATCCGACGGGAGCAGGGTACGACGTGATGGCGGCGGTGGCGGAGCCGGTGCTGGCGCGGATCGCGGCGGGACGCCGCCGCCACTGAGCGGGACGGGCTCAGGCCTCGAGCGCGGGCTCGGACAGGCGGGCGAGCGCCGCCTCGACCTCGGCGAGCCGGGCGCAGGCATGGTCGAGGAGGACGAGCGTGTCGCGCTCCATGCCGCCGCGCCATTCGTCCTCGAGCAGCTCGATCTGGCCGCGGAGCGACTCGCGCTCGCGCTCCAGGGCGTCCCCGTCCTCGTCGCGCCGACGATCGAACAGCGGCATCGCGCGCTCAGTGGGCGAAGAGGGCAAGGAGGAGGAGGACGAGCGCCGTCGCGCCGGCGAGGATCGGCCAGGGCTGGCGGACGGCGTCGGCGAGGACGGCCCTGGCTTCAGCCACGGCCGCGGCCGGGCCCTGCCGCATGGGTCCTCTCCTCCTTCGGGCCGCCCTTGCCGCCGAGCTCGTCGCCGAGGCGCGCGCGCCAGTCGTCGGCGGGCGGAGCGGCGGCGCGGTCGTCGCCCGACTTGTCCTGCGATTCCTCGAAGCTGCCCTTGCCGGCATCGCCCATTGCACGGCCGGCGTCGTCGTCGCTCATCGCGCCCTCCTCGACAGGGACGGAGCGCTGGGGAAGCCCCGCTCCTCCCGCACAAAAGCCTGATCGAGGTTAAGCGTTCCGGGTTGCGGCGACGACAGGGTTGGAAAGGCGGACGAGGCGAGGCTAAGCGGCGGCATGCGCGCCCTCCCCGCCTTTGCCGCAGCGCTCGCCGCCCTCGCCGCGGCCGCGCCGGCCGCCGCCGCCCCGGCCCTGTTCGGCTGGTTCGACTATCGGGGCGGCGACCCGTCCGACCGCCTGCCGGCGGGACCCGGCGACTATCGCAACCCGGTCCTCCACGGCTTTTACCCCGATCCGAGCGTGGTCCGCGCGGGACGCGATTTCTACCTCGTCACCTCGACCTTCGCCTGGTTCCCGGGAATCCCGGTCTGGAAGAGCCGCGACCTCGTCCACTGGCGGCAGATCGGAAATGCCATCGACCGGCCGGGGCAGCTCGATTTCAAGCGGCTCGGCCTCTCGCGCGGCGTGTTCGCGCCGTCGATCCACTATCGCGCGGGCACCTTCTACATCGTCAACACCTGCGTCGACTGCGGCGGCAATTTCATCGTCACCGCGAAGGACCCGGCAGGGCCGTGGTCGGGCCCGGTGTGGCTGCCGGAGCTGGAGGGCGGGATCGACCCGGCGCTGTTCTTCGACGACGACGGCAGCGCCTGGCTGATCAACAACGGCCCGCCGCCGGGCCAGCCGCTCTACGAGGGGCACCGCGCCATCTGGCTGCAGCGGATCGACATCAAGACGCTGAAGCCGTTCGGGCCGAGGACGATGCTGGTGAACGGCGGCGTCGACATCTCCAGGAAGCCGGTGTGGATCGAGGGTCCGCACATCCTCAAGAAGGACGGCTGGTATTACCTCACCTGCGCCGAGGGCGGGACGGCGGAGGGCCATTCGCAGGTCGTGTTTCGAAGCCGGCGGCCGGACGGCGGCTTCGTCCCCTTTGGGGGCAATCCGATCCTCACCCAGCGCGACCTCCCGCGCAACCGGCCGATGCCGATCACCTCGGCCGGCCACGCCCAGCTCGTCGACACACCGGACGGCCGCTGGTGGGCGACCTTCCTCGCGACCCGCCCTTATGAGGGGGATTTCTACAACACCGGCCGGGAGACGTTCCTGCTGCCGGTGACGTGGAGCGACGGCTGGCCTCGCATCACCCGCCCAGGCGAGACCATTGCCTATGTGCACAGGGCGCCGGCGCTTGCGGCGGGAGCGGCGCCGGCGACGGCGGGGGCGTTCCGCAGCTTCGAGAATTTCCGCGGTCCTGCCCTGCCCTTCCACTGGATGCAGATGCGCAACCCGACGTCGCGCTGGTGGCACCTGTCCGGGAGCGGCTTGCGGATCGACGGGCGGCCGGTGCGGCTCGGCGACAACGGCAATCCCTCCCTCCTCGCCCGGCGGCAGCAGCACATGAATGCAGAGGCCGCGACGGAGCTGCGCACCTGCCCGGGCGAGGGCGAGGAGGCCGGCCTCGCCGCGCTCCAGAACGACGATTACTGGTATCTGCTCGCCCTGGCCCGGAGCGGCGGCGCGACGAAGCTCGTGCTGAAGCGCCGCGCCGGTCCCGGCGATCCGGCGGCCGGCAAGGTGATGGCCGAGGCCCCGTTCCGGTGCCGCGATGCGGTGCGGCTCCGGATCGAGGCGAAGGGGCCCGTCTACCGCTTCTCTTACGCGGCGAAGGGCGGGGAATGGCGTCGGCTCGGCGGCGAGCAGGACGGCACTCTCCTCAGCACGAAGACGGCCGGCGGCTTCGTCGGGGCGGTGTTCGGACTCTATGCCTATGCGCCGCGCTGATCGCCGCGCTTGACCCGCCGCCCCCGCTCCGGCGTTAGGGGCGGGTGATCGACGCGGGCTTCCTCCACGGACTGATGACGACCTACGGCCTGTGGGCCTTGTTCGTGCTGGTGATGCTGGAGAGCATGGGGCTGCCGGTGCCGGGGGAGACGGCGCTGGTGAGCGCGGCGCTGTACGCCGGCGCAAGCCACCGGTTCGAGCTGTGGGAGGTGATCGCGGTCGCGTTCGCCGGAGCGGTGATCGGCGACACGGCGGGCTACTGGATCGGCCGGACGCTCGGCTTCCGGCTGCTCGCCCGCTACGGCCGGCACGTGCGGATCACCGAGGACCGGCTGAAGATCGGCCGCTACCTGTTCCGCCGCCACGGCGGCAAGATCGTCTTCTTCGGCCGGTTCGTGGCGCTGCTGCGCGTGCTCGCCGCGCTCCTCGCCGGCGCGAACCACATGCCGTGGCCGCGCTTCTTCGCGATGAACGCGGCCGGCGGGCTGTGCTGGGCGGCCGTGTTCGCGACGGCCGCCTACGTGTTCGGCGATCAGGTGCGGCAGGTCGAGGGGCCGATCGCGATCGGCCTCCTCGTCGTCGTGGCACTGGGCGTCGTCGGCGCCCTCCTCACCATCCACCGCTACGAGGCGCGGCTGATGGAGCGGATCCTCGCCGAGGAAGGCGAGGCGGACGCCTGCCGGCCCTGAGCCCTGCGCTTCAGCGGTTGCGCAGCGGCGGGGTCGTCGCGACGTCGATGATCAGCTTGGTGAGCAGGTAGAGGCGCGGCGTCAGCGTCTTCATGTCGAGATATTCGGCATCCGAATGGAAGCCGCCGCCGACCGGCCCCAACCCATCTAGCGCCGGCACGCCCGCATCGGCGGCGAGCGCCGATTCCGACGCGCCGCCATTGCCGCCGCGGCCGAGCGTCAGGCCGAGGCTTGCGTAGATCTTCGCGGCGCGGTCGGCGAGGGCGAGGGTCGCCGGGCTGTCGGCGAGCGGCGGGAAAGCCGGCTCGCGGGTCACCGTCACCTTCGTATCTGGGACCTGCGTGGTCCTCGCGTTCGCCTCCAGCGTCTGCTGGACCCTGTCGAAATCGGCGCGGTCGCGCACGCGCACGTTGATCTGGGCCGAAGCGTCCTCGGGGATGATGTTGGCGCGGGTGCCGGCCTGGAGGATGGTGAGGTTGGCGGTGAGCCCCTCGCCCGACTTCGGGAAGGCGTCGGCACCCTGGATCTGGTGGATGAGCTCGACCGCGGCGTTGCGGCCCTCCTGCGGCGCCACGCCGGCGTGGGCGGCGCGGCCGTGGACGTCGATATGGTAGGTCGCGCTGCCCTTGCGCCAGACTGTCACCTTGTCCGGCGGATCGCCGGGCTCGAGGTTGAACTCGACGTCGGCGTCGCGGACGAGGCGGTCGATCAGCGCGCGCGTGCCGGGCGAGCCGCGCTCCTCCGAGGTCTCGACGAGGAAGGTGATGCGCTTGAAGTCCCTGAAGCCGAGCTGGCGCAGGATCTGGAGCGCAACGACCCCTTCGACCACCCCGCCCTTCTCGTCGGAGACGCCGGGGCCCATCGCGCGATCGCCCTCGATCCGGAACGGGCGCTTGGCGGCGGTGCCGGGGCCGAACACGGTGTCGGTGTGGCCGATCATCAGGATCCGGCGCGTGCCGGTGCCGTCGAGAGTGGCGACGAGATTGTCGGGAAGTCCGGCCGCCTCGGCAGGGACCCGCTTCACCGTCATGCCGAGCGCCTGCAGTCGTGCGGCGACGATGTCCTGCACCTTACCGCCCCCGGCGGCGTCGCCGGTGCCGCTGTCGATGTTCACGACCTCGCGAAGCAGCGCGATCTGCCCCTCGCGCGCGGCCTCGGCCGCTGCCCAAACCTTCGCGTCCCGCCCCGCCGGAGCGGGCGCCGCAGCGGCCGCGGTTCCCACGGCAAGCACCGCCGCCGCGGTGAGCCAGATCGACTTCCTCATCCCGTCCTCCCGACGCCTTCGTTGCGCCTCCCTCTTAGGCAGGCGCGCACGGCGCCGCCAGCCGGCGCGGGCGGCATTTCGTCGGGGAAGGAAGGAAGTGGCGCGCCCGGAAGGATTCGAACCTCCGGCCCTCAGATTCGTAGTCTGATGCTCTATCCAGCTGAGCTACGGGCGCGCGGAAGTGGGCGACATAGGGGCAAGGATCGCGGGGCGCAACCCCGTTGCGGGGGCCCGCCGGGACGCATAGAGCGGCACCCGATGAGCCGCCGCGCCCTTCTCGCCCTCCCCGCCGCCGCCCTGCTCGCGGCGGGCTGCGCCTCGCAGGACGGCGACTTCCCTTCGCTCGCCCAGCGGCCGGCGGAGCGCGAGTTCGCCGAGGAGCAGCTGGCGCCGCCGAAGGTGCGGCCGCCGCTGCCCGACGATCCCGCCGTCGCCGAGCGCGCCTCGGGCTTCGTGGCGGCGGCACGCGCGGGCGAGAGCGCCTTCGCGAGCGCCTACGAAACGGCGGCGGCCGCGGCGGGGCGGGCGGGGCCGGCCGGGTCCGACAGCTGGACCATTGCGCAGCAGGCGGTGTCGCGCGCCGTGGCGGCGCAGGCGCCGGTGACCCGGGTGCTCGGCGAGATCGCCGACTATCAGGCGGGCCGCGGACGGCAGACGCCGATCAGCCCCGGCGACGTCGAGCGGCTGCAGAAGGCGAGCGCCGAGGTGCAGCGGATCGCCGACAGCCAGGCCGAGCGCCTGCGGCGGCTGGAAGCCTCCCTCAGCCGCTGAGCGCGGCGCGGTGGGCCCTGGCGAGCTCGACATAATGGCGGACGCCGGCGAGGTTGGCTTCGCGCTCGGCTTCGGAAAGGTCGCGCACATATCTTGCCGGGCGGCCGGCCCAGAGCTGGCCGGCGGGGATGCGCTTGCCGGGGGTGAGCATGGCGCCGGCCGCGAGCATACCGAAGCTCTCGATCTCGCAGCCGTCCATGACGATCGCGCCGAGGCCGACGAACGCGCGGTCGTGGAGGATGCAGCCGTGGACCATGGCGAGATGGCCGATCAGCACCTCTTCGCCGATCAGCGTCGGGTGGCCCGCCTCCGCGCCCGCATGCGGCGAATCGACGTGGAGGACGCTGCCGTCCTGAATGTTGGTGCGGGCGCCGATCCGGATCCTGTTCACGTCGCCCCGCAGCACGCAATTGTACCAGATGCTCGCCTCCGGCCCGACCTCGACGTCGCCGATGAGGATGGCGCCGGGCGCGACGAAGGCTTCGGCGTCGATGCGGGGCGCGGCGCCGTGGAACGGGATCAGGGTCATGGCCTCTCCGCGAGGTAGGTGATGTGGGGCCGGAGCGGGTCGTCCTCGGCGAGCGCCGGGTGGAGGAAGTCGAGGTCCGGCCGGCGGACCATGCCCAGGCGCTCCATCAGCCCCCAGGAGCGGGCGTTGGCGGGGACGGTGATCGCGGCGACCCGCGGTGCCTCCAGCACGCGGAAAGCCCAGGCGATGCAGGCGGCCGCGGCCTCCTTCGCATAGCCTTCGCCCCAATAGGCACGGCCGAGGCGCCAGCCGATCTCGAGATCGTCGGCGATGGGCGTCTCCGGCACGCCCGGGCGAAGGCCGCAGAAGCCGAGGAAGGCGCCGTCCGCCTTCCGCTCCAGCGCCCAGAAGCAGAAGCCGTGCTCGGCCTGCGCCGCCAGCTGCCGGTCGACGCCGGCATCGCTTTCGGCGCGGGTGGTCGAGGGGCGGATGTGGCGCATCACCTCGGGATCGGAGTTGATCGCGAAGAAGGGGTCGCGGTCCTCCTCGCGCCAGGGACGGATCAGCAGCCGCTCGGTCTCGATCATCGCGCGAGCCTAGCGCGGCGGAAGCCAGCTGCGCCAGCCGGCGAGGATCGGGAGGATGCTCGCATGATCGTCCGTCCAGCCGGAGAAGCCGGGCCGCGGGCGGAGCGGCTTCCAGGAGATGCGATAGGGGCCGCTGGCGGCGATCAGCCGGTCCAGGGCGGCGCGGTCGGGCGACAGGGCGACCCAGTCGGAGATGCTCATGTTGTGCGCCGTCTCCTCGATGGAGGGGACATATTCGTAGCCCGCGGCCGCCCAGCCACCGTCCCGCGCGTTGGCGGCGAGGACGGGGACGAGGTCGAGATAGCGGTTCGAAATGTGGACGAGGAGGAGGCCGTTCGGAGCGAGCGCGCGGCGATAGACCTCGAACGCCTCGCGGGTGAGGAGGTGCATCGGCACCGCGTCGGAGGAAAAGGCGTCGACTGCGAGGATGTCGAGCCGGTGGGCGGGCTCGCGCGAGAGGCTGAGGCGGGCGTCGCCGAGCACGATCCTCGCCTTGGGCGCGCAGCTGTTGAGGAAGGTGAAGCGGTTGCGGGCGATCGCGACCATCGCCGGGTCGATCTCGAACACCCGCCAGTCCTCGCCGGGGAGCGCGTAGCAGGTGAGCGTTCCGGCGCCGAGGCCGACGATGCCGATGCGCGCGCCGGGGCCGTAGAGCACCGGCGCCGAGGCGAGCGCGTTCCCGACCCCGGAGCCGCGCGCATAATAGGAGGTGGGGGTGAGCGTCTCGCCCGGGAGAAGGCTTTGGACGCCGTGGACGGTGGTGCCGTGGGTGAGGATCCGCGCCGGCGGGAAGCGGCGGTTCTCGACCTCGTAGATGCCGAAATAGGAGCGGGTGCGGCGCCCTTCGCTCGACTGCGCGAGCTTCTGCCAGCCGCCGTAGCTCAGCATCAGCGCCAGGAAGACGAGCACGAACTTCAGCCTTCGGCCGACGAAGAGCAAGGCGATCAGCGACACGGCGATGCTGAACAGCGGCGCCTGGTCCTTCGTCACCCAGGCGAACGGGCGGATGTCGCCCGTGAAGGAAAGGGCGAAGGCGGCGGCGAGGAGCGCCCATTGCACCGCCCCGGGGAGCCGGAGGGCAACCGGAAAGAGCGGCCGCTGGCGGACGAGGAGGGCGGCCGCGAGGAGCAGGATCGGATGCTCGTAGGCCCAGTCGTAGAGAAGCGGGGCGAGGATCGCGCAGAAGATGCCGCCGAGGACGCCGCCGCCGGCCATAGCGAGGTAGAAGCCGGTCAGCCGCTCCGGCGCCGGGCGATGGGCGTAGAGCTCGGCGTGGAGGGCGACGGCGGTCACGAAGAAGACGATGAGGCCGATCGTTGCGTTGAACAGCGGCTGGGCCGCGCCCTCGCTGAACGCGAAGCCGCCGCCGATGAGGAGGATGA
>Ga0157369_10004821_pt1 | contig 15839 bp, 12 predicted proteins | sample C25metaG_FD_113461 | JGI IMG/M metagenome (GOLD analysis project Ga0157369, IMG submission 113461) | Corn rhizosphere microbial communities from Kellogg Biological Station, Michigan, USA - C2-5 metaG | ecosystem: Host-associated > Plants > Roots > Rhizosphere > Soil | place: USA: Michigan... | reverse complement strand
TTGCTTCAAGAATTAAAATTTTATCACCTTCTTTCACTTCCTGATCTTCTGATACAAATATCTTCAATACAAGTCCGGGCATTGGCGCTTTTATATCTTTCATACGTTTACCTGTCGCAATACTAAATCCCATTTTATCGAGCATTTGATCTAAGGGATCTTTAATTTCTATATCAAACGTATTGCCTTCAATTTCTACCTGTAATTTCTTTCCTGCTAAATCGGATCCAAGTATTTTTCCTGTTACTGATTTATGATTTTTAATAAGATGAAATTCTGTGGCTGACCTTTTGATGATGTCGGTTGATTCCAGTTCTTTTTGCGTGATCCCGAAAATAAAATCATGAGCTTTCACTACAAAAGTTTCATTCTTACTTTGCATACTTCGTTTTTGTTTTCTTGTAAAAATGGCTTAGCAGACAGTCTGTAAAATATGGAAAAAGTTATAGAGATACTCAATTTGAACAAAATACTTTTGTGGTTTGCGTTTTGTTTCCCGGACTATTACTTCAATTAAATAGGACAGTATTTTTTGCAGAAGATGAAGTACACAAATTCATATTGAGGAAAAAAGTATAAAACGCATTATTTCTTAACGTAGTCGAGCGACTTAAATGTTTTGAATTCCGTTGAACTTTTTTTGAATCACAAAGTCACACAGATGCACAACGAATAAGGCGTACAAGTGTGCGACGCAACGATAGTTGAATTCTATTCCATAGTTTGGTTCATAAAAATATTTTTCTTCATTCACCATTGACCATTCACGATTATCATTCCGTTCTCAAACTCTTCACAGGATTGGCGAGTGCCGCTTTTATTGATTGGAAACTTATTGTTATCAATGCTATGATAATTGCTATGATTCCTGCCAAAGGAAATATCCACCACCTTACATCAATGCGGTAAGCAAAATTTTGTAACCATTGGTTAACGGCGTACCATGCAATAGGGCTTGCAATTAAAAACGAAATAAAAACAAGCTTTAAAAAATCTGTGGAGAGAAGCGTGACGACACTTGTAACCGAAGCGCCAAGCACTTTGCGAATTCCTATTTCTTTTACACGTTGCTGGGCAGCAAACGTTGCAAGACCTAACAATCCGAGACATGCGATCAATATTCCTAATATCACAAGGCTTATAAATACCTTTTGAAACCTGCTTTCTGCCTGGTATAATTTTGCGAACGTTTCATCAAGAAAAGAATATTCAAAAGCACGATCTGTTTGAAATTGCTTCCATTTACCTTCTAACTGCGCAAGAGTGCCCGAAATATTTTTACCCGATAATTTTACCACAAATGTTCCGCGAGCTTTTGGGTTGACCATGAATGCAAAAGGCTTGATCTCATTTTGCAAAGAAGTAAAATGAAAATCTTTTGCAATGCCTACAATATTCAGATAATAACTGGTATCTCCATCTGTATCCCACAAAAGTTGTTTACCAATTGCAGGCTCTGTAATACCTAAATCTCTTACAGCGGTTTCATTGAGAATAACGCTTCCGATATTTTGCTCAAGCGGACCGCCTGGTATTCCATTGGTTAATGTGTCTCCCTGGAATTGTGATGAAAATGCGCGTCCTTCTTTAATACCGATATTTAAAACATCGAGATAATTATAGCTAACGCTAATAAAATTTACCTGCTGTTCATTTTTCGAACCCTTTACATTTACTCTTGTTGTTGAAAATTTTCCGGGCAACGCTCCATTTGAAGCGGCAACAGCTTTTACTCCCGGTAGTTGTTCCAATTCATTTTTAAAAGCATTTCTTTCAGAAGGTGAAAGATAACCAACATTGTTAACCGTTACCACTTTGTCTGTATCCAAACCAAGTTTAGCTGACATGATGTAATTCATTTGCTGCGATATCACTAAAACACCTATGATCAAAACAATGGATATTGTAAACTGCACAACAACCAATACCTTTCTTAAACCAAGTGCTCCTTTTTCGTTTAATTTAAAGCCCTTCAATACAGTAATAGGTTTGAATGAAGAGAGATACAAAGCAGGAAAAAATCCTGCAAGGATGCCTAACAAGACCGTGCCGGTAAATAAATACAGTACCAGATTTGGATCACTTAAAAGACTTAGTTGCTTGCCGGTGATATCATTAACAAGAGGTAATAATAGTTGCGCTAATGCTATCGCAAGTAACGATGCGATGAAACATGTAATCACCGATTCTACAAGAAATTGTTTTACCAGAGAATTTCTTAAAGCTCCTGCAGCTTTTCTAATACCTATCTCTTTTGCTCTTGCAGATGCTTTTGCGGTAGCAAGATTCATATAATTGATGGCAGCGATAATAATAATGAACAGACCAATGATAATAAATATAAAAACATATTGCTTATCACCATTAGGTTCTAATTCCCATTTCAGATTTGAAGTGAGATGAATATCTTTTACAGATTGAACATAAAATATGCTAAAACTTTTTTCAACATTGCGATCATTGATAGTTTGTATCTTCTTTACTAAGTTTGAAATATTTGTTCCTGGCTTAGTCCTTACATAAGTATAATCGTTGTACTGCTGCCAGTTATTATCCAGTGAAGGATTTCCGGGTTGCTTTCTGAATGAAACAAGATAATCAAAATGAAAATGAGCGTTAGCGGTAACATCTTTTAAAACACCGGATATCATCATTGGACCAAATGCGTCAACGTCTAAAACTTTCCCAACAGGGTTTTGAGTTCCGAAAAATTTTTTTGCAGCACTTTGTGTAAGCAGGATTGAATTAACATCTTTAAATGCATTTTTTGCATCACCATAAATAAACGGAAAAGTAAATACATCGAAGAAACTGCTATCAACGCCAAACAGTTTGTCTTCTGTTATTTTTTTATCGCCATATTTTATTACATATGTGCCGCCCCAGTTGGGACGAATGCGGGTTATAGCCGCAACTTCAGGCATTTCTTTTTGCATGGCTGGAGCCAATGCGGCAGGTGTTGTTGCGTCCGGAATTTTACTGCCATCATCATTCACAAAATCTTTTACAATGCGGTATATGTTATCAGAATCTTTATTGAATGTATCGTAACTTAATTCGTCTTTAACGAATAGAAAAATTAATAAACTACATGCAATTCCGGTAGCTAAACCAAAAATATTAATGAAGGAAAACCCTCTGTTTCGCCATAAATTTCTCAAAGCTGCTTTTAGATAATTCTTAATCATATAATCGGCTTTGGTTAAGTGATATAAAAATTTCAAATCTGGTTATTACTGAAATCCGGACACACTTTCGGCTCAAGGCTAAAGTAAATTCAACGCCTGTGCCAATCGCTGAAACGTCTTGTGGACAAGGGCTTTGAGAAATTCGTTTAAGGAAATAAGTGTAACGAAAACGGACAGTGACTGTACGATGTTGAGACATGTATTGACACTATAGACAGCATTGCTACTTTACAAAAGAATAAAAAAAGATCATCCAACTATTCTTATCTTGTCAATGCTGCCGTAAATTGAAATCAATCAGTAACAAAAACGAAGCATCTGATGAGATCAAAAAATTCTATTCTTTTCTTGCAACTTTTCTCGTTAATTATAGTGCTTATGTCTTCGCGTTTATCATTAGCACAGACACCGGCTGTAAAACATTATTTGTATGTGGCTGTGCCGGGCATTCGTGATTATCTTGGTTATGGAGGGCATGGAATCCTCGTCTTTGATATGGATAATGATCATCGCTTTGTTAAGCGGATTGATATTAAAGGTTTTCATCCTGATAAAACACCTTCGAATGTTAAAGGTATTGCTGTAAGCATTCCGCTCAACAGTATTTACATCAGTACGCTTGAATCACTTCAACGGATAGATCTTACTACAGAAAAAATTGTATGGGAAAAATTTTATGAAGGCGGATGCGACCGCATGTCCATTTCGCCTGATGGCAAGACGATGTACCTGCCCTCTTTAGAAAATAATTTTTGGAATGTGGTTGATTGTGCTACTGGTGATGTGATTAAAAAGATCGAGGTGAATAAAAGAGCACATAACACAATTTACGGGTCTTCAGGTGATTTTGTTTATCTCGATGATATTGCATCGCCATGGGTTTATATAGCAAACACAAAAACACATTCGCTTATAAATAAGATCGGTCCCTTTGGCAACTTTGTTCGTCCGTTTACCATTAATAATAAAGAGACTCATGTATATGTTACTGTTGACAGCTTGCTTGGATTTGAAGTTGGAGATATTAAAACAGGAAAGAAACTTGCGAGGATTGAAGTAGAGGGATGGAATACAGGACCTGTTAGAAGACATGGTAATCCCAGTCACGGCATTGGTCTTTCTCCCGACGAAAAAGAATTATGGCTTGCGGACGGATATAATATGCGTGTACATGTTTTCAGCGCCTCGCCTCCATATCAGCAACTAACCACTATTCCTTTACGGGATATGCCTGGATGGATAACTTTTAGCATTGATGGAAAATATGTTTACCCTTCGAGCGGTGAAGTTATTGATGTAAGAACACGCAAAATCATTACAACATTGCAGGACGAGTTTTATAATAATGTAGAAAGCGAAAAAATGGTTGAAATAGATTTTGAAGATAATAAAGCTGTCAGGGCAGGTGACCAATTTGGTATTGGACGAATGAACAATTGAATAGCGGTAATGAAGATTACCTTTTCAACATCCTGTCCTTAAGGATTTGTTTCATTGCACTTTCCTGTAAGGTTTGACTGATGACAACCTGTACCTTACCCATATTGATTTGATTGCCCTCAATACTTTTGATCTTGTTGATATTAACGATAGTTGATTTATGGATCTTAATAAAAATACTTTGAGGCAAGTGTTCTGCAACCGCTTTCATTGTCAAATAAACAATCAACTTTCTATCTTCTGTATGAAGTACAACATAGTTAACCATTGCTTCAACATACAGTAGTTCATCATAAAAGATCTTTTCGATTTTACCGTTGCACTTTACAAAAAAATAAGAAGCATCTTCAGTTGTTTTCTTATCGGTGAAACTACTTTGCAGTTCAAAATATTCTTTTGCTTTGTTGCACGCTTTTAAAAAGCGTTCGAAAGAAAATGGTTTAACCAGGTAATCGAGAACATCCAATTCAAAACCTTCAATTGCATATTCGGTGTAGGCGGTAGTAAGAATGGTTAGCGGGAGAGTAGTTGATGTTCTTAAAAATTCTATACCGCTCATCTTTGGCATATTAATATCAAGAAACATCAGATCAATTTTGTTATTGTTCAGTAAAACATTTGCTTTGAGCGGATTTTCTGCTTTTCCTATTAATTGAAAAAAGTCAATATCTTCTATATATTCTTCCAATAAATTTCTTGCAACCGGTTCATCATCTAGTATGATACAATTCAATTTCATATCAATTGCAGTTTTAAAGTCGCCTCATAAAAATTTTCATCGTCTGTTAAATTCAAATCATGCTTATCAGGATAAAGCAGTTGCAGTCTGTGACGAACGTTTGCTATCCCAATTCCTTTGTGAGTTATTTTCGCAGGTGTCATTTCTTCTTTGGTATTATAGCATTTGAAAATTAAAGTATCGTCCTTTTTTTGAAATGAAATATCAACAACGTTTTCCTTGTCATCATCGTTGCCGACATATTTAAATGCATTTTCAATAAAAGCGATAAATAACAACGGTGCAATCTCAAATCCTCTTATATTCTCAGGAATGTCAAGACGAACAATCAGGCTTTCTTCTTTCCTCATCTGTTGCAGAAGAATATAGTTTTTGATATAACTCATCTCTTTTTCGATGCCGATAGTATTGCTGTTGCAATCATACAATTGATATCGCAGCATGTTTGAAAAATTAATAAGCATATTTCTTGCAGTGGTATTGCGTTTGTCGATATGACCATAAATAGAGTTGAGTGAATTAAATAAAAAATGCGGATTGAACTGTGCATTCAGAAAATTGAGTTCTGCTTTTTCTTTTTCTTTTTTTATTGCATCAACGTAATGTTGAAAACGAAAGCGATCTACAATCAGTTTGACTGATATAAGACAGACCACCCAAATAAAAATATTGAGTAGTGAATTGGAGAATATTTGGTAAAAAGCAGGCTGTTGTTTACCGACAAGGAAGTGATTCTTGTTAAGATACATTGCAAGCGGAACACGCAGCAAAGCGGCAACAACAATTCCTGCCAGCATCGCGGATATAAATGCAAAATATTTTTTCCGGTATAAGAACTTTGGAATGGTAAAATAAATATTGAAATAGAAATTAGCCCCGATAAACAGAAGGTAACAAAATTCAATTGTCGCGGTTTGCGATAAAGCAAATTGTCTTTTCTGAAAAACAAGTATCCAAAAAATGTACAAGACTATCCAAAGAAGATGGAGTGAATTATTTTTAATCTTTTTCATTTCGGATAAATGATGAATAAATTTTCTCGACAGAGAGTATCAGATTAGATCTTTTCACTTCAATAATACTGATTAATCCATTGCCTGTTTATTATTTTATATGAACGCAAATTTTAAATATCACTATAAGGAAGTGTTATCAGGATGTGGTTGACCATGATGACATGTGCTGCACGTAACCACTATCAAAGAATCTCCTAATAACGGATGCCGTAAATCAAAAAATTTTTTGTTTATCGTCATTGTCATGCGCATCATTGATCGTGCAATTTCTTTTTCAGGCTTTGCATCACTTGCATAATCAAGCTTATTGGAATTATTTTCTTTTGCATGACAAAAACCACATTCAACACCCAGACCGTCCTCAAACTCGTCAATCATAATATGTGATAATACTTTTGAACTTGTATTTTTTGGCAATACTTTCAGATTTGTATAATGCGCATCAGTACTGCTTTTCCGCGTAGCAGCAACAGCCGTTATCATTAATGATGACAGCGTTACGATTACCATTAATTTTCTGTTGAACTTCATGAATTCATAATTTAAAACGTTTTTATTTAAGGAGCCGATTTTGAAAGATTAAGTTCCTTTGTTGCAAATACATTCAAAGAAACTTCAACTTCATTCGAAATAATATTCGTTTCACCTACACCAAAATCCTTTCTGTTAATTGTAAACGTTCCTTTGAGCAAATAACTATCTTCTGATGCTTCGGCAGTAAACGGAAATGATATCTCTTTCGTTTGATTTTTTATGCTGAGTTTTCCATAAACCAGTAACACTCCTTTCTTTGTTGAAGGGGCAATGCGTGTAGAAACAAAGTGCAATTGCGGATAATTTTTTACATCAAAAAAAGCATCCTCTTTAAGATGACTGTCACGAAGAGAATTATCAGTATTAACAGTATTCGCGTCAATTGTCACATCAAATTTTGAATCATTGAGTTTACCTGGATCAAACAAAATATTTCCATCTAATCCCGTAAATATTCCAGTCACCTTTATTCCAAAGGTTTTTATTTTGAATTGAATTGATGATTTGTTATCAACAGGTTTATACTGCGCAAAACCATTATTTATCAATAGTGCAGTCAGCAAGATCAGTACAACATTTTTCATAATCATTCCGATTAGCATTGTGGTAAATTCATGTCATCAGTTGATCCTTTTTCTTATTATGCCAGCGGAGTGTCGGTTACTGCTAATGTGTGGTTATGTTCAACATAATTTACACTCGTAATGCCCAACACACTGCTGAGTTTTTCTGCAGGAACTTTCATTGGACCGGCAGACGGCGCTGAGCCCGGCGCAGGTTGAGGAAATGCGGTTGACATCGCTGTATGAAAAGTGATATTGCCCTCTATCTTTTGAATGGTTTGATGTATATGACCATTCAGCACAGACACTGATCCAAAACGTTTAAGATATGAAAGCGCCTGCTCGCTGTCGCTTGTTCCCCATCCCCATTGCGGATAAACAGCCCAAAGCGGAATGTGTGCAAATACAACAATGGGTGTACTGTTTGTGAGATTTTTCAAATCATCCTGAAGCCATTGGAGTTGTTCATTTCCCAGTACACCCAATCCTCCTTCCGCCGTATCAACTACATTAACCAAACCAATAAAATGCACACCATTATAATCAAAGCTGTACCAACCGTTTCCTTTCGTGTTCTTTCCATAGCGATCAAGATATTGTTTGCCATTATCACCTAAAACGTCATGTTCACCAGGCACATAAAATACATCTTTGCTTTTCGCGCTTTTCATTACCTGGTCAACGGTATCAAATTCATCTGCCTGTGCCAAATGAGAAATATCGCCGGTGTGTAAAATGAACGAAGGCGTTACAGGCATTGCATTGATCTTTGAAATAGCAGTTTGTAAAGTGCCCACTACATCAGGGTTTGCAGGTTTATTAAAACCAATATGACTATCGCTGATTTGAACGAAGCTGAAATCTGCCTGTGAAATAATCAAATCTTTTTTAACCCTGCCTGTATTTTTATCTATCATCTGGCTCATACCAAATGATTTGAGAATTCCACCCGACATCATCCATAGAACTCCGGTTCCTGCCCATGCCATACATTTAAGAAAACCTGCTCTGTCAATACCATCGTCGTTATTATCATGATGAATATGATCATTGTGTTGCATAAATTTTTGTTTTGATCTTGAATAAATATTTGCAACACAAAAAAAGTTGAGTGCAGGTGTTTGAATAAATTTATTACGTCAACATTGAAAATTTCTTGATGAAGTATGGAATTTACATGAAAAGTAGTTCGTGCTGTTTGTATAAGTTGCCTGCGCTTGATATGACCTGGGCAGTAAATAAATTTTTTAGTTTACGAAATATTCGTAGATTTACGAAAAATTCGTAGAAATGGAAAAGCTTACTATACAGGAAGAAGAGTTAATGCAGGTGATCTGGCAGTTTGGCGAAGGTTCGGTGAAAACCTTTTTGCAGGAAATGCCTGATCCTAAACCGCCATATACAACGCTTGCCTCAACGATAAAGAATTTGGAGAAGAAAGGTTTTGTGAAAAGCTATCTTTCGGGCAACACTTATATTTATACACCGGTTGTAACGCACGAGGAGTACAAGCACATATTCATGCAAGGCTTCATTCAAAGCTATTTCAATAATTCTTATAAAGAAATGGTGAATTTTTTCGTGCAGCAAAAAAAATTAAAACCAAAAGACTTGCAGGAAATTATTGAAATGATCGAAAGTAAAAACAAGAAAAAATAAAATTTATGTCAACTTTTTTTGAATACATGCTAAAGTTATCACTCTGTTATGTAGTGATATATCTTTTCTATTTTTTGTTGCTGAAGCGTTTAACTCAATACAAAGGCAACAGGTTTTTTCTTTTGCTATTTTCTCTGTTTGCATTTCTTATTCCACTGATACGCGTGGATCTTTTTATTCCTCAACAAACGATCAATACTTCATCATTGATTAAAAGTATTCCTGCGATTAATGCAAATACAGCAACGAATGTTTTTATTCCTGAAAACAGCTCTTCGAATATTAGCTTTTTCCTGTCTATTTTATTTATTGCCGGTGTTGTGATTTGTGCTGTTCATTTCTTAATACAGATTTTTTCTTTTAAAAAGATAAAGAGTGGAGCAAAACTTATAGATATAATAAGTGGAATAAAATTATATCATCTCAATATGGATATTATTCCGTTTTCTTTTTGCAATGCTATTTATCTGAACAGAAACCGTCATTCCGAAGATGAGCTGAATGAAATTTTACAACATGAATTCGTTCACGTTCATCAGAAGCACACAATTGATGTGATGATAGCCGAAATAATTTGCATTCTTAACTGGTACAATCCTTTTGCTTGGCTGATCAAACATTCAATAAAACAAAACTTGGAATTTCTCGCCGATGATGCTGTAATAGAAAATGGAGCAGATAAAAAAACTTATCAGTATTTGCTTTTGAAAGTTATTGGACATTCACCATTGTCCGTTGCAACCAATTTGAATTTTTCTTCACTCAAAAAAAGAATTTATATGATGAATAAAACAAAAACTTCTAAAAAGCATTTGTTGAAATTTCTTTTTGTGTTGCCGGTAATTGCTTTGGTGATGCTTGCTTTCAGAGACACTAATTATAAAACTACAACTGAAAAATCAATGCACACTTATTCAAGTGAAGAAATCTGCAGACTTAATCGACTTAGCTATTCTATTGCTGATCCGCGAATTGAAAGTATCGTAAAAAAAGAACAGGATAAAAGTTTGTTACAAGTCGGAAAGCCATTCACCATTTCTCTCATTAAAGATGAAAGAGACCGATTGAAAACGCTTCTTGAGAAAAATGGTTATAGCAACATCAATGATCACTCCATTAGTTTTTTGATGGATTCTTCTTTGACGAATAATAGTTTTTCGGTACAAGTGAACATTGATCTGAAAACAAGATCTGCAATAAGCAAAAACACTTCGAACGAAAAAATAGATCCTGCTATGAACGCTATAGATAACACCTCAACACAATTGAATAATTCAAACGATAAGGTTATTCAGTCAACTTCTTTGAAACAATCGAAATAGTAAGATGAAAAGTATAATTGTCGCAATTCTATGCTTTATTTCTATTAGCGTTTTTGCGCAAAATGAGAAAGTCGAATTTGATGGAAGCAAATGGAATCCTCCTTATTCTCTCGACATTCCTAAAGGATGGGATGTTGAGCGTTTCTTGATTCCAATTGAGTTTGCTCCTCAAATCCCATATCATGGAGTCGAAGATCTTCGATTTACACCGGGATGGGGGGACTCAACAAGCAATGAATATTGGACGTATTCCTTCTTATGGTATTTGGATGGAAAGCCTGAAACGAGTTCAGAAATAATCGAAAAAAATTTGCAGCTATATTATACAGGTTTGATCGGGCGGAATATTGAAAAACGAAAAATACCTGCAAATAAAATTTTCACTCCAAAAACTTCATTCAAAGAAATTAAAATAAGCGCCGGCGATGTAAAAACATTCCAGGGAACAATTTATATGCTTGATTATATTGAACAAAAGCCAATCACTCTGAATTGCGTTATTCATTTAAAAAATTGCGCAGCATCAGAAAATAAAACTTTTATATTTTATGAAATATCGCCAAAGCCCTTAACAGATGGAATTTGGCAACAACTTGATAATTTGAACACAAGTTTTAATTGCAGTAAATCAGATTAGCGAAATAATTTTTTAAACTCATCATATTAACAAAGCAGTAGTGCTGTAAATATTCCATTTTCTACATAATAATTTTTGATCCTTTTAAAAATCAGTGAAAGAGGAAATGGGAGAACTATTGCTTGTTGTGAAAGAAAATGTTCAGCAATAAATAAAGCGTACAAGAGTGCGACGCAACGAAAGTATCATAGTAGTAACGCAGTTCGGCTCATAAAAAATTCTTACAATAAATCATGCTCATTTATAAATAGTTTTTTAAAAATGAAATTTAGTCGTATTAACAACATTGCAGGATGGGCGATGTGTTTGTTTGCCTGCACAGTTTATGTAATGACGAGTGAAGCCGGCGGCAGTTTTTGGGATTGCGGTGAATTTGTAAGCAGTTGTTTTAAAGTGCAGATTCCGCATCCGCCGGGTGCGCCGTTATTTGTTTTGCTCGGAAGAATTTTTATTGTGTTGTTTGGCGACAACCCGATGACTGCAGCAAAAGCGGTGAACATTATGAGTGCGCTTGCAAGTGGATTTACAATTTTGTTTTTGTTTTGGACGATCACACATTTTGGGAGAAAAATTATTCAAGCGGATGCATCAAAAGAATTAACTGCACTACAAAGTTGGACTGTAATTGGTGCCGGTATTGTAGGTGCATTGGCAGGAACTTTTACAGATTCATTCTGGTACAGCGCCGTTGAAGGTGAGGTGTATGCAATGAGTTCTTTTTTTACTGCGATCGTTTTTTGGTCTGCATTGAAATGGGAGCGTGTTGCAGATGAACCCGGCGCAGATAAATGGCTCGTCTTTATTTTTTTCATGATCGGGTTATCTATTGGTGTGCATCTGCTTTGTTTGCTTTGTATTCCTGCAATTGTACTCATCTATTATTTCAGAAGAAGAGATTGTTTCAATTATGCTTTGATAAGGAAATATTTTATCCGCACTGTTTTGTTTGGCGGAATAGCAACGATCATACTTGCTATTTTAAATGCACAATCGGAAGCGGCGCCTGATAAAAATATTCCAATGGATGGCGCAGTTGCAGGATTAATGCTCGTTTCAACAATTGTTGGAATTGCATTGCTGTTTCTGATCGAACGAATAAAAAAAGATAAGAAAGAATTTTACGGAGGACTTTATATTTTTTTAGTTTTTGGTGTGTTGATCTTTGGTTTGATATTGAAAGGCGTGATACAATATTCGATCAAAGCAGCGGGTGCATTTGACGTGTTCTTTGTGAATGATCTCCGTATGCCTTTCTTCTCGGGTTTTGGGTTTTTCTTTCTTCTTGTTGCAATTGCGATATGGTTTGGTTTGAAATTTTCTGTAAAGAAAAATTTATCTCATCTGCAACTTCTATTGTGGTGCATTGCATTTACGTTGCTTGGTTATAGCACGTATGTTACAACGTTGATTCGAAGCAATGCAGATACATCAATTGATATGTTCAATGTTGATAATCCTGAAACGTTAGTGGGTTATCTTGGAAGAGATCAGTATGGTGATTTTCCCATTTTATACGGACAAAATTTTACTGCACAACCTGCAGACTATGCTGAAGGTGCCATGAAATATGAGAAAGGAAAAGACAAATATATTTCCGAGGGAAAAGACATTCAATATGTTTTTCTTCCGCAGGATAAAATGATTTTTCCACGCATGTGGGATATGACGAACGACCAGGGGCACGCTGATTATTATGCTTTCTTTATAGGCATTGGAAAAAATCAGGATGGAACTTATGAACGCAATCCAACTTTTACCGACAACATAAGATTTTTTCTGAGTTACCAGACATACTTTATGTATATCCGCTATTTCTTGTGGAATTTCAGCGGCAAGCAAAATGATTTGCAGGGAGTTTTTACAGGCAATGTGAGAGATGGGAATTGGATAACGGGCATACCAATAATTGATAGTGCATTGTATGGCGATCAAAGCATGATGCCAGATGGTTTGAAAAACAGCAAAGGTCATAACACGATGTACATGTTGCCTTTTGTTCTTGGCATTATCGGTTTGTTTTATCAATTCAAAAAAAATGGCAGTGATGCATTGGTAAATTTTCTTCTTTTTGTATCTACAGGTTTTGCAATTGTGATATATATTAATCAACCCGGATATCAACCACGTGAACGCGATTATGCTTATGCTGCTTCATTTTATGCATATGCGATTTGGATCGGGCTTGCCGTTCTTTATTTCACTGAACTTGCGATGTCATGGAATAAAAAATTGTTGAAGGATATTTTAGTGAGTGCAGCAATAGTTTGTTTTATTCTCATGCTTTTCATTTTTATTGCGGGATACGGTGGCGCCGCTGGTGTTACTGTTGGTGTTTCAACATTTGTATTGATAGCATTGGCTGCTGCAGGTCTTCCCTATGCTTTAAGATTTTTGAAGAACAAGTATGCGATAATGTTTGCAGCAATTGCAACTTCCCTTCTTGTTCCGATATTAATGGGTGCACAGCAATGGGATGATCATGATCGCAGCAAAAAACAAATGGCTCGCGACATGGCGAAAGATTATCTCGAAAGTTGTGCGCCAAATGCAATTCTTTTTACGATCGGTGATAATGATACTTATCCTTTATGGTATGCACAGGAAGTTGAAGGCATTCGTCCTGATGTGCGCATTGTTATTACAACACTGTTGGGCACAGATTGGTTAATTGATGAATTGCGTCGCAAAGTAAATAACAGCGCTCCTGTTGATGTTATCTGGTCTGCTGATAAAGTGCAGGGACATAAAAGAGATTATATCGTTTATCAACCGCAGGCGCAATTTCCTGACAACAGGTATTATGATCTGTATGACATGATGAAAAATTGGATTGGCAGCGATGATCCTGCGAAGATGATTGATCGTGGTGCTGATGAAAAATTTTACACGTTTCCCGTGCACAAAGTTTCAGTGCCTGTTGATACAAGTCTTGTCCGAAGAAACGGAACAGCGAATCCTCGTGACAGTGTTTTGAATGAATTGCGTTTTGAGATACCAAAAAATGTGATCATGAAGAATGATCTTGCAATACTAAATATTATTGCAGCGAACAAATGGAAACGCCCGATTTATTTTACGATGCCTTACAACGATCTTGGTTTTGGAAAATATTTGCGCAAGGATGGATTAGCATACAGACTTGTGCCTATAGAAAATCCTGATGCGAATACAAACAAGATGTATGATCTTATCATGGACCCAAATAAATGGGGTTATGGAAATGCCAATCTTCCAAATGTCTATTATGATGAAATAAACCGTACACAATTGTTAAGCATAAGAAGAGCTGATCTTGAACTCGCATTTGATCTCATTTTCAAAAACAGGATTGATGAAGCGAGGAAAATTTTGGAGCATGATGATAAAATGATATTGCAGGAAAATCTCCCGTATGGGATGACTTCACGAAATAACGATCATGATAAAGTATCACTTGGATTTCTTGAAGCATGTTATCGTGTAGATGATAAGACCCTTGCATCAAAAGTTTCTGCATCAGTAAAGAAAGATCTTCTTCAGCAACAAAAATATTATGCATCGCTTGACGAAGAGCAACAGGCAAACCTTCAATATGAAAGTTCAACAGTGCAAAATTTACTCAGTGCATTAACTGAGATGGAGAAGAAGTATATTCCAAAAAACAAAACAGAGCTTCGTTAGTTGCCTGAATAATGCTGTAATTATAATTTTTGATTTACTACTAAAACAGATAAAAAAAGCTGAGATTAATAACATTACCAGGTACGGGTAATTGCGATGCTTGCACTAATGCAGTTTATCGTTGTATTTGATTTTATGGTGGTGTCTTCTTTAGGTAATATGCTGATGAAGTTGATGAATTTAAAGACATCGCAGTTTGGATTTGTGGTATCGAGTTATACATTCAATGTATTTTGCTTAATTTCTACGAAAGCTTACAACGTAATAAACTTATTTTTTTAACCGATTTAATTTCCTGCCTTTTTCAGTATAACTTTCAATAATACCTATGGCTTCAAGATGATTTTTTACGCTGATACCAAACCAATCAATTGCTCCCACAAATTTTATCTTATGCTTTTTAAAATATTTTTCTATCTCCTCTACCAACTCATAAAAAGCAATCGGTTGTTTTTGTTTTAGAATTTCGATGATTGCTTTCTCAAAAAGAGTGTACGTATCTATACTAATAGAAGGTGCATGTTTTCCCTTTGGGTGCAAGCATTGAAATCGTTCCTCTTTTGGTTTCATTTTTATTTGAATTTGTATGATAACATTAATTACAAATTACACAGAATTTGTTTTTCCCAATACACAAGAGAAATCGCAAAATAGTTGTCTCTTTTCTCCGGTTTACAACTATTCCGTTTATTGCTTTCCTTCAAGCATTTTTAACTGACATTCTATCACTAAAATTTTTTTTGTTTTTTTCTTTAGAGTAGGATAGACCTCAAATTTAATTTCAATTGGAACTGATTCTTCATTTTTTGTTTTTTTTGAATCACTATAATTCAATAAAAATTTTTGCCGTATAAATGGGCGACGATATATCAGTTCCCACGACTATATTGTAAACCTCTAAAAAATCGTTGAACGTATAAAAGAAATTTATCTGTAAACGATGTAATTCGTATTAGAGGAAAAAAATCAAATTAGCCTGTAATGACTTAAAGTAAAACTTGAAGTAGCAATGATTAATGAATCCAGTCTTTAATAACAGGAATTGCAGCGATAACGGCGGCAATAGCTGTTATAATCACTA
>Ga0157369_10004818_pt1 | contig 15845 bp, 13 predicted proteins | sample C25metaG_FD_113461 | JGI IMG/M metagenome (GOLD analysis project Ga0157369, IMG submission 113461) | Corn rhizosphere microbial communities from Kellogg Biological Station, Michigan, USA - C2-5 metaG | ecosystem: Host-associated > Plants > Roots > Rhizosphere > Soil | place: USA: Michigan... | reverse complement strand
TGTCCCTCGACGCTTGCGCTTGTCCTTCGACGGATGATACGAGGCAGGACGGCGTCCGGGCAAGTTGGCGGGCGAATGAGGGGACCACGTTTGAATCAAATTGCAGCGCAAGCATGCGCATCACTCAGGCTGTGCCGCGGCATGTCACCATAAGGATGGCATGCCATTGCTCGATCCGATTCCCGCGCCCGTAGGGAACGCCGATTTCGCGGCGCTCGACTGGGAGCCCCTGCTGCACCTAATCGCCGGATTTGCTGCTTCGCCAGTCGGGCGTGCGGCGATTCTGGAGCTCATCCCCTCGACCGATGATGTGTGGATCGCGCGCCAGCATCAACTTACGGGCGAAGTCCGCCTGCTTGTGGATGAGCAGGTTTCGATCGCGCTGGGCGGCTTGTTTGATCCGACCCAGCTGGCCGCGAAGGCACATATTCCCGAAGCGGCGCTGGAAGCGAAAGAACTGCAGGCTGTTGCCCGTCTGGCGAACGACATAGCTTCCTGGCAGGCGCTGCTTCGCGAGCCTTCGGCGCGGCTGGCGGGGAGGCTTCCCGGGTTGGGGGAAATTTCGGCGGCGCTAACGGTAAGCCTGCGGCCGCTGGCCGAGACGATCGAGCGCAAAATTCTGCCGGACGGATCGCTGGCCGACGACGCCTCACCCGAACTCAATCGCCTGCGCCGCGAGCAGGAGCGCCAGCACCGCGTAATCGAAGAGACTCTTCGCGCGGCACTGCGCAGACTCTCGGGGGAAGGATCGACGCAGGAAGACCTGATCACCATTCGCGGTGAGCGCTTCGTGATTCCGGTGCGCAGCGAGTTGAAGCGGCGGATTTCGGGCGTGGTTCACGGAGCCAGTTCTTCGGGTCAGACAGTGTATGTGGAGCCGCTCGAGACCATCGAGCAGAACAACGAACTCGTTCGGATGCTCGAGGAAGAACAGGCGGAGATTCATCGCATCTTTGTGGCTCTCACGCGGCAGGTAGGGACGTATGCGGCTGCACTGGTTGAGGGATCCCGAGTGCTGGCACTGGTGGACAGCCTGCTGGCGCGCGCGCGTTTCGGCCGCGACTACGAGTGTGTGGCTCCCGCGCTCGGACCCGACCGGTTCGCGGTGGAATCAGCCCGGCATCCCCTGCTCGAACGGCGACTGCGTGCAGGCGGCGCCCGGCCCAACACGGCTGTCGTCCCCCTTACCCTGGAATTGACGCGTGAGCGCCGCCAGCTCGTGATCAGCGGGCCGAACACCGGCGGCAAGACGGTGGCACTGAAGGCCACGGCACTGCTGGCGATGATGGCGCAGGCAGGTATTCCTGTGCCGGCGACCGCCGCGGCGTTTCCCGTGTTCGATGCGTTTCTGGCCGATATTGGCGATGCCCAATCGATCGAGACGGGGTTGTCGAGTTTTTCGGCGCACATCACGAACCTCGACCGGCTGTCGCGCCTGGCCGATTCGCGGTCGCTAGTGATTCTGGACGAACTGGGGACCATGACGGACCCGGAGGAGGGGTCCGCCCTCGCGGTGGCGGTTGCGGACTTCTTTCGCGAACTCGGCGCGTGGTCACTCATCTCAACGCATCACACATCGCTCAAGATCTACGCGGTCAACACTCCAGGCGTGCTCAACGCCGCCGCGGGCGTGGACGAGAATACGCTGGTTCCCAATTATCGGCTGCTGATCGGGGTGCCCGGCGCTTCGGCAGGTATTGCCACGGCGGAGCGACTGGGACTGAATGCGGGAATCATTGCGCGGGCGCGGCAGAAGATAGGCTCGCAGCAGATTGACATTGCGGATTTCCTGGACCGCATGCACGCAGAGCTGGGTGAACTGGAGCGCGAGCGCAAGCAGACGCGGGAGCAACAGTACGCGCTGAACCAGGAGCGCGCCCGGCTGCAGCGCGAGGGCGATATCGAGTCGCGCAACCGCGTGCGCGAACTGGAACGCAAGCTTGCTTCGCTGATGAAGGATTTCGAGTTCCAGATGCGGGAGAACGTTCGCGTGGTGGAGGACCGGGCCGCGCAACAGAAGCTCTCGAAGGAGGCCGAGCGCCGCATCGGGCGGCTGCGGCGCGAGTTCCAGGAGAGCTTCAACCAGGCCGTTGTTGCTCACCAGACGGGAGCAGACCGGGATGACGCGAATGCCCAGCCGCACGTGATCCGGAACATCGGCGAAGGCGATCAGGTGCGTCTGAAATCGATGGCGAAGGTTGCCGTGGTGCAGCGCGAGGTGGAGAAAGACGTCTTCGAGGTGGCGCTCGGCCCGATGAAGATGCGCGTCAAGCGAGACGACATTGCGGAGATCCTCAAAAGCGGGCAGGCGCAGAGCGCTGAACGCGCTGATCCGCTGGCCGCCGCACGCCGGCAGAAGGGTGTGCACGTGTCGATTTCGAGCGCCAACACGGAGGAGATGCGGATGGAGATCAACCTGATCGGCCGCACTGTCGACGAGGCCACTGAAGAACTGGAAAAGTACCTTGATCGCGCATTTCTCGCTGGATTGCCGAAGGTCCGCGTGATCCATGGGCACGGCGCCGGGATTCTGCGCCGCGCCGTCCGGGAGTTCCTCAAGAGCCATCCGCACGTGGCCACGGCGGCCGAGGCACCCCAAAGCGAAGGGGGCCAGGGGGCGACGATCGTGGAACTGAGGCAGTAGCCGGGTGGAGTTGCGGGATCCAGACTGACATCCCGGGCCGGCCGGATCGCGTGGAACAAGGGTGTTCAACCCGCTCCCGTCCGCGCAAAGCAGGTCTGCCAGGCCAGTTCTAGATGCGTGTTCGCTGTAGAATAGATTACGTTCGCCTTTAATGACCAGGATTCAAAATGTTGACAGACGTTTCTCCCGCCGGCCACGAGCAGCAAGCATCTGAGGCCAACGATTCGGGTCCAGTGCCAGAGTCAGCAGAAGATGAAATATCGATTCTAGACATGCACATTATGCTTGCCCACGGCAAGCGCACGGTCCTGGTGTTCACCGTTTTGGGTGCCATTCTGTCCGTGGTAGTGGCTCTGCTCCTGCCCAAGAGTTATCAGGCCGAGGCCGTTGTGATGCCTCCGGCGCAGGGCACATCCATGGCGTCGATGATGATGTCGCAGCTATCCGGTGGGCTCGCATCGCTTGCAGGTGGGGCCCTGGGCTTAAAGGACCAGAACGACATGTACGTCGCCATGTTCCAGAGCCGCGTGGTAGAAGATCATATGATTCAACGGTTTGGCCTTTCCGAGGAATATCACGCCAAATACATGTCCGATGCCCGTAAGAAGCTCGAGGGACGCTCCAACATCGACGGAAGTGGCAAGGACGGACTGATTCACATCAAAGTTACTGACCACGATCCGAAACGGGCATCGGAACTGGCAAACGGATACATCGAGGAATTCCAAAAGCTGAGTGAACATCTGGCCATCACGGAGGCCGGACAACGACGGCTCTTCTTTGAGAAAGAGTTGCAGCAAGCGAAAGACAATCTCGGCAATGCCGAGGAAGCGCTGGTGCGCACTCAACAAAAGACGGGCATGATCGAACTCAACAGTCAGTCGCGAGCCCTTATTCTCGCGGCGGCGTCGCTGCAGGCGCAGATTGCGTCAAAGGAAGTGGAAATTCGTTCGATGGAGACATTTGCCACTTCACAAAACTCGCAGCTAGTCCAGGCACAGCAGGAACTGGCAGGTCTACGTGCTCAGCTTGCGAAGCTGGGTTCTTCAGGTACGGGAAATGATGCAGATCTGGTGCTTCCTCGAGGCCAAGTCTCTGAAGCTGGTTTGGAATACGTCCGGAAATTAAGAGATGTGAAGTATTACGAGACCATGTTTCAGTTTTTGGCGCAACAATTTGAGGCCGCCAAACTGGACGAGGCAAAGGAAGGTGCAATTGTGCAAGTCGTCGATCCAGCAATTACCCCCGATCGACGATCTTTTCCGCACCGGGGTTTGATTGTCATCATCTCCACCTTCGCGTTCTTCCTGATCGGAGTTTTCTTCGTGCTAGCCAAGACTCGGCTGGAGAAAATGCGGCAGGATCCCGAGGCCGGCCTTAAACTCAGGCAACTGCGACGAGCCGTGTCGCGGCAATCATAATCGACGCGCATTCGGTACCATCCCATGAAAAGCCTGAAACCAATCCTTCTGGCGTCCGTTTTCCTGGTCGGTTCGAGCAATGTCCTCGCCGCAGGGATATCTCGTGCAATCTTCGCGACAACCGGGATGCGTATTTCTTCCAGTCTCTCAGCAAGTTCCGGTCATGCTCCTTCCTCGGATCCAGCGTTGTCTCTCGATTCCTTGTCTTCCGCTCCTTCGACAGGTCACGTCGACGTGACCAGCTATGGGGCGAAATGCGACTGGAATGGAAGCACGGGAACCGATGATACTAACGCGATACAAAAGGCGATCGATTCACTTGAAAGCCGCAATACATTCGGTGCTCTTTTCCTCCCTGTCGGATCCCTCTGTCGAATCACAGCACCCCTGCTGCTGAACTCTGGCTTCGTGAGCATCTTCGGCCAGGGGCCCGGATCTGGGTTCGTGGCCGACTACTCGGCATGGAACGGTAAGGACTATACCGCCCTGAAGCTATCCACTACTATTCAGCACATCCTTCCAGGCGAAACGTTCGCAGACTTCTCGATTATCGGAAGCCACAATTCAGGAATTGTGTCCACAGGATTCCTAATCGATGATCCGCTCGATGGGAATCCAAAGGCCACATATGTTGTTGGGCTGAATGTGCACAATGTGGTTGTAAAGCAATTCGACACGGCGTTTAGCATTTCCGATACCATCAATTCTCTCTTTTCCTTCCTTCAGGCTTACTATGTGCGCCAGGGTTTTCGCATCCTCGGCCGAAACGTCAACGATAATTTTCATGACCTCGTTAACTTTTCTCCATCCCATAACTCTTCTTCTTCAAAGGATCCACTGGTTGGATTCGTAATTGACTCGAAGAAATACGCGGCCGGTGTATTCGGGCCTGAGGGTATTAATCTAGACCATTCCATATTCCTTTCCGCCGACACCGACCTGATGGTTGGACAGGTGCTGCACATGAACGTGGACCACAACATCTTCGACCTAGCGGGTGGAAATGCTGTTGTCCTAAGTAACCCAAATGAAATCAAATTCGATCGCAACTATGTTGGGATCAACCACGCATCCACCTCAGCGATTTATGTCGCTGCCGGGACCAATATTGACGGAAGTTCCATCTCGAATAACACCATCATGGGCGCTGGGCTCGCCGGTCAGACTGGCATCTTTTTGGCGCCGGGCGGAATTCATCGGGGATTGCACATTGATTCAAACAGACTCCATGGTGTCTCGGTTCCGATCGAACTCGACACCGTACCGACGTTCAGTACGATTCAGAATAACTACGGGACATCGAACGCAAGCGCTAAAGGATTTATTCGCATGGGAGGTTCGGGAAGCTGCGGACGGGGAACCGTCATCCGCGGGAACAACGACATCGCCGCAATTCCAATGATCGTGACAACTTGCAGAGGGTTCAATGCCACTGATAATCACAGTAGCGCCGCTGGTGCGGCATCTGGATCGAGCGATGAAAGCAGCTCTGGAGTAAATCTGTCGACCATGGCAACCATGCATTTCATAGGCACGCTGACAACGACTGCCGCAACCAAGGACTCGCTACGTTCGCCCGGTGTTCTCGCTGGGGCAAAGTGCGCCATCACGCCGCAGAACGCGGCCGCCGCTGAATTGCAGGGTGTTTATGTTCCTCCGGTAGCTTCGGCAGGCTTGGTGGAGGTCTATCACCCGAATCGTGCAGGGGGCGCATTCAGCGTATTCTGCCAATGAACGGATACCTTCCAGGAATTTTCGTTCTTACCGCCAAACAAGCTGGTCGTAACCCGTCCAGGTCCGGGGATCCAAGGTCTGCTTGGAAGTCACAGAACAGGTCTTGCAGGTTCCTCTGCGGGGGGCGAGCCACGGCTTCGCAGGTCGTCCAGAAAGGAACCTCGGCTCCTCCCAAGCTCATCCTGCCCGATGCGCCTGGAAAGCGAGCGCAATGATGGAAGCTGAGCATTTCACAGAAACCCGAGCGTGGCTCCTCCCCAAGAAGACCAGGGCTGGAGCAGGCGTGTTCCGAGGGAGCATCCGTCACTCTGTCGGCGCTGGACTTCTGTACCTCGTTGTCCTCGAAGGGTCCATCTTCGGCAGCGGTCGATTACTGGAGATCGGCCCCGTGACGGTCAAGATGTTGTTATTCGGGTTGACCATCATCTTTACAGCATGGTCCCTATTCGCCCTTGATCGCATCCGGACAGTCACCATGTTCCTAAGTGTGAGCTTCCTCGCTCTCCTTGGTGTAGCGACTGTAAACGGGCTCGTTCACGACGCGACCATGTCATTCATCGGCGGTGATTTGAGCCCGCTGCTTTCATTCTTGGTGCTCCCTTTCTTTGAGCTGACCATCCGGAACAGGCGCGTGCTCTCAATCGTGACCAGAATCATGATCCTTGGAGCGACCCTCCTTGTCGCCGGCTATGCAGCTATATTCGTATCATTGGCATTTCGGTTAGTCTCCTTCGCAAGTCTCTATGAGTGGGTTAATGCAGCAGGATCGGAAGATTTCATCTTTGAAGGAACCAACGGGAATGTATTCTATAAGGGCGCAATCTATATAGTTATTGCCATCTTTTTTCTCCTATTCCAAAAACGACTCCTGAGCAAGATGATTGCAATTGTTCTTTCTCTCTCTCTCGTCATGGTGGGGAGCCGTGGATTCTTCGTAGCCATTGCAGGCGCAGCGACGATCTATGTAATTATCGGCCCGTTGCGCTTAACCACCAAGCTAGTGATTTGCACCCTGGCGATATTTGCGGGCATCGCTCTTGTTCCTGTTGTCGGCCCCCTTTTAGTCAAGCGGGCGTCGGACGAAGTGCGAACCAATACGATATCGCAAGTAGAGGATCGGGCAACCGCCGCGAGCATCATTTTAGGGCATGGCTTCGGTGTCGGAGTTCCGGAGAGGCGTGGACACATGGAGATCGCCTACCTTGAAATATTCCACAAGCAGGGTCTCATGGGATTGCTTTGGTGGGCGGCGCTGTTCGCCTGCATCGGCATTCGCTTTATGCGCGCTATCAGGCGCGGGAATGGGGATTTGGCGTATCCGTTGATGCTAACCGTAGCGTTTATCGGTCTTGAGTCATTAACCAACTCCTTCGTTAATAATCCCATCGGGATTTATCCGATCCTCATTGTTTTTGTTGGACTCGGCGTTCTCTCCCAATCGGAGGGGCGAAAATCAGCATTGGTCCCGCGCCTTGAAAAGGTGCGTGAGAATCCGGCATGAGTATCTCTGTTTGCATGGCAACCTACAACGGCGAGAAATATGTTCGCGAGCAGCTTGATTCAATACTCAAACAACTGGGCAAAGACGATGAAGTTGTCGTCGTCGATGATGCGTCGACCGACGGAACTCTCAAGGTGGTCGCTGATATTCAAGACACTAGAATCCGGATGATCCGGCAATCGCAGAACAGAGGCGTGATCAAGACTTTCGCTCATGCCATCCAGCAATCGCGTGGTGACATTCTGTTTCTGGCCGACCAGGACGACATTTGGTGCGAGGATAAGGTCCGGAAGGTCGAAGCGTTCTTTGCGAGTCACCCGGATGTTACCCTTGTTCTGAGCGACTATAAAGTCATAGACGGCTCCGGCAATATCAGCGACAGCAGTCGGCGCGCCTCCCGCCGGTTTCGTCCAGGGGTCTTCTACAACATCTTGCAGAACCGCTACCACGGGTGTGCAATGGCCTTTCGTCGATCGATTCTGGAGTATTGTCTTCCGTTTCCGGACGACGTTCCCATGCACGATTTGTGGATCGGCATTGTGAATGATCTGATCGGCAGGACAGGATATCTGGGCGAAGCACTTGTCTTCTATCGCCGTCATGACGCGAACGCCTCACGCGAAAGGCATGCTTCGGTGGGGCAAATGATGCGCTGGCGATGGAGACTCACGAGAAGCCTCATTTCACTTTATACGCGCAAAATCCTGGCGCCAAGGCTTCGGATGCTACGCCTTGTGTAGCGCTGGGTTGTCAGGATATCTCGGGTACACGGAATTGTCTCATGCGACCGTTTCTTCACCTGGGAATCGTCTTGCGTGAGTAATGTCGTGGTAGAAACCTGATACCAAGTCTACCTCGCAGACCGTCCCATGCACCCTGGGCCTGCTTCAGCAAGACGTCCAGCTTGTGATCACTTAGCAGCAGAGCTGCTACAGCACCTCGTAACAACGTCCTCGCCGAGCCGAGTCGAGTGATCTTTCTTCCCGGAAGATGCCATGCGGTATAGAAGAGGTTGCGAGAGACGTAATAATGACGCCACGGCGGCTGAATGCTTGAGGCGTGCTTCCAGCCAAAGATCGAAGTTGTCTTCATGTTTCCGATCTCATGCTTCATCTCACATTCGGAGATCACGGCGATGCGATATCCGGCCTCCCTGGCGCGCAAAGAGTACTCGAAATCGAAGAAGTCCATGTAGAAGCCCGCAAGCGGCACTCCGATTTCTTCCACTACCTTGCGTCGCACCATGCACCCCGACGCGATTACCATATCTGCGAACCAAATTGGTTGATGAGTGACATCCGCAGAGGGCTCTACGGCGCGCCCTCTATGTAAAAGCAAGGGGTGATATCTACGTCCGGTCTCTGGATGCACAGGCACCGGCGCTACGATACCGACGTGCTCGTGTTCTGCAACCTGGTCGGCACGCGCCAGCATCTTCGCAAGGGTATCGCCGGCCGGTTCACTGTCATCATCGAAAGTCCATATCCAGTCGTGCTGCCGCTCCATCGCTGCATATCGCATTCCTGCAGCCCATCCGCCCGCCATCCCTGCATTCACATCGAGTCGTACGATTGTTACCCGAGGAAAATGCTCTGCGAGGAATTCGCTGGTTCCATCGGAAGAGCCGTTATCGACTACCACGATCTCGTCAATTGGCCTCTCCTGGGTCAAGAGCGAGGTGATATGCCGTGTTAACAAGTTTCTTCCGTTGTAAGTTATCGTTATGCTGGCAACGGAGACAGCCATTCGGACCTCCACGACCCCGGGTGCGTCTTCACAGCGTAATTGCTTGAGCGAATACCCGAGCTAGAGATTCTTCGGAATATTCCGAAGGCACTACATGGGGCCGCTTCTCATAGAATGGCGACCGGCCATCCATTGAGTCCCCGGTTCTCTCCGCGCCGATTTCGAACAGAGTAGCTTGCGGCAAAGGCTCACACAGCTGCCAGGTCGCACTGCCTTTGTATGTCACCACGAATAGAGGTTTTCCTGTAGGGATGTATTCGAATACCTTGCTGGGTAACGCCGCGTGAGTCGCGGCGAGCAGCAGAAGACCATCTGCTGTGGCCAGACGTGCCAAGACTTTGGATCTCGCTATCGGGGCTGCGTTCTGAATTCGCCAGCCGATTCCCTCAAAGCGAGGTTGAAAAGACTGGATAATGGCCATGTCCTCGTTCGAAAGAGATCCAATCAATTGAACCACCCCGCATGATGGCTTCAGGGAAAGATTCTCGAGCAACGGACCGAGCAAGAGATCGGGCGATTGAGTTGACCTTGACGCCAGGAAATTACCGGCGTGAATAAGCAGGCGCTCTCCCACGCCTTCGCTGTCAGGTGTCGCCGCGTCGAATGCGTTCGCTGGATACGCATTTGTCAGGACGTGGACTTTGTGACTTATGCCCTCATAGCGCGCGCTTAGCAACTGCTTCCATACATTGGAGGTCACTTGAATCGCTCTTGCGTCACGTATAATTCGGGCTTCCATGCTCGCTTCACGCCATCGACGGAGGGGGGACGTGGCCAACAAGGGGTTGTTTGGTTCATCCATCCACCCGTCTCGCATGTCCACGATATGGGGCACGCCGGTTCGGCGCGAGAGTAGCCAGGCGCCGAGGTGAACCGATTCGGGTGGGCTGGATGAAAGGATGAAGGATGCACCGCGCACTGCGCCGATGACCGTTTCGTTCTTCGCGGCTGCGCGAGCCCAGAGAATGCCGGGATCCGGGACAAACAGTCGTAACGCCAGCGAGCGACGCAGTGAGCTCGGCTTGCGCGGCGAAACCTGAGTCGCTCCCGGTGCAGGATCGCGATATAAACCGATCGGGTCTCTAACTGTGATTTCCGTGCCCCACGTCTCTGTCCGTTCAGCGTTCTTACTGCCCGCGCGAATCAGGATAACGTAATACCCACTTTCGGCCAGCCAGCGGAGGAAGCGATCGACACGGTTATTTCCCACATGGCTTTGCTGTCGCCAGAAGGATGCGAACAACACGGCCTTCTTTGCGTTGTGCGCGCTGCCAGCAAGCAATCGGGTACCGATCATATCTCCGTTCGTCATTTCAGTATTCGCGCTACGTCCGCCTGAGAACCAGTTGTTGCATTGCCGTGAGCCACGAGCGGTTCACCAGTGCGCTTGCAAGAAGATAGGCAGGCAGGCCTACCAGTGCCATGCCGGCCAGCCGCCAGAGAGGCGCGTTCAAGTGGCCCACCGTCAGGTATGCGATCAGCACCGCGAATAAGCCGGCGCTTAGCGGACCCAGGAGGGTCATCAGGTATTCGCCGAGACGAGCACCGCAGCTGGGGCGGACCAGGAAATACCACATCGGGACAACGGCGCTTCCTAACAGAGCGACCTGGCCAGTCGCAAGGCCCTCGACGCCGAAATGACCAGCGCCCCACAAGATAGGAAACACTATGAACACCTGAACTATATTCGACCAGAAGCTGACATCGGCCCTTCCAACTGCGTACAACAGGCTGCCGACGGGGTTTCCCCAGGAACGGAACAATCCCCAGATCGCCAGAAGAACAAGCAAAGGGGCAGAATTGAGCCATTTTGGCCCGAAAGCGACGCTCACGACATCACGGGAAAACACCGCGATGGCGAGATAGATCGGTACGTTCACCGAAGCCGTCATTCTCATCGTCTTCAGGTAGACCGATCTCAGGAAAGCTTTGTCGGTCTGAGTCTTAGCCATCACCGGCAGCCCGACTCGAGTGATGATCGGATTGGTTACCAAGGAAAGGTTCAAACAAAGATTTCGCGGAAGGCTATAGGTTCCCAGGACCGATGCAGGAAAGAGCCTGCCACCGACGAGGATGTCGGCCTGTCGGTTCAGGCTGTTCACGAAGTCTCCACCGACAATGTAGGCGCCGAACTTCAGAAACCGGCGGATGCCTTTCAGATCCAGACGAGCGGCAGGTCTCCAACCGTCAGAGCCCAGAAGCCACAACAGAGCCGCCTGGAGGAAGCCGTTGACCAGCACTCCCGCCAAAAGCGCGTAAACGCTGGGTCGATACCACGCCCAGATGACCGCGGTCGCGCTCCCGCCGAGGGCAGCCAGAATTTCCACCCTCGCCAGCATGGCAAAGCGCAGGGTCTTTTCTGCCATTACGCGTAACTGCTGGCCAATTGCGAGAAAGACAAAATTAACACTGATGAGCGCCAGAAAGGGCGTGAGCGCTGGCTCATGGAATATGAGGCGGCTGATCCAGGGGCTGCCGATAATCAGCAGGAACATCAGAACCGCGCCAACCAGGACATTTAGCCAGTAGAGGCTGGAGAGCTCGTCGTGAGTGACTTCCTGATAATGGATGATGGCTGTACTGACGCCCAAGTCCGTGAATACCAGCATGAACGCTGTAATGGAGACCACGATGGCCATGATGCCAAAGTCGGCCGGCGCGAGCAGTCGGGCCAGAATCATCATCTGGCTAAACTGCAGCGCCGCACGACCCACCATGGCCACTGTCGTCCACCGGACGGCCGTGAATGTATCACTCTTAAGGCTCAAAGGTTCCTCGCGTCGTTTCATTCTTCAACCACGGCCCGTTCGGCGAGATGGGTACGCTGCGCGGAGCGGTACGCTCGTCAGAGAATTCTTCCACTTCAGAACACCCGTTACGGATAGAGACCGCAGAGGTCATCGACGCCCTCATAAGACCTGTTTGTCCCGACTGACGTCACTTCCGAGTGCCCGAGAGTATTCGAGAGATCGTTTCCATGCTCTATCGTTACCCGATGATGAGATCCCGAAATAATTCCTAAATCTATTAGTCAGACGCAGCAACAAACGACGGCGCGAAGCAAGCCCCTGTGTCAACTGGTAAAGGTTGACGCGTTCCAGCCCAACAAAGTGTCTGATGTAGCCATTTTCTTTGTCTATATCTGGATCGACAAACACATCTGTGCGCGTGCGGAGAGAGGCGATTCGATACCAGATATCGTCGGCTGTTGGAGCTATCTTCAAGTAAGCTTCATCGCTCAAAAACCTGAGATCAAGCAACCGTTTCCTGAAAACTGCACCCGCGCCGCAGGTAGGCAGCAAATTAGGCCCTCTTTGAGGAGTTAGGCAAACGTCCCAGTGGGAGTAATTCTGATATCTCCCGAGCAGATTTTTCATCACATTTCGTGCTCGGCAACACACGATGCAATCGGGGTTTTCTTGAGCGCTGGAAACAAGTCGTTTCAACCAATGTTCGGAATAGATGATATCGTCATCTGCCGTCACAAGCATGTCATCATCGTCCATCCGCGCAATTTGCGGTAGCAGCTTTCTGTACGGCCCGGAGTTTTGGACAAAATCGACCTGGACGTTTTCACCAGCCATCCAATCAGGGACGGCGTCAATTCCTTCATCGAACAGATAGGGTTCTCTCGACAAGCTAACAACGATTCTGAAGCTTGAGAGACTTTGTCTTCGTAGAGACTGAAATGAGTAGAAGAATAAATCCAATCGTGCTTTGGTGGTCGTGACGCCCACGATTACTTTCACTTGACTATCCTTCGTAGATGTTACGATCAACCCTCATTCGGCCTCGTAACAGATCTCAGAAATCATTGGAGTCGTTTCGCAAAGACGTAAAAATCAGAAAAGGATGTTTGTTCGGGATCCGCAGGATCATAAGGGAAGCTGTTTTTGTGAGTGGAATGCAGATACCAATCAGGTTCGTTTTCTTCGACCCATCTTGTAAACATCCGATGACGCACATGCTGCCCAGTCCATTCCTGATCCGTGTTGCTGGAGTAGATGATGACGAAACGGTGAGCGGACTCAAATAGACGTCGCATGTATGCCTCGAACACAACGTCTTCGACAAGATGGAATACTACGTCTAACGAGAGCACCAGATCACCGAGTGGGCTCTGAGTGATGGCATCGGATCGTAGAAAACGTTTCGAGGTATCGCCAGCGAAGCGAACCCGGCACATTTCCACGGCGGTCGGCGAAATGTCCACTCCCGTATAGTTCGGGTATCGTGCCAGACTGAGTTGTGCACCATCTCCGCAACCGTATTCGATGACAGACGTCACTTGGTGCTCCTCCACAAACCTGTTGAGGAACTGAGCCTTGAACTCTGCCAGCCGGTTGTAACTTCCCGGTCCTGAATTACCGCCCACTTTGTAGCGTCGGTCCCAATAATCGGAGGTACTTCTAAACCTTGCTCTTCGCTCTTCAAGGCGCGCGAAAGCGGCCCCAACGATAGGAGTGTTCCTAACAATACGTTTTACGCGAGGCGATATTTTCATGAATCACTCCTGTGCAGAAAGCAGATAGTCAAAAGCTTCATTGGCTCCGGATAGGCATCGAAAGCTTGCGTCCTAGGCCACTCTTACTGCCTGGAGTGTTCAATGCTGCCACCGCAACTCAGCTTCGCGTCGTGAGCACCGGCGAGCGAAAGCAGGCATTCGACGTAGCCCGAGCTGTGGGTTCGATTCCATATGGAGCGGTTGCATCTCGAATTTCGCAAGGGCTGTACTGTCAATATATCGAGCAAATGGTTGCCAAACAAGCCATGCGGGTAATCTTTCCCGCCCCTCAACCTAGCTTTCAGCGCGGCTAGGGAGCCTTCTGATGAACGACTTCAGGTAGTGAGAGCCCTAGAACAATGCCTCCATAGACAATTGACGCGTGTCGACCGACGCCGGGTTTCACTCGATGGCGTTCGCGTGCCATATGAAACTTTCTGCAAATGTGTGTCCCCATTTGGAGTATGCGCTACGGCTTTGCCTTCTCCCGTTGAAGATGCAGCGCACATCCTGAATTACTGCTTCAGGGCCGAAACAAGCAAGGGCGATCTTCATGAGGTTTGACCGGGAACCTGCCCAAAGTTGCGAGAACCAGGCAGGGTCTCCACTCCTAGACGTGAACGCGATTACCTTGATCATACTTGAACGGTAAGGTGCGGCACAACTCGGCCAGTTCCGGCAGGAGCCAACCTCTATTTGAGTTGGAGCACCGTGGCGTCGAGCGCGGACTGCCACCGGGGCAGCTCGATTCCGAAGGTCTCTTTCAGCTTTGCGTTGGAGAGCACGGAGTACAACGGGCGTTTCGCAGGGGTAGGGTAGTCGGGCGTGGCGATGGGGGTCAGCGCGGGTACCTTTCCGTGGGTAATGGCCGCGGTTCTGGCAAAGATCTCCCGGGCGAATCCAAACCAAGAGGTCGATCCGGCGCAAGTCATGTGGTACAAGCCGGCCCATTGTTCCTCGGCGCCGCACTGTCCGGACAGGACGCGCTCCACGGCCGAACGGGTCGCGTCAGCCAGTTCGATCGATGTTGTCGGAGCGCCAACCTGGTCATCCACAATGCTGAGTTGGTCGCGCTCCCTGGCGAGGCGGAGCATGGAGAATAGGAAGTTGTTTCCGTGCGGCCCGTAGACCCAACTGGTCCGGAAGATCAGGTACTTTCCGCCGACTTGCTCAACGGCCTGTTCGCCGGCCAGCTTGGTCACCCCGTAGACGTTCAGGGGGTTAGGGGAATCCGACTCGACCCAGGGCTCGCGCTTGGTGCCGTCGAATATGTAGTCGGTGGAATAGTGGACGAGCAAAACATTGCGCTGCTTTGCTTCTTCGGCTAGAACCCGGGGAGCCGTGGCATTGATGGCCATGGCGATCTCCGGTTCGGACTCGGCGCGATCGACGGCGGTGTAGGCAGCGGCGTTCAGGATCAGGTCGGGCTGCGTATCGCGGATCATCGAGCGAACCTGCTGTTCGTCCACGATATTCACGTTATGGAGGTCGTAACAGAGTAGTTCGCCGATGCCGGCAAAACTGCGCTGCAGTTCGCGGCCAACTTGCCCATTGGAACCGACGATCAGAATCCGTCCAAACAGCGTCATGCGAATACCTCAGCATCCCTTAGAAGCCGGCCCTGCAGATCTTTTGGTGACAGCACGGCGGCGGCGGGATCGATTCCCCAATCGATTCTCAATTCAGGATCATTCCAAAGGAGGGTGCGTTCGCCAGATGGGCAATAGTAGTCGGTAACTTTGTAGGAGAAGCCCACCTGATCGCTGAGTGCGACAAAGCCATGGCCGAAGCCTGCCGGGATGTAGAAAGCATCTCCAGTGTCCGCGCCCAGGCGGACGGCTACGTGCCTGCCAAAATGGGGAGAACTACGCCGAAGATCGACCGCCACGTCAAAGACCTCTCCATGAGTCACGCGGACGAGCTTTGCCTGAGGCTGCACAATCTGATAATGGATGCCGCGTACGACATTCTTCCTGGAGACAGAAAAGTTGTCTTGCACCCACACTGAGGGAAGTCCCGCATTGGCGAACTGGTGCTGATTCCAGCTTTCCAGAAAGGCGCCGCGGTCATCCTTGTACATCCGGGACTGAATCAGCAACACGCCGGGCAGAGCCGTTTCGGAAACCGTCATTGGCCGGCCATCTCCAGCGTCATGTGCGGTTCACGGCAAAGCGCAAGCAGATAGCGGCCATATTGGTTATTGCGAATCGGCTCCGCGAGTCTTTCCAACTGTTCTGCTGAGATGTACTGCATGCGAAACGCGATCTCTTCAGGGCAGGCGATCTTAAGGCCCTG
>Ga0157369_10004812_pt1 | contig 15858 bp, 13 predicted proteins | sample C25metaG_FD_113461 | JGI IMG/M metagenome (GOLD analysis project Ga0157369, IMG submission 113461) | Corn rhizosphere microbial communities from Kellogg Biological Station, Michigan, USA - C2-5 metaG | ecosystem: Host-associated > Plants > Roots > Rhizosphere > Soil | place: USA: Michigan... | reverse complement strand
GTAACTCTTCACTCTACTGATCGGATGAGTGATGGTGAACTTCTCTCATATTCCCCCCGTGTTGCTTTTCCGCCCAGTGACTTTATGCCAGTATGTCCTGCTGGCCTTTTGGCCTGATCTGGCGCCGTCGGGAGTGAGTGTGAGCAGCAACGTTGAGCAACTGAAACAGCAGTTAAGTGAACGTATTCTGGTTCTGGATGGGGGCATGGGCACCATGATCCAGAGCTATCGTTTAAGTGAACAGGATTTCCGCGGCGAACGCTTCGCCGACTGGCCCTGCGATCTGAAAGGTAACAATGACCTGCTGGTTCTCAGCAAACCGCAGGTAATTGCTGATATTCACGATGCCTATTTTGCAGCCGGCGCGGATATCATTGAAACCAACACCTTTAACTCCACCACCATCGCCATGGCGGATTACCAGATGGAATCCCTGGCGGCGGAGATCAACTTTGCTGCCGCGAAGCTGGCGCGTGCCAGCGCCGATAAGTGGACCGCGCAGACGCCGGATAAACCGCGCTATGTAGCCGGCGTCCTCGGCCCAACCAACCGCACCGCCTCCATTTCGCCAGACGTTAACGACCCGGCGTTTCGTAATATCTCCTTCGATCAGCTGGTTACTGCCTATCGCGAATCAACCCGCGCGCTGGTGGAGGGGGGAGCCGATCTGATCATGATCGAAACGGTGTTCGATACCCTCAACGCCAAAGCGGCGATCTTCGCGGTAAAAGAGGAGTTCGACGCGCTGGGCATCGATCTACCGATCATGATCTCCGGCACCATTACCGACGCTTCCGGGCGTACGCTCTCCGGGCAGACCACCGAAGCATTCTATAACTCTTTGCGCCATGCCGATGCGCTCACCTTTGGTCTCAACTGTGCGCTGGGGCCCGACGAGCTGCGCCAGTATGTGCAGGAGCTTTCGCGCATTGCCGAGTGTTACGTCACCGCGCACCCGAACGCCGGTTTACCGAATGCGTTTGGCGAATACGATCTCGACGCCGATACCATGGCGGCGCAAATCAGTGAATGGGCGCAGGCCGGTTTCCTTAACATTGTCGGCGGCTGCTGCGGCACCACGCCGGAACATATTGCGGCGATGAGCCGCGCGGTTGCCGGTGTGCCGCCGCGCAAGCTGCCGGAACTGCCCGTTGCCTGCCGTCTCGCCGGTCTTGAGCCGCTCAACATCGGTGATGAGAGCCTGTTTGTGAACGTCGGTGAGCGGACGAACGTCACCGGCTCAGCCAAATTCAAACGCCTGATTAAAGAAGAGAAGTACAACGAAGCGCTGGATGTCGCCCGCCAACAGGTGGAGAGCGGCGCGCAGATCATCGATATCAATATGGATGAAGGGATGCTCGATGCCGAAGCGGCGATGGTGCGTTTCCTCAACCTGATTGCCGGTGAGCCGGATATTGCCCGCGTGCCCATCATGATCGACTCCTCCAAATGGGAGGTGATTGAAAAAGGGCTGAAGTGCATCCAGGGCAAGGGCATCGTTAACTCCATATCAATGAAAGAGGGTGTTGATGCCTTTATTCATCACGCGAAGCTGGTGCGCCGCTATGGCGCAGCGGTAGTGGTGATGGCATTTGATGAAGTGGGCCAGGCGGATACCCGCGCGCGCAAGATTGAGATTTGCCGTCGCGCATACCAGATTTTGACTCAGGAAGTGGGTTTCCCGCCGGAAGATATTATTTTCGACCCCAACATCTTCGCCGTGGCGACGGGGATCGAAGAGCACAACAACTATGCGCAGGACTTTATCGGTGCCTGCGAAGATATCAAACGCGAGCTGCCCCATGCGCTGATCTCCGGCGGCGTGTCGAACGTCTCCTTCTCGTTTCGCGGTAATGACCCGGTGCGTGAGGCGATTCACGCCGTGTTCCTCTATTACGCCATTCGTAACGGTATGGATATGGGCATCGTCAACGCCGGTCAGCTGGCGATTTATGACGATCTGCCCGCCGAGCTGCGCGATGGGGTAGAAGATGTGATCCTTAATCGCCGCGACGATGCCACCGAGCGCATGCTGGATCTGGCGGAGAAGTATCGCGGCAGTAAAGGTGCCGATGAGGGTGCCGCCGCCCAGCAGGCGGAGTGGCGCAGCTGGGAGGTGAAAAAACGCCTCGAATATTCGCTGGTAAAGGGCATCACCGAATTTATTGAGCAGGATACCGAAGAGGCCCGCCAGCTTGCCGCACGCCCGATCGAAGTGATCGAAGGGCCGCTGATGGATGGCATGAACGTGGTCGGCGATCTGTTTGGCGAGGGCAAAATGTTTCTGCCACAGGTGGTGAAATCTGCCCGCGTGATGAAGCAGGCGGTGGCCTATCTGGAGCCCTACATCGAAGCCAGCAAAGAGAAGGGCAGCAGCAACGGCAAGATGGTGATCGCCACGGTAAAAGGCGATGTACACGATATCGGCAAGAATATCGTTGGCGTGGTGCTACAGTGCAACAACTACGAAATTATCGATCTTGGCGTGATGGTACCGGCGGATAAAATCCTCAAAACCGCCCGCGAAGTGAATGCCGATCTGATTGGTCTTTCCGGCCTTATCACCCCCTCGCTCGATGAGATGGTCAACGTGGCGAAAGAGATGGAGCGTCAGGGCTTCACCATTCCGCTGCTGATTGGCGGCGCGACCACCTCGAAAGCCCATACGGCGGTCAAAATCGAACAGAACTACAGCGGGCCGACGGTCTATGTGCAGAACGCCTCGCGCACCGTCGGCGTGGTCTCTGCGCTGCTCTCTGCCACGCAGCACGATGATTTTGTCGCCCGCACCCGCAAAGAGTATGAAACGGTGCGCATTCAGCACGCGCGTAAAAAACCACGTACGCCGCCCGTAACGCTGCAGGCCGCGCGTGAAAACGATCTCGCCTTTGACTGGGCGAGTTACACGCCGCCGGTCGCGCATCGGTTAGGTGTGCAGGAAGTCACGGCCAGTATTGAGACGCTGCGTAACTACATCGACTGGACGCCCTTCTTTATGACCTGGTCGCTGGCGGGCAGATATCCGCGCATCCTCGAAGATGAGGTGGTGGGTGAAGAGGCAAAACGGCTCTTTGCCGATGCCAACGAGATGCTCGATATGCTCGGCGCAGAAAAGCGGCTCAACCCGCGCGGCGTGGTTGGCTTATTCCCGGCGAACCGCGTCGGCGATGACGTCGAGATCTACCAGGATGAAACCCGCACAGAGTTGCTGGCGCTGGGCTGCCATCTGCGCCAGCAGACGGAAAAAATCGGCTTTGCTAACTACTGCCTCGCCGATTTTGTCGCGCCGAAACAGAGCGGTAAAGCGGACTACATTGGCGCTTTCGCCGTGACCGGCGGGCTGGAAGAGGACGCGCTGGCAGACGCGTACGACGCCGCACACGACGACTACAACAAAATCATGGTCAAGGCGATAGCCGATCGGCTGGCGGAGGCCTTTGCCGAGTATCTCCATGAGCGGGTACGCAAAGTCTACTGGGGCTATGCGCCGTATGAAAATCTCAGCAACGAGGCGCTGATCCGCGAGAATTACCAGGGGATCCGCCCGGCTCCGGGTTACCCTGCCTGCCCGGAGCACACGGAAAAAGGGACCATCTGGCAGTTGCTGGATGTGGAAAAACATACCGGCATGAAGCTGACGGAGTCCTTCGCCATGTGGCCTGGAGCCTCGGTCTCCGGCTGGTACTTCAGCCATCCGGAGAGTAAATATTTCGCCGTGGCGCAAATTCAGCGTGACCAGGTGGAAGATTACGCGCGCCGTAAAGGGATGAGCGTGCCGGAAGTGGAGCGCTGGCTGGCGTCCCATTTAGGTTACGATGCGGATTAAATTATACGGGGCAGGTTAATTGCCCCTTTTTTTCATTTCATTTTCACGAAACTATCGTGAAGCAGACATAATACAAATTTGAACTAAGAACATTCTTAAAGTATGATATTTTCTTAGGCCCTCATTCCGCTTCATGCGTATGATGGAGGCAGATTAAAAAGTAAAGTTGCTCTCTTTTTTGCGCTGCTTTTGGCTGACATCAATTAAACGTGAGTATTATAAAATGGATATTTATGATATCAGGAAAAGAAATTTATTGCCGAAGGATTATGAGAATATCCTTGCGCCAGATATTGCAAAAAACATCATTAAAAAAGAGTACTTTATTGAAAGCAGCCCCAATAATCTTTTAGGCAGTATTGATGGCTACAGCATAAAACCCCATCACGGTTTTAAATATGGTTTACCGCACGATCCGCTGGGCCATCAAAAAGAGAACTATATCGATAGCCTGATTGATAAAGGCATTGTGGTGGTGGTCCGGCCGAACGTCAGCGCGCGCAACCGCTTCTACTATCCGTTCTTTATTTCCGAAAGCGCTGAGCTGTTTTGCGTGCAGAGCCTGTCGTTCAACGCCGTCTTTGTGCGCACGATTATCAACGGCTTTAAAGATAGCGTGGCGGTGCACGGGCATCCGGCACCGACCCGCAGCGATTTTGCGCCGGTAACGGATGAGTTTGGCCCCGGCTACTGGAAAACCAGCGAAACGGACTTCCACGGCGTGAAAAATGCGGCAGTGATGCTGCTTAACCGCGCGACCAGTATGGGCGATGAGGGGCGCGTTTTTGGCTCTGACGGCAAAGATTATATGAACACCTCGCGCGATAAAATTCAGCTGTGGACGCCGCTGCCAGCAGACCTGGCGTCCGATACGCGCGAGTTCCTCTATAATCGTTCGGTGATCCGCCGCTACGGCGAAAAACGGACGATCTACCAGAAATATCTTGAGGGTGATGATGCCTGGGCGGTGTCAGGTAAATCATGGCACTGGATTCCAGGCGTAAGGGATGAAGATTATGAATTTAAGAAATAAAATATTTATCTTTTGGGGCGTGATGGACGTGCTGGCGCTGCTCGGATATCTCTTTTTTTCGATGCAGAGCGGTAACGTACCTTTTTATTCTGACATCAGCGCGTTTTATTCCAACTATGGCCGCTTAGGCGTCAGCGGTGTGACGGGCGGATTAATGCAGTTGATGTTCTTTATTAATATTGTATTAATTGTTTCATTAATATTTTCCGCGTGGTCGTTTCTGGCGAAGAAAAATATCAATATGATTTTCTTTGTGGTGCAGGAAATTGCCCGTGTATTCTCATTAAAATGCTCTGTTGCGCTGATCCCGATGATGATGCATCTGAGTGGATTTAGCTCAGCATGGGGCGCGGTTGTGTTGTTTATGTTGTCGGAAGCGTTAAAAATTGGCTCGGTGGTCTGGGCGAAACGTAACGGCACCCCGCGCGCGGATGCCGCGTTAACGCGTTAACCGCCAACGCCTCGCTTCTGTCACATAACTGTCATCTATTCTTACAACTCACAGGGCGCAGATTGCGCGCCCTGTGCCCGTCTCAGGTTTAACGCCTTATACTTACTTCATAAAGTTGCCGTATCCAGGTGGATAACAGGCAGCGCATAACGATAAGGAGAAGCTGATTCCGTGTTAACTTTGCTACATCTTCTTTCTGCTGTCGCCCTGCTGGTGTGGGGCACACACATTGTACGAACTGGCGTCATGCGTGTGTTTGGCGCGCGTTTACGCACGGTGCTTAGCCGCAGCGTAGAGAAAAAACCGCTCGCCTTCTGCGCCGGTATTGGCGTGACCGCGCTGGTGCAGAGCAGTAATGCCACCACCATGCTGGTGGCCTCCTTTGTCGCCCAGGATCTGGTGGCGCTGACCCCGGCACTGGTGATCGTACTCGGTGCGGATGTGGGTACCGCACTGATGGCGAGGGTGCTGACCTTCGATCTCTCATGGCTTTCGCCGCTGCTGATCTTTGTCGGCGTGATCTTCTTTCTTGGGCGTAAACAGACCCGCGAAGGGCAGCTTGGCCGCGTCAGCATCGGCCTTGGGCTGATCCTGCTGGCGCTGGAGTTGATTGTGCAGGCCGTGACGCCGATTACTCAGGCGAACGGGGTGCAGGTAATTTTCGCCTCGCTGACTGGCGATATCATGCTCGACGCGCTGATTGGCGCGGTGTTTGCCATTATCAGCTACTCCAGCCTTGCCGCGGTGTTGCTGACCGCGACGTTAACCGCGGCCGGCATTATATCGTTCCCGGTGGCGCTCTGCCTGGTGATTGGTGCCAACCTCGGATCCGGTCTGCTGGCGATGCTGAATAACAGTGGGGCCAATGCCGCCGCCCGCCGCGTTGCGCTCGGCAGCCTGCTCTTCAAACTGGTGGGTAGCCTGCTTATCCTGCCTTTCGTTCACCTTCTTGCTGACGGGATGCAGAAACTGCCGCTGCCGGAATCGGAGCTGGTGATCTATTTCCATGTCTTCTACAACGTCATCCGCTGCCTGGCGATGGTGCCGTTTGCCAGCCCGATGGCGCGCTTCTGTAAACGAATTATTCACGAAGAGCCGGAGCTGGATGCACGCCTCAAGCCGAAACACCTCGACAGCTCCGCGCTTGATACACCAACGCTGGCGCTGGCCAATGCCGCACGCGAAACCCTGCGCATGGGCGATGCGATGGAGCAGATGCTGGAAGGGCTGCACAAAGTGATGCATGGCGAACCGCGTCAGGAGAAGGAGCTGCGTAAGCAGGCTGACGATGTGAATGTGCTCTACACCGCCATCAAACTCTATCTGGCGCGCATGCCGAAAGATGAGCTGGCGGAAGAGGAGTCTAAACGCTGGGGCGAGGTGATTGAGATGTCCCTCAACCTTGAGCAGGCCTCTGACATTATTGAGCGCATGGGCAGTGAGATCGCCGATAAATCCCTCGCCGCGCGGCGCGCATTCTCCTTTGAAGGGCTGAAAGAGCTGGATGCCCTGCATGAACAACTGCTTAACAACCTGAAGCTGGCGATGTCGGTCTTTTTCTCCCGCGATGTCACCAGCGCGCGACGGTTGCGCCGCAGCAAGCACCGCTTCCGCATTCTGAACCGCCGTTACTCCCATGCGCACGTCGATCGTCTGCATCAGCAAAACGTGCAGAGCATTGAAACCAGCTCGCTGCACCTCGGCCTGCTCGGCGATATGAAGCGCCTCAACTCGCTCTTCTGCTCGGTGGCCTACAGCGTGCTGGAGCAGCCCGACGAAGACGAATCCCGCGAAGAGTATTAATCCACGCCGTGCCTGCGGGCACGGCAGCTTAGCGTTTGACTGTCGGTCCGATGTCTTCAGCAAGAAAAATACTCTTCCACTGGTAGGGAAAAAAGTTCCCCATTCTCCTTCTGGAAAGCGTCTCGCAGACTACTTTGCTCGCTTTCACATAGTGCATATATTTTAACGAGTTAGCGCACATTTCTTTGCCGTTGGGGCAAAAATCCATTTTTCTCTTCTGCTCAACAACGTTATATTCCGCTTTCAGAGGAGAACTTATGCTGCCAACCCAATCAACACGTTTAAACAAATACATTAGCGAAAGCGGAATCTGCTCACGCCGCGAGGCTGACCGTTACATCGAACAGGGCAACGTCTTTATCAACGGCAAACGCGCCGGGATTGGCGACCAGGTGGTGGCCGGAGACGTGGTGAAAGTGAACGGGCAACTTATCGAACCGCGAAATGAAGAAGATCTGGTGTTTATCGCGCTGAATAAACCCGTTGGCATCGTCAGTACCACCGAAGAGGGCGAAAAAGACAATATTGTCGATTTCGTTAACCACAGTAGCCGCATCTTCCCCATTGGCCGGCTCGATAAAGATTCGCAGGGGCTGATTTTCCTGACCAACCACGGCGATCTGGTGAACAAGATCCTGCGCGCGGGAAACGACCATGAAAAAGAGTATCTGGTCACGGTCAACAAGCCGGTTACCGACGAGTTTGTACGCGGGATGGGCGCAGGTGTGCCGATCCTCGGTACGGTGACCAAAAAGTGCAAAGTGAAGAGGGAAGCGCCTTTTACCTTCCGCATCACGCTGGTGCAGGGGCTTAACCGCCAGATTCGCCGCATGTGCGAACACTTTGGCTATGAGGTGACCAAGCTTGAGCGTACGCGCATTATGAACGTCAGCCTGACCGGATTGCCGCCCGGCGAGTGGCGCGATCTCACCGGTGATGAACTGATTGCGCTGTTTAAGCTGATAGAAAATTCTACCTCGGAAGCGAAACCGAAGGGGCAGAGCAAAGCTAAACCGCAGGCGGCGAAAAAGCCCGCGGTAAAAGCGGCGAAGCCGGAAGAGAAAAGCCGGGCGAAACCGGCCGGTAAACGCTTTACCCAGCCGGGCAGGAAAAAGAAAGGGCGCTAATCAGCGGCGTCCGCGCGTTTGCGTGGTTGCCGACCACGAAAAGGTGCTGTTCTCATCAGGTTTATAAGCCTGCTGCTTTTTCACCTGGCGGGCTTTCTTCGCGGTCGCTTCACGCTGCGCCATCAGCTTATCGATATACTCTTTCTTAACATGGTTCGCCTCAGAGTTACTCAGCGGGCGTCCATGCGCAATGCGGGCGCGATCGAGCAGCGTTTTAAGCTCCCGCTGTTCACTTTCGGTCATCTCTTTCTGCGTCAGTCTGGTCACGGCCATGGCATGTTCTCCTTAGGAAGTGTCACGAGTTTACGCGATAACGCGTCAAAAGCGCAGGCAAGAACGCCATAACTGGAAATTGGCTCGCAGGTTATCGCGAAGCCAGGTGACACTCTCGTTCACAAGGGTAATCTACACTCCACAATAGGTATAAAATTTTATACAAGGATGTAGTATGCTCACTTTCCGGCCTGCGTTAAAACCTGTCATCTGGATGGGGACTTCCTTCAACGATCTACGCGCTTTCCCTGCCGAGGTGCGTAAAGATGCAGGATATCAACTGCATAAAATTCAGTCAGGGCTGGATGCAACGGACTGGAAGTCAATGGCTGAAATCGGCCCCGGCGTCGCTGAAATCCGCCTTCGCGATCGTACCAGCGCTTACCGGATCTTCTATATAGCCCGTTTTGAAGAGGCTATTTATATTCTGCACTGCTTTAACAAACGATCGCAGCGCACGGCATTAGCCGATAAAACGCTGGCCCGATTGCGCTACCGTGATGTTATTGAGCACCACAGGAGTCAACATGAAAAAAGATAACCATGGCCCGATCGGTCATATTACCCCCGCCGATGCGAATATCTTTTCCGAACTGGGATTCGATGAGGCCGAGTCGCAACTTCTCGCGCAGGAGGCTGAAAAAGAGGTGCTCGCCCTCTTAGCGATCAAACAGCAACTGATGCAGGAGATTTCAGACTGGATCGATGAAAACAAACTCAAGCAGGCTGACGTCGCTGCGAAACTAAATATTTCACGACCGCGCGTCTCTGACGTAGTGAATCAGAAAACCAGTAAATTTACCGTCGACGCGCTGATAACAATGCTGGGCAAACTGGGAAAACCCGTCACCGTCACCGTGGGTTAAGCCATATCAGGGAGAGCAGATCGACCTGCTACGATCCGCTCTCCATTTATCCGTTAACTCGCTTTACGCTTTTCTGTCTGACGGCCCTCTACCGGTTTACCCGACCAGTAGCCTGCCAGCAGCGAGCCGGAAAGGTTATGCCACACCGAGAAGAGCGCGCCGGGCAGGGCGGCGAGCGGTGAGAAGTAGAGCTTACCGAGCGCGGCAGCCAGCCCCGAGTTCTGCATTCCCACTTCGATAGCCAGCGTCCGGCAGGTGGACTCATCAAAACCAAACAGACGCCCGCCCCAGTAACCGCTGAGCAGACCAATCGCGTTATGCAGGATCACCGCCACAATCACCATCAGCCCAACAGAAGCAATATGCGACGCGGAACCGGCGACCACGGCGCTGATGATGGCCAGAATACAGACCATCGAAAAGGCGGGCAGCCAGGGTTCTACCGCTTTCACCACGCGCGGGAAGAGGTAGTGAACAATCAATCCCAGCCCAATCGGGATCACCACGATTTGCAGGATACTCAGCAGCATCCCCATCACATCGACCTGAATATGGGCATCGACATAGAGGCGCGTCAGCAGCGGCGTAGCGATAACCCCCACCAGCGTTGAGACCGAAGAGATGGTCACCGACAGCGCGACATCGCCTTTGGCGAGATAGATCATCACGTTGGATGCGGTTCCGCTGGCGACACTGCCGACCAGTACCATTCCGGCCGAGAGATCCGGCGGCATCTTGAAAATCATCGCCAGCAACCACGCCGCCAGCGGCATCACCAGGTAGTGAAGAAACGTACCCGCCGCGACGGGGGCCGGTCGGGAGAGCACGCGCTTAAAGTCGTCGAGAGTCAGATGTACGCCCATGCCGAACATAATCAGCATCAGTAGCGTAGTGACCCACGGGCCAATAGCGACAAACGTCGGCGGGAAGAAGTAGGCGAGAACGGAGAGCAGCACGGCCCAGAGCGGGAACAGCCGCGTGAAGGTTGCGAGCATGGGGATTTCCTTGCGATGACATTGTGTTGTGTTATTCCCCGTTCTCGTAAACGATTCGGGGGTTTATTAACGGCCGGGTTCAAGCCCGGCCATAGCCAATGTTTATCGTGCTAAGGATTAATATTCAAACGAATTATGATGAAGATCGCTTATGTTGCGCCACGCACGCTCTCCCAACTGAGGCCAAAGCGCGCAAGATATTTACGCAGCCGGTCAGCATCATTGGGGTTGGCTTTTTTCTGCCGCGAGACCGCAAACAGTTCACGGCCCGCTTCAGAGAGGCTCTGCGTGCGGCGACACACCTCCACCACGCTCTCCAGCTGGCGTCTGTCGAAGAGATCCAGCGTCTCAAGGTCGACCGGAAGATCGCCCGTGGATGGCGCACCGCGCCAGTTGTACTCCAGGCGGGCGATCTCCTCCGACACCAGCGTATCGGTGATGCGGCCCTGTTCCGCCAGCGTTGCCATGCGGGCAATCGAGGTGCTCAGCTCGCGGAAGTTGCCGCGCCACGCCGCCTGCGCCGAGCAGGCGAAGGCCAGGTAACGCTCGCGCGCCCCTTTGTCGAAGCGGATCTGCGTCTGCTGCTCAAGGCCAAAACGCTGCAACTCATACTCGATATTGGGAGCGATATCCTCCCGCCGCTGCGCCAGCCCCGGCAGTTCAAAGGTCCACATATTGATACGCGCGTAGAGATCCTCCCTGAAGCGCCCCTCATCCACCCACTGCTGCATATTGCGATGGGTACCGGCAATCAGCTGGAAGTCACTCTGCACCTCTTTATCCGAGCCGAAAGGGAAAAAGGTCTTCTCTTCAATCGCTTTTAACAGCATCGCTTGCTCATCCAGCCCCAGCTCAGCGATCTCATCAAGAAACAGCACCCCGCCATCGGCTTCGCGCAGCAGGCCGGTTCGCGCCTGCTGTGCGCCGGTAAACGCTCCCTTAACGTGACCAAACAGCGTCGACATGGCGTTATCGCCGCGCAGGGTGGCGCAGTTCACCGCCACTAGCCGTCCGGCAACGAGATGGCGGGAGTGGCGTAGCTGAAAGATGCGTTTTGCCAGAAACGATTTTCCTGCCCCGGTCGGGCCGGTAAGCAGAATCGGCGCAGAGGAGCGCAGCGCCACGCGCTCAATCTGATCGATCAGGCGGTTAAAGGTGGCGTTGCGTGTATCAATACCCGATTTCAGGAACGAGACCGACTGCTGCTGCTCGCGCTGAAAACGGCTGGTCAGCGTGGCATAGCGGCTTAAATCGAGATCGATAACCGAACAAACACCCGCTGAGATCTCTTTATCGTTCGCGCCTCTCGCCGCCGGGCCGGTCTGCAACAGGCTGGCGGGAAGGTAGCGCGCTTCGGTGAGCAGGAACCAGCAGATCTGCGCCACGTGCGTCCCGGTGGTGATATGCACCAGGTACTCTTCATTGTCAGTGTCGAAAGGGTAGTGAGTGGCGAAATCGAGAAACGCGGCGTAGACCTCTTCGAAATCCCACGGGTTTTTGATCTCCACCGGGTGGGTGCGCACCTCGGTGCGCGGCGAGAGCACAGCGATATCCTCTGCGGTGTGCGCCGCCAGCCCCTCATCGCGCGGCTGGTGGATCAACTCCAGCCGGTCAACAGGAAAATCCGCTTGCTGGCAAAGCGCCACCGTCGGTCGCCATTTGCGAAAGCGGTTATGCCGTTTTCCGCGTTTATCCAGCACTGTTCCCAGCACCCCAATCACAACCCGACGTTTCATCTTTATCCTGAATAATAAAAGGCGATATATAAAGATAAGAAATCTCGTAGGCTGGCACAATGCCTGACATCGACTTAAAAAAATAAACTATTTATTTTCAATAAGATAAAAATTTATTTGTTGGTTTCCCTCTTTTTGGCACGACTCTCGCAATAGTTATCTCGTCAACACGCTGAGTTCGCTGGGGTTATTGACCCCGCCGGCGCATCAGGAGCGGCAAGCGCCGTTTTCCCGGAGGCGTTCCGTCAGTGAAGAGACATGTGCGAAAAATCGGTTATTGATCGGGTTCGACTCCCGAGTTCGCAACCATTATCTCTCCAGATAATCATGATGCAGTACCCCGTCATCGCGCAGTTTACGGTGACATGATACGACCGCCGATAATGGCGCCGGGCGGCAGGCAAAACAGTGTTTCCCCTGCCGCTTCGCCCCTGCATCCGCGGTCGTAACAACAAAAATAAGAGGGAATAGAGATGACCAACAAAATCACAATTCGAAAAGGTCAGTTAGCGTTACTGGCAAAAGAGGGCGACTACTACCAGGTTCTGGAAACCGGAGAGCACCGTCTGCCATGGTTTGGCAAAAAGCCGGATGTGCTGGTTGTTAACCGTGACGGCAGCGAAGTGCCGGCGGGTCTTGCCGAGTATTTGCGCCGTTTCCAGCCGGAGTGGGTGGAAAAATATTGCCTGGCAGCCGATCTGGGCGATAACGAAGCGGGCGCGCTCTACCTGAACGGCATGCTGCTGGAGATTTTGCCGCCCGCCACGCGTCGTCTTTACTGGAAAGCGGACGACACCCTGACGCTGATGCGTATTAATACCGACGAGGTGAGCGTCCCGGCCGATATTCTGAACGCCGTATTACAGCCGAAACGCGGCGCAGCGGTGAAAGGGCGCGATGCAATCCTGGTGGTGCAGGTTCCCGCCTGGCATGCGGGCGTGCTGAAAATCGATGGTGAAACCCAGGCGCTGTTACCGGCGGGTATCAGCGGTTACTGGAAAGTGAACCACCTGGTGGAAGCGGAAGTGGTCGATCTGCGCCTGCAGGTGCAGGAAGTGAGCGGCCAGGAGATCCTGACCAAAGATAAAGTGACTCTGCGCCTCAACCTGGCGGCGAACTGGCGTTACAGCGATGTGCTGAGCGCGTTTGCCCAGTTGAGCAAACCGCTGGATCACCTCTACCGCGAGCTGCAGTTTGCCCTGCGTGAAGCGATCGGTACCCGCACACTGGATGAGCTGCTGGAAGATAAGCAGATTATTGCTGATGTCGTTAGCGTACAGGTGGCGAACCGCATGGCGGCCTTCGGCATCGAAGTGGCATCGCTTGGCGTAAAAGACATTATCCTGCCGGGCGAGATGAAAACCATTCTGTCGCGCTTAGTGGAGGCAGAAAAGTCGGCGCAGGCGAATGTGATCCGCCGCCGCGAAGAGACCGCTGCCACCCGTTCGCTGTTGAATACGGCGAAAGTGATGGAGAGCAACCCGGTGGCATTGCGCCTGAAAGAACTGGAAACGCTGGAGCGTGTCGCAGAGCGCATCGATAAGATCTCGGTCTTCGGTGGTCTCGACCAGGTATTGCACGGCCTTGTAAACATTAAAGGAAAAGATAATGCAGCATAACGATTACAACCTGCTGGCGCATGAAAACAGCGCGCCGGTGAAGATGTGGACCCACGGCGTGCCGGTCGAGCCAGAAGCGCGTGAGCAGTTGCTTAATACCGCCAAAATGCCGTTTATCTTCAAACATCTGGCGGTGATGCCGGATGTGCACCTCGGGAAAGGTTCCACCATTGGTAGTGTCATCCCGACCAAAGGGGCGATTATCCCGGCGGCGGTCGGCGTGGATATCGGTTGCGGCATGATTGCCGTGCGCACCTCGCTGCTGGCAAGCGATCTGCCGGATAACCTGAGCGGGCTGCGCAGCGCCATTGAGCAAGCTGTGCCGCACGGGCGCTCGGTAAACCGATCGAAGCGGGATAAAGGCTCATGGTCAAGACCGCCGGAAGAGGTGGATGTGCACTGGGCGTCGCTTGCGCCGCGCTTTAAGCGGCTGACGGATAAATATCCGCGTTTGCTGAAAACTAACAATTATCAGCATCTGGGAACATTGGGCACCGGTAACCACTTTATTGAAGTGTGTCTGGATGAGCAGCAGCGGGTCTGGGTGATGTTGCACAGCGGTTCGCGCGGCGTGGGTAACGCCATCGGCAACGTCTTTATCACCCTGGCCCAGCAGGATATGCAGCAGCATATCGCCAATCTGCCGGACCGAAACCTCGCCTATTTCCGCGAGGGGAGCAAGCACTATGACGACTATCTGGAAGCGGTCGAGTGGGCGCAGGATTTCGCCCGTCATAACCGGGAAGTGATGATGTCGCGCGTGCTGGCAGCGCTGTCGAGTATTATCACTAAACCCTTTATGACCCAGCAGGAAGCGGTGAATTGCCACCATAACTATGTGCAAAAAGAGACGCACTTTGGTGAAGAGGTGCTGGTAACGCGTAAAGGCGCGGTGTCGGCGCAAAAGGGGCAGATGGGGATTATTCCCGGCTCAATGGGTGCGAAAAGCTTTATCGTGCGCGGGCTGGGAAATGAAGAGAGCTTCTGTTCATGCAGCCACGGTGCCGGGCGCACCATGAGTCGTACCGCGGCGAAAAAGCGCTTTACCGTTGAAGATCAGATCCGCGCTACCGCGCATGTGGAGTGCCGTAAAGACAGCGAGGTGATCGATGAGATCCCGATGGCCTATAAAGATATCGACGCCGTGATGGCGGCGCAGGCCTCGCTGGTGGAAGTGGTGCATACCCTGCGTCAGGTGGTGTGCGTAAAAGGATAAAGGAGTCAGAAATGGAACAGCACGGAGTTGATGCCGCCATGCGTGAACGCGTGCGGCTCGAGTTAGAGGCAGTAGAGCGCAAATATGATGTGAGAGTGCTCTACGCCTGCGAATCGGGCAGTCGCGGCTGGGGCTTTGCCTCGCCGGACAGCGATTATGATGTGCGCTTTTTGTATGTGCACAAGCCGCGCTGGTATCTGCGCGTTGAACCGCAGCGCGATGTGATCGAGCTGCCGATAGACGCGGAGCTGGATGTTTGCGGCTGGGAGTGGCGCAAAGCTCTGGGGTTATTGAAGTCCGCAAACCCGACGCTTATCGAGTGGCTCGATTCGCCGATGGTCTATCAGCAGGATGAGGGCGTGCTGGCGGCGTTGCGCGATCAGGTGCCGCACTGGTTTTCACCGGTTCGCGCGCGCTGGCACTACTATGCGATGGCGAAGAAGAACTTTCGCAGCTACTTGCAGGATGAGCAGGTGCGGCTGAAAAAATACTTCTATGTGCTGCGCCCGCTACTGGCGGTGCGCTGGATAGAGGCGGGGAAAGGGATGCCGCCGATGCGTTTCGCCACGCTGCTGGCAGGGAGCGATCTCGGCGCGCCGCTGCGGGCTGAAATCGATGAGCTGCTGGAGGTGAAGCAGCGCGCAGGCGAGGCGCAGTACGGCGCGCGTCGGCCGTTGATGCATGATTTTATAAGCCAGGAGCTGGCGCGCGGTGAAGTGGCCGATGCGTTGCCCGAGAGCCGCAGCGGCAATGTTCACGATCTCGACCAGTTGCTGTTTGAAACGGTGATGGCGTAATCCTGCCGGGTGGCGCTACGCTTACCCGGCCTACAAACGGCCATGCAGTTAAAATATGCATGGTTTACGTAGGCCTGATAAGGCGCAGCCGCCATCAGGCAGAACGACGATATTGC
>Ga0157369_10004811_pt1 | contig 15860 bp, 19 predicted proteins | sample C25metaG_FD_113461 | JGI IMG/M metagenome (GOLD analysis project Ga0157369, IMG submission 113461) | Corn rhizosphere microbial communities from Kellogg Biological Station, Michigan, USA - C2-5 metaG | ecosystem: Host-associated > Plants > Roots > Rhizosphere > Soil | place: USA: Michigan... | reverse complement strand
TCTCGTCAAGGAACTGGAACTCGCCGTTCTCAAGCAGATCCCATTGCGCCATGCAACCGTGGCATGATTCAGCAGTAATCCCGGTCGCTGGTTTCAACTGAAAAGCGGGCATCCTCAGTGGATCACGGCCCGAAGCGAAAAATCGTCTGAACATAGTCAATAACTTACGGGAAAAAGCCGCCGCGGGTGCAAGGAGCGATTGTTAACCTTCAGTCAGCAGTGCTCTTCTGGCCAGAAGATGTATGGGTTCGATTGGGTTTTCGGCGGTTGGTAGCCTCGCGGACACGATTTGGCGAATCGGTTCGACGAAAGCCCGACGATCGATACGGAAACGGCCGCTTTGGACATGGGCGGCCGTTTGGCTTTTTTTATACCACTGTACGAGCGCTTAACGGGCGCTGACGAATTTCGAGACAACCGTGTCCCGTTGGCAGCACTTTCCCCGGATTCAACCTTCCCTGCGGATCGAACAACTGCTTGAATCGCGCGATGTAGTAAAGCGATTCGGGTGAGAACAACTTGTCCATCATTTCGTTCTTCTCCATCCCCACTCCATGCTCGCCCGTAATCGAACCACCCACTGAAATGCAATAAGCGAGAATCTCTTCACCAGCGGCCTTCGCGCGCTCCAGTTCTCCTGGAGCATGCGAATTGAAGAGGATGATCGGGTGCATGTTGCCGTCGCCGGCATGAAAAATGTTGCTGATGCCGAGCCTGTGCTTTTTCGAAACTTCGGAGATATAGCGAAGAGTTGGCGCGACTTTCGTTCGAGGAACGACGCCGTCCTGCACGTAATACGAAGGACTCACTCGCCCCACCGCGCCGAATGCGTTTTTGCGGCCTTTCCAAAGGAGGTCCCGCTCCTCCGCCGTCTTCGCGACCCGAAATTCTCGGGCGGAACAATGGAGGCAGACATCCTCGATCTGCTTCGCCTGCTCCTCGATGGCTTCGTTCGGCCCTTCCAGTTCGATCAGCAGAACCGCCGCGGCGTCTTTGGGATAGCCTGCATGGGTGGCTTCCTCAACCATGCGCAGCATCTCGCCATCCAGCATCTCGACCGCAACCGGCGTAATCGCGCGGGCCGTAATCTCGGCCACCGTATCCGCCGCGTGCGCCGGGTCGTTGTAGATGGCGAGAATGGTCTTCACCTTCTCCGGCTGGCGCATCAGCCGCACGATGATCTTCGTCACCAGCACCATTGTGCCTTCGGAGCCGACGATCAGGCCCGTCAGGTCATATCCCGGGGAGTCGAGTTCCATGCCTCCGGTGGTATGCACCGTTCCGTCCGGCATCACGAACTCGAGCCCCAGCACGTGATTCGTGGTCACGCCGTAGGCCAGCGTGTGCGGACCGCCCGCGTTCTCCGCCACGTTCCCGCCGATGGTACAGGCCCGTTGGCTCGAAGGATCGGGCGCATAGAAATAGTCGAGCGGCGCCACGGCGAGCGAAATGTCGAGGTTCACCACTCCGGGCTGCAGTACGGCCCGCTCGTTCGCGACATCGATCTCCAGAATTTTGTTCATGCGGGCGAAGCCGACGGTTACTCCGCCCGCCCGGGGAATTGCGCCGCCGCTAAGACCCGTGCCCGCGCCGCGCCCGACGATGGGAATTCCAAACTCGGCCGTAGTCCTGACGATCGCCGCCACCTCTTCGGTGGTCCGGGGGAAGATGACCATCTCCGGCCGCGATTTATCGACGCTGCCGTCGTATTCGTAGAGGGTGAGGTCTTCGGGGCGGTCGAGATAACCGCGCGGTCCCACGATCTCGATCAGCTTTTTCCGGGCCGCGGCCGGCAGAGGCCGCCGCTCGAAGAGGCCTTTATCGGAACAAGAGCCGTCAGAGCAGGGACTGGACATGCTGGATCATTTCCGGGCTTGCCCAGTTCTGGGCGGAGATAAACTTCTCAACCACCTTGCCGTTACGATCGATCAGATAACTCTCCGGGAACTGGATGGTGCCGTATTTCAGGTTCACCTTTTCGTCCGGATCGCGCGCTGTCTGAAAGGAAACCGGGAAGTGCTGCAGGAAATTCTTGTAAGCGTTCGGGTCTTTATCGACGCTGACGCCAAGCACCACGAGCCCCTGCGGCCCGAGTTGCCGCGCCAGCTGGTTCAGCGACGGCACTTCTTCCACGCAGGGCGCGCACCAGGTCGCCCAGAAATTCAGCAGCAGCAGCTTGCCGTTGAAGTTGTGCACCGTAAAGGTCTGCCCGCTGTCAGCCGTGACTGTGAAGTCCGGCGCTCTGTCGCCCGCGTTCACAACGGTTTCGTGTAAAGAGGAATAGAGGGCGAAGCAGAACAGGGCCAGCATCACGACGATCCCTGCCTGCAGCAGACGATCGGATACTGAGCCCGCTTGCTGCGGGGGATCCGAAACAGGGCCTGGCTGGGGCAGGCGCTCAGAAACGACGCGGTCCGGTTTCATGAAGGCTACTATCTATAATTCTAAGCGAGGGCGGCGCTTGCGCCCTGTCCCATGGTGATCTCGAAAAAGGTCGAGTTTTCGGCCTCTCATATCTGCCGTTCCCCCCGTCTTTCCGACGCCGAAAACGAACGGACTTACGGGGCCGCCGCCAACCCGCTGGGCCATGGTCACAACTACGTAGTGGAAGTGGCGATCGAGGGCGAGCCGGATCCGGTCACCGGAATGATCCTCGATCTCAAGCGCCTGAAGGACATTCTGGAAGAGAAGGTTTTGAGCGTGTATGATCACCGGCTTCTCAATAGAGAGGTGGAGCCGTTCGACCGCGTGGTTCCAACGCTCGAAAACATTGCGATCGATATCTGGAGCCGCATCGATCCCCACATCCGGGGACGCGCAAAGCTTTATTCCGTACGCGTGCACGAGACGGTCGAATTGAGCGTGGAATACAGGGGCGGAAAATGACCGTCCGGCTCACTCGTAAATACGGGTTTGCGGCTTCTCATCGCCTGCACTCGCGCGCGTTATCTGACGAGGAAAACCGGCGCACTTACGGCAAGTGCAATAACCCGCATGGCCATGGACACAACTACGAAGTCGAAATCACCGTTCGCGGCCAGGTGGACCGCGTGACCGGCCGCGCCATCGATCTTGGCCGCCTCGACCGGATCGCGGAGGAGGAGATTCTGAAGCCGCTCCGGTATCGCAATCTGAACGAAGAAGTTCCGGTTTTCCATGAAGTTGTCCCCACCACCGAGAATCTGGCCGCGGAATTGGACCGGAGATTGCGTTCCGCATGGCCGGAGGCGTTCCCGGATGGCGGACCCGTGCTCGAGAAGTTGCGCATCTGGGAAACGGAACGAAACATCTGTGAGATAGATCATGCCTAAAAAGCAGCGCGCAGTAGTGAAAGTCCTTTCGCCAAAAAGAGAAGACAAGCCCATCGCCCCGCTCATACGCGGGGTGCTTGACGCGATCGGCGAAGATCCCAATCGCGAAGGCCTCGAGCGAACGCCCGAACGCGTGGAGAGAGCGCTGCATTTTTTGACGCAGGGCTACACGGCCGATGTCTCGAGCATCGTCAATGGCGCCATCTATGAAGTGAAATACGACGAGATGGTGATCGTGAAGGACATCGAGTTCTTCAGCATGTGCGAGCACCACATGCTGCCGTTCTGGGGCAAGGTCCACATCGCCTATCTCGCGGGCAACAAGGTGATCGGCCTGAGCAAGCTGCCGCGGCTTGTAGATGTGTTTGCGCGCCGTCTGCAGATTCAGGAGCGGATGACGCAGCAGATCGCCGAAACCATTCAGGAACTGCTCGATCCGCTGGGCGTGGGCGTTATCGCGGAGGCGCAGCATTTCTGCATGATGATGCGCGGCGTGGAAAAGCAGCATTCGGGCACCGTCACGAGCGCGATGCTGGGCGCATTCCGAGCCAACAAAGAAACGCGCGACGAATTTCTTTCGCTGATCAGAGGGAAATGATGAAGAGGCTGGCTCTCGGACTATTGCTGGCAACTGCGGCGTGGGCGGAAAGCCCATTCGTCGGAACGTGGAAGCTGGATTCTGCGAAGACGAAATTTACTGCGGGTGAACCTCCGCGGGAGGAAACGATTGTGGTTGCCGATACCGGCGATCACGCGACCGTAACGACGACCGGAACAACGGCGAGCGGCAGACCAATATCGATTCGCTACAGCGTTCCGGTAAAGGGCGGCGCGGTGCAGATCGAGGAATCCCCCTGCGATGCCATGACGGTGACGCGAACCGGCGCGAATATTGCGGATTCCGTCTGCACCCGGCGAGGCAGACAGATTGGCACGCGGCATACGGTCATCTCCGATGACGGCAAAACGATGACTGCCATAGTCCAGGGCATCAACGCTCAGGGCCGGGTAGCTGGCGTGGAGATTTACCAAAAGCAGTGAACGCCATCGCGCGATGCGCTTACTGTGATGCCACGGCGGAAGCTGCGGGCAGGGAAATACCATCGCCGTATTTCGCGAGGTCCGGTATGGTGACCGGCAGTTTGCCCCCTATGGGGATTTCGCCGAAGAGCGCTTTCACTGCCGCGATTTCCGATGTCGGCACCGTGCTGTAAGTCGTCATATACCCCGTGACGCCGGCGAACGCGCGAAGCAGATAGGGCGTGCCGAGCGAAATGAGCATGACCGGTTTCTTCGTGCCAACCAGGTTCGAAATCATCGCCGGAAATCCGCCCCCGAGCCCGGTGTTGCCGCGATAGGCCGCAACCGACGCGAATGCCGCCACCACGTATCGCGCGGCCGGCGCCGCCTGCTGCACTGCGGTTTCCAGATCGGCATCCAGCATCGAAGCATTGAGCAGAGCGACTCTGGCGAGCGGATCGCGTTTCCGAACTTCGGCTAGAAATGCCTGGCCTTCGACGGTGGAATGCGCCTCGGTCAGGATGAAGTAGGCGGTGGACGCGTCGCGCGCGAGCGGGAGAAAGTTGCCTTCGTTGCGCAGCAGCGTGACGGATTTATCCGCAATCTGCTGCGCAACAGCGGCGCTTTCGGGCGCGTTCACGATGGCGTGAATCTGCTCGATACTCACGAGCCTTTTCGCCGCGAGGCCGACGTGCGCCTTCGCGGTGAGAACCCGCAGCGCGCTCTCATCGATGCGCTTGCGTGAAATCTTTCCAGAGCGCACCGCTGCTTCGAGGCCATTGATGGCCGCCTCCGGATCAGGCGGCATGAGCAGAACATCGACTCCGGATTCGATCGCCCGTACGGCCGCATCGGCGGGAGTGAAACCGTGGACCACACCGCCCATTTGAAGCGCATCGGTGACGACGAGGCCTTTGAAGCCGAACTCGTCGCGGACGATGCCGGTCAGAATCTTTGGTGAAAGCGTCGCGGGGAGTTCCGGTGAATCGAGCGCGGGGACGGCGATGTGCGCCGTCATGATGGAATCGACGCCGGCGGCGATCGCGGCGCGGAAGGGAGGCCATTCGATCTTTTCGAGCCGCTCGCGATCCCCGGTTATCGTGGCGAGGTTGATGTGCGTATCGGTCGCGGTATCGCCGTGTCCTGGGAAATGCTTGGCGGTTGTCAGCACGCGCGCGCCCGTGACCGAATGTGCTCCTTCGATAAACGCCGTGGCGAAGCGCGAGACGTCCTCCGGGTTCTCGCCATAAGAGCGGATATTGATGATGGGGTTGTCCGGATTGCTGTTGACGTCCGTATCCGGGAAGAAGAGCCACTGGACGCCGATGGCGCGGGCTTCGCGTGCGGTGATTTCGCCTTCTGCGCGCGCTTCCGCCGGATCGCCGCTTGCGGTGAATGCCATGGCGTGTGGGAACAACGTGGTGGCGTCAACCCGCATGGAAGCGCCGCGCTCGAAATCGCCGGAGACGAGCAGTGGCGTGCGGGCGAGTTTCTGCATGCGGTTAATGAAGCTGGCGACTTCGAGAGGGTCGGCTTTTCCGGTAATGCGGCCGCCAGCCACGTTAACGAGAATGAGCCCGCCCACGTGCTCTCGCGAAACCAGGTGAATGAATTTCCGGTATTCGCGCGAGCGCGTATTCAGCGGATGGCCGTTGAACGGGATCACGATCAATTGCGCGATGCGGTCGCGCAGGGGCATCGCGGCAAGCCAGCGGGCGGCGATGGCCTGTTCAGATCCGGTGGGCCTGGCGGCGCTTTTCCGGGATGTTTTCGAATGCGTAGCGCGGCGGGATGTTGCAGGGGCGGCAAGCACCGCGAGCGTCATCAGCGCGGCGCAGATACTACCGGAAACGAGCTTTACGAGGTGTGAGACTCGGACGCGGCGCAACCAGTCTCAGAATATCGCAGCGAGAACTACTCCCGAGCCGCCGATGCGGCGAGGGCGACCGGCCGCGACGCGACCTGGGAGCGGGGGCCCTTCTTTCTGGGCGCATGCGCATTCAGCCGCTTCACCGCGCGCAACAGATCCTGCACCTCACGAGCGCCCTTGCAAACGATGTGATCGGCGCCGGTCGAGCGCTCGGTCATGCCGAGGCAGGCGGCGAAACCGGAGAGAAGAATCGTCGAAGCGGGAGAATCCGACGCGCGGATGCGAGTGATGAGCTCCACGCCATCCATCCCGCTCATCCTGAAATCCGTCACGACGATGTCGTAGGGCGAGTGGGAGAACATTTCCCATGCCTGTTCACCGCTCAGCGCCACATTCACATCGAAGCCTTGTTCCGAGAGGATCAGTTTTCTTGCCGTTAACCCATGCAGGTTATCGTCGACAAGAAGAATTCTGGAGACTGAAGCGACTTCTTTATTCATGGGACCGCATGAACGTAACAGAGCTGTCATGCAGCTGTCAACGCATCTGCATCCGATTGAAATACCGGCGCTTTTTGGGCTTGACTTGCGCGCTTACAAATACTATCTTTATTCGACCGCGAGCGGACCCTTGTAACCGGCCTTCGCGATGATCTGATATTTGATCGGCTTCTGTTTCTGATCGACGATCTTGAGCGGTTCGTTCGTCGCCGGATTCACGAGTTGCACCGTGATCTTGCGGAACTTGCCGTCCTTCGCGGTGTTGGTGGGCGAGTAGGTCAGCGTGTACTGATTTCGCATCGATTCCTCGATGGCTCCGAACACCGCGGGCATCTCCGTAAGGAAACGCGGGAAGAAGGCCTGGCCGCCTGTCTCCTTCGCGAAAGTGCGAAGTTCGTTGTCGCCCTGCAGGAAAGTGATTTCGCTCGCGCCGCCGAGCGTACCTCTGGATTCCGCGATCGTGCGCTCGAGCTGCAGCAGGCCGACCGGGTATACGGGAACGCCCGCTTCCTGCAACTGCTTTCGAGCTTTGTCGTACGTGAGCTTGCTGAAGGTGTCGATGCCGGAGCTGAGCAGCAGGATCGCCTTCCGGCCTTCGATTTTGGACATGCGGTCGGCGGTATCGCACAGCGCGTCGAACATGTTGCTCTCGGAAAATCCGGGGATGCGCAACCGTTGCAGCGCTTCGCCCACGCGGTTCTTGTCGTTGGTGAAATCGGTGAGGATTTCCGGCTTGAGATCGTAGGCGATGATGGCCACGTAATCTTCCGGCGTAAGGGTGTTGACGAACTGATATGCGGCGGTGACCGTCTGATACCAGCCATAGCTCCAGAACGACTGGAAGCGATTGCTGAACTCGATGACCATCGCGATCGTCATGGGCGCTTTGCCGATACTGACTTTGGTGACGGTCTGAGGGACGCCGTCTTCAAGCACGCGGAATGCTTTCCCCGGAATGTTCGGAATGAAACCGTTGTGATTGTCGAGTACCGCGACATCGACGTTGACGATGTTGGCCTCGGCTTTGAAGTTCACGTCGCCGCCGTCATCCGGCTTGTTTTTGGGACTGAGCTTCGAGGGGATTTTCTGCAGGTCGCCGTCAGTGTTGGCTGGGGCGGGAGTGGACTCGCTCGGCTGCGCGCCGGGTTTGGGGCGCGGCTTTGCGACTGTCTCACTACCGGGCGCGCCGGGGCCCTCCTGCGCGGAAAGCGCGACGAGAAGGCCGAAAGCCGCAATCGAGACCACGAGGACCATTTTCATAAACACACGTCCACTACAGATGATATTAGAGACTCAACGGGAGGGACGCGAGGGAACAGAGCGTGGTTTCCGGGGGCGTCCGCGCGAGGAGTAAAGCACCTGGGTTTTACGGGAGAGAAAAAACCATCACGCTCAGACCCGTTGCCACCGCGACGTATTGCTTTCCATCAATCATGTAAGTCATCGGGCCGTTCTTGAAAGTTTCGCCGGTGTTGAAACGCCAGAGCGGCTTTCCATCCTGCGCGCCGGCGGCGATAAAGGCCCCATCACCATCGCCATAGAAGATCAGCCCGCCGGCAGTCGACATCAGGCCGCTGCCCAGAATGCCGCCGCCGATATTCGGGATCTCCCATTTGGTTTTGCCGGTCTGAATGTCGATCGCCTTGAGGAATTTCCCGCCTCTTTGACCCGGGGCCAGCCGGGTAGCGCCGCCGTAGAAGGATTGGCCGGCCCTCCACGATTGGCCGTTTTTCGAATAAATGTCGCAGGACTCCTCCGCGAACATGTAGAAGAACCCGGTCGACGGGTTGTACGCATTGGAGGGCCAGTTCGCCGCGCCTGCGACTGAAGGGCACACCCTCGCGCCTTGTTCCGTCGGTTCGTTCCCGGGCAGCAATCGAGGCCTTCCGTCCGGGCCAATGCCGCTGGCCCACGTCAGCTTCCTGACGAACGGACGCGCAACCAGAACCTTTCCGGTAAGCCGGTCAAGCACGTAGAAGAATCCGTTGCGATTGCCCTGCAGCAGCAGTTTCCGCGTCTGCCCGTTGAAAGGCGCATCGACCAGCACCGGCGTTTGCGTTGCATCCCAATCGTGAAGGTCGTGCGGCGTGAACTGATAGAACCATTTCAGTTTGCCGGTGGCGGGGTCGAGCGCGACCACGGATGAGGTGTAGAGATTGTCGCCCTTGCGTTCATCGCCGTTGTAGTCGGGGCAGGGATTGCCGGTGGGCCAGTAAAGCAGACGGGTTTCTGGATCGTATGTTCCGGTGAGCCACGTGGTACCGCAGCCGTGCTCAATGGCGGGCCCGCTCCATGTTTCCGAGCCCGGCTCGCCGGGCGCGGGAATGGTCCAGAAGCGCCACACACGCTCACCAGTGGACGCTTTGTAAGCATCCAGGAATCCGCGGACGCCCTCATCTCCGCCTGAAACGCCCACGATGACGAGGTCGTTCACGATGAGCGGCGCGCCGGTGGAACCGTAGTTCTGGTGCGAATCCGCCATGGTCGCATCCCAGACGAGTTGTCCGGTACGGCGATCGAGCGCGAGCAGGTGCGCGTTGTCGGTGACCATGAAGACGCGATTTCCAAGCACCGCCACCCCGCGGTTGATGCCGCTGGCCGCGTCGCCTGCCATGCCTGTCGAGCGCGGACGGCTGTAGCTCCAGATTTCGCGGCCGTTGCGCGCATCGAGAGCATGGGCCTCATTTACGGTGGTCACGTACATCACGCCGTCTGCCACGATGGGCGTGGTCTGGAGCGCGCGAGGGGCACGGTCCATGGCGAACATCCAGCGAGGCGCGAGCCGCTCCACGTTGTTTGTGTTGATCTGGTCGAGAGGGCTGAAGCGATTGCCGCTCAGGTCGCCGTTATAAGTAAGCCAGGAGCCGTGCGGCGGGTGCGCGATCGTGGCGAAGGAAACGCCCGAGGCGCCGCCGTGCTCCGCGATCGGGGCCGTCGGATCCGAGTTCAACCTGCTGAGATACGCGACGAGATCCCGCATTTCTTCCGGGCTCGCCTCGGTTTTCGGCATCAGCGATTTTTCGGAGATGAGCTCCGCGATGTCGCGCCTGAGCAGTAGATGGAGCTGTTCGTCCGTGCCGAGAAGCTGGAGATCGAAGGCGCTTTCGTTTCTCGCGACGCCGCGGATGACGCGGCCATCCCGCAGCCTGACCGTAACGGCCCGGGGCTGTGGAACACGCCGTCTCTCGTCGTCGGTTTTTTCCCCGGACATCTCCTGCGGGGCGCCGGGATCCCGCAGGGCGCGCTCGATCTGCGCAGCGGAGCGATCGCGCCCCACATGGGAAAGGTCCGGGCCGAGAACACCGCCCACTCCGCGGATCATGTGGCAGCGCGCGCAGTTTCCTTTTTCGTTATAGAAACGTTCGCCGGCCACAGGATCGCCGGGCGCAGGCGCGTTGGCGTGGGCGGGAACGGATTTGAGCGACATCACGTAACTGGCAATTGCGCCCGCCTCTGCGTCCGGAATGGAAAACGCAGGCATTCCCGCGCCCATTATGCCGTGAAGTATGACGGCGCGAATGGCGTCGAGCGATGATGCGCGGGGCCGCTCGCGATTCACTATCGCGGGACCGTGGCCGCCGCCTTTGCCGTCTTCGCCGTGGCAGCCGGCGCAGCGCGCGATAAAGAGCCGTTTGCCGGTTTCGGGTTCAGATGGGACCTGAGCCGCGGCAAGCGATGCAACGAGAACCGCAAACGTGAAAACGCGAATCATCCGGGTTCCGATAGTGTACCCGAGAGCCTGGACGATGCAATGCGGAGCGCTTCAGGCCGCGCTGCCGGAGCTCGCGGTGCGCTTTCCGGTTTGCTGCAGAAATTCGAGGAGAATGCCGTTGATCTGGTCGGCATGTGTGGTGGCCATGCCGTGCGGAGCGCCCGGGATGATTTTGAGCGTAGCGTTCGAAATGATTTTCGAAGAGCGCTTCGCGGAAATGTCGATGGGCACAATCTGATCGGCGTCGCCGTGGAGCACGAGCGTGGGGATGTCGAACTTCTTCAGGTCTTCGGTGAAGTCGGTTTCGGAGAACGCCTTTATGCAGTCATACGCGCCGACAATCGAGCATTGCACGCCCTGGCGCCAGAAGGACTCCCGGACTCCGTCGGAGATCTTCGCGCCCGGTTTGTTATAGCCATAGAACGGCGTGGTGAGATCCCTGAAATACTGCGACCGATCCGCCGCGACTCCGGCGCGGATCTCATCGAATACGGAAAGCGGCAGTCCGCCGGGATTAGAAGGCGTTTTCAGCATCAGCGGAGGAACGGCGCTCATGAGAACTGCAGCCGCGACTCGCGACGTGCCCTGCCGTCCGATATAGTGCGTGACTTCGCCGCCGCCGGTCGAATGGCCGACGAGCGTTGCGTCTTTGAGATCGAGCGCATTCAGCAGATCGGCCAGATCATCGGCATAGGTATCCATGTCGTTGCCATTCCATGGCTGGTCCGACCGGCCATGCCCGCGGCGGTCATGCGCGATGACGCGAAACCCCTTTTTCCCGAGAAACAGCATCTGGGAATCCCACGCATCGGCGGAGAGTGGCCATCCGTGGGAGAAGACGACCGGCCGCCCTGTTCCCCAATCCTTGTAGTAGATCTCTGTCCCGTCTTTTGTGCGAATTCGGCTCATATTGTTGCTCCAGTACAGGCCGCGGCCGGTCCGGACAAAGCCGGACAGGCGCACCGGCCCTCTACTGATTGCCGGCCGAAGGAGTGCGATTCGCGAACCGAAGGAAAAATGAAATGACGGCGGAGTGCTGGTGATCAGAGATCCGGAAATTCAGATGAATGCCATGGTCTTGATGCCAGAGATATCGAAGCGTTTGCGGCATCTGGGATTCCTGCAGACCGCCTGATTATCCATGAGGACCATGTAGCTTTGCGCTTTCGCGAACTTGGCGCGATCCCGTTCATCGGCTTTGCCGCCGGGGAGCCGGTCTTTCTTCTTGCGCACGCTCCAGCTCAGTTCGTACGTGTCCTCAGTGCGGCAATACGGGCAGGTAAGAGCGGCAGGCTTTTTGGTCTGAGACTCTGAGTAGAAATCGCGCTCGTCCATATTGTTTCCCGCGCAAAACGGCCGCGCAAGTCGCGGCCTCTGCGCTCGTTCTTTTACCGCGCAAAACGGCCGCCCTGCTCCTGACGGAGTTCGTGGCGGTCTTTGCGCTCCGTTAGCGCTCGTTCATCGGAACCCAGCGCATCCCGTCCGGGTTGCCCTTGTATTCGGCGCGCGGACGGATGAGGCGGTTGTTGTGATACTGCTCGAGAATATGCGCCGTCCAGCCGGACATTCGGCTCACGGCGAAGATCGGCGTGAACAGATCGATCGGGATGCCAAGCGAGTAGTAGGTGGACGCCGAATAAAAATCGACATTCGGATTCAGCTTCTTCTCCGACTTGATCGTATTCTCGACGCGCTGCGACATCAGATAGAGATCCTCGTGACCCGTGCTCTTGCCGAGCGCTTCCGACATGCGGCGCAAATGCGTGGCGCGCGGGTCTTCGGTGCGATAGACACGATGGCCGAAGCCGGGAATCTTGCGCTTCGCCGCGAGCATCTGGTGGACGCGTTCGACGGCCTTATCGGCCGTACCCACTTCGAGCAGCATGCGGATCACGTCTTCATTCGCGCCGCCGTGCAGCGGACCTTTGAGAGCGCCGATCGCCGAGGTAACGGCAGAGTAGATATCGGAAAGCGTGGCGGCGGTGACGCGCGCCGCGAAGGTGGATGCGTTCAGCTCGTGATCGGCGTGCAGAATAAGCGCGACATCAAAGGTGTGCTCCATCACCTGGTCGGGTTTCCGGCCAGTGAGGGAATAGAGGAAGTTGCCGGCGAAGCTGAGCGAGGGATCCTGAGCGATGGCGGGCTGTTTTGCCCGGAGTCGGCCGAAGGTACTGACGATGGTAGACGTTTGCGCCATCAGCTTCGTAGCTTTCAGCTGATTCGCTTCGGGCGACATGTCTTTCGCCAGCGGATCGTAAAGGCTGAGCATTGAGACGGCGGTGCGCAGCACGTCCATGGGCGCTGCGCCGGCGTTGGCTTTGAGGAACTCCTGTACCTCGGCAGGGATGGCGGCGTTCGCGTGCAGGTCCGATTTCAGGCGGTCGAGTTCCGCCTGCGTGGGCAGCGAGCCTTTCCACAACAGCCAGATCACTTCCTCGAACGTGGCGTGCTGGGCAAGGGTGTGGATGTTGTAGCCGCGGTAGCTCAGTACGCCCGCGTAGCCATCGATATAGCAGATCTCGGATTCACCTGCGACGACGCCCTCGAGACCGGCGCCTGTTGTGGGAACGGTGGTCGAACTCATTAGTCACCTTTAGTCTAGTGCAGCAGTGGCTTTCTCAGCTTCCCCACCGTGCGATGAATCATGATCGAGAACGGACTTTTGTGGGGGCAGACGGGATAAGGGGCGAAACTGATTGAATCGCTGTTCTTATCCACCCACAGAGCCTCCTGGCGGCTGGGATTGACGTCGACGGTGAGCAGCACGCCGTTGTTGCAGGATTCGCTGTCGGCGAGACGCAAGGTCGCGGGGTTGGGCGCATTGCTCCCGGGGCCCCAGTCCGAGAGGAATTTGTCGTAAGGATAACCGGCGCAATCCTTGCCAGGGTGGCATCCCCAGTCGCGATACGCAGCCTGCAAATCGCCGCGCCGGACATCGTTGAGGAACCGCTTGACGACCTGTTCCTGATGGTGGTTCTTGAAGAGATACCAGCCGAGCGAAATGAGGATGGCTGCTATGACAAGAGCGGCGATGGTCCGGAAGATGATGGTATTTCGCTGTTCCTCGCCCGCGCCGTACTGATCCAGATAGCCCGCCATCCGTATCCGTCTCTATTTTGCGGGATACGTTTTGTTGTAGGCGGCGGTGGCGTCAGCCGTGATGTCCAGAGCCGGTTTGAAATAAACGGTCTGAGTGACATCGATCACCATATCGAGGCCCTTTTCTGCGGCGAGTTTGCCTACCACCTGCTGCATTTTCTGCGAAGCTTTGCCGAGGATCTCCTGCCGGTCCCGTTCGAAATCCTGCTGGAGGTCGTCGGACAGGCGCTGCAGATCGCGCTGTTTGTGCTGACCCTGCGATTGCAGGTCTGCCGCGGCCGCTTCGTTGACTTTGCCGCTCGAAAGCTGCTGCTGAATCGATTGCAGATCATTCTGCAGCTTTGTGATCTCATCCTGCCGCGGCTTGTATTTGGCTTCGACCGCGGCCGAGGCCTTTTTCAATTCGTCGGAATCGGCCAGAGCTTTCTGCATGTTGACCACGGCGATTTTGGTTGCAGTCGGCGCTGCCGACGGGGTTTGGGCCGATGCGGCCGGAACGAGCGGCGCAAGCGCAAGGCAAAGCAAACCCGCGCGAGTTGCCAGGAAACGAAACATATAGACGAGGGACTCCTTGTGGATGGAAACCCACAGATTATCACATGGAGGCGCGGGAATTGGGCTCGCGACGCGCTATTCGAGGACGCCGAGAATCTCGTCTTCGCGGACGATGAGAACCTCCTGCCCATCGACTTTTACTTCTGACCCGGAATATTTTCCGAACAGGACCTGATCGCCGGCCTTGACCTCAGGTGGAACGCGATCGCCTGAATCGAGCATTTTGCCCGCGCCGACCGCGACTACTTCGCCGCGCTGGGGTTTTTCCTTCGCGCTATCCGGAATGTACAGACTTCCGAGTTTCGCTTCGCTTTCTTCGAGGCGCCGGATGATTACTCGATCGTGGAGGGGACGAATGGCCATATTTTCTTATCAGGAGCGTAGCACAGCGGAGGTTTTGGAATGCTGTTTGGCCTGAACGCGTTCAGTTCGCTGTGGGAATCTTCGCGGCTTCATCAACGACGAGGATCTCGATGCGCTCGCGGCGGCTTTCGACATCGAGGCCGAGTTGTTCGCGCAGCGCTCTTCGCCACAGGGTGAATGAATCGAGACCTGGTTCCGGGCGCATATCGACGGCGCTCCGATTTCCGATAACAGAACGATACGCTTTGTGCTATTGCTCCTTTCGCAGCGACGCCTGAAGTTCGAGAATCTGAAGCTGGACTTGCTTGATTTCCTTGAGAGTGGCGATCTGGCTGGCGTAGATTTCATAGCGCACCGTGTAGATCACCGCATAGAAAAATATGAGGGCGCTCGCGACTTCAAGCCCGTGAATCGTCCCTGCGCCCAGATGCCACGGCTGGTTTGGTACCCAGAGGAACCACAACGTAGTGGCGACGGACACGATCAAGTACGCCAAGAATTTATCCCAGCGAAGCGCTTTTGCGTGCCTTGCCAGCAACGCGGCGGTCTCTTCTCGATAGGCGCGGAGGTTTTGCGGCTGCGGCAGGGTAGCGAGCAGTCGCTCGCGCAGGTCATTCGATTGTTGTGTCATATTTCACTCCTTCGAGAATCTGTTTCATTTGCCGCTTGGCGTAGTGAAGCCGGGATTTGACGGTGCCCTCGGAGCAGCCGGCGACATTGGCGATTTCCAGGATTGAAAGATCCTGAAGAAAATGCAGAACAAGAACTTCGCGGTGTTTGACGCTAAGGCGGCTTAATGCATCGTGAATGGCGGTTGCATCTTCTTCCTCGAAGAATGGTTCTTCGATACCGAGCGATTCGTCGAGTTCTGCCTGCTCGGCTTTGTCGCGCTTATAGTCCCGCCGGACGCGATCGACGGCGACGCCATGAGTGATTGCATAAAGCCAGGGCTTCAGAGAGCCGGGATCTTTCAACCTTCGAATGCCGCGAACCACCTTGAGCCAAACATCCTGCAGGACATCAAGCGCCGCGTCCTGGTTCCCGGTAAGACTCGTTGCGTAATAAAGCAGCGGCCTCTCCATGACCGCGATCAGGTCCGCGAATGCTTCCGGATCGCCCGTCTGACAGCGGAGCGCGAGCCACTCAAACCCGACCCGATCCTTACTTTCGCTGGCCATTTGTCTAACATGTCGAAGATGAATCGCTCCTGGTTCAATTCTCCGGCAGAAATCTTTTGAGCGTTTGAGGCAGGCCCCTCCCGCCCTATTCCTGGTTCCGAATTGCCGCCCGAAAACTGGATCGTTACACGGTGAAATCATAAGCGCCCGGAAGGCCAGGAGCCTAGCACAGCGGGTTCCTGGAAGCCACAGGCCTGCGCGTCTTCAGTTCTCGGTGGGAATCTTCGCGGCTTCATCAACGACGAGGATCTC
>Ga0157369_10004809_pt1 | contig 15866 bp, 10 predicted proteins | sample C25metaG_FD_113461 | JGI IMG/M metagenome (GOLD analysis project Ga0157369, IMG submission 113461) | Corn rhizosphere microbial communities from Kellogg Biological Station, Michigan, USA - C2-5 metaG | ecosystem: Host-associated > Plants > Roots > Rhizosphere > Soil | place: USA: Michigan... | reverse complement strand
GCGCTCGGCAATCTGCGTGCGACGAGATGCGGGGAAGCGGTAAACCCGCGGGCTTGAACCTTGGCCGCGACACGCAGCACATCTTCCACCGAGGACTTCGGCGTGTGCGCGACATATATCGTCATGCCTGCAGGCAACCGCTGCGCCAGGACATCGAGCAGCCGCTCGTCGTGGCTCGAGATCTCCGTAGAAGCTTTACCCGTAAATGCAACAGCGGCGCGCTTGAGGTCGCCGAGCGTGTCCTGCCCGGCGGCAATGGCCTCATTGTGACCCAGGTTGTGGTTCATGCGGCTCTTTCATGTGGTTGCGGGGGGCCCAGCGCAAGGGCTCGCCGGCCTCGAGGCTGAGGAAACGTTAGCGGGTCCGCGCGGGAAGCAGAAGCCGGAAATTGAGATAGGAGGCATCGAGAACGGAGATAGTGGGAGCCGAGTTCGCTCGCGGACGAGTGCCGATTTCCCTCCAAGGGGAGTACCCGCGCGCTGAGTCATGATCAATAATCCTGAAAGGCGCGCCGCGAGAGAGATGTCATGAACGTACAGGATCTGGTCGCTATCGATGTTCACGTTCACGCCGAGGTCTCCTGCCGCCATCCGGCCGACGAGGTCTGGCGGGAATACGAGGAGGCGGCCTCGAAGTACTTCAGGTCGGGCAAGCGCCCGACGATCGCCGAGACCATCGCGTATTACCGCGAGCGCCGGATCGGCCTCGTGATGTTCAGTGTCGATTCCGAGAGCGAGATCGGCGCCCGGCGGATTGCGAACGAGGAGGTCGCTGAGGCCGCGCACGACAACAGCGATGTAATGGTCGCGTTCGCCAGCATCGATCCGCACAAGGGTAAGCTCGGCGTACGCGAGGCGCGGCGGCTGCTCGCAGGCTACGACATCAAGGGATTCAAGTTCCATCCCACGACTCAGGGGTTCTTTCCCAACGACCGGATGGCATATCCGTTGTACGAGGTCATCGCCGAGCACAAACTGCCCGCCATCTTTCACAGCGGCCACTCCGGGATCGGCACCGGCATGCCGGGCGGCGGCGGACTGCGGCTGAAGTACTCGAACCCCATTCATCTCGATGACGTCGCCGCCGATTTCCCCGACATGACCGTCATCATTGCCCACCCGTCATGGCCGTGGCAGGACGAGGCGTTGTCGGTCTGCCTGCACAAGCCGAACGTCTACATCGACCTCTCGGGCTGGTCGCCGAAGTACTTCGCGCCGCAGCTGGTGCGGTACGCCAACTCGCAGCTCAAGCGCAAGATGCTGTTCGGCTCCGACTTCCCGCTGATCAGCCCCGATCGCTGGATGGAAGATTTCAGGGACGCGGGCTTCAAGCCCGAGGTGCACCAGCTGATTCTCAAGGAGAATGCGATCGCGGCTCTGCGCCTGGGATGACGGCGGCGGCGCTGGCCTCTCCAATTCCATGTCAGGCGCTTACCGGGCTCCACTTGCGCTCATGCGCGCCGCCCTCGCGCAGGCTGCGCGCATCTCCGGTGCGCGCGCGATCGCGGGATATGAGGAGACGCTGACTGAGCTGCTCGAGCCGGTTCTCGAGAGCGCCGCTCGCTTTGCCGCTGATGTGCTCTCACCCCTCAACGGCGTGGGAGACCGTTCTCCTTCGAGGCTGGTAGCCCAACGCGTCGTGACTCCGCCCGGATTCGCGGAGGCATACGGGAGATTCCGCCAGGACGGCTGGGCGTCCCTCGGTGCTCCCGCCGAGTATGGAGGACAGCCCGTGGCGATGCTCATGGCCGCGGCGGTCACCGAGATGTGGGGCGGGGCCAACCTCTCTTTCGCCATGTGCCCCGAGCTTGCGGTCGGCGCGCTCGAGGTGATGCGTGCACATGCCAATCAGGCATTGATCGAACGCTACGCAGCGGCTCTCGCAAGCGGCGAATGGACGGCCACCATGTGCCTGACCGAGCCGCAGGCCGGCTCGGATCTCTCGCTGCTGCGCAGCCGCGCCGAGGCCGATGGCGATGCCTGGCGGCTGTATGGACAGAAGATCTTCATCTCCTGGGGCGATCACGATCTCACCGACAACATCGTGCATTTCGTGCTCGCGCGCGCAGCCGATGCACCGGCCGGCCTCAAGGGAATCTCGCTCTTTCTCGTGCCCAAGACCATTTCCGGACCGGAGGGATCAGGTCCCAATGACGTGCGGGTCGTCTCGCTCGAGCACAAGATGGGGATTCGGGGCAGTCCCACGTGCGTGCTGGCGCTCGGCCAGCGCGAGGGCGCCCGCGGCTGGCTCATCGGTCGCCTGCACGAAGGTTTGGCTTGCATGTTCACGGCCATGAATCACATGCGGCTCGGCGTCGGGCTGCATTCGCTGGGCTTGTCCGAGCGCGCTCTGCAGCTCGCACGCGAGCACGCGCGGGAACGCATTCAGGGTCACGACGCCGCCGGTAACTCTCGCGCCATCATAGGGCATGCGGACGTGAGGCGGATGCTACTCACGATGAAGGCGTTGACACACGCATCGCGTTGCCTTGCATACACCGCGGCTGCGACATTGGACCTGTCCAGGCACGGCGCGGATGCGGCTGTGCGCGCCACTGCCGCCCGACGCGCCGATCTGCTGACGCCTGTCGTCAAAGCGTGGTGCTCCGATGTCGCGGTCGAGGTGGCATCCCTTGGTGTGCAGATCCATGGTGGCGCGGGATACCTCGAGCAAGCGGAGATCTCACAGGTATTTCGGGATGCACGCATCGGTCCGATCTTCGAAGGGACCAATTACATTCAGGCGCAGGATCTGCTTGCGCGGAAAGTGATCCGGGACGGGGGAGTCGCGCTGCGCGCACTGATCGCAGATGTCGCCCAGGCCGCCGGGGAGCTGCCGCCGCCCCCGCATCCACTCGGTTTGCTGAGACAACAGCTTCTCGAAGGCGGCAGCCGCCTGCTGGACCTGGCGGGCAGTCTGGTCGCGCGTTGCTCCCGCGAGCCCGACCTGATCGGCGCCACGGCGCATCATTTCCTGCACGCGCTGGGGCTCATTGCCGGCGGCTGGCAATGGGCTCTGTCGGCAACCGCCGCGGCGGCCCGGCCTTCCACATCTCAGGGCAGGGCGTCGATAGATACCGCCGCGTTCTATGGCGCGCACATTCTTCCGCAGATGCATGCGCACGAGACGGCCATTCGGTGCGGCACGCAGCCGATAGCCGACGCGGCAATCGATGAGATCTGACGAGCCGTATGGAATCGCAGGTCAGGTTTCGGATGACGTCCACGGCCAAAGCCGCCGCCCGCTAGCTTCACAAGTCCTCGAGACCGGCCGATCACCGTCGGTTGCGCTGTGGGTCCATCCCCTTGCGCTCTGGTGCGCGCGAATCGCATCGGCCGGGCGCTAGATTGCCTCGTGGCGATTGAAGAGAGCCACGCTGTGCCGCAGCGTCGGCGCGAAGGGGGTGGGACATGAGCAGACAAGAGCCGTTGAGGGCCTTTCCGCTGCCGAGCTCGCTCGAGGTCGTTCCGGGCACCGAGCGGGCACAGGCGGCGTATCCGTATATGGTGCAGTTCGGCCCGGGCGACGACCAGCGGTTCTGGTTCTACAACTCCATGCACTTCCCGGAGCCTATGTCCTGTTTCGACATGATCACCGCGGAGGCGGCTTATTGCGCGCTCGGCGCGGCCAACACGCGGGTGCACTGCCTGCCGACGACACTCGGCATAGACCACCGGATCATCAACGGCCGCGTTTACATCGGTGGCAATGCCGTGACCGATCCGCGGGAGATCGAGCGACGGACCGCGGAGTTCCAGAAACGGGCGTTCCACTACTACGAGAACTGGGAGAGTCTGTACGCGCAGTGGAAGCGCAAGATGCTCGCGCTCATCCGTGAGGCGCAGGCGCTGCCGAAACTCGCATTGCCCGAATTCGAGCCGCTGGAGCACGTGCATGCGGGCAGGGGCATCGCCTCGAATCATTATCTCCTCGAGACCTATCAGCGCACGCTCGAGGGGTATTTCCGGATGTGGCACCACCACTTCGAGTTCCTGCTGCTCGGCTACGGGGCCTATCTCACCTTCTTCGCGTTCTGCAAAAAAGCGTTCCCCGAGATCCAGGACCAGACGGTGGCACGCATGGTGGCCGGCATCGAAGCGGAAATATTCCGTCCGGACGACGAGCTCCGGCGTCTGGCGCGCCGCGCGGTGGAATTGGGGGTGGACGGCAAGTTCAAAGACGGCTTGCCGGCCGACACCATTATCCGCTCGCTCGAGCAGGCCGGTGCGCCCGCAGAGGAGTGGCTGCGGGAGCTGGCGGCGTCCCGAGACCCCTGGTTCAACATCAACGTAGGCGACGGGTTCTATCATTATCACCGCTCCTGGAACGATGACCTGACGATGCCCTTCGCCGGCCTGCCGGGCTACATCGCGCGGATCAAGGCGGGCGAGAGCCTGGAGCGGCCCGTCGAGAGGCTCCAGGAGGAGCGCCGCCAGCTCATCGCCGATTACCGGGAGCTTCTGGGCAGCGACGAGGAGCGCGCCGCCTATGACCAGATGATCACGCTCGCGCACCGCGTATTCCCCTACGTAGAGGGCCACAAGTTCTACTGCGAGCATTGGTACACGAATCTCTTCTTCAACAAGATCCGCGAGTTCGGCGCGCTGCTCGCCGCGCACGGATTTTTTCCCGATGCCGAGGACGTCTTTCACCTGACGCACTACGAGCTCGAGTCGGCCATCATCGACCTGATGAACGCCTGGTCGACCGGCTCGGCGCCGCGCGGGCCGGCGTATTGGCCCGCGCTCGTCGCGCAGCGTCGCGAGGCAATCAGGGAATGGTCGAAGCACGGGACGCCGCCGGCGCTGGGTCCCGTGCCGGACGTGATCGACGACCCGGCGATCGTCATGCTCTGGGGCATCACGCGTGAGAGCCTCGATATGTGGCTCAAAGCCGGCACCGATTCCGCGAGCAGCGAGATCCGCGGCTTCGCCGCTTCGAGCGGCGTGGTGGAGGGAACGGCGCGCGTCGTGAAATCGGTGGAGGAGATCGGCCGGCTGCAGACGGGCGACATTCTGGTCTGTCAGATCACGAATCCCACCTGGGCGCCCATCTTCCAGAAGATCGCCGGCACCGTCTCGGATATCGGCGGCTCGATGAGCCACGCTGCCATCGTTGCGCGCGAGTTCGGCCTGCCGGCGGTCGTCGGTACGGGTACCGCAACCTCGCGCATCAGGGATGGGCAGCGGGTCCGGGTCGATGGCGGCCGGGGCATCGTTACGTTGCTTTGACACCATGCGTCACGTCAGCTGGTTTGCCGACGTAGGGCTTCACGACCGGCCGCATGTCGGCGGCAAAGGAGGAAGTCTCGGGGAGCTGCAGCGCGCGGGTATCGCGGTTCCTCCCGGATTCATCGTGAGAACCGCGGCTTTCGAGAGATTCCTCGCGACCGTCGAAGCCGAATGGCCCGTACGGGAGCGAATCGCATCCCTGAGCGCCGAAGACTTGCCGGCCATCACCGAGCGGTGCGCGGCGGTGCGCGGCCGCTTGGAGGAAGCGCCGCTGCCGCTGGAGCTCGAGGAGCAGATCGAAGGCGCGTATGCGCAACTCTGCGGGTCGCGGCGCATTGCTGTTGCCGTGCGCTCTTCGGCAACGACCGAGGACGCGGCCGATGCCAGCTTCGCCGGTCTGCAGGATACGTATCTGTGGGTGCAGGACCTGGGCCAGACCTTACGGCGAATCCGCGGCTGCTGGGCGAGCCTGTATTCAGTGGAATCCGTCAGCTATCGGCGCAGGCGCAGCTTGCCGGAGCACGGAGTCGCGATGGCGGTGGTTGTCCAGGCCATGGTCGATGCCCGCACGGCAGGGGTGATGTTCACGCGCAGTCCGACGACTGGCGACCGGTCTGTCATCACGATCGAGGGAGCCTGGGGGCTGGGTTCGGCTGTCGTGGGTGGTGAAGTGACTCCCGATCGCTGGGTGCTCGGCAAGATCACGGGCGAGATCTCGGTGCGGGAGATTTCCGACAAGGCCGTCCATCACGGCCCGGCGGCCGGCGGAGGCGTCGAGACCGCGCCGGTGGAGGAGGCTTTACGCCGCGCGCCGTCCTTGAATGACGAGGAGCTGCAAACACTACGTACGCTTGCGCGCAAGGTGGAGCGTCACTACGGCTGTGCTCAGGATATCGAGTGGGCCATCGACCGCGCGAGCGGCCGGGTGCTGCTGCTGCAGAGCCGGCCGGAGACCGTCTGGTCCTCGAAGGAGTCGGCGCCCGTGGCACGCGCCGCGCAGAATCCACTTGCGCATGTCATGTCGATTTTCGGAGGTCACAAGTGACGCTCACGGCGAAGGAGGTCGCGGAAATCACGCGGTTGCTCGAGGAGTCGAGTTTCGACGAGATGGATCTGGAGCTCGATGGACTGAGATTGACCCTGAGACGCCATGGTGCCGGCGGAATATCGGAGTCCCCCCGATCGGGCGAAGGGGGGCCGGCGGATGCGACTGCTGTCCGCCCGGCAATTTCCGTGGCGCCCGAGGGGGGAGCGCAGGACATAACGGCCCCGCTCCTCGGTACCTTCTACCGGGCTCCGAGGCCCGGCGCGCCGCCCTTCATCGAAGTCGGATCCCCGGTGGAGGAAGACAGCATCATCGGCATCATCGAGGTGATGAAGCTGATGAACACCGTCCGCGCGGGCACGCGCGGCAGGGTCGTCGAGATCCGGGCGCAGGACGGGAAGCTCGTCGAGTACGGCGAGATATTGGTGCGTGTCAGCAAGGCGACACAGGCGTGACCCTGCGCCGAATTCTGATTGCCAACCGGGGCGAGATCGCAGTGCGCATCATCCGCACGTGCCGCCTTCTGGGCATCGAGACGGTGTTGGCCGCTTCGGAGGCCGACCGCGATGCGATGCCTGCGAGGCTCGCCGATCGCACGCTGTGCATCGGTGCCGCTCGCCCGAGCGACAGTTATCTCAACGTCGGCGCGATCGTCCAGGCGGCGCTCGCCGCGCGCGCAGATGCCATTCATCCGGGCTATGGCTTTCTCTCCGAGCGGCCGGCACTGGCGCAGGCCTGCGAGAGCCATGGTGTCATCTTCATCGGCCCGACGGCGGAGCAGATCGAGTCGGTGGGTGACAAGCTGCGCGCTCGCGCTGAGGCGCAGGCCAGCGAGGTTCCCGTCGTTCCCGGAGGGGCCGTCGGGTCCACGGCGGAGGCGATGGAAGTCGCGCGGCGTATTGGCCTCCCCGTGCTCGTAAAGGCGGTCGGGGGCGGTGGCGGCAGGGGCATGAAGCGTGTCGAGCGCCTCGAAGGGCTGCCGCATGCAGTGCATCTGGCGCAGGCGGAGGCGGGCGCCGCCTTCGGCGACGCACGCGTTTATATCGAGCGCTTCGTGACCCGCGGGCGGCATATCGAGGTGCAGGTACTCGGCGATGGACAGGGAGGCGTCATTCATCTGGGCGAACGGGATTGCTCGGTACAGAGACGCTACCAGAAGCTCATCGAGGAGACGCCGGCTCCGCGGCTGTCGGAATCGTTCCGCAGCCGCCTTCATGAGGCCGCCGTCCGGTTCGCGGGAGGGCTGGCGTACCGAGGCGCGGGAACGGTGGAATTCCTGGTGGATCTCGAGCGCGATGCATTCCATTTCCTGGAGATGAACGCCCGTATTCAGGTCGAGCATCCGGTGACGGAAGCGGTGACCGGAGTGGACCTGGTGGCGGAGCAGATCGCCGTTGCCGCGGGTGACGGGCTGCGCCACGCGCAATCCGATATCCGCCGGCGCGGCTGCGCGGTCGAGTGTCGCGTGAATGCCGAGGACCCCCTGCGCGACTTCCAGCCGAGCCCGGGGCGCGTGCGCGCGGTGAGTTGGCCGGCCGGCGAGGGTGTCCGGGTCGATACGCACATCGAGACGGGAGCGCGCATCCCACCGTTCTATGACTCACTGATGGCGAAGATCGTCGTTCATGGAGAAGACCGCGACGCAGCGCTCGAGCGCATGTGGCGGGCCGTCGCCGCCACCAGGGTAGAGGGTGTGACTACCAACCTGTCGTTGCATTCGACGGTGCTCGCCAACCGGGAGTTTCAGGAGGGCGGTGTGGACACGGGATTCCTGGGCCGGCTGCTCGAGCACGCACCGGTGTTCGTGGAGGCTCGGCTTGGCTGACGTCCAACTCATCGAGACATCGCTTCGGGACGGCAACCAGTGTGTCTGGGCGGCGCTGGGCGTGGATACGGCGCGGACACTGACCATCGCGCCGGTCATGGACCGAGTGGGTTTCAAGGCGATCGATTTCACGACCTCCACGCACATGGGAGTGGCGGTGCGCTACAAGCGCGAGGATCCGTGGGGGCGGATCCGGCTGATGGCGGCGGCCACGCCGCGCACGCCGCTGCAGTTCATGTCGACCGGCTTCCGGTTCATCTCCTGGGAGACCGCGAGCCCCGAATTCATGGCGTTGGCCTTCAGGGTGCTCGCGCGTAACGGCATCCGCCGCTTCTGCCTGGCCGACCCGATGAATGACTCGGATTCCAACATCGCCTGCGCTCGCATGGTGAAGCAGGGCGGGGGCGAAGACGTCATCGTGGCGCTCGTGTTCACGATCAGCCCGATTCATGACGATGCCTACTACGCGGAGCGCGCGCGCCGGCTGGCGGCCAGCGCGGACGTGGATGCGCTTTACATCAAAGACCCGGGCGGCCTGCTCTCGCCCAAGCGGGCGGCGAGCCTCATCCCGGCCATCAAGGCGCAGATTGGAGAGAAGCCGCTCGAGCTGCACTCACACTGCACCATTGGTCTCGCGGAGCACACTTATATGGAAGCTCCCGACCTGGGTGTGAGCGCGCTGCAGTGCGCCTCGGGAGCGGCGGCGGATGGCATCTCCAACCCGCCGTCCGGGCGGACCGTTGCGAACCTGCGATCACTCGGCCATACGGTCGATCTCGACACCGAGGCTCTGGCCGAGGTGGAGGGTTATTTCACGCGCCTGGCGGAGGCTGAAGGGTTACCGGCCGGCAGTCCGCAGGGGTTCGACGCCGGCTATCAGCATCATCAACTTCCCGGAGGCATGGTGGGGACCATGCGTCGTCACTTGCAGGAAAGTCGCATCCCGCATCTCGAGGGCGCGGTGATCGAGGAGCTCGGGCGCGTGCGGCAGGAGCTCGGCTGGCCCATCGTGATGACGCCGTTCTCACAGATTCTGCTCACCCAAGCTGTCATGAACGTCACGAGCCGCGAGCGGTACTCGGTCGTGCCCGATGAGCTCATCCGCTATGCGATCGGCCGCTTCGGCAAGCCCACCGTGCCGATCGAGCCGCGGGTCATGGAGCGGCTCGCATCATTGCCGCGCACGCGCGAGCTCGCGGCGGAGCCGCACATGGCGCCCATCGAGGAGCTGCGCGGGAAGATCGCCAGGGAATTGGGCAAGGAGCTATCGGATGAGGAGTTTCTGCTGCGGGCGACCATGCCTCGGACCCAGGTGGACGCGATGTTGGCGGCGGGTCCCGCGCCACGACATTACGACCCCTCGAGCCGGCCGGCGATGGAGCTCATCCGCAAGCTGACTTCCCGCCGGGATCTTTCTCACGTTTCGGTCGAGAAACCGGGCTTTCGGCTGGAGCTGCGCCGATCATCCCCTCGAGTGCGCACGTGAGCTGCCGCATCGACGGGCTGATGTTCGATGTCGATGGTACGCTGCTCCTCAGTGACCGCGCGCTCGGTGGCTACGAGGTGCTGCCCGGAGCCGTGGAGGTGCTCACGGCATTGCGCGAGAGAGCCTTTCCGTTCGTCCTGCTCACCAATGGCAGCAACTATCCGTCGGCGGAACAGGCAGCGAAACTGCGCAAGTCCGGGCTTCCAGTGGAGGATGGGCAGATGATCACGCCCTCCACCGTTGCCGCGGATTACCTCGCGCGGCGCGGCATCCGCCGCGTTCTGGTCCTGGGTACGCGTGGCGTAGGGCACGCGCTCATGGAGGCGGGCATGGAGACCGCCTATACCGGAGAGCTCCGTGCCGCCGAAGCGGATGCGGTCTATGTCGGCTGGCATCCAGAGTGTGGAATGAAGGACATCGAGACTGCCGCACACGCGATATGGAATGGAGCCAGACTGTTTTCCGCCTCCGACGTGCCGTTTTTCGCAACCCGGCAGGGGCGTACGATCGGCTACAGCTTCGCGATCGTAGGCGCCATCCGCAGGCTCACGCGGGCGCGCGTCACCGTGATGGGCAAACCCTCCCTGCACGCGCTGCGCTTCGTTGCCAAGCGCCTCGGCACGGAGATTCGGCACGTCGGCGTGATCGGCGATGACCCGATCGTCGAGACCCTCATGGCCCGCCGAGGCGGCGCAACGGCGCTGGCGGTGACGACAGGGATCACCAGTCGCGACGCGTGGCTGCGCCAACCGGAAAAGCGACGGCCCCATCGCGTTCTGAGCGATTTGCGCGAAGTGCTGGCCTGCATACCTGAGGAGGCTGTCACGTGAGGGACCCGGCGAAGCACGTAGCCCTCGACAGACTCGGCTAGTCACGGTCGGCTGCCGCGCGACGGAACGCGAGCGGCGCGACGCCGAACCGGCGCCTGAATCGGCGGGCGAAATGGCTGGGATCGATGAAGCCGCAGCGGGCGGCCACTTCGATCACGGGAAGATCCCGATACCGCGCATCGGCCAACAGCTCCCGCGCCCGCTGCAGCCGCGCCTGCATCAGCTCTTCGACGAAGGTCGTGCCGGTCGCCGCAAAGGCGTAATGGAGCGTGCGCACCGAGATGTGGTGCTCGGTGGCCACTGTGAGCGGCGAGAGGAACGGGTCCGAAAGGGTGTTGCGCAGGATCCGCATCAGCCGGTTCCGCAGATGTTGGCCAGCGGTTGAGTCCCGCGGCTCGGGGCCGAGCGCCAGCCGGAGTAACGCCGCGATGTGCTCGGCAACCTCGCCGCGCGGCAGCGCGAGTTGGTCACAGGAATCGAGATCCAGACTGGCGACCGCTGCGCAGAGGGCCCCGCTCCAGCCTGCACTCATGAAACGCCGCGGCGCGAGGCGCTCGGGCGAGCTCACCCAACCCCTGAGCCAGGTGTCGGAGAGCTGCAGCACGCAGGAGCGTGTCGGTTCCGGACACTCGACCTCGTAGGGCTGAGCGCCGTCGAGAAGAATGCACTCACCGGGTCGAAGCGGCGTGACCTGTCCGGCCTGCCGTATCTCGACCCGACCGGCGCGCAGCTGCATCAACAGAAAACTCGGACGGGAGCTCGCGATCTTGGCGCGGGTCCGCCTCACCCGTTGGGCATCGGCGCACAGCCAGCTGGCTGTCGCAGGTCCGAGTTGTGTCTGGTCCAGCCGGGCGTGGAAGTGCTGGCGCACCGGGGAGTCGATATCGAGCTCGAGGAACCGGTCGCACACGGTTTCCACCCAGTAGGAAAAGGCCCGGTCCGGGACCTCGTCGGTCGACCAGTGATGGGCCGGGACGGATGGCATGGGACCCGCCATGGGTGGGCTCGGCGAACTACCTGCCGGAATGCTGCCCTGTCGGCGCACCCGGCGCAACGGGCAAGTCGGGGTGCGCGGCCCGGGAGGGGCCTGGAAGGGCGCCTTCTTGCGCTCTCGGTTCATAAGTCTTGCGCTGTGATCCGCGCGCCCGCCGTGGTCTGCGCGCTACGCTCGCCTGCAAATCAGCAGGGGGGTGAGTACCGTCATGAATGCGCGGAAGAACGTCCCGGCAGCAGCTCGGCAGATCGCGCTTTGGGGCCTCGGTCTGTCGGTCTCGTGGGGTACGGCCGTCGCGGATGCGCAACAGCTGGCGACGGCGCAGGCAGAGCCGCAGCTCCAGGAGGTCGTGGTGACCGCGCAGAAGCGCTCGCAGAACATCCAGACCGTCCCGATCGCGATATCGGCTTTCACCAGCCAGCAGCTGCAACAGCAGAATGTGACCAGTCTGGCGTCGCTTTCCGCGCAGACTCCGGGTGTTACGCTCGATGCTGGATCGCCGTTCTCCGGCGATAGCTCCGTGCTGTCGGCGTCTATCCGCGGCATCGGCCAGAGCGACTTCGCGATCAACGTCAATCCGGCGGTCGGAGTCTATCTCGATGGGGTATATCTCGCGCGCACGGTGGGCGCGAACGTCAACCTCTTGGACGTGGATCGCGTCGAGATCGCCAAGGGCCCGCAGGGGACGCTCTTCGGCGCCAACACCATCGGTGGCGCGATCAGCATCATCACGCACACCCCGGGCGACAAGGCGCGTTTCATCGGGGCGGCGACGGGAGGCAGCTTCGATCGGCGCGATCTGGCCTTCACCGCGGATATCCCGATCATCCCGGACAAGCTGCTGTCCAGCTTCACTTTCGGCACCCAAAACCAGAATGGTTGGCAACGGGTCATCCCGTACCCGACGAGCTCACCTTACGGTCAAACGCCGTTCGTGGTCGACTCGCCAACGGCTTATCCGGAATCCGGCTACCAGACCGGGAGCGATTACGGCGGCACCGGCGTGACCATGATGCGAACCAAGGTGCTGTGGTTCGCGACGGATAAGCTCAAATTCACCTTCACGGGCGACTGGACGCACGAGAACCAGACCGCCCTGCCGAACGTCGTGGTGGCGACCTATTCCGGCAATCTGCTTTCGTCCACGTTCTCGACCCTGTACAACCTCTGCATCGGCAACAATGCCGCCAGCTTGCCCGGGGCGATCGCGACAGCCACTACCATCCCGGGAATCGGCCCGATATTCCCGGTCGGCTCGCCGGACAACGGGCTGTTCGGGGGCATCTGCTCGCAACCGCGCGCGCATGTGCCGGGGCTGTCGATCGGCGGCGCGCCGCTCCTCGGGGCCGGGTACCTGGGCGGACCTCCGGGCCCGTTCAACTACAACGATCATCCGGGTACGCCCTACTTGGGCTCGAATGATCCGCGGATTTACCTCGGCATGGCCGCCAGCAGCACCGGCAATATCAATACCACCTACGGAGTCGGCCCGGACTTCGCCCGCAGCGACGTCTTCGGTTTCTCGCTGACCGGCGACTACGTGCTCAACGATGCCATGAGCCTGAAGTCGATCACCGGGTATCGGCAGATGCGCTGGCGGATCGGCACCGAGCTGGACGGCACGCCCGAAACGATGTTCCAGGTCGTCGACAAGCAGCACCAATCGCAGGTCTCGCAGGAGTTCCAGCTCCTCGGCAAAGCGCTCGACGACAAGCTCAATTACGTCGCCGGCCTCTACTATTTCAAGGAATCCGGCTACGTGTACGACTACGTGCCGTTCGAAGGGATACTCGAGGTATATGACGCGACGAACGACGCGCAGAATGTCAACTACGCGGCCTATTTTCACGCGGACTACAACCCGACTGCCCATTGGGGCTTCACCGTGGGCGGCCGTTACACCGATGCGCAGGCGTATTTCAGGCCCGGGCAGAGCGACCTCAACTCCTTCCCGCTCGGATCGGCCGTGTATCCGCTGGCGACCGGCCAGCCCTTCCTGCACTACTTCCCGGGCACTTCCGACGGCCAGCAATGGCACATCTTCGATCCGACCGGCGGCATCCAGTATCATTTCAACGATGATGTGATGGCGTACGTGAGCTGGAGCAAAGGCTTCATGGCGGGAGGCTGGACGACCCGCGTCTCTGGCCCCGAGCCTTCGCCCAAGGACGCCGAGTTCGGTCCCGAGACCTCCAAAGCCTGGGAGCTCGGGCTGAAGTCTTCCTGGTTCAATCGCCATCTCATCGTCAACACGGACGTGTTCGATACCAACTTCGATGCCATCCAGCTCAATGTGCAGCATGGCGCCTCTCCCACGCTCGTCAACGCCGGCAACGCCAAGATTCGCGGCTGGGAGCTGCAGGCCCAATCGCTGGTGGGGGACTCCGGCCTGGAGCTGAACGGGTCTGCGGCTTACCTGGACGCCTACTACACCTATGTGAACCCCGCGGCTAACATTCCGGAGACCGCTTTGCCCGATGGCACCACGGTGTGCCCGGGCGGGCAGGCAGCCGGCTGCAGCATCAGCCTCGGCGGCTCGCCGCTCGAGGCCAAGCTGCCGAAAACCCCGCGGTGGAAGTTCACCTTCGATCCGATCTATACCTATGAGCTGAGCAACCAGGCCCAGCTGCGCTTCATCCCGGTCTTCAGTTACATCACGGCCATGTTCAACGACTCACTGAACACACCGCAAATGTGGCGTCCAGTCACGCGTAATCTGGACGCTTCACTGCACTACGTATCACCGTCTTCGATGTATGACGTGGCAGTCGGTGGAACCAATCTGACCAACGACCGCTACGTCAGCTCGGGCCAGCCGAACTATGCGGCTGGGTTCATAGACGCCTACTACAACGCGCCACGGGAGTGGTACGTCACGCTGCGCGTGCAGATGGGCGAATAGTTCGATCCCACACTCGATGCAAGAGGGCGAGCTTCTTTGGATTCCTAGCGCCAGGCGTGTCGAGCAAGCGAACGTGACGGCTCTCGGCCGCTGGCTGCAGCGGGAGCGGAGACTGTCATTGGCCGATTACACGGATCTCTGGCTCTGGTCCGTGGAGGATCTCGAGGCGTTTTGGGGCGCTCTGTGGGATTACTTCGGGGTGCAAGCCTCCTCGCCCTACGCGCGGGTGCTCGGCCGCCGCGCCATGCCCGGGGCCGAGTGGTTTCCCGGCGCGCGCCTCAACTACGCCGAGAACGTGCTGCGCCGGGAGCGGGATGGGGGCATCGCGCTGCTGCATGCCAGCGAGAGCCGGCCGCTCGAGGCGCTGAGCTGGCCGGACCTCGGCAGGCAGGTCCGCATCGTGGCCACGCGCCTGCGGGCGCTCGGGGTGCAACCGGGCGATCGGGTGGTCGCTTGGATGCCCAACATCCCGGAGACGGTGGCGGCGATGCTGGCGACCACCGCGATCGGAGCCATCTGGGCGTGCTGCTCGCCGGACTTCGGCGAGCGTGGGGTGCTCGATCGCTTCGCGCAACTGACTCCGAAGGTGCTGTTCTGCATCGACGGCTACCGGTACGGCGGCAAATCGTTCGATCGGCGGGGGGAGCTCGAGCAGATTATCGCGGGGCTTCCCACGCTGCGGCAGGTGATTCACCTGCCGTACCTGGATCCCGACGCGCGCGCGCCGCGCGCTGATGCGCTGCCGTGGTCCGAAATGCTCGATCAGCCCGCCATCGATGCGGCCGATTTCCGTTTCGAGCAGGTTCCGTTCGATCATCCTTTGTGGACGCTGTTTTCTTCCGGCACCACGGGACTGCCGAAGGCGATCGTTCACGGTCATGGAGGCATCCTGCTCGAGACCCGAAAGAACGCAACCTTCCATTTCGATCTGCATCCCGGTGATCGGTTGCTCTTCTTCACGAGCACGGGCTGGATGTTGTGGAATTTCCTCGCGAGCACGCTCGCCACCGGCGCGATTCCCATTCTGTACGACGGGAGTCCTGCCTATCCTGCACCGGACATGCTGTGGAAGCTGGCGCAGGATGCCGATGCGACCATGCTGGGCGCGAGCCCCACGTATGTCGAGCAGATGGCACGCTCCGGCATCGTGCCGCGCGAGCGCTATGACCTGTCACACCTCACCAGCATCTCGCTCGCCGGCTCGCCGGCCACTCCGGGCTCCATGGCCTGGTTCTACTCCAACGTCAAGAAGGACTTGTGGGTCGCCAACGGCAGCGGCGGAACCGACTGCTGCACCGGTTTCGTCGGCGGCGTGCCCACGCTGCCGGTGTATGCCGGTGAGATCCAGGCACCCTCGCTGGGTGTCGCCGTCAAGGCATTCAACGTGAAGGGCGAGAGTGTCATCGACGAGGTCGGTGAGCTCGTCAGCACCAAGCCCCTGCCATCGATGCCCGTCCGCTTCTGGAACGATCCCGACGATCGGCGCTATCGCGAGAGCTACTTCGAGGAGTTTCCCGGGGTGTGGCGGCACGGCGATTTCTTGCGCATCAATG
>Ga0157369_10004808_pt1 | contig 15867 bp, 14 predicted proteins | sample C25metaG_FD_113461 | JGI IMG/M metagenome (GOLD analysis project Ga0157369, IMG submission 113461) | Corn rhizosphere microbial communities from Kellogg Biological Station, Michigan, USA - C2-5 metaG | ecosystem: Host-associated > Plants > Roots > Rhizosphere > Soil | place: USA: Michigan... | reverse complement strand
ATGTAAGCGGCGGCGTGACTGTGAGTCCGGAACCCGGCACTGTGGTTCTATTCGGCGGGGGGTTACTGGCTCTGGTGGGCTGGCGGCGCGCTGCGATTCGAAGAGAACGCGAATCGTAGTTTGATTCGAGGTGTTGGATCACCGCCGCTGGATGCGCCAGCGGCGGTTTTCTTTTGCGCGCTACTCAGGCGGTAGCGAGCTCCGAGACGCGATTCCCCTTCCAGAGCTGGATGTAGCCCTTTAGCTGGCTCATCATGTCCTCGAAGCCCTCGATGGTGAGAGACTGGGCGCCGTCGCTGACGGCTTTTTCGGGGCAGGGATGGACTTCCACGATAATGCCATCGGCTCCGATTGCGACCGCGGCTCGCGCCAACGCGGGGACGAGGCTGCGCTTCCCGGTAGCGTGGCTGGGATCGATGATGACCGGCAGATGCGTCAGTTCATTCAGCACCGGTACCGCGGCGATATCGCAGGTGTTACGGGTGGCCGTCTCAAAGGTACGGATTCCGCGCTCGCAGAGCATCACCTGGGAATTCCCGTGCGCGACGATGTACTCCGCCGACATGAGCAGTTCCTTGATGGTGGAACTGAGGCCGCGCTTGAGCATCACCGGACGCTGACAGCGGCCGAGAGCTTTCAGCAGCGCGAAATTCTGCATGTTGCGCGCGCCGACCTGCATGATATCGGCGTATTCGGCGACAAGATCTACATCGCGATCGGTCATGACTTCGGTGATGACGGCGAGTCCGGTGGCTTCGCGCGCTTTGGCGAGGAGTTTGAGACCTTCGGTCTCCATGCCCTGGAAATCGTAAGGCGAAGTGCGCGGCTTGAAGGCCCCGCCGCGGAGAATCTTCGCGCCCGCTCTGGCGACGGCCGCGGCCGTCTCCATGATCTGCTTTTCGTTTTCGACCGAGCAGGGACCGGCCATGGTGATGAAATCATCGCCGCCGATTTCCGCGCGGCCAACTTTGATGACCGTGCGCTCGCTGCGGAACTCCCGGCTGACAAACTTGTACGGGGCGGAGATCCGAACCGCACGCTCCACTCCGGGCGTGGCTTCGAGCGATTCGAGACACGCCGTTACGTCTCCTCCAACGCCAACAACCCCGATCACGACTCTTTCCTCCCCTTCGATCGAGTGAACGCGGAACCCGAATTCGCGGATCCGTTCACAGACGTGCTCGACCTCTTGTCTGCTTGCATGAGGCCGCATCGAGATGATCATTTCCAAATTCTCCTTGCCGAAAACAAAAAACCCACTCTTTCGAGTGGGTTGGTTTAGCGGAACTTACCAAAAATCAGACCAAACCAACGCCCTATGGAGTGGAGTACCAAAATCGAAAGTATCCAAAGCTCGACCGTTGGCAGGTCATGGAAATCATTACTATAACACTGATGTGTGCGCGGGGAAGCGGTTTTGTTGCACGCGAGTACCGGAATCGCTACAGGGCTGCGAGCACAGCATCTGTTACCTGGCTGGTGGTGCTGGACCCACCGAGATCTGGTGTACGGACCTTGGCGGCGGCGAGCACGGAAGCGATGGCCCGATCGAGGTGAGCGGCCGCCGCTTCGTAACCAAGATGCTCGAGCATCTGGCCGGCGCACTGGAAAGTGGCGAGCGGGTTGACGATTCCCTTGAAGGCGATATCGGGCGCGGAGCCGTGAACGGGTTCGAACATGGAGGGGAAGCGGCGAGTCGGGTCAATGTTGGCGCTGGGCGCGAGGCCCATGCTCCCGACGATGATGGCTGAGATGTCGCTGAGGATATCGCCAAAAAGATTGGAGGCGACGACAACGTCGAAGCTCTCGGGGCGCCGGATGAAGTTCATGGCGGCGGCATCGACGAGCAGGGACTCAGTCGAGATATCCGGAAACTCCGCGGCGACGCCGGCGAAAACGCGATCCCAGAGAACGAGCGAATAGCCCTGGGCGTTGGATTTCGTGATGCTCGCCACGCGTTTTTTGCCGTTGCGTTTGCGCGCCAGTTCAAAGGCGAAACGCACAACGCGTTCGACGCCGCGGCGGGTGAATACGGAGGTCTGGATGGCGACTTCGTCCGGCTGCTGCTGATAAAGGAAACCGCCAATTTGCGCGTATTCGCCTTCGGTGTTTTCGCGGACGACGATCATATCGATCTTTTCGCCTTTGCGAAGCGCGAGGGGGGAATCGACGCCTTCGTAAAGCTTCGCCGGACGAACGTTCGCAAACTGATCGAAGGCGCGGCGGATCGGGAGAAGGAGGCCGTTGAGGCTGACGTTGTCCTGGATCTTCGGGTCTCCGATGGCGCCAAGAAGAATGGCGTCTGACTGGCGGAGCTGATCGATGAAATCCTCCGGGCACATGCGGCCGTGGCGGAAATAGTAATCCGAGCCCCAGTCGTAATCTGCGTACTCGAGTTTGAAATTATGCTTCGGTTCGAGCGCGGCGAGGACGCGCTTCGTCTCCGGGATGACTTCCTGTCCAACGCCGTCTCCCGGAATGACGGCGATTTTGTGAGTGGGCATGTATGGGTTCGTTCTTCATCTTAGTGAATGGCGCAAAGTGGCTGCTGGCAGGCTGCTGAAGAATGGAATCGGCCACGGATAAACACAGCGCGCAACACCGATAAGTCATCTATTGGCGACGAGAGGTCATCACCGGCGCCCGGAACGTTGGGGGAAGAGACTGCTCCACGAAGCATTGCCGCGATTTTCAGCCTCGACCTGCACCGCGACGGGACTACTCCGCTCGATTTGCGGCATTGAGACACCTGGTGAACATCTCTATCAGTCAGTTACTCTGATTCGACGGGAAGGATCTGTGCAGGTCCAGCGGAACGGGCTGACGATTTTGGCGTAGATCGCTGACCGATGCTCTGGATGTTTGCGAACCAGAGTTCCGCCTCACTGAGCCACAGGAAGAGTAGGTGGGCGGGAGGTGGAACTGAATCTTCTGATGACCTTCCAAAAATGGCCGGGACGTAGACCATCGCGTCAGTTCCTGCCGCTCCTGCTCCGTCAATTCGACCACTGCCTGCAGCCTCTCATGCAAACCGAGGCGCGGCGCCACAAGCAATTGGTAACGTTAATACTGAAATATTCCACCAGCGAGGTATTGGGGAACAAATCGGCGCATTGGGGTGTCATTTAGGGCAATGCGCTCAATGACTGTTCCCGCGCTTCTTGCGTCTGCGTTGTTTCTGTACGCGCAGCCGGACGATGCCTCAAAATTTTCCGCCAGGCTCGTCCAGAACCGCTACGGCCTGAGCGTCCGCGACGGCCGACTCACCGGAACCGGCGCTCAGGTGCTGAGAACAGCGATCGCGCAGTCGCGATTTGTCCTGCTCGGGGAGACGCATGGCCTTGCGGAAGTTGCCCGGTTCGCGGGAGCCGTATGCAAGGTGGCCGAGTCCGAAGGATTTCACACCCTCGCGATCGAAGAAGGCCCGCTCGTGACCGCCGAACTGAAGCGCTGGGCCGGGCGGATGGATGCCCGTGAGCAACTCGCCGGGTTTCTGAAGCGTTACCCCGAATCGATCAACATATACAACGCGGTGGAAGAAGTCGAGATGCTGCACCAGTGCAGCGGCTTCGGCTTATGGGGGATAAACCAGGAAGGTCCGGGAGCTGCGGGGTTGATGCTGGAGAGAATCCTGGATACACACCCCGGTCCCGAAAGCGCCGCCGCTATCCGCCGCCTGCTTCAGAAGAATGAAACGGCTAACGCCAGAGCGCGAGACAGTGGCAGGATCGGCGACCTGTATATGATCTCCGCCGATGATAACGATCTCGCCGCCGCGGCGGCAGCGTTGCAGAAGGACGGCTCACCGCGGGCGCGCTCTCTGTTCACCTCGTTGGCCTCGAGCCACCAGATTAATCGCGCCTGGCCCGCGGATTCCGGCCGCCGCTTCCGTCTCATGAAATCGCTCTTCGCGGCCGATTATGCGGCGGCCGCCCGCACCGGGGGCCACTCGCCGAAAGTCCTCCTGAAACTTGGCGAGTTTCACGTATACCGCGGATTCAACCCCGCGCACGGAAGCGGCGTCGGAAACTATATCGCCGAATTCGCCGACGCAAGCGACGCCGAGTCCCTGCACATCTGCATCATGGCTGTGAAATACACGCAGCGAATCTACCCGAAAATTGGCCAGCCCGCCCGCGAGCGAGCCTTCAACCGGAAAGACGATCCGTACTCCCGGTATCTCCAGCCCATTCTTGCCAACGTGCTCGAATCCGACTGGACCCTCATGGATCTCCGCCCCCTCCGTCAGACATTGCGGGAAGCGCGCACGATTGCTGATCCCGGGATTTCAACTCTCGTCTTCGGCATGGACCTCCTGGTAGTAATCCCTGAAGCAACGCCGTCCACCCGGATCAACTAACGCGCTCCTGACAGCGAGATCTCAGAAACTTGTTGGTCTTCGAGGCGCGATGATCCGAAGCGCAAGCGAACCGGCATCGATCGGCTCCGGTGCTTCCTCATTGAGACGGCTCGCTGGCGCTGGCTGTCACACACAGATTTTCCCGACGCGGCCGGATTCGAACGGGCTTTGTTAGACCAACAAGGAATCCAATCGCGGCGGCCGCTCCGTGGATATCGCGGCGCGTGATGGGAACTGAAGAGATAGCGATTGCCGTAATCCAAAGGAGCTTCGATGATACCGATGCTTTTCGGAATGACCGCAACTGTATCAATGAGCCAGCCAGTGCGCACGTCACGATAGAGTTGCCCGCACCGACCGGCTCCCAACGCAAGCCGAGCAGTTCGCCTGCCAGCGCGCCGCCAGCCGCAATCAGGAGCCACTCCGGCCGGCTCCGGACCTGTTCGGCCAGGTTTCCAATCGCGAACAACAACAAAATGTTGACTGAGCCCCCCGCCAGCCAGCCATCCTGGAAAAAGAGAGCGGTTACGAGACGCCACCATTCGCCAACCCGAATTTCTCCCGCATTTCGATCGAACAGTTCCAATGCCTGTGGATAGCGCAATTGAACAAGAAGACACGCGGCGAGAACGAGGCAAGCCGTTAGCGTCAGTGCGGGCGGGCGGCGTGGTTTCTCTCTGAGGCGAAACGATGCTTCCAGCCAGACCACTCCCCGGAAACCAGAAGTTAACGCGATCCAAAGGTTCATGTCGCGTTCCTCTCCTCCAGAGTGCACCAGGCAGGCTGGGCACGAATGTACTCGAGCACGGCGCGCTCAAGCTCGACGACACTATGAAAGGCGCCGCGACGAATATGTTTCCCTGTGATTTCCGCGACGAAGTGTTCGACCAGGTCAGCCAGCAAGCGCGCGTCGGGGTGAAGCGCAGGTGATATCACGCGCTGGAGTCCCAGGCCATCTACGGACGGCTTCATCTGGTATAGCTCAACGTATGGCGCGTCCTGAAAGACGCATTCTTCCAATAAGTGGAAGTCTTATCCGGGTAAGCCCCGGAGCGCCCGGTAGCAGGCCCCAGCCGAAGACAGAGATGTCGCCGGCAGAGCGGGGCGTTGAAGCCGTTGAAAGAGACGGGAGCAAGGAAACGGGCCGCAACACTCGAGCGCACACGTGATCCAGCAGCGGGCCGCGTTACTGGTCCTGACTGCCCTCGCCACCGCTGCGGCGTTCCCCGGCGTCCCTCACGTCACGGTGGCCGCCTTCGGCCGCGGCCTTCTCAATTTCAGAGTTTGCTTCACCACCAATAAAGATAGCCGCGCCTGTGAGATAAAGCCACAGCAGAAGCATGGCCACCGCATTTAATTGTCCATAGATTCTTGAAGAACCGAAGTGCTCCTGGTACATCCGAAGCAGCAGCGTGGACGGAACCCAGAATGTGACTGCGATAGTCGCACCGGGAACACTCCATTGCCATCGCCGATCCTTCAAGTTCGGTCCGAAACGATAGAGCACAGCAAATGAGAAGAGAAGCAGGATCGCGATAACCGCCCACTGTATGATGCGCCAGACAAACTCGAAGTGAGCCGTGGTCCCAGGATGCTGGCCGATCATTTTTTCCGGCTCTGTTGCCGTAGACGATCGCGGCGAGCGCGATCAGGCCCAGAACACTCAGAGAAATCGTCAGCCCGAACATGATAAGCAAAACCCGCCGCCCTGGACGCTCTTCTTCGACCTCATATGCCTTGTTCAGGCCGGTTATCATGGCCCAGGTTCCGTTCAGCGCTCCCCAGGCCGCATACACAGCTGCCAGTATGGCCCCCGTGCCGAAGGCGGCTTTCGCGCTTATCTGCTGTATGGTTTGGGTTATGAGCGCCGATGCATCCGAAGGAAGAACCTGCTTGAAAGAATCGAGGAGGGCGCCGCGCCACTCAGATCCCCTGGCGGACTGGCCAAGCAGGATAACCAGCAACAGCAGCACGGGGAAGAGGGCGAAGAAGAAATAAAGCGCCATCCGGGCGGATTGTCCGAAGATCTCGTCATCCCAGCTCTTGCGGCATGTGCGTTTGGCCAGATCACGCCAGGAAAGTCCTCGCAGGCTCCATAGCACCGCCATACTTCAGTTTCAAACGATAACGCATGCGTTTCAGCGGATCAGCGAGAGCCATAGGCCTGGACGGTTTCCCGTTCAGACGGCGGGACTCCGGCATCGCTTCTGTTTAACGGCCGGAATGCGCGGCTCGACCCCACTCGGGACCGGCCCCCTGAATGCTCCAGATCGGGCCGCCTACATACAGCGCTTCGTCTGCTCTGACGAATGCCGGCGCTCCCTCATGGACCACCCAAATTTTCGCATCGGATGGCTGTTTGCCCAGCAGGGGCGCAATCATTCCAGCGATGCCGCCGATCTCAACCTTCACCCTGAAAATGGTTGCTTTGTGGCGGGCGCCAGCAACCGAAAACCTTTCCTCGCCATCAGGCGTGATCGAGAGATGCACAACCCTTGGCTTGGGAGCACCCCCCACATAGGACACTTTCGTCTCCTTCGTATTGGGCGAGATGTTTTTCAGCAGATTAAGAAGAATGCCGTTTGCCAAATCGGGCGGAAGGTCCAGGTGGTCGGTCTCCACCTTTTCCTGGTCCTTGTCCTGATACCGGACCGCGACCTGGCCGGTGGAGACGTTGATGGATACATTCGACGGATGCGGGAAACTCGGCCCTTTCTGAATGTGATGGTCGCTGATCAGCCGGAAGGCGCCGCGTTGAGAAAAGACACTCGTGTCGTCGTCTACCGACCCGTCCTTGAAGCGAAAAACAAGATGGGACACCACCTCGTTTCCATGCAGGACCTCGGTGAGATCGCCTGACGCAAGCAGCTTTCCCTCCGGGGTGCGTAGCGCCAAAAAACCGTGGGTCGTTCCTTCCGGATAGCGTACAGGTATGGGCTCCCCTGACAGGGGGCCGGGCTGGAGCAGAATGGCAAAGAGTAGCCACAGGCCGATGTGAAGGCCCATAGCTCGATTAATGGCAGATCTCCGTATCGCGTGATAACGTCCGCTATTTCGCCCGCAAATCCCGGTAGACTGATTGATCGGCGGAGCGTCTCGCTTCGTGGCACATCGCGAAATAGCTGCTGATATGGACCTCATGGATTCGATTCTGCCATCCGGAAAAAGTCAGGATCCATGGGTTTGGAACGAACCTTACCGGGTGCTCCCCAGGAGCGAGCAAGCGTTTTTGACAGCTGGCGTCCTTAAGCTGGTTGGCGCCTCGGCTCCGGCAAATTTACAGCGATCCTGGATCCTGGCGGGCGCGATTGACATAATGACATCACGATGTCACTATGTCAGTAGTGACAATCGACCCGCAGAGCCCCGTACCCTTATATGCTCAGCTCGAATCGCTTCTTGCCTCCCAAATCGCGGAGGGCGCACTGCCGCCGGGGAGCCGGTTGCCAAACGAAGAGGACCTCGTGGAACGTTATGGGGTCAGCCGCACGACAGTCCGACAAACAATTCAGAACCTGGTACGGCGCGGACTGATTGAGATTCGGCGTGGCAGGGGCACCTTCGTTTTACAGCCCAAGATCACGGCGGAGCTGACTCAACTGAGCGGATTCGTGGAAGATATGCAGGCTCTCGGGCGTAACGCTTCCGCGCGCGTCCTGGATAAGCAGACTGTTCCGGCGAGTGAATCCGCGGCTCGTCAACTCGCGATTCCCGCAGGAACCCCGGTCGTCCGGATCCAGCGCGTGCGACTGGCGGACAATTCTCCATTGTCCTTTGACGAAACGTATCTGCCGCGGGAACCGGGGGAGAGAATTCTCGAGAATGATCTGGAAACGGAACCGATCTTCTCGCTGCTCGAGCAGAAGTACGATACGCCCCTGGTGGAAGCGGAGTACTGTCTCGAAGCCGTATCCGCCGATGCGACGGTCGCGCGAGCTCTGGGTATCGGGGTGGGCAGCCCGATATTCCTGATCGAGCGCACATCGTATACCACTGGTCACCACCCCATCGATTACGAAAGACTTTATTACCGCGGCGATCAGATCCGCTTCGTTACCCGGCTCGCGCGCCAGCCGCGAACGGAAAGCGCAGCCCGCTGAGATGGCTGACAGCTTCAGCCTGTGGCTGTTCGCAGTCTCGGTGGGGGCCAGCGCGCTCGGCGGCATGCTTGGCATGGCGAGCGGGATATTCATTGTGCCCATTCTGACGCTGTTCGGCCATATCGAAATGCATACGGCAATCGGCGCCAGCATTGTTTCGGTTATTGCCTGCTCCTGCGGCGGAGCAGGGCCGTTTCTGAAGAATCGGCTCACGAACATTCGCCTTGCCATCGTGCTCGAAACCGCGACGACGGCGGGCGCTTTAACCGGAGTGCTGCTTGCGGGAATCGTACCCGTCTCGTATCTCTACCTTCTGTTCGCGCTCATTCTTTTTGTTTCCGCGTATCAGATGCTCGCGAGGCGCCGGAACCCCGTTCCTGCGTTTGCAAACCAGGGCGCGAGTTGTCGAAGAGACGCGCTGAGGCTGGACTCGAGTTATCCGGATCGGGAGATTGGCCGCGAGGTCTTATATCGTGTGGATCGCCTGGGATTCGGCATGCTGTTGATGTATGGCGCCGGCCTGATTTCAGCGTTGCTGGGTATCGGGAGCGGCGTTCTGAAAATCCCGGCTATGGATACGGCGATGCGGCTGCCCATCAAAGTGTCATCGGCCACATCCAATTTCATGATCGGGGTGACGGCTGCGGCCAGCGCCGGTGTTTATTTTCTGCGAGGCAGCATTATCACCGAAGTCGCGGGGCCGGTGGCATTTGGATCGGTCATCGGCGCCATCATCGGGGCGCGCATTCTCCTGGTTGTCCCGAACGACAAGCTTCGGCTTTTGTTCGTGGGCATTCTGGTGATCCTTGGGGCACAAATGCTCCTCACGTTGTTCGGTGTCCACCTGAGGTCGTTATGAACAGGGTTCGGAGACTGGAAGAATTGCTGGCCGGGTTGCTTCGCTATGGGAGCTGGTCGGCGTCCGCGGCAATCGGCCTGGGGTTCCTGCTTGCGCTGGTCGGCTCTGATTCGGCCGCACGAAATCCGGCGACTGCGGCACACCGAATCGCCACCATCGGCATCGTACTCTTTATTCTGCTCCCCATGCTTCGCGTTTTGGTGATGTTCCTTGTGTTCCTTCGTGAACGCGATTTTCGCTTTGCATGCGTGGCCGCCTCGGTCCTGGCGATCATTCTTTTGGGCATCGTCCTCGGGCGCCCTGCAACATAGGCGTTCCGCAAAGGAGATTGACGGGTTGTTGCCGGTTTGATAAATCGGAGATAGTCTCCGCAGAGGCAATTGCCGGAGCCTGCCCGCTGGTTGCGGATACGTCGCGGATGACTACGAATCGTTCACCAGGTTCAGCGCGAAAGCCACGCACCGATGCGCAGCGGAATCGTGAGCGCATTCTGGAAGTGGCGAAGGAGGTCTTTACGCGATACGGCGCGAACGCCAGCCTGGACGAGATCGCGACACGGGCGGGCGTTGGGCCGGGAACTTTGTACCGCCATTTTCCCAGCCGGGATGCCCTGATCGAGGCGGTCTATCGGACAGAGGTCGAGAAGCTGGCGGCAGCGGAACACAGATTCGCCGAGGCCATGCCGCCGATTGACGCGTTGCGCGCCTGGATGCTGCTGTTCGTCGACCACATTGCGGCGAAGCAGATTATTGCCCCTGCGCTGAATACGCTGGCCGGCGGCGCCGCGAAACTTTACGAAGGCTCGCGCGGCCAGATCCGGGCAGCGATCGATGCGCTGGTGAAGCGCGCAATCAAAAGCGGCGACATTCGCAGAGATCTCGACTCATTCGATCTGCTTCGGGCGCTGATCGGCGTCGCGAATGTGGCTTCCAGCCCCGACTGGCAGCAAAGCGCCAGGAGACTCGTGGACATCCTCATCGCCGGATCGCGCCCAACCGGGTAGGTCCGATGCAGCCGCTGAACAATGGAATCAGCCGCAGAGCAACACGGATCGCGTGTTCTTCAGCGCGCCACAGTGCCGGCCATGGCACATCAGCAAATCGATATTGCGCTTGAGCGGCATATCCGGATCGATCTTCGAACTGTTAACACATGCCGGAAACGTGGGTAGCATCACACTTTGCGTGGCAACTCCTGGGTATCCGGCTTGTTTCTGCGTCAGAACCGGGTATCGGATGTCGCGCTATCGAATACAATCCCGCTATCATGAATGGCTTGCACGGAAGCGTCGCGATGAAGAACACGACATACCTTATTAGATTCGCCATTCTCGGGATTAGTACTGTACTGGTGGCGTGGGCCGGTGAGTCCGGTAAAGTGACTCTGGACCCGCAAAGCTTTCTGAACCTCGATACGGGTGTTGTTTCAAGGTCGTCGGGGGACATTTTGTGGAGCGGAACAGCGCTCGTTCCGCAGGGCAGCGCGGGCGTATACAACCTGGGCAATTACGGATCGAGCCGCTTCAATTCCATCTCGGCGCGGCTTGCCGCCAAGGCGCCGTACAGTCCCGCCGCGATTTCCGCGGACAAACTTGCGACTGGTGACATTTTCGGCGTCCATACCAATTCCGGGACCTACGCGAAAGTCATCGTCAGCGCACGAGATGGCAATTCGCTTTCGCTCGAATTCACCACCTTTGGCGCCGCGACTCCGAAAGCGAGCGGGACCATTGCTCCGACGATCAAGATGGTGCAGAACAATTACAGCTACATCCTGCCGGGCATGCCGAATTACGGGATCGCGCCAGGGACGCTGTTCATCGTCGTCGGAACGAACCTGAGTTCGTCTGCGGCGCCTGTACTCCAGTCGAGCGCGCCTCCGGGTCTGCCGAAATCACTGAACCAGACCAGTATCTCGGTCAATGTAAATGGCGTGACCACTAATCCGCCGTTGTACTACACGTCTGCTACGCAACTTGCGGCGGTGCTGCCCTCGACTACTCCTGTCGGGGACGGAACCATTACGGTGAGTTACAACGGACAAACCAGCGCCACCGCGCCGATTCATGTTGTGCCGGGCGCGATCGGACTCGACACGTTGTATGGAACGGGCAACGGGCTGGGGCTGGCGACGGACGCGAACTTCAACGTGCTTGGATTGACCCGATCCGCCACGCCGGGACAGGCAATTACATTGTGGGGATCGGGAATCGGCGCGGATACCGCCAATGACGATTTGACGTATCCCCAGAAACAAAATAATTTCGCCGGTAAGAACGGACTCCAGTTTTTTGTCGGCGGAATAGAGGCGACCGTCAGCTACGCCGGGCGTTCACAGTATCCCGGGCTGGATCAATACAATATCGTGATACCTGCCACTGTAACTTCCGGATGCTTCGTTTCCGTGGTGGCGATGCAGGCATCCGTCGTCAGTAATGCGGTCACGGTACCGGTGAGCGCGTCGGGCGGGGCTTGCACGGATCCGGCAACGGGCCTTACTGGAACACAGTTGCAATCTTTTGCAGGCAAAACAAACGTGAATGCGCTGCTGGTTTCGCTTTCCGAAACACTGGGTTCCAACGGGTACTCCTCAGCGCTCGCAATCGCTCCCGTCATTCCCGGAGCGGCCTTCGGCAAAGGGTATGAATACGCCTCGCAAGGCAGTTGCACCATCGTGCCGCCGCAGCAGGGCACGATCTTCAACTTCCTTGCGGGCGGGCTCGACGCTGGAGTCGCCCTGCAGCTGAGCGGCCCGTTGGGGCAGGTCACCATGCCGCCACAATTGGACATACCCGGTGAATATGAGGCAGTTTTGGCCGGCTCTCTGACCGGCGCGCCCGGTGCGTATACAGTGAGCGGTCCCGGCGGTAAGACCGCGGGAAGTTTCAAGACAACCATAAACGTGACCGGTGCTCCTTCGTTTACGAACCAGCAGGCTCTCGCCTCCATAACGCGCTCGCAAGGCGCCACAGTTACGTGGAGCGGCGGTTACCAGGGGGGAACCGTAGGACTAGAAGGCTCCGTAGGCGGCGCATTCGGGACCGTACGATTCTTTTGTTTTGCCCCGGCCGCAGCGGGTCAGTTCACCATTCCGCCATCGATTCTGATGGCGATGGCGCCTGGGGTGGGAGATCTGCGCGCCTATTCCCTGACTGCTCCCCAGCCGATAACTGCGACGGGTGTGGATATCGGCATTGCGTTTGCCGAAGCAGGCATCAAAATGGGCGCCGTATTTAAGTAATATTTGGCGGATGCTTCAGGGGCTTGAAACGCGGCCTCGGCAGGTAACTATGTTCCGCTCTGAATCCGCAGATAATTAATCCGGCCGACATTTCTACAGCCGTCGTTTTGTTTGTAAATCGTGTTGGAACCGGACGGATGATGCTGGACTTCACAATTCCGGATGCTTGTGTGCTCGACATAGCTGGTTCCTGCGTCGTACAAAGGATATACTCTCGCATTTGACTCTCGGAAATATCCGGAGCCACGGAATGCCAAGCGTCGTGGCGGAATTAAAAAAACGACGTAACCAAGGAGGAATATCGCTAATGCCGCAGACCCTGAAGCTTTTTCTGCTGGTCTGTTTGCCTGCTGCCCTGGTCGCAGGTCCTATACTTACCGGATCTGATGGATCAGGCCCGGTTCAATTACTCGCAAATAACGGAAGCACTATTGGAACTATCGGCCAGACCGATGGTACGGCGGCCGCATCGAACGGCTTAGGTGGTTTCTTTGTGGCGACTCCCGGGGATACGAGCAGCACTATAAATGTTTACGATTCATCGCGAACTCTGGTGAATTCCTTTGCTTTCACGCCGACTGCGGATACGCGGGCCAGCGCGGGATACATAACCGATCTGAGTTGGGGAAGCGCCGGGTCACTCTGGGTTTCCACGTACTCTGGCGAGGTTTACCATCTCTCAGGCGCGGGAAGCGTCCTGAGTTCATTCGATACCAGCGTCACGGCTCCCGGAGTCGCCTTCGACGGCTCCAGCTTGTATACCAGCACAGGACCGGGATTTGCATCTCCGAACCCCTTCCTGGACCAGCGCGACGCCTCTGGCTCGATTCTGAAAACCATCAATACCGGGCTCAATGACACGCTGGGCCTCGGTTACGATCCCGTGAGCAATACCCTATGGGTGGGCGGAATTGACGCGCTCACGCAAGTCAGCCTGACGGGCGCGATACTCCAGAGTTTTGCGGTGGACGGAACGCACTACGGAGTCGACGTGGCGCTCGCGCCCCCGGTGACCTCGATTCCGGAGCCCTCGACGTGGTCCCTGCTCCTCGCCAGCGGCCTGCTTGTTCTTCTCTGCAACAGGAAGTTGCGGACCTGTGCAGTTCGCGGCGTGGTAGCGGCGGCGATGTGCGCAACTCCGCTGCTGCATGCGAACGTCACCATCAGTTCGGTCACACCGAACCCCGCGACGTCTGCTCCCGTTGGAACCTCGATAACCATTCATGTCGCTGCATCCGATCCTGATGCAGGCCCGCTTCGATACCGGTATCAGTGGCGGCCTGCTGGCGCTGCCACCTGGAATCTGCTCAGCGATTTCTCCTCCAGTAATTCTTTTGTCTGGACGCCTTCCGATACAGACGGTTCGTTCGAAATCGAAGTCGCGGTGAGGAACAGGACGACTAACAACATGCAGCTTCAGGTGCTGCCTTACACGGTATCTTCGCGGGTCACCGGATCCAGCCCGGTGGTCAACCCGACGAAGCACTCGCTGGTGGCGTTTTACAGCGCGCCGGCATGCGCCGCCGGCAGCAGCATGCGCGTTCGCTTCAAGCTGCCGTCCGATGTGTACTGGCAGGGCACGCCTCTCAAGGCCTGCAACGGAACCAGCTCAATGAATTTCTATATTGCCGGGATGCGGGCGAATTCCACCTACCAGCTTCGGGATGACTTAATCCGCGGGCCGCATATCACGTCCGGACCGACGCTGAATTTTACAACAGGTGCGCTGCCAGCCGGCCTGCCCACGCCCAGCGCGATCAAGCCGATGGTTGCGCCTACAAGCCTGACGGAAGGGGTGCTGATATTCTCCACACACCCCGTATACGCCGTAGATTCCAGCCTCAACATCATCTGGTACCAGACGTTCTCGGATAACGATGCTCCGCGGATGGTTCCCGGTGGAGATATTTTGATTGACTATGGGTCTCCGGCGAATCCGGATCACTCTACAACCGGACTTCGCGAGTACGACCTGGCGGGCAATATCGTCAAAGAAACGAATGCGGAGCGTATGAGTGACCAGCTTGTGGCAAAGGGTCAGGATCCGATCAATGGTTGGGATCATGAAATCCGGAAGCTTGCCGACGGCCGATACCTCGGACTGTGCTCGACGGAAATCCTGAGCAGCGCACAAGGTCCGCCTGACGACATTCTGGGGAACACCATTGTGGTTATGGATGATAATCTCCAGCTTCAGTGGTCGTGGGACAGCTTCAAGCACCTGAATGTCAACAAGAAGGCCGTTCTTGATGAAATATGCACCCCCGGGCCTGCCTGCGCAATAAACAAGAACCCGACCGCTCACGACTGGCTGCACGGAAATTCGGTGGCCCTGACGCCTGACGGCAATCTGATCTACTCGGCGCGTCACCAGGACACCGGCTACAAGATCGCGTTCCAGAACGGCGCAGGCGATGGACATGTGATCTGGAGGCTGGGCAAGGATGGCGACTTTACCATGCTCAGCAGCGACCCTCTATACAACTATCCGTGGTTCTCGCACCAGCACGACATCGAGTTTGACGACCCAACCACGATCTCGCTGTTCGATGACGGCAACACGCGCGTCCAGACAGTTGGTTTCGGCAACAGCCGTGGCCAGGTGCTGCACATCGATGTAATCAGCAGGACCGTATCGCTGCTCCTGAACGTTGATCTCGGCGGGTACTCGGCATTCCTGGGCAGCGCTCAGCGTCTGCTGAACGGCAACCATGTTTTCGGCAACGGAGCGATTCAACCGGATCTGAATGCGCAGGTGTCCGAGTGGACAAGTTCAGGCGTTGAAGTCTCGAACATTGGATCCACCGGTACAGCCTACCGGGCATTCCGTTACCGGGATCTCTATTCGGCGCCATTCTAGACTCAGCGCCATAGTTAGACCAGTTTTACAGCCCCGGACACCGTTCTGTCCGGGGCTTTTTTTGTCTTCCCGACCCGACAGCGTTTGTTGGTCGAACGTCGCCAGGTACGTCATGTCAGTGGCGTTGCGATAGCGTGTTGGAGATGCGAATCGGAGTCTTGTTCATCGCGGCTTTGCTGGCCGCGCACAGCGCGGTTGCGGCGGATGCGTGGATGGGCGCCTGGGTTGGATCGGCTCATGGACCGTATCCCGCGGGCAACGCGGTGGCGCAGCCGGATCTGCGACTGGTGTTTCCGGGCAGGGAAGCGAATGACCAGACGTTCCGTCTCATCGTGAAACCGGATGTGTGGGGCAGGAGCGCGCGGCTGCGCTTTACGAATGTTTTCGGATCGCAGCCGGTGACGTTCGATGGCGTTTATGTCGGGCTCCATCAGAGCGCGGGGGCCGT
>Ga0157369_10004805_pt1 | contig 15873 bp, 15 predicted proteins | sample C25metaG_FD_113461 | JGI IMG/M metagenome (GOLD analysis project Ga0157369, IMG submission 113461) | Corn rhizosphere microbial communities from Kellogg Biological Station, Michigan, USA - C2-5 metaG | ecosystem: Host-associated > Plants > Roots > Rhizosphere > Soil | place: USA: Michigan... | reverse complement strand
TTCACTGGCGGCGATCGCCACGCGCAAGGTGAAATGGGATAAGCGGTATCAGACCAAGTACGGCATCACGACGCGCGCGGCAGAGGATCTGCCGGCGAACGTGCTCACGCGACTCGACAAACTCTCTCGTCGAATTTACCGGGCGCTCGGTCTCTCAGGCTGCGCGCGCATGGATTTCAGAGCGACCCCCAATGGCGACGTCTACGCGCTCGAGGCGAATGCCAACCCCAACCTGGAAGCGGCCGAGGATCTCGCCGAGTCCGCTCGCGCCGCCGGCATCGCCTATCCGGAGCTGCTGGAGCGCCTGATGTCGTTGGGCATGTCTTATCGCGCGGAGTGGCGCGCGACGTATGGGTAAGAGTTGGGACCGTACCACCGGCCATCCATGGCGGCAGGGCACCCGGCACCGCCCTCACCCTATCTCCGACCGCTCCAGCGTCCACGGCTCTATCTTCGAGGCCGCGAGCCAGGATTGCAGCGCGGCATCCTCCAGCGCCGCAGCCATGTACCAGCGCGCCGTCTCCGAGACGCGCGCGCCGTAGGTGTTGAACCGCAGCACGACCGGCGCATACATCGCATCGGCGATGGAATACTCCCCGAAGAGCCACGGGCCCGCGGCGCCGAAGCGCCGCCGGCAGTCGTTCCAGATCTCATCGACCCGGTCGACGTCCGCCTCCAGTCCCGGCGTGCTCACGGTGCGGCGGTTGCGCGCGCGCGCGTTCATCGGCCATTCCATCCGCAGGTTGGCGAACCCCGAATGCATTTCCGCGCAGACGGAGCGGGCCACCGCCCGGGCGCGAGCGTCCTGCGGCCACCCGCGTCCGCTGAGCTCCGCTACGTATTCGCAGATCGCAAGGGAGTCCCACACGGAGAGGTCGCCGTCGAGCAGCACGGGCACGCGCCCGCTCGGCGCGTACTTCTCGATCTCGTCCTTCGTCGTCGGCATGTCGAGGCGGATCAGCACTTCGCGAAACTCGACGCCCAGATGCTTGAGCAGCATCCACGGCCGCAGCGACCAGGAAGAGTAGTTCTTGTTGCCGATGACCAGGGTCAGATCCGACATGGGATGGTAACCTTCACAGCATGACGACGGAAACCTTGAGCCTGGGCCGCACCGAAGCCGGTGCAGCCATGCTTGGCGACATCTGCGCAGTCGCCTTCGATCTCGATAATACACTGTGGGATGTTGGACCGGTGATCCTTCGCGCCGAGGAGCGTCTGCAGGAATGGCTGCGCGAGCACTGTCCGCGGATCGCCGAGCGGGTGTCGGCCGAGCAGATGCGCATCGCGCGCGAGCGGCTTGCCCGCAGCGAGCCGCACAATGCCCACGATTTCACCTACCTGCGCATCACGGCGCTGGCGGCTCATGCCCGCGAGTGCGGCTATGAGGAGGAAATCGCCGAGCGCGCCTTCGAGGTGTTCTTCGCGGCGCGCAACGAGTTGCAGCCCTATGCGGACGTTCACCCCGCGCTGGAGCGCCTGCGTACGCGCTACGCCCTTGCATCCCTCAGCAACGGGAATGCCGACCTGGAGCTGATTGGACTTGCATCGCTGTTCAGCGTGTCGTTGAACGCGCGTCAGATTGGCGTTGCGAAACCACATCCCCGTTGCTTCCAGCAACTCGCGCAGCGCTTGCGTCTCGAGGCGCGGAACATTCTCTACGTCGGCGACGACCCCTATCTCGACGTCGAAGCAGCACGCGCAGTAGGCCTGCGCACGGCATGGATGAACCGCAGTGAAACACCCTGGCCCGCGAGCCTCCGGCCGGCCGACCTGGACGTAGCCGACTGTATGCAGCTGGCCGAGCTTCTAGCACTCGGCCCCTGCGGCTGCCAAAGCTGAACGGCGAATAAACATGGCTGGCCGCCCGCCGCGTCCCACCCGAGTTTCGGCCAATGGACAATGCATCACGGAATTCACCCTTTATGTGAGGTGAACTTTATCCGTCTGCTGCCGTTTTATTCATAAGGAGGCGTACTGAGGAGGCCTGTAACAGCCATGTCTGACACTCACTCATCCTGCCGGGTGCAGCCCGTTGCCAACCTGAAGGAATACTTCAGGGATGCCCTGCACGGCGCGCTCGCGAGCCAGCAGCTCTCGGTCGAGGACCAGACCGAGCACTACGTCGTCAACCTCTTGACCCTCTTCTCCCGCTCGGAGGCCCTGTTCGACCTCACGCCGGACGGCCCGCGTCTGAAGCCGCTGGTGGTCATGTTGTCGGAGGCGCTGGAGGCGCGCTCGGCCGGCGACCGCAATCGCAATCTCCAGCGGCTCGGTGACGTCTCGCTCTTCGTCGCGGGGTTTTTCGCGCAGAGCTTCGCCCGCAAGCTGATCGACATCGACTATCACATCGCCATGGGCGGACGCGCCTACGGCGTGCTTGCCGAATCCCTCTCGCGCGGCAAGGGTAGGGTGCTCGGTGGTGTCTTCGCGGAGCTGTCGGAGAAATTCCAGCCCATGGTCGATGCGCTCAACGAGCTTGCCGAGACCGCCTACACCCATTCGGACAAGGATATCCTGCGGCTCTACGAGATCTGGCTCAAAACCGGCAGCCGGCGCAGCTATGCGCTCCTCAAGCGTCTCGGTGTCGATCCGACCAGCGCGGGCGGCACGCAGTTCGCCCACTGACTCATGATCCTCACGCAACTGCAGCAGCTCATCGGGGACATATACGACGTGAGCATTGCTCACGACGTGTATGACTTTCTCGTCACCGACCGCAAGTGGCTGCCGGCAGCCGTCCGCAGCCGGACCACCGAGGAGGACCTGATCGTCGCGCAGCCGGCGGCCGCCGGCGATGCAGCCGCGATCTCCCTTTACCTCGACCCGGACCTGTTGGAAAGACTGCAACGCGAGAATCCGCTGGTGCGGCTGCATGACGGCAACGTTGCAGACTACTGCAAGGCGCTCGAAGGCGTGAGCCACTTCCTCTATCTCGCCTGGAACGCCGGCCATGATCGTGCGGTGTCGATACTCGAGCTGGAAATGCAGGCCGAAGTCGACAAGTACGTCGCGAGCTACTGGCTGTTGCGCCGTCAGCTCCCCGGCCGATTCCCCGCGGAGCTGCGCCGCATTCTGTTCGAGCGCACGCGCATCGATCCGCGTCTGGCCGAGGGGCGCGAGGACCTCTACCGCGAGGCGAGCCGTTACGCCGAGAAGTTCTGCCGGCGGCTCGAGCGATCGTTGCGCCGCCGGGGGGCCGGCACGGAAGGGGAGGTGCTCACCGAGCTGCGGCGTTTCTATCGCCTCAGCAACGCGCGCAAGCTCGCTCACATCGAGCGGTCTGCGTAGCTCTATCGGCGGAAACCCTGAACGAATGCCGCGGGGCCAGGGTCTGGCTCGCTATTCTTCACCGCCGGCCGTGCCGTCGCCGCCACCGGTGCGCTTGCGCTCCTCGAGCTCGCGCATCATCTTGATCCACTCGGAGAGCTTGCGCAGGTCCGTGCGTGTCGTGTTGCCGGAGGACTTGCGTGCGGCGCCCGCGCCATTGGCGTACGGGTTGTAGGCGCTGCGCTCGGTCTCGAGCGCGAAATCGCCCGGCTGCCGCTCGACCTCCAGCTTGGGCCGCTCGACCAGGTCGGCGGGTGCATCGATCCACTCGACATATGCGTTTCCGCGGTCGTCGTGGCGGACACGCGAGAGGCGCCGGCGCTCGCCTGTGCTGTCCTGTCTGCGGTCCTCCCTGCCGTCGATCTTTTTTGTACTGGCGTCCAAAGAATGCTGTGAAGCGGCAGTCCGCGGCTCGCGGACGCATGCACCTTAGCAGCGCTGATGTCGCCCTTCCGAGACATCCGTCACGGATCAGTTCCCGGCGGCTGCCTCAGGTCCGCCACCGCGGACATAACGTGACCGCAGCAGGCCCATGGCCGTCTTGCCGTCCCGGATCTCGCCGCTTTCCGCCCAGCCACAAGCCTCGGCAAACGGTACCCAGTGCACCTCGATGACTTCCGCGTGCTCGTGGGCCGCCGTCGCCGGCTCGACGCCCGTCGCGAGGAAAAGGTGCAATACCTCGGTGAAAATCCCCGGTGAGCTCAGGTAGGAGCCGAGACTGAGCCACTCCCGGGCACTGACTCCGGCCTCCTCCACGAGCTCGCGCTGAGCGGTGACGAGCGGCGGCTCGTTCGGCTCGAGCTTGCCCGCCGGCAATTCCCACAGCCACCCGTCGGCAACGTAACGATATTGCTTCAACAGGCAGACACGGTCCTCGCAGTCAATGGCAACCGTCGCTGCGCCACCCGGATGGTGAACGACTTCGAGCGATGCGAGGTGACCATTCGGCAGCTGTACCTCATCCGTAGTGAGCGTGATGATCCGCCCGCGAAAGTTCACGCTGCGCTTCTCTGGCTTCATGCGCACCGAGCCTATCACGGTTACAGTTCGAAACGGCTGCGGAGCTCCCGTCTGCGTAGACTCGCATTGGAATGCGCGGTCCGGTAATTGCAACCGCGCTCACGGGTCGTGCGAGGCGCGGCCCGCGATGACCGGAACAGGGGATTCAGTCCACTGACACAACTATCGGAGCAGTACAGGGCCGTTTTTCTCCATTCGGGCTGGCGCTGCGCGAGCACATACGTGTGGAGCCGCTTTCGTCGTAGTCCATTCACGACGAGCTTTTACGAGCCTTTCGGCGAAGTTCTCGCGCGCTGCTCGCCGAAGCGCATTGACCGGCAGACGGCGCAGGGATGGAACTCGCGTCATCCGGTGCTCGCGTTGCCCTACGCCGATGAATACCGCCCGCTGCTTCGTCGCTTCATCAAGGGCGTTCCCGGATATCGCCTCGCCTTTGCGCTCGAGCGCTACTTCCCTACTGCAACGGGCATCGGACCCGAGGTGCGATACATTTCCAGGCTCATCGCGCATGCGCACGGCCGCGGGACACATCCCGTATTCGGCCTCTCCCGCTCGCTCGGCCGCTCGGCCGCGCTCAAGCATGCACTCGGCGGCTACCATGTGCTCGTCCGCCGCAATGCACGGCAACAATGGCTCTCATGCCGCAGCTATCGCAATGAGGTCCCGGTCTCTTATTTCGAGTTGTGTCATTTTCTCATCCTGGCGCTCGCCCCCGCGGGCACTCCCGCGCGCCGCTATGCCGGCATGCTCGGCCTGCCGCCTCTGCCGCGCAACTTGCCGAAACAGATCCGATTCCTCCACGACGCCATTTTCCCCTGGAGCGATGAGCTGTCGTATCGTGCCTTCATCGCGGTGTCGCTCCTGTCCCATGCGGTTGCGGAGCCGGCGGCAGATCTGGTGCTCGATGTCGATCGCCTCGGCCGCTCACCTCAATACCGTGAGCGCATCCGTGCGCACATACTGGCCGATGTGGGTCTGAGCATAGATTTCGATGACTGCCGGGTGCCGAGCCACGATCCGTCCCTCGTGGCGGTCGATTTCGCGGCCCTCGAGGAGGATGTCAGCCTGCGACTGCAAGCCTGCGGTGCCGATCTCGTGTCGCCTCCCGCCCCCGCACGCGCGGTCGGCGAGTGACTCCGCACGTCCAGTGGGCCGCGGCCCCGGAGGCTGTATGCTCAACGCGTGACGCCAATCAGTGACAGCAGGTCGCGGGATTACGTATAGTCCCCCGCCGTCATGGCGACGGCATCACACTTGGCGAAGCTCAACGGCCCCCAGCGCCGGGCGGTCACTTTTGGCGAGCCGCTGCCGGAGAGGGGCTACAAGTCCGGCCCGCTGCTGATCGTCGCTGGGGCGGGCACCGGCAAGACCGATACTCTGGCCCATCGCGTCGCGCACCTGGTCATCCATGGTGTGGACCCGGCACGCATCATGATGCTGACCTTCACCCGGCGGGCCGCGATTGAGATGCGCCGGCGTGCCTTCGAGCTCGCCAAATCGGCGCTCAGCGAAACTCTCGGCGGGGTCAGCCAGAGCATCCTGCAGCGCATGAGTTGGGCAGGCACTTTTCATTCCCTGGGCAACCGCCTGCTGCGCCACTACGCGCGGCACCTGAAGCTCGATCCGCAGTTCAGCGTACTCGACCGCGGCGACTCGGCCGACCTCATGGACTCGTTGCGCCAGGAGCTCGGGCTTGCGCAAAAGGAGCAGCGGTTCCCGCGCAAGGATACCTGCCTTCAGATCTACTCCCATCGCGTCAATACCCAGCGTCCGCTCAAGGAGACCCTCGAGGCCCAGTTCCCCTGGTGTGCGCAGTGGGAATCGGACCTGACGCGTCTCTATCGCACATACGTCGAGCGCAAGCAGCTCAACAGCCTGCTCGACTACGACGACCTGCTGCTCTACTGGCAGATCATGATGTCTCATCCGCGTCTTGCTGCACACGTGGCCGGCCATTTCGATCACGTGCTGGTCGACGAATATCAGGACACCAACAGGCTGCAGGCGGAAATCCTCTACGCGCTGAGGCCCGACGGTGCCGGCCTGGCAGTCGTTGGGGATGACGCACAGGCGATCTATTCCTTCCGCGCTGCCGCGGTGGAGAACATCCTCGGCTTTCCCGACCGGTTCACACCCCGGGCGGAAGTGATCACGCTCGCGCAGAACTATCGCTCCACCCAACAGGTGCTCGACGTTGCCAACGCCGTGATGGGAGAGGCGCCTCGCCAGCACCGCAAGCATCTGCTCTCGACTCGTGGCGAGGGACCGCGGCCCCGCCTCGTTACCGTGGAGGACCTGCAGGCGCAGGCGGAGTGTGTCTGCAGCGAGATATTGAGGCGCCGGGAGGCCAGCGTGCCGCTGCGCAGGCAGGCCGTGCTCTTCCGCTCTTCCAGCCATAGCGACCTGCTGGAGGTCGAGCTGGGAAGACGTCAGATCCCCTTCGTGAAGTACGGCGGCCTTAAGTTCCTCGAGGCTGGCCACATCAAGGATCTGCTCGCGGTGCTGCGCTGGGCCGACAACCCGCGCAACGGCCTGGCGAGCTTCCGCACGCTGCAACTCCTGCCCGGCATGGGGCCCGCCAATGCGCGGCGCGCGCTCGATCACCTGGAGGCCGGCGGTGGCTCGCTCAATTCCCTGCAGACCTTTGCCCCGCCGTCCGGGGCTGCGCAGGACTGGCGCAAGCTCGTCGAGCTGCTCCTCGCGCTCGCGGACCCGCAGCGCCCGTGGCCGGGACAGGTGCATCTCGCGCGCGAATGGTATCGCCCGCATTTCGAGCGGCAATACGAGCATTTTCACACTCGGCTCGGCGACCTCGATCAGCTCGAGGTGCTTTCCGGCCAATACCCCTCCCGCGAGCGCTTCCTGACCGAGCTCACCCTCGACCCCCCCAATGCGACGAGCGATCTCGCCGGCCGTCCCACGCTCGATGAGGACTACCTCGTCCTCTCCACCATCCACTCCGCCAAAGGGATGGAGTGGGATACGGTCTACCTCCTCAACGTGGTCGATGGCAGCTTCCCCTCCGAGTTCTCGACCGGCAAGCCCGAGCTCATCGACGAGGAGCGGCGCCTGCTCTACGTCGGCCTCACCCGCGCCCAGAACGACCTCCTGCTGCTCGCGCCCCTTAAATTCCACCTCACTGCACAACATCGCCTCGGCGATGCGCACGTCTACGGCGGCCGCAGCCGCTTCCTGACCGACAAGGTGCTGAAAACACTGGAAACCACCGCTTTCCAGGGCTCCCGACCCGCCGCGGACACGCTGACCGAAGAATCCGGCGACGCTGCTCTGGACGTAGGCGCCCGCCTGAAGGAGATGTGGTAGCGATCGCCCCACGCGTGTCCCGTAGACCGCGCCTTCATGCGGCGGGGGATCGATTGCAAAGGCCTTTCCCGGGGGCGTGAAAAACACGGAGGCGCATTCAAGCGGTCCCCCGGCCACCTGATTTCAAAAGACCTCTAATTCCGGCCCGGCTTGACGAACTTCAGCGTAAAGCGATCGCTCTGCCCGATCGCCGCATACTTCGCCCGATCGATGTTGCCCAACCGGTAGTCGGGCGGCAGCGCCCACACCCCGCACGGGTAATTCTTCGTATCTTTCGGGTTGGCATTGACCTCGGATGTGGCGACCAGCCTGAACCCCGCCGCCTCGATCAACCGGATCGCGTAGTCCTGCCGGACATAGCCGTTCTTGGCCCGCGGGTCCTGCGGAACCGCCGGATCGCCGCGGTTGTCCACCAGTCCGAGCACCCCGCCCGGCGCCAGCGCGCGGTAGATCGTGGCAACGGCTTGCGGAGCGTCTCCCAGCGCCATCCAATCGTGCAGGTCGCCGAAGCTGAGCGCCATGTCCACCGATCCCGGCGGTAGGACGTCGCCGTCGGGCTGAAAGGTCACCACCTTCACTCGGCCGTAGAGATCCGGGCGGGAGGCGAGCAGCCGCCGGTACCCCGCGAGTCTCGCAGTCAGGAATCGGCTGCCCGGATCCGGGGCGATTACCGCGGCGTAGTACTGGCCCCCCGCACGCACGAGGGGAGCGATGATCTTCGTGTACCAGCCCATCCGGGGCCAGACCTCCAACACCCGGGAGCGTGGCCGGACGCCGAAGAAGAGCAACGTATCCTTTGGGTGGCGGTATGGGTCCTGCGCGTGGTCCGCTACCGTTCGTTGGTCGCCGGCCAGAATCCCGTCCAGCGCTTTGGCGGTAGTCTCTCTGCCGCCGCTCGTCACGCAACCTGCGAGCAGCGCCATGCCGGACAGCAGGAACCCGAGGGCGACGACGGAAATGAGGAGCTTCGGCGGTGTGCGCATGGAGCCGCCTATTCTATGCGCTGGCCGAAAAAAACCCCGCCGAAGCGGGGTCTGTCTCAAAAGACTGTAGACGCTCGTTTCAGCGTCGGAACGGCCCGCCGCCCTGTCGGGCACGTGGCGCGCGCTCCTGGGCCTCGTTGACCCGTAATGCCCGGCCGTTCATTTGAAAGCCGTTCAGGGCCTGGATTGCAGCAGGGGCCTCTCCCTGTGCCATCTCGACGAAGCCGAAGCCGCGTGGCCTACCGGTCTCCCGGTCGTTGATGAGCTTGACCGACTCCACCTTGCCGTGACGCTCGAACAGCGTTTTGACGTCCTGCTCGGTGGCATTGAAGGGCAGATTGCCCACATAGATCGTCGTCATCCGGAGGTCTCTCTTCGCAATGCGCACAGCGGCGAGCCGCACCAAGCGGTCGCATGTGCCGCGTGACGTGGATTACGTGTCGGGGAGGGGATTCGAAAGAAGCTGCGGAACTCAAGCGTACTCATCCCTGCGGGATATAACGCACCACCATGCTACTCCCGGCTTTTGCCGTTGGCAAACACGAGTTGTAGCAACCGCGCCACAGGAGACCGGAGGGCGGGCGGTCAACTGCCCGGGGGCTCCAGGTAGGCGTATCCGTCGAGCTCGCCTTCATAGAACCGCTTCAGCCGCTGGCTTTCCGCGATGGTCATGCGTCCGTCCCTGATGGCCCGCTCGCAGTCCCGCGTCAGGGCGGGGTAGAGCTCTGCCACGTCATACTCCATGTATTCGAGGACCTTGTTGGCGGTGTCGCCCTTGACGATTTCCTCGATCCACCAGCCCCCCTCGTCATGGAGCCGGACGTGCACCACGTGTGTATCGCCGAAGAGGTTGTGCAGGTCACCCAGCGTCTCCTGGTAGGCGCCCACCAGGAAGGCGGCCAGGTAGTACTTCTCACCGGGCTTCAGCTCGTGCAGCTCCAAAGTCCTCTTGATGTCCCGCTGCGAGACGAAATGGTCGATCTTGCCGTCCGAGTCGCACGTGATATCGGCCAGCACACCCGTCCGCTCGGGCCGCTCGTCCAGCCGGTGGATCGGCAGGATGGGGAAGAGCTGGTCGATCGCCCAGCTGTCGGGCAGCGATTGGAATACAGAGAAATTGCAGAAGTAGGTGTCCGAGAGGATTGATTCCAGCCCCTCGAGCTCCTCCGGCAGCCGCTCCAGCCTGCGGCAGCAGTCCCGTACCCGGGCGCAGGTCGCCCAGAAGAGCCGCTCCGCCAGGGCGCGAAACTCGAGCGATAGAAGGCCGAGATTGAACATCTGCAGCACTTGGTCGCGTGCGGTCAGCGCGTCGTGATAGCACTCCACCAGACGCCGCTCGCTCACGGAGCGGAACGCCTCGAACAGGTCGCGTACCGGCTGCGGCATTTCCTCTTCGCCGGCGTAGTCCTCATCCTCCCGCCCGGTGACCCGGAACTTGTCGAGCGCCGATGAGCCGAGCGCATCGAACACGAGCACGCTGTGATAGGCCGCGATCGCCCGGCCGGACTCGCTGATGATCATTGGGTGCGGGATGTCGCGTGCGTCGCAGACGCTCGCGATCCGGTACACGACATCGCTCGCGTACTCGTTGAGCGTGTAGTTCATCGACGAGGAGAAGTTCGTGCCGCTGCCGTCGTAGTCGACGCCCAGGCCACCGCCGACATCGATGTACTGCAGTCCCGCTCCCATGAGCTTCAGTTCCGCATAGACGTGCGCCAGCTCGTTGATCGCATCCTTGACGCGTCGGATGTCCTGCAGCTGGCTGCCGGGATGACAGTGTACGAGTTGTAGGCAGTCGAGCATGCCGCGCGCCTTCAGCGTACCGAAGAGCTCCAGGATCTCGGTGATGAAGAGACCAAACTTCGATTTCTCGCCCGCTGACTCGCGCCAGCGGCCCGAACCCTCGGTGAAGAGTTTCACCCGCACGCCGATGCGCGGCCGCACCTGGTAGCGCTCCGCGTGCTTCAGGATGAGCCCGAGCTCATCGAAGTTTTCCACCACGGGAATGATGGTCCGCCCGAGCTTCGTGGCGAGCGTGACTGCCTCGATGTAGCTGTCGTCCTTGAAGCCATTGCAGATGATCAGCCGCTCGGGAGCGTTCTCGGTCATCGCCATCACGGCGAGCAGCTCAGGCTTCGAGCCGACCTCGAGGCCGAAGCCGAACTCCTTGCCGTAGCGGTAGACCTCCTCGACGACGAGCCGCTGCTGATTCACCTTGATGGGGAAGACTGCCGCGTAGCGGTTGCGGTAATCGTTCTCGGCGATCGCCTGTGCGAAGGCGTCGTGCAGGTGCTTCAGGCGATGCGCAAGGATGTCCGAGAAGCGCACCACCACGGGTGTGGTCAGATCCCGCGCCTCCAGACCTTCGACGACTTCGTAGAGGTCGATGTCGCGTCCAGGCTGCGCATCGGGCCGCACCATCAGGTGCCCGGCCGCATTGATGCCGAAATAGCCCTTGCCCCACGCATTGACGTGGTAAAGCTCCAGGGAGTCTTCGACGCGCCAGGGCTGGGCGGGATTGAACTTGCGAGCGCCATTCAGGGCGCTCTTGGGGTCTACGGCCACGTGCGAGAGTCCGGTATGTTCATTGGCGAAAATCGTCGAGACGATTTTCGCGAGACCCTACACGTTTTCCGCGGGCCAGGGAACGGCCCTGGCCGGGTTTTCCATTGGCGGAAATCGTCGAGACGATTTCCGCGAGACGCTACACGTTTCGCCGCAGGGCCGGGAGCGGCCCGGCCTGTGGCCTATTGGCGCAAATCGTCGAGACGATTTGCGCGAGACCCTACACGTTTCGCCGCGGGCCAGGGAGCGGCCCTGGCCCGCTTTGCTTCAGGCATCGCGGGCGATGGGGCGGCTGGGGTCGCGGATCCATTCGCTCCAAGAGCCGGCGTAGAGGCGCGCTCCTTCGAGGCCGGCCACTTCCATCGCGAGGAGGTTGTGGCATGCGGTCACGCCCGAGCCGCACATGCAGATCGCAGCGTCGGGCGGTACCCCTTCGAGCGTCTTCGCAAACCGCTCGCGCAGCGTGCCGCGATCGAGGAATCGACCCGTGCTGTCCAGGTTGTCCGCGAACGGATGATTGCGTGCGCCTGGGATGTGGCCGGCGACGGGATCGATCGTCTCCCCGCGGCCTGCGAACCGTTCGGCGCTGCGGGCGTCGATCAACACCTGATCGGCGGAAGCGATTTCCCCCTCGCCGATGAGACGCTCGAGCTCGCTCGTGCTCACCACCATGTCCGCATCGGGCCGCGGCTCGAAGCGGCGGACCGGCCGTCCGGCGCGCGCCTGGGAAATGCGCGCGGTATCGAGCGGGAGCTTCTCCTCCTGCCAGCCCGCGAGGCCGCCGTCGAGTACTGCGACCCGCGTGTGCCCCAGCCAGCGCAGCAGCCACCACAGCCGTGCAGCGTGGGCTCCCGAGCCCTGGTCGTATGCGACGACGTGCACCTGTGCATCGATCCCCCACCGGCCAAGCCGGTCTGCAAGATCATCGATGGCCGGCAGCGGGTGGCGCCCCGTGGAGGGTGAGGTTTTGCCGGACAGGTCGTGGTCCAGATGCGCGTAGAGCGCATGAGGAATTCGGGCGCTTGCGTACGCCTCGCGACCCCACTGCGGGCGTCCCAGGTCGAAGCGGCAGTCGATGACCGCCAGGTCCCGGTCCTCGAGCCGCACGGCGAGCTGCTGCGGAGTTATGAGCGTCTGAGACATAAGCTACAATTCCCACAATGGCGATCGAGATTTACTGGGGCAGCGGCAGCCCGTACGCCTGGCGGGTGCTGCTCGCGCTCGAGTACAAGCGCCTGCCTTACACGAGCCACCTGCTGCAGTTCTCCAAGCAGGAGCACAAATCGCCGCAGATGCTCCACATGAACCCCCGCGGCCGGGTTCCCGTGCTCAAGGATGGCGAGTACGTGTGCTTCGAGTCGCTCGCCATACTCTACTACCTCGACCTCAAATATCCCGACCCGCCGATCTTCGGGCGCAGCCCCGAGGAGGCCGGCACCATCATGCGGGTCATCTGCGAATACCAGGCATACATCGAGCCGCACCTCTCGAGAATCACCGAGGCGGTGTTCTCGAAGGCCGGCAATCTGCGCAGCGATGACATCACGCGCGCCATGCACGCGGCCGCGAGCGAGGCGCGCACGATCGAAGGCCGCCTGTCGAAATCCGACTGGGTGGTCGGTGAGAGCTTCTCGGCGGTCGACATGGTCATCTTTCCCGGATTCCAGCTGCTCAAGCGCGCGCTCGAGCGGCCCGAGGCCCGCGAGCTCGCCTCCCGCTTCATGCCGGTGGAGCTCTATTATCCCGCAGTCGGCCGCTGGGTCGCACGCATCGAGTCTCTGCCCGGATACGAGCGCACCTTCCCGCCTCATTGGCGCAAAGACGCCTGACGGCGCTTTGCGCGGGCCAGCCCTTGGACTGTCGGCAACCCTGCGGTCCGAGGGCGGGTTGCTCGGCCCATCCTGGGCCTCGCCCTTCGGGGCGGCTGACGCCGTCCAAAATCGCTCCCGGCGATTTTGTCGGACCGCTCACTCACTTGCTTTCGCACGGTAGGACTGCACGGTCAGTGCCAAGATTGATACGCTAGCGGGATCATGACCGAGCACAAAATCCACGTAGAGTTTCCCGGCCGCATTCTCATCGTCGGCTTCGGCAGCATCGGGCAGGGCGTCCTGCCGCTCATTCTCCGGCACATCGGCATTGCGCCCGAGCGCATCACCATCCTGACGGCCGAGGATCGGGGTAACGCCGAGGCTGCGAGCTTCGGCATCCGCTTCATCAAGGAGCGCCTGACTCGCGAGAACTACCGCCGTATCCTCAATCCGCTGCTCGGACGCGGCGACTTCCTGATCAACGTCTCGGTCGAAGTCTCGAGCATCGCGCTCATCAAGCTCTGCTGGGAGAAGGGCGCGATGTACCTCGACACCTGCATCGAGCCCTGGCCCGGTGGCTACACCGACCCGACAGTGGCTGCCGGACGCCGGACCAACTACGCCTTGCGCGAGGAGGCACTCGCCCTGCGGCCCGGCAACGCGCGTGCTCCGACCGCAGTCCTCACGCACGGAGCCAACCCCGGACTCGTGTCCCATTTCCTCAAGCAGGCGCTGCTCAACCTCGCAGCCGACATCCAGGTGGATGCCGGAAGCCCGAGCTCCCGTGCCGACTGGGGTGAGCTCGCGCGTCAGCTCGGCGTCAAGGTCATTCACATCGCCGAGCGCGACACCCAGGTCTCGCGGGTACCGAAGGAGCCCGGTGAGTTCGTCAACACCTGGTCGATCGACGGGTTCGTGAGCGAAGGCTCGCAGCCGAGCGAGATGGGGTGGGGAACCCACGAGCGCAACTTCCCGCGCGACGGCAAGCGGCACGACTTCGGCTGCATGGCCGCCATCTATCTCATGCAGCCCGGCGCCGGCACGCGTGTGCGTACATGGACGCCGCGCGCAGGTCACTTCAACGGCTTCTGTATCACGCACGGCGAGTCGATTTCCATCTCGGATTACCTGACCGTTCGCGACGGCGCGCAGGTGGTGTACCGACCCACTGCGCATTACGCCTATCATCCGTGCGACTCCGCGGTCATGTCCATCCACGAGCTCACGGGCCGCAACTACGTACAGCAGGAGCGCCAGCGCATCCTGATGGACGACATCACGAGCGGCATCGACGAGCTCGGCGTCCTCCTCGCAGGGCACAAGAAGAATGCTTACTGGTACGGGTCGCAGCTCTCCATCGAAGAGGCGCGCAAGCTCGCCCCCTACAACAACGCGACCAGCCTGCAGGTGACCGTTGCCGTGCTCTCAGGCGTCGTATGGGCGATGGAGAATCCCAATTGCGGGCTCGTCGAGCCCGATGAGATCGACTTCCGCCGCAACCTGGAAATCTGCATGCCGTATCTCGGCCCGGTTGTCGGCAGCTACACGGATTGGACGCCGTTGCACGAGCGTGAGCGGCTGTTCCCCGAGGACCTCGACAAGACCGATCCCTGGCAGTTCAAGAACGTGCGCGTGGCGTGGTAGGCGGATCGTAGTCGATCTCTACGATGATCAGGGTGCGGCTGCCTTCCGGGAGCTGCACAGTTACTTCGTCATCCAAGGTTCGACGCAGCAGCGCGCGTCCTAACGGTGAGTCCATGCTGATAAAGTCAGGTTCGCGGTCGAACTCGTCCGGCCCGACGACTCGGTAGCGTGATTGTTGGCCGTCGTCAGTCTCCACGGTCACCCACGCCCCGAAGTACACTCTGTTGCGGTCTGCAGGCGCCTGATCGACTACGACCATGCCATCGAGGCGCTTGCGGAGAAATCGCACGCGCCGATCGATCTCCCGCAACCGGCGTTTACCATAAGTGTATTCGGCGTTCTCGGAGCGGTCCCCCTGAGCGGCTGCTTCCGCCACGGCTTGGGTCACTCTAGGGCGCTCGAGACGCCAGAGTTGCTCCAGCTCCTCGCGCAGGCGCCGCTCTCCTTCGCGCGTGATGTACTTCGAACCCGCCGGAACGGGTGCCCTGAATCGTCCCATGTCGTCGATTTTGTCAAAAGCCGGGTGTTCTGTGGAACCGGTCACGGACGCCGCCGTGCGGCGAATCTACGCTTTCCACCGTGGCCACTAAGTACTACACCCACTTCATGACCAGTGACCAGGCAGCGCCCAGTGCCATGGCCCCAAATGAGTGGAGCGGTGTAGTGGAGCTGCGGCATCCGCTGGAGAGCGGCGGAGGCACGCGCGAGTTGCGATCTCTGCTCGCGCAGAGCTTTGACCTGAATTCCGATGAGATCAAGATTTTGCACTGGGCACGTTTGCATTGAGAGTCGGTATGGGTATCCCCTAGCGGACTTCCTTCCCTTCATCGAAAGTCCGCCTTTCCAGCCCCCGCTCCTCACAGAGCGGGGGCTTTTTTATTGGCGCAAAGTCGGCATCCTGCCGCTGTGCTCGGCCCCGTCCCTGCGCCGAGCCCTTCGGGCCGGCATTTGCCGTCCAAAATCGCTCCTGCGATTTTGTGCGCGGCCAGCCTAATGACAGGGATTCACGACGCGGCCCCAGGGACGGCCCTGGGCCGCTCCTTGCGTTGCTTTCGCACAGTCGGGTCGCCAAACGCCGACAGACGGGGGCTTGCCCGGAATGCCATAATCCGGAGACGATGAAGCCGTCCCATCTCCGCATCAGCTTGGCGGTATGCCTGTGTCTGACCGTCGGCGCTTGCGCGCTGCTGCGTCCG
>Ga0157369_10004804_pt1 | contig 15874 bp, 19 predicted proteins | sample C25metaG_FD_113461 | JGI IMG/M metagenome (GOLD analysis project Ga0157369, IMG submission 113461) | Corn rhizosphere microbial communities from Kellogg Biological Station, Michigan, USA - C2-5 metaG | ecosystem: Host-associated > Plants > Roots > Rhizosphere > Soil | place: USA: Michigan... | reverse complement strand
CGGCGCGAGCGCCGACGGCGTCGCGGCGGCGGCCGAGGCGGCGGTGCTGGCGGGGTTCACCTTCAGCCGGCGAAGCACTCCGACCGACAAGCCGATCCTCGACGTCCGTCTCGTCGGTTCCGGCGACGTCACCGGCGCGGTCGCGGTCGCCGAAGCGACCTGTCTCGCCCGCGAACTCGCCGCGACTCCGTCGCTGGAGAAGACCCCGCAATGGATGGTCGACCGCATCCGCGCGCTGGCCGCGGACGCGCGGCTCGACGTGACGGTGTGGGACGAGACCCGGCTGCAAGCCGAAGGCTTCGGCGGGATCAGCGCGGTTGGCCGTGGCTCGGCCCGCCCGCCGCGGCTGGTGCGACTCGACTACGCGCCGTCCGGGGCGGCCGGCGACCGGATCGTGCTGGTCGGCAAGGGGATCACGTTCGACTCCGGCGGGCTGTCGCTCAAGCCGCTCGACAACATGACGTTGATGAAGACCGACATGTCCGGGGCGGCCGCGGTCGTCGCGACGATGTCGGCGTTGCATCGCTTGGGCGTCACGCGGCGGGTCACCGCGCTGGTCCCGCTGGCCGAGAACTTGCTGGGCGGCGACGCGATGCGGCCGGGCGACGTGTTGCGGCACTACGGCGGCCGCTACGTCGAGGTGCTCAACACCGACGCCGAGGGCCGGCTCGTGCTCGCCGACGCGTTGGCCTACGCCGTCGCCAAATTGCAACCGGCCGCCGTCATCGACATCGCGACGTTGACCGGCGCGGCCACGCTCGGACTCGGCAAGCGGCACGCCGCGCTCTACTCGACCTCGCGGTCGCTGCGCGACGCGCTCGTCGAAGCGGGCCGCCGCGGCGGCGAACGGTTGTGGCCGATGCCGCTGGTCGACAGCTACCGCGATTCGCTCGACTCGCCCGTGGCCGACCTGCGCAATGTCGGCGACCCGGACACGCGTTACAGCGGCGGCTCGATCGTCGCCGCGTTGTTCCTGCGCGAGTTCGTCGGCGATGTGCCGTGGGCGCACCTCGACATCGCCGGCCCAGCGCGGGCCGACGCCGACGAGGACGAGATCACCAAAGGGCCGACGGGGTTCGGCGTACGGACGCTGTTGCGGTACCTCGCATGAGACCGTTGCCGCACGGCAGTCATCTGGCCGCGGTGCGCGAGCGCGCGCAACTTGCTCGCGACGACGCGCTTTTCGTCAGCGACCTGGTGAACATCCGCTACCTCACCGGGTTCACCGGGTCCGCCGCGCTGCTGCTCGTCGGCTACGACACGGCGACGTTGGTGACCGACGAGCGCTACGTCGAACAAGCCAGCGCGCAGTCGGGCGCCGTCGCCGACGTCGCCGCCGCGGTGCCGGCCGATCAGCTCGACGTGTTGGTCCGAGCCGGTGGCGCGCTTCGCCATCTCTACTTCGATCCGGAACAGGTGAGCGTCGACCTGCACGACCGGCTGGCCACCGCGTTTCGGTCGGCGGAGCTGACCCGCCGTACTGGCGTCGTCGAACTCGTCCGGCGGGTCAAAGGTGACGCCGAGATCGAGCGGATGCGCCGGGCCGCGCGGACCGCCGTCGCCGCCCACCGCCAGGTGGTCGCGTCGTTGGCCGACGAGCCGACCGAGCTGGAGTTGGCGCACCGGTTTGCCGAGGCGGTGCGTGATCTCGGCGCCGACGGGATCGCGTTTCCGACGATTGTCGCGGCCGGCGCGCGGGCGAGCATGCCGCATGCCGCGCCGACCGATCGGCGGGTGCGAGCCGGCGACGTGCTGCTGATGGATTTCGGCGCCGCGGTCGACGGCTACCTGTCCGACGTCACGCGCACCATCACCGTCGGCGAGCCGGCGCCGGACGCCGAGCTGTTGATCGCGGCGGTCACCGAGGCGCATGACGCGGGCATCGCGCTGGCCGGTCCCGGGGTCAGCCATGCCGACGTCGACGCCGAATGCCGGCAGGTGCTGCGGTCGCACGGCTACGACGAGGGCCCGACGCATCCGTTCGGGCATCAGCTCGGCCTGCGCATCCACGAGCGGCCGTTCCTGACGGCGACGGCGACCGAGACCTTCGAGCCGGGCAACGTCGTGACGGTCGAGCCCGGCGTCTACCTGCCCGGTCGCATCGGCTGCCGAGTCGAAGACACGGTGCTCATCACGGCAACGGGGTCCGAGATCCTTTCGACGCTCTAGTACGGATCCGCAGAACACTAACCGGCCGACAGTTTGCTAGCGCCCGCTCGCGCACTTCGGAGGGCTGGTGACCACGACACGCGGCAAATCGGGCGCGGATCTGGTCTCCAGCTCTCCGAAGTGATGCCCGGGGCTGCGAGGCCGTGCGTTTCGCGGTTCCCTACTAGGCGGTGAATTCGTGATCATGGCGTTGTGCGGCTGCAAACGCCATGATCACGCCAAAAACTGCTGCGAACGCCATGATCACGCGGGCGGATAAGTGCCGCCGCGGAGCAGGGAGACTCGCATCTCACGCAACTCGCCGCGGGCGACGCCGGCTGTGATTGCGGGATCCGTCTCCATCACGGCGCGAGCACTCGCTTCGTCGGCTGCCTCGAAGACGCAGATCCCGGTGTTGATGTGCCCGAGCGTCGGGCCGGCGAGGATCAGAGTGCCGTCGGCGTGCATCTGCTTGAGCCGTTCGAAATGCTCCGCCCAGACGGCGCGTTCATCGTCAGTCATCGTCGCGGCGAAGTCCTCCCGCGGCGCATGCAGGAAGTAGATCCATTCGGCCATATCCGCGTCAGCCGATCGCGGCGGCGAGCCATTCGCGCAGCGGCCCGGTCGCGCGCAAGGTGTCCTCGATCCGCTTCTTCGCCGCCGCGGTGCCGAGCCACGCGGCGACCGGCCATTCGCGCCAGGCGATCAAGTCCTTGTAGCGCAACAGATCCGCCCGCGGATGATCCGGCGGGAAGCCCGGCGGCACCCGCTTCAACGACTCGTGCGTCGAGACGCCGATGCCGGCCTTCTGCAGCTTGGCGACGATGCCGATGAGTTGCGGCCCGGTCTTGTCGTCTGCCACGGCGGCCCGGAATCGTTTGAGCGCTGGCGAATCCATCATGTACGCGCCGGCCCCGACGCCTAGCCCGTCGGCGTTGAACTTGATGTAGCCGCCGCGTTCGAGCGTCGCCGCGATCTGGGTCTTGTACGGCGACTTGTCCTTGCTGAACCGCACGTCGCGGTTGGGCCGGAAGATCTTCGCCGGTCCGAACTCCGGCTCGAGCTCGGCGAGCAACTCGACCATGGGCGCCCGTACGGCGTCGTCGTAGATGGCTTTGTGCGTCGTCCAGTAGGTCTTCGAGTTGTCGGCGCACAGGCCCTCGTAGAACTCGATCGCCTCCGCCGGCCACCCGCGAAATGCCATGCCGGGAGCTTACGTGCGGTGTGACTTACGGCACAGACGACGGAGTGCAGCGGCGCTACCGTGACCGGCATGTTCAATCCGTTCGCGCCGGGCTTCACCGACGACCCCTACCCGCACTACGCCGAGCTGCGCGCGACCGAGCCGGTCGAGCACAACGAGCTCGGGTTCTGGGCGCTCTGGCGCCATCGCGACGTCGCCGAAGTCCTGCGGGCGAAGATGTCGGTCGAAGACAGCAAGGTGACCAACCAGGGGCCGATGGCCGACGCCTACGCCGAGGCGTACGCCGAAGCCGGGCTCCCCGGCGACAGCCCGTCGATGCTCGACCGCGATCCGCCCGACCACACTCGGTTGCGCAAGCTCGTGTCGCAAGCGTTTACGCCGCGGACGATCGAGCAGCTCACGCCGGCGATCCAACGACTCGTCGATGACGCGCTTGACCGGATCGACGACGAGGGCAAGGTCGACCTGCTCGACGCGCTGGCGTTCCCGCTGCCGTTCACGGTGATCAGCGTGATGCTCGGGATGCCCGAGACCGACACCACACGGCTGCGCGAGTTGTCGCACACCGTCGTGCGGTCGCTCGAGCCGGTGCCTGACGAGCAGACCGTGCGCGACATCGTCGCGTCGCAGATCGAGTTGACGCAGCTGGCGAGCGACGCGATTGCGTGGAAGCGCGCCAACCCCGCCGACGACCTCCTCACCGCGCTGATCAACGCCGAAGACAGCGGCGACGTGCTGTCCGACGAAGAGTTGGTCGCGCAGGTGATCCTGCTCTACGTCGCCGGCCACGAGACGACGGTGAACTTGATCGGCAATGGCACGTTGGCGCTGTTGCGCGACCGCGAGCAGTTCGACATGTGGCGGGAGCGACCGGACCTCGACGACAACGCGGTCGAGGAGTTGCTCCGCTACGACAGCCCCGTGCAGATGTCGCGCCGGGTGACGCTCGAGGACTACGTCGTCGACGGCCGCACGATCCCGTCGGGCTCGTTCGTGATCGCCTGCCTTGCCTCGGCCAACCGCGACGAGGCGCAGTTCGGCGCCGACGCCGCGCGGCTGCGACTCGACCGGGAGAACGCGCGCCAGCACGTGTCATTCGGCGCCGGCGTGCATCACTGCCTCGGCGCCGCGCTCGCTCGGCTCGAAGGCCGGATCGCGGTGTCGTCGCTGATCCGCCGGTTCCCCGACCTCGAGCTGGCTGGCGATCCGCAGTGGAACGGCCGGATCAACCTGCGTGGGTTGGCCGCGTTCCCCGTCCGCGTGCGCTAGTAGCAGGCGCTCGCTGAGCTGCCGCCCGGCGAGCCGCCGGCCGCCCTTGAGGCGCGGGGCGGAGCGGCGCGAGCATTCCGGCGGGCCGCATGTGCAGCGCCTGGGCCCGGCGGGCCAACTCGTGCGGGTTGTCCGCCGCGTCGAGCCGGAGTTGCAACGTTTGCTGGCGCAGCGCGAGCGCGTCGAGTTCCGACTGCTGCGCCGCGATGGTCCGGGCCTGTGCCTGCATGAGGGTGTTCAGCACCAGGACGCCGAGCACGCCGAGGCCCAGGACGAGCCCCAGCGCGAGGGCGTAGGCGACTTCGCGGCCGGTCGGAGACGACGAGGCGCGCGGCGCGGGCGCGAGCCGCAGCGTGGTCCGGAGCCGGGTCGGCTGGCGGGCCGGCTCGGAGCCGTACGCGACCTCAGCGACCATCGCCCCCGTCTCTCCCGCGCCTGTGTCTGGTGTGACAGAAGTGACGTTGGCAGACCAGGATCCGATTTTGCTGTTGCCACGCCGACACGGAGCGTGACGGGTGAGGATGGAACCTGTGGATGGCGAACCCCTCGGCCCGGCTGACGAGACGGTGATCGCGCTCGCGGGGCAGCTGCTCGTCGCCACGCCGCTGCTCGCCGACCCGCCGTTCGTCCGGACCGTGATCGCGGTGCTCGAACACGGCGCGGAGTCCGGCGCGCTCGGCGTCGTGCTGAACCGCCCGATGACCCTCGAGGTCGCCGACGTCATCGCGATCGGCGCCGATCTGCTGTCGTCCCCGCCGGTCGTCTTCGACGGCGGCCCGGTCAGCCCGGAGACGGCGATCGCGGTCGGCATCGCCGCGCCGGACACGGTGCCCGGCGAGGTGTGGCGGCCGAGCGCGCCGCCGTACGTCACTGTCGATCTCGACGCCGACCCCGACCTGCTCGCCCATGGCCTGCGCCGGTTGCGGGTGTTCGCGGGCTACGCCGGCTGGGCCGCCGGGCAGTTGGAGGCGGAGGTCGGCGAAGGCGCGTGGTACGTCGTCGACAGCCTGCCCGACGACGTCTTCGGCGCCGAGCCCGAGACGCTGTGGCGGCGGGTGCTGCGCCGGCAGGGTTGGCCGCTCGCTGCGGTGGCGACCTGCCCGATCGACCCGACCTTGAACTGAGCTGACGGGTTCGGGCGGCGGGTACGGCGGTTTCGGCGACGGCGGCGGCTGAAACACTGACCGGGTGAAGGACGGGCTACGTCGAATCGTGGGGCCGCTGAAAGAAGGCGCGGCTACGGCGAAAGTGCTGGCCCGCTCCGGCGTGGTCCGGCCGGTGCGGCCCGATCGGCTGCTGGGCATGGCGTTGTCGTTCGGCCGTTGGGGGATGTCGCCGGCGGCGGCGTATGCCGCGGGCGCGGCGCGGGACCCTGACCGGATCGCGGTCGTCGACGAGCGCGAGTCGGTGACCTATCGCGAGATCGACGACCGCTCGACCGCGATCGCCCATGCGTTGCGTGAGCGCGGCGTCTACGCCGGTGACGCGGTCGCGTTGCTCGCCCGCAACAGCGCTGCCTTCCTGATTGCGCAGGTGGCGATCAGCAAGCTCGGCGCCGACGCGCTGTACCTCAACACCGGATTTGCCGGCCCGCAACTCGGCGACGTCTTGCTTTCCGAGGGCGCGACCGCGGTCGTCGCGGACGAGGAGTTCGTGCCGTTGCTCGACGCCGTCGCGCCGGACTTGCCGCGGCTGGTGGCGTGGGCCGACGAGCCTGGCCCCGACAGCATCTCGGTCCTCGGCGCGGAGGCGGCGCCGGAGCTCGATCCGCCGGGCCGCGACGGCCGGCACATCATCTTGACGAGCGGCACGACCGGCCGGCCGAAAGGCGCGGCGCGGTCGGCGCCGAACGCGTTGTCGGGCATGTTCGAACTGGTCGCGCTGCTGGAGGCGATCCCGTATCGCGGCCAAGGCACGACGGTGCTCGCCGCGCCTGCGTTCCATGCGTGGGGCCTGGCCAATCTGATGCTCGCGATGGGACTGCAATCGAGGCTCGTCATGCGCCGCCGCTTCGATCCGGCGGCGACGCTGGAGTTGGTCGAGCGCTACGCCGCCGACACACTGGTCGCCGTACCCGTGATGGTGCAACGAATTCTCGACCTGCCTGATCACGAGCGGCACGGCTTCGACACGTCGTCGTTGCGGATCGTCGCGTTGTCCGGGTCGGCGCTCGCGCCCGCGCTCGCGACGCGATTCCTCAACGAGTACGGCGACGTGCTGTACAGCCTCTACGGATCGACCGAGGTGTCGTACGTCAGCGTGGCCGGGCCGGCCGATCTGCGCGCCGCGCCAAGTTGTGCCGGCCGGGTCGTCCGCGGGGTGACCGTTCGGCTCGTCGACGCGGACGGCGAAGACGTCGCGCCGGGCGAGACCGGACGGATCTTCGCGGCCAGCGGCTTGGTCTTCGACGGCTACACGAGCGGCGAGGACAAGTCGCGTCTCGGCGGCTTGACGTCGACCGGCGACGTCGGGCGGTTCGACGCCGACGGGCGGCTGTACGTCGAGGGCCGTGACGACGACATGATCGTGTCCGGCGGCGAGAACGTGTTCCCGGCGGAGGTCGAGGATTGCCTGCATCGGCACGCGTCAGTCGCCGATGTCGCGGTCGTCGGCGCCGCGGACGAACGGTTCGGGCAAGCGCTCGTCGCGCACGTCGTGTTGCGGTCGGAGGCGAAGGCATCGGCCGACGAGTTGCGCGCGCACGTCAAGTCACAGCTCGCCAATTACAAAGTGCCGCGCGAGATCGTGTTTCACGACGAGTTGCCGCGCAACGAAACCGGCAAGGTGCTCAAACGCGAACTGCGCTGAACACGGGGTCGCCGGGGCTCAGGCTCATCGCCGTATCGGGCAGTTCGGCGATCGCGCGCCGGCAATGCTCGCGCGCGTCGTGCAAGCTCGGCGACTCGATCACGTCGCCATCACTGATGTAGTGATCGAGCAGCGGTCGCATGTCGTCGCCCGGCGGGATCGCCTCGCCGACCGACAACAGGTCGGTCACGACCTTGCCGTCGGCCAATCGCCGCGCCGCCCACTTGCGGCCACCGACGGAGTGCTTGCCTTCGGACGTCTTCTGCACCGGCTGCCACTCGCCGGCTGACTCACGCGCCACGAGCTTGTAGACGAAGCCGGCGGTCGGCGCGCCGCTGCCGGTCACGACCGACGTGCCGACGCCGTACGCGTCGACCGGCGCGGCGGCGAGCCGAGCGATCGCGAACTCGTCGAGGTCGCTCGTGACGACGATGCGAGTGTCATGTGCGCCGAGTTGGTCGAGCAGCTCGCGAGCCCGACGAGCTTGCGTCGGTAGGTCGCCGGAGTCGAGCCGGATCGCGCCGAGACCACTGCCGGCGATGTCGATCGCGGTGCGGATGCCGCGCTCGACGTCGTATGTGTCGACGAGCAGCGTGGTGCCGGCGCCGAGGGCGTCCACTTGGGCGCGGAACGCGGTCGCCTCGTCGGCGTGCACGAGGGTGAACGCGTGTGATGCGGTTCCGGTCGTCGGCACTCCCCAACGGGCGCCGGCGGCGAGGTTGGACGTGCTTGCGAATCCGGCCAGATAGGCGGCCCGCGCCGCCGCGATCGCGGCCTCCTCGTGGGTGCGGCGGCCGCCCATTTCGATGCAGGGCCGATCGCCGGCGGCGCACACCATCCGGGCCGCGGCGGTCGCGACGGCGCTGTCGTGGTTGAGCACCGACAGGATGAGCGTTTCGAGCACGACGCATTCGGCGAACGTGCCGTCGACGACGAGCACCGGCGAGCCGGGAACGTAGACCTCGCCCTCGCGATAAGCGTGCAGCGAGCCGCGGAACTCATACGTCGCAAGCCAATCCGCGGTCGCGTCGTCGACGACGTTCCGCTCGGTCAAGAACGTGATCGCCGCGTCGTCGAAGCGGAAGTTCGGGATCAGTTCGAGCAGCCGGCCGAGGCCCGCGACGACGCCGTAACGTCGCCGGCCCGGAAGCGAGCGGGTGAAGACCTCGAAGACGCAGCGGCGGTCGGCCGCGCCGCTTTGGCGCGCGGCCTGCACCATCGTGAGCTCGTAATGATCGGTGCGCAGCCCACCGGCGGGGGCGCCGCCTATGCGCACTGCTTCTGTGGCTCGCTCGATGCGGGTGACGATATCTGCGGCGGAGCAGGACGCTCCCGCGGCCGCCGTACCATCAGCGCCACGCCGGAGACGATCGCAACCGTCGCGACCGCAGTGCGCGCGCTCAAGTGTTCGTGCAACAGCGCGGCGCCGAGAAGCACGGCGACGAGCGGATTGACGTACGCGTACGTCGTCACCAAGGGCAGCGGCGCGTTGCCGAGCAGCCAGACGTAGGCCGTGTAGCCGACCATCGAGCCGAATACCGCGAGGTAGGCCAGTGCCAGCCATGACTGCGCCGGGACGCGGTCGAGATGCGTCTGCCCGAGCTCGCCGCTGACGAGGCCGGCGACGGCGCACGCGGCGCCGCCGCAGATCATCTCCATGCCGGTCATGACGAGCGGGCGTCGGACGAGCGGCGCGGTGCGTGACCACACCGAGCCGGCCGCCCACGACAGCGCGGCGCCGACGAGGACGAGGACGCCGGTGACGTCGGCGCGACCGCTGCCGGATCCGACGACCAGCGCGGCGACGCCGGCAAATCCCAGCACGAGGCCCGCGGTGTGTCTCGCGGTGACGCGGCCTTGGCCCATCAGCGCGCCGACGACGGCCGCCCAGATCGGGACGGTGGCGATGATGACCGCGGCCGGCCCCGACGCGACGCGCTTCTCGGCGAGCGAGACCAGGCCGTTGCCGCCGAGCAGCAACGACGTGCCGACGATCGCGGCTGCGAGCCATTGTTTCGTGCCGAGCGGATCGGGCCGGCCGTCGGCAGCCGGCTTGCGCACCGTGACGGCGAGCATGAGCAGGCCGGCGACGCCGAAGCGAATGCTCGCGGCGAGCAGTGGCGGCAAGCCCGCGCCGCGGCTCGGGTGGACGACGACCCGGATGGCGAGGTAGGTCGATCCCCAGACGATGTAGACGACCCAGAGCGCGGTCCAGATGCTCGCGCGTGAAGGTCGGGGCACGAATTCACCCTAGGTTGCCGGCACTCGTAGTTCCCGCGGTTTTCGGCCATCGTCCGCCAGATTGCGGCCATCGACGTACCGCTTGCATTATCCCGCCAATAGCAGCAAAATGCATGCATGACGATGACCATGACCTCGATCACGGTGCGGAACGTCCCGAGCGAGACGCGTGACGAGTTGGCGGCGCGCGCCGCCCTGACCGGGCGTTCCCTGCAGGAATACCTCCTCGCCCGCCTGATCGCGCTGGCCGAGATGCCGGACGCCGAGGTCCTGGTCGCGCGAATCCGGGCGCGCAAGCAGTCGACCGGCACGGTGCTGCCGGCGAAGCGGATCCTGGCCCATCGCGACGCGGGTCGCCGATGACCGTTGTCGTCGACGCTTCGGTGGTCGTCGCCGCGCTCGTCGACAGCGGGCCGGCCGGACGCTGGGCCGAGTCGTTGCTGGCCGGCGGCGAGCTGGCCGCGCCACATCTCATGCCGGTCGAGGTCGCGAACATCTTGCGGCGCGCGGTCGTCGCCGGCGACCTGTCCGCGGATGTCGCCGCGTTGGCGCATGCCGAGCTGGCCGAGCTGCCGGTCGAGCTCTTCTCGTACGAGCCGTTCGCGCAGCGGGTATGGCAGTTGCGCGCGAATGTCACTTCCTACGACGCGTGGTACGTCGCGGTGGCCGAAGAGCTAGCCGCCGAGCTCGCGACCTTGGACGCCAAGCTCGCCGGCGCGTCCGGACCGCGCTGTGCCTTCGCGCTGCCAGCTCGACGTTAGGTTCGCGAGGACGGCGCCGGTCGTAGCCTGGTCGCTGTGACGATCGCGCCGGAGCACGTTCGGCATTCCGAGACCGATGAGGTCGAAGAACCCGAGCGACCCTGGGTCACGATCGTGTGGAACGACCCGGTCAACCTCATGTCCTACGTCACCTACGTGTTCCAGAAGCTGTTCGGCTATGACCGGGAAAGGGCGACCAAGCTGATGCTCGACGTGCACCACAAGGGTCGCGCCGCCGTCACGACCGGCAGCCGCGAACAGATGGAACACGACGTCGCCCGGCTGCACGCCGCCGGGCTCTGGGCGACGTTGCAACAGGACTGACGAGATGGCCGGCATCCAGCGCGACGGCGACGTCATCGTCTTGCGCCTCGCCCGCGAAGAACGACCGTTCCTCGCGAGCTTCGCCGCGGGGCTCGCTGAGTTGCTCGAGCCCTCCGACCCGCCCCTCGAGACCGATCCGCTGGCGGCGTTCGTCGGCATCAGCGCCGGCCCGGTCGACAAGCCCGACGACCCGGCGTTGCGCCGATTGCTGCCCGACGCGTACGCCGACGCCGACGGCGCCGCGGAGTTCCGCCGGCTCACCGACGCCGACCTGCGGGCCACGAAGGTCGCCAACCTGCGGCGCATCGTCGACGGCGCGACCGCGGCCGGCGGCGTCGTGCGGATCGCTCCCGACGAGGTCGACGGGTGGCTGGCCGGGATCAACGACATCCGGCTGGTCATGGGCGAGCGCCTCGAGATCACCGAGGACGTCGAGCATCCCGACGACCTCGACGCCGACGACCCACGGCTCCCGCTGCTCTGGGCGTATTACTGGTTCAGCGAGTTGCAAGAGCGGATCGTGGATTTGCTGATCGGCGATTAGCCTTTCGGGGTGCTCCGCATCGGCCAGGACGTCTACGACGCGATCGTCGCGCATGCTCGTCGCGACCATCCCGACGAAGCGTGCGGCGTCGTCACCGGCCCAGCCGGCAGCGATCAACCGCTGCACTTCCGGCCGATGCTCAACGCGGCCCGATCTCCGACGTTCTTCGAGTTCGAGTCGCAGGAGCTGTTGGCGCTCTACCGCGACGTCGACGAGCGCGACGAGGACATCGTCGTCATCTACCACTCGCACACGGCGACCGAGGCCTACCCGTCGCGCACCGACATCACGTTCGGCTCCAACTCGCCGGATTCGCACTGGGTGCTGGTGTCGACTCGCGATCCTGAGGCCGTCGAGTTCCGCTCGTTCCGCATTGTCGACGGCGAAGTCACCGAGGAGCCGGTCGACGTGACCGGCCCGGAATCCGCTGTCGCGGGTTGATGTTGGGAGGATGTGACCATGGCCATCGAAGTTCGGATTCCGACCATCTTGCGCAGCTACACCGGCGGCGAGAAGGCAGTCGACGGCAAGGGCGACACCCTTGGCGATCTTTTCAGTGACCTCGACACCCGGCATGGCGGGTTGCGCGGCCGGCTCGTCAACGACGACGGCGGGCTGAACCGGTTCGTCAACGTTTACCTCAACGACGAAGACGTCCGCTTTCTCGGCGGCATCGAGACACCGCTCGCCGACGGCGACGTCGTAACGATCCTTCCTGCGGTGGCGGGCGGAGCAGCCGAGAAAGAAGTGGCCGGCGGATGACCCGCTACGCGTCGCTGCTCGACTCGCTGGGTCGGACCCCGCTCGTGGGGTTGCCGAACCTGAGCCCGAGCGACGACGTGCGGCTGTGGGCCAAGCTCGAAGATCGCAACCCGACCGGCTCGATCAAGGATCGGCCGGCGTTCTTCATGGTCGAGCAAGCCGAACGTGACGGTCGGCTGTCGCCGGGTTGCACGGTGCTGGAACCGACCAGCGGCAACACCGGCATCTCGCTTGCGATGGTGTGCCGGCTCAAGGGCTACGAGCTCATTTGCGTCATGCCGGAGAACACCTCGATCGAACGGCGCCAACTGCTCGAGATGTACGGCGCGCGCATCGTGCTGTCGCCCGCCGCCGGCGGCTCGAACCAGGCGGTGGCGATGGCGAAGGAGATGGCCGCCGAGCATCCCGACTGGGTGATGCTCTACCAGTACGGCAACCCGGCGAACGCGTTGGCGCATTACGAGACGACCGGGCCGGAGTTGCTCGCGGATCTGCCGACGATCACGCACTTCGTCGCCGGCCTCGGCACCACCGGCACGTTGATGGGCGTCGGCCGCTACCTCAAGGAGAAGGTGCCCGGCATTCGCGTCGTCGCGGCCGAGCCGCGCTACGGCGAGCTCGTCTACGGCTTGCGCAACATCGACGAGGGTTTCGTGCCCGAGCTCTACGACGCGAGCGTGCTCGACACGCGCTTCTCGGTCGGGCCGGAAGAGGCGTTGCGCCGCACGCGCCAGCTGATCGACCACGAAGGCATCTTCGCCGGCATCTCGACCGGCGCGATCCTGCACGCGGCGCTCGGCCAGGCCGATCGCGCGGTCCGCGCGGGCGAGCGGGCCGACATTGCTTTCGTCGTCGCGGACGGGGGTTGGAAGTATCTCTCGACCGGCGCCTACGGCGGCACGCTCGAAGACGCCGCCGCCGGTCTCGAAGGCCAGCTCTGGGCCTGAAGATACATTTCATAGATGGACGCGCCGATCGGCATTGTCGACAGCGGGGTCGGCGGCCTGACCGTCGCGCGCGCCGTGCTCGACCAACTCCCGCACGAACCGGTCGTCTACGTCGGCGACACCGCGCACAGCCCGTACGGTCCGCGGCGGATCGCCGAGGTCCGCGCGCTCGCCCTCGACATCCTCGATCACCTCGTCGAGTCGCACGACGTGAAGATGCTGGTCATCGCCTGCAACGCCGCGTCGAGCGCGTGCCTGCGCGACGCCCGGGAACGCTACGCGCCGGTGCCCGTCGTGGAGGTGATCCAGCCCGCGGTGCGGCGCGCAGTTGCGGCGACCCGCAACGGGCGCATCGGCGTTCTCGGCACCGAGGTCACGATCGGCAGCCGGTCCTACGACGACGCGTTCGCCGCCGCGCCGCACATCGAGCTGACGACGGCGGCGTGCCCGCGGTTCGTCGAGTTCGTCGAGGCCGGCGAGACGTGGGGGCCGGAGTTGCTGAGCGCCGCGACCGAGTATTTGCAGCCGGTCGTCGAGGCGGGCTGTGACACCGTCGTGCTCGGCTGCACTCACTATCCGTTGCTGACCGGTGTCATCTCCTACGTGCTCGGTGACGAGGTCACTCTGGTGTCGAGTGCCGAAGAGACGGCGAAGGACGTCTATCGCGGGCTCGCGGCGGCGGGTCTGTTCCGCGACGAGACGTTGCCGCCGCCGGTCCATCGCTTCCTCGCGACTGGCGATCCGGAGCCGTTCGGCCGGCTCGGCCGGCGCTTCCTCGGTCCGGAGGTCGGCGAGGTCGCCCGCGCCGAGCGGTCGCCGGAGTTGATGTCCGCCCAGGATCTTCCGCAGAGCAAGGCGACCGCGTGAAGCTCACCATCGTCGGCTGCGCCGGCACCTACCCCGGGCCCAAGTCGCCCTGTTCGTCGTACCTGCTTGAGCAGGACGGTTTCCGGTTGCTGATCGACGCCGGGAACGGATCGACCGGCGTGCTGCAACGCACGATCGGCATCCTCGATCTCGACGCGGTCGTCATCAGCCACCTGCACGGCGACCACTTCCTTGATCTCATCACCTATACGTATGCTCGGCGCTACCACCCGGACGGTATGCCCGGTAAGTTGCCGGTGTACGGGCCGTCGAACATCGAGTCGCACCTCGGCAACGTGTTCGGCCGGACGCCGGGGGATCTGCTCGGCGAGGTCTACGAGTTCCGGCCGGTGAGCCGCGCGGGTCGGGTCGAGGTCGGCCCGTTTACGCTCGATGTCGCGCCGGTGATTCACCCGGTCGAGACCTATGGGATGCGCATCGCCGCCGGTGGGCGCACGCTGGCCTACAGCGCCGACAGCGGGCCGTGCGACGAGTTGGTTAAGCTGGCGCGCGAGGCCGACGTGTTCTTGTGTGAGGCGTCGTACCTCGAGGGCGAGGACAACCCGCCGAACATTCACCTGACCGGCAAGGAAGCCGGCGAGCACGCGGCGCGCGCCGACGTCGGCCGGCTGCTGCTCACCCTCCTGGTGCCGTGGGGCGACGCGGACCGTACGCTCACCGAGGCCACGGCGGCGTACTCCGGCGACATCGCGGTCGCGAGCAGCTGCGCCGTATTCGACATCTGAGAGGTCATGCCGCGTGAGCACTGCTGGGCGTCCGGACGGGCGCGCTGACGACGAACTCCGTTCCGTCGTGTTGACCCGCGACTGGCTCGACCATGCCGAGGGTTCGGTGTTGGTCGAGTTCGGCGCGACCCGGGTGCTGTGCGCGGCGTCGGTGACCGAAGGCGTGCCGCGCTGGCGCAAGGGCAGCGGTCTCGGCTGGGTCACCGCGGAGTACGCGATGCTGCCGCGCTCGACGCACACGCGTTCGGATCGCGAGTCGGTCAAGGGCAGGATCGGCGGGCGCACGCACGAGATTTCCCGGCTCGTCGGCCGGTCGCTGCGCGCGGCGATCGACTACAAGTCGTTGGGCGAGAACACCATCGTCATCGACTGTGACGTGTTGCAGGCCGACGGCGGGACGCGAACCGCCGCGATCACGGGCGCCTACGTCGCGCTCGCCGACGCGGTCTCGTGGTTGCGCGAGCGCGGCGCGTTGGTCGGCGAACCGTTGGTCACCTCGGTCGCGGCGGTGTCGGTCGGCATCGTGTCCGGAGTGCCGCGACTCGATCTCTGTTACGTCGAAGACGTCGCGGCCGAGACCGACATGAACGTTGTCTGCACTGGTGACGGCCGGTTCGTCGAGGTGCAAGGTACGGCGGAAGGCGAGCCGTTCGATCGCGGTCTGTTGGATGGCCTGCTCGACCTCGCGGTCGCCGGATGTGGCGAACTCGCGTCGTTGCAAGCGGCTGCGCTTGCGGCTCCAAGGCGGAGCCGGAGCGAGCCGCAACCGTCGGGCATGTGAGTTTGCCGGCTGTGCAACGAGTAGTTCTCGCGACGCGTAATGCGCACAAGATCCGTGAATTGGCGCGGATTCTGACGCCGTACCGGATTGACTTGGCGTCCCTCGACGATTGGCCGGACGTGCCCGACGTTGCGGAGACGGGCGCGACGTTCGCGGATAACGCATTGCTGAAGGCGCGCTTCGTCGCCGGCGCGACTGGGCTGCTCACGATCGCCGACGACAGCGGGCTCGTCGTCGACGCGCTCAACGGGATGCCCGGCGTGTTGTCGGCGCGATGGGCCGGCCGTCACGGTGATGACGCGGCCAATCTTTCACTGGTGCTCGCCCAACTTGCCGACGTCGCCGACGAGCGCCGTGGCGCGGCCTTCGTGTGCGCGGCCGCCGCAGTCGCGCCGTCGGGCGCCGAGATCGTGGTCGAGGGTCAGGTGGACGGCCGGCTATTGCGGTCGGCGCGCGGTGAAGGCGGGTTCGG
>Ga0157369_10004800_pt1 | contig 15885 bp, 7 predicted proteins | sample C25metaG_FD_113461 | JGI IMG/M metagenome (GOLD analysis project Ga0157369, IMG submission 113461) | Corn rhizosphere microbial communities from Kellogg Biological Station, Michigan, USA - C2-5 metaG | ecosystem: Host-associated > Plants > Roots > Rhizosphere > Soil | place: USA: Michigan... | reverse complement strand
TCGTTTTCGATGCGCAGGGCCGTCTGGTGCAAGCACCGGGCCGGCGTGTCGCGAGGGTTGCCTGATGGCCGAAATCCGTTTGCAGCACCTCGCCCACAGCTACAGCAAAACCCCGAGCGGCGCTGAGGATTATGCGATCCGCGAGATGGATCACGTCTGGGAGCAGGGCGGTGCCTATGCCTTGCTCGGCCCGTCCGGTTGCGGCAAGTCGACCTTGCTCAACATCATTTCCGGCCTGCTCAGCCCGTCTCAGGGCCATGTGTTGTTTGACGGCAAAGCGGTCAACGACCTGACCCCGGAGAAGCGCAACATCGCCCAGGTTTTCCAGTTTCCGGTGGTCTACGACACCATGACCGTGTTCGATAACCTCGCTTTCCCGCTGCGCAACCAGGGCATGGCCGAGGCGAAAGTGCACAGCAAGGTGCAGGAAATTGCCGAAGTGCTCGACCTGCAGAATCTGCTGAGCAAGAAGGCGCGCAACCTCACCGCCGACGAAAAACAGAAAGTCTCCATGGGCCGTGGGCTGGTGCGCGACGACGTCTCGGCGATCCTGTTCGACGAGCCGCTGACGGTGATCGACCCGCACCTGAAGTGGAAGCTGCGGCGCAAGCTCAAGCAGATCCATGAGCAGTTCAACATCACCATGGTCTACGTCACCCACGACCAACTGGAGGCCTCGACCTTCGCCGACAAGATTGCGGTGATGTACGGCGGCCAGATCGTCCAGTTCGGTACGCCACGGGAATTGTTCGAGCGGCCGAGCCACACCTTTGTCGGCTATTTCATCGGCAGCCCCGGCATGAACCTGATCGAGGTACAGCCGCAACCCGGCGGCGTCGGTTTCGCCTCGACGCACTTGCCGCTGTCCGACGCCTTGCAGCGCCATATCGAGCACGGCCAGTGGAAAAATCTCAAGGTCGGCATCCGCCCCGAGTTCATTCACGTGTGGGACGAGCCGTTTGACGACGCGATGCAGGCCAAAGTCGTACACGTCGAAGACCTCGGCACCTACAAGATCATGACCCTCAACCTCGACGGCGCGCCTTTGAAGGTGCGTCTGGCCGAAGACAAACCGGTGCCCCAGGGCACGGCATACAGCAGTTTCCCGGCGCAATGGCTGATGGTCTATGCCGACGAATTTCTCCTGGAAGTCAGCGACGAGGAGGTGCAGCCATGAACAAGGTGCAGAACAACAAGGCCTGGTGGCTGGTATTGCCGGTGTTCCTGCTGGTGGCGTTCAGTGCGGTGATCCCGATGATGACCGTGGTCAACTATTCGGTGCAGGACATCTTCGACCAGTCCAGCCGCTATTTCGTCGGTGCTGACTGGTACAAGCAGGTGCTGCTCGATCCGCGTCTGCATGATTCGCTGCTGCGCCAGTTCATCTATTCGGCTTGCGTGCTGCTGATTGAAATTCCGCTGGGCATTGCCGTCGCGCTGACCATGCCGACCAAAGGCCGCTGGTCGTCGGTGGTGCTGATCATTCTGGCGATTCCGTTGCTGATTCCGTGGAACGTGGTCGGCACCATCTGGCAGATTTTCGGCCGCGCCGACATCGGCCTGCTCGGTTCCAGCCTCAATGCGCTGGGCATCAGCTACAACTACGCGGCTAACACCATGGACGCCTGGGTGACGGTGCTGGTGATGGACGTCTGGCATTGGACTTCGCTGGTTGCGCTGCTGTGTTTCTCCGGCCTGCGGGCGATTCCCGACGTCTATTACCAGGCTGCGCGCATTGATCGCGCCTCGGCGTGGGCGGTGTTCCGCCACATTCAATTGCCCAAGCTGAAAAGCGTACTGCTGATCGCGGTGATGCTGCGTTTCATGGACAGTTTCATGATCTACACCGAGCCGTTCGTACTCACCGGCGGCGGGCCGGGCAATGCCACGACCTTTTTGAGTCAGACCTTGACGCAGATGGCCGTAGGGCAATTCGACCTCGGTCCGGCAGCGGCGTTTTCGCTGGTGTACTTCCTGATCATCCTGTTGGTGTCGTGGCTGTTCTATACCGCCATGACGCACTCCGACGCCAACCGTTGAGGCCCGGCCATGAGCAAGAGAAAGCTGATTCCGTTGCTGGTGTACATTCTGTTCCTGCTGGTGCCGATCTACTGGCTGCTGAACATGTCGTTCAAGAGCAACACCGAAATCCTTGGCGGCCTGACCCTTTTCCCGCAGGAGTTCACGCTGGCGAACTACAAGGTGATCTTTACCGATCCGAGCTGGTACACCGGCTACTTGAACTCGCTGTATTACGTTAGCCTCAACACGGTGATTTCCCTGAGCGTGGCGTTACCGGCGGCTTACGCGTTTTCACGCTATCGTTTCCTCGGCGACAAACACCTGTTCTTCTGGCTGCTGACCAATCGCATGGCGCCGCCGGCGGTGTTCTTGCTGCCGTTCTTTCAGCTGTATTCGTCGATCGGGCTGTTCGACACACACATCGCCGTGGCCTTGGCGCACTGCCTGTTCAACGTGCCGCTGGCGGTGTGGATTCTCGAAGGTTTCATGTCCGGCGTGCCCAAGGAGATCGACGAAACGGCCTACATCGACGGCTACAGTTTCCCCAAGTTCTTCGTGAAGATTTTCATCCCGTTGATCGGCTCCGGTATCGGCGTCACGGCGTTTTTCTGCTTCATGTTTTCCTGGGTCGAACTGCTGCTGGCGCGCACGCTGACCTCGGTCAACGCCAAGCCGATTGCGGCGGTGATGACGCGTACGGTGTCGGCGTCGGGGATCGATTGGGGCGTGCTGGCAGCGGCGGGGGTGTTGACCATCCTGCCGGGCATGCTGGTGATCTGGTTTGTGCGCAACCACGTGGCCAAGGGCTTTGCCCTCGGTCGAGTCTGAGGAGCTGATGATGGAATGGATGAGCTGGACGACACCGACCGCCGCGTTCTTCATCGGCATCGGTCTGATCCTGGTGGGCATGACCACCTGGGAATTGCGCTCGCCGAGCATTCTGCGGCGCGGGTTTCTGCCGATTGCCACGACCCGTGGTGATCGCTTGTTTATCGGTCTTCTCGGCAGCGCCTACCTGCACTTGCTGGTAATCGGCGTCACCGACTGGAGCATCTGGGTAGCGTCCGCGTTGTCCCTGGTGTGGCTGTTGGCTGTGATGCGTTGGGGCTAGTCGAATCGTTCGGCAACGCGGCTCCACAACTTAAACAGGAGGTCTCTATGTTCAATAAAAACAATAAGCTGCGACATAGCATTTCATTGGCAGCCATGCTGGCACTCAGCGGTTTGAGCGCATCTGCCTGGGCCGACGCCTACGAAGATGCTGCAAAAAAATGGATTGGCAGCGAGTTCAAGCCCTCGACCCTGACGGCCGAACAGCAGCTGGAAGAGCTGAAGTGGTTCATCAAGGCCGCCGAGCCGTTTCGTGGCATGGACATCAAGGTCGTCTCCGAGACCCTGACCACCCACGAATACGAGTCCAAGGTGCTGGCCAAGGCCTTCAGCGAAATCACCGGGATCAAACTCACCCACGACCTGCTGCAGGAAGGCGACGTGGTCGAGAAGATGCAAACAGTCATGCAGTCGGACAAGAACATCTACGACGGCTGGGTCAACGACTCCGACCTGATCGGCACGCACTTTCGCTACGGCAAGACCGAATCGATCACCGACCTGATGGCCAACGAAGGCAAGAACTTCACGTCGCCGACCCTCGACATCAAGGATTTCATCGGCATCTCCTTCACCACCGCGCCGGACGGCAAGATCTATCAACTGCCCGACCAGCAATTTGCCAACTTGTACTGGTTTCGCGCCGACTGGTTCGAGCGCGCCGACCTGAAAGCCAAATTCAAGGAAAAGTACGGTTACGAGTTGGGCGTGCCGGTGAACTGGTCGGCCTATGAAGACATCGCCAAATTCTTCAGCGAAGACGTCAAGGAAATCGATGGCAAACGCGTCTATGGCCACATGGATTACGGCAAGAAAGATCCGTCGCTGGGCTGGCGTTTCACCGATGCCTGGTTCTCCATGGCCGGTGGCGGCGACAAGGGCATTCCCAACGGTTTGCCGGTGGACGAGTGGGGCATTCGCGTCGAGGACTGCCATCCGGTCGGCTCCAGCGTGACCCGTGGCGGTGACACCAACGGCCCGGCGGCGGTGTTTGCCACCACCAAATACGTCGACTGGTTGAAGAAATACGCGCCACCGGAAGCGGCCGGCATGACCTTCTCCGAGTCTGGCCCGGTGCCGTCGCAGGGCAACATTGCCCAGCAGATTTTCTGGTACACCGCGTTCACCGCCGACATGACCAAACCGGGCCTGCCGGTGGTCAACGCCGACGGTACGCCGAAGTGGCGCATGGCGCCGTCGCCGCGCGGGCCTTACTGGGAAGAGGGCATGAAGCTCGGTTATCAGGACGTGGGTTCGTGGACGTTCATGAAGTCCACGCCTGAGAAACAGAAACTGGCGGCGTGGCTGTACGCGCAGTTCGTCACGTCGAAAACCGTGTCGCTGAAGAAAACCATCGTCGGCCTGACGCCGATTCGCGAGTCGGACATCAACTCGCAGGCGATGACCGATCTGGCACCGAAGCTCGGCGGTCTGGTCGAGTTCTACCGCAGCCCGGCCCGCGTGCACTGGACCCCGACCGGCACCAACGTGCCCGCCTATCCACGTCTCGCTCAGCTGTGGTGGAGCCATATTGCCGAAGCCGCCAGCGGCGAGAAGACTCCGCAACAGGCGCTCGATGGTTTGGCCAAGGATCAGGACCGCATCATGGAACGCCTCGAACGCTCCAAGGCTCAGGCCACTTGCGCGCCGAAGATGAACCCGGAACGCGACGCCCAGTACTGGTTTGACCAACCGGGCGCACCGAAGCCGAAACTGGCCAACGAGAAGCCGAAGGGCGAAACCGTGAGCTATAGCGAACTGCTGAAATCGTGGGCGGATGCGCGTAAGTGATGTTGGAGATGTGAGAAGCGAACGGCACCGGAAGGTGCCGTTTACCTTTCTTCCCATCGATCTGAAGCAATAGCCGCCTGGCTCCCATATGTTTTGAGGCGCGCGCATTCCATCAAAGAGTTGAGGGGAATGGAAATCAGCGTTTTACGTTGTTAGCAAATTGCGTCAGCACCTTTATTTTCTTTCGGTCGTATACGTCTATCGTGTACTGGGCAAACTCAAAGGGGTGCGCTTCCATATCGACGGGGTAAACCTTGTTGTCTTTCTCGGACCAGAGGAAGTTATGGTCCTGTACATCTTGGTGGAACAAATCCTTTGCTTCCATTTCCTCAAACATGTTCAAAAGTGCATTGGCGCCGCTTGCCGGAATGGAACCTTTCTTGATGTCGCCGAGGGGGATGCCATCGAGTTTTATCATCTTGAGGTAAATCTGATTGTCTTCAATAAGTGCCGTCGCCGAGCCCGCTCCATAGTAAGCATTGAAGCTCTCGGCTTCGGATTTTACATACACCGGAATACTGTCTTGCTTGTCGGCTCCTCTGAATTTTTTATAGACATGTTTTCCGTCGGCGCTTTCGTATATTTCTCTTTCGCCCCCGCCCGCTATAGGAGGGCGACCACCAATATCATCTGCAATCGAGGTTGGCTTGTTCTCCAGCGAAGAATCTGTCAATTGCAGTTTTTCCATCAACACTTCGATGGGGTGGCTTGCGCCCGGGACCTCTGGAGACAAGGGCGGTGTCTCAGGAAATCTGAATCTCGTACTGTCATCAAATACCGAGTGTGCTGAAAATGGCGTTGATGATAACGGCGAAGGCGACGATCCCGGAGGCTCTTCAGTTGGAAGTTCCTTATTGATGCCCTCACGAATTCGCCCATCAATATCGAAGTAGGTCAACGGATTGCCTTTCACCATGCTGAACAGATTCAGACCATCAATCACCCCGGACGGATCCGGATTCAACCATCGCTGCCAACCCGCCACGTAATACCTGAACCCGTAATAATAAAGCCCGGTCGCATCCCGCTCTTTGCCTGAATAGCGCAGCGTTTTATAACTTGCCTCGATTTCGCCGCGCCCGGCAAACCACGCGGTGGTGCCGAAAGGATGGTAACGCTCATGACTGATTACCTGGCCGGCGCTATCGAGCTCCAGCGTGCAGCTACCCAAATGGTCGTTGAGGTTGTAACGCGTTTGATCGTTGTCGATGTCTTTGGGCGGTTCGGATTCCCAGTGCAACACCTGCACGCTGCTGCGCCCGGCCTGAACATTGATCACCTGGAGTATTTCCCCCGTACCACTGTGGGTACGGATTTGCAGATTCGGCAGATAACGCGTCTGAGCCATCAACGTTCGAGCGTTGGTCTGCATCAGCCGCAGTTTGTGCACGCGCATGCCGTCTGCGGCGTATCGATATCGCTCGTTGTCAGCCGAACGGTCATCCCGCAAAACCAGCTGGACTTCACGCAATTGATTGCGCAAGTCCCAGTTGAGAGTCTGTCCTGGTTGCAGATCAAGCAGATTGCCGTTGGCGTCGAAGCCGTTGCGCAAATCCTCCTCACCCGGCTCCTGGCCATTGCGCACCGGCAAACAGCGGTTGCTGTGCGCGGCGGCAATCAGACGATGGCCCTGACTTTGCGGGCCGTCGTGAGTCAGTTGGAGCAAATTGCCGCTGCGATCATAGCAATAGGTCTGGGTGTAATTGGCAATCGCCGCAGGATCGTCAATCAGCGAAAACCTTGAGGTTTGGCCCGACTCCCAACCCGTAGCCTCGATCAACTGATAGAGGCTGTCGTAACGGTAGCGATTCACCGGTTCGATGCGCTGGTTGGCGAAGTAGCGAATTGGCAGGGCGGCGTCTTCGATGCTCAGTACATTGCCTACGGGATCATAGGCATAGCGCAGATCTTGGAGGATGTCGCTCCCGCGCCGGCTTTGCACGCGGATCAGCCTGCCATCGTCAGCGGCGTAGTCCAGTTCGGTGATTACACCGTTGCCAGCCGTTTCCTCAAGGGTCTGGTTCCGGGCGTTGTACTGGATGGCGCGGACCAAGGTCTTCGCTGCAGTGTCTTTCGTCAATTGCAGACGTACCTCGCGCAACTGGCCGTCGAGGGTCTGGCTGAAAAGCTGCCGATGTGCCTTGGCGTCGATCTGTTCGACGGCCTCGGCCAGGGAATTGAAAACCGTGCGACTCGTGGCACCGGCACCGTCTTCAAGCCACTCATCCCGCTCGCTCACTTCGGCAGGCCAGTCCGGCTCCTCCAGCGTGCGCAGAAAATGCCGCGTCTGCTGCATGACGCCACCGCTCAGTCCCACTTGTTCGAACAACTGCGTGCCGGCCGGATCATCGTGGCGAATGAGTTGCCCGCACTGGTTACGCGTGGCGAACGCCGAATCGCTGCCGGCATAACCATAACGCTCGGCGCACAAAGGTTCGCCATCGGCGGCGTGTTCGAACACAGCCAGTGGCCGCAACTGTTCGTCGTACTCGATTCTGCGCTGGCTGCGACGGCCATCCCAACCGTGCAGCGCTTGACGCGCCTCGCCCCACAGGCTCGCGCGCCATCCGGCGTCAACGCTGACGGTGCTCAGCACCTGACCGGTCAGTGAATAGACCGTAGTGAGGTTGGCAGGGGCTGATGCATCGGTGAACAACCGGGGATCGTGCTGCGCCACCAGTCGCCTGGCAGCATCATGCTGACGGGCAGTTATGCGCGCCTCGGGTTCGCTGCCGTTATCGCGCCAATAGGCAAGCTGCCGCACCGGCAGGCCACGGCTGTCGATGGCTACCAGGTCGGGGGTGCGCGCATGGATGTGCATGTTCATGTCCACCAGTTCCGGCGCCGCTGTTCCGGTGGGGGCTCGAACAGGTCGTTTTCGTCGAAGGCGACGTTACACCAGATCCAGTACCAGACTTCCCGGCGCAGAGGTTTGAGCGTCGGCGGGTTGCCTTGCAGCATTTGCTTGGCCAGCACGGTTTCGGTCGGACGGCCCGCCGCATCGTAGAACTGTTGGTCGTGGAAGGCATGCTGACGCATCGAGCAGTCGTTGATGTAACGCGGTTGATCGGCGAAGTAGGGCCGGTAAATCCGTACCGTTTGGCCTTTGTTGTTGTATTCCACCGGTTCGCTGACCCGCCAGCGTCGCTTGGCCTCGACGTCTATCGGCTTGCCATCGTCGTCGAGGACCAGTTCGCCGTTGTCATTGACTTGCCACGCCAGGCCCGGCGGGACCTCATGTTTGGTCTGCAGGGTGCGGCCAAAGCCGTCCAGGCAGACGATACGGGTCCGCACTTGCATCTGCGGATCGCCAGGATAGCGGTCAGCCAGCAGTGTGACGGCGTACACCGGCTCTTGCTGGGCCGCGTCGATTTGTTGCTGGAGCAGTATTTCGTTGGCGTCGGGCTTTTTCAGGTCTTCAAGATGTTGACGGGCGCGGTCGCAGAGGTGCCCGTCGGGCAGAATGAAACCCTGGTCCAGCGCCCAGGCCCACCAGTCCGGGGAGGGCGGGGAGGTGCGGGAGACGCGACCCATCCAGCTGAAAGTGTCCCAAAAGCTGACACTGGCGAAATTGCCGATGGCCTGCCTCGGATAATCGATGGCGATTGCCGGGTCGCGGTCCTCGGGCGGGATGTAAGTCTCCAGTGCATCAAACCCCACCGGTTCGCCCAATTCGGTGCCATGGAAACTGCTTACCAACGGTTCACCGAAGGCGTTATAACGCGCTTCTTGCCGGTTGCGGTTGGCGTCTTCGATGGTCGCAGGCAGGAAGGTGCGATAGTCCACATCGAGGCTGCGGGTCGTGCAACCGTCGGGCAAGGTCACGGCGGTTGTCAGACACCAATACGCGTCATAGGTGATCAGCGTCTCGCCGTGACTGCGAGTTTCGCGGTATTTCTGTACGTTAAAAAAACCGTCGAGCGAGTGGTAGATGGGGAAGCCTCGGTGCACCGACCACAGGTAGTTTTTTGCGTCGTCGGGGTCGGCTGGCGGGTCTTCTTTCACCGCCGGCAAAAACAGCGACATGATGTGGTAACCCACCTCCGGCGATTCGAGTTTTTCTTTCAGGTTGAAGGGCATGCTGCCATCCACCGCGAGTTTGTCGTAAGCGCCAAGGGCGACGGCGTCCAGTTCGGCCGTCTCCAGACAGGCAGGCAATCCCTCGAAAGTCGCCTCGCCCGGTTCCAGGGTTGTGCCGCTGCGAGGGTCGATGTAGCGCTGCAACGACAATGCCGACAACCGCGCTTGCTGCGCCCATTCGCCACTGTCCTCGCTTAGCAACAGAAAGTGCTCATGGGTGATGGTTTCGCGGCTCAATGCGGTTTTATCCAGCACCAGTGCATTGCTGCGCTGGCGACAGGCCAATCCAAGGCGCCATGCCTCTTCATTCGGCAGATGAATCGGCTCGGAGCGGACTTGCGTCAAATACCATTTTTGCTGCGCATCGTCATGAGCATCGTTCCACCACTTCTGCTGATGCTCGTCGGCAAACGGCGGTGTATCGCTGCTGGTTTTGCGGCGTGCGTAGTTCACGCTGAAGGCATGCTCCACGGTCCCGTATGGGTCCCATTTCAGATTCAACTGGTGCTGGCACAACGGATCATCGGCGATGGTGGGCTCGTATTGGTAACTGATGGATTCTACGTCCAGGGGCAGTATCACCGCGTAAGGCTGGTGTTTGCCCTTCGGGCGCAGCACCCGCGCGCCGTAGCGATGCTCCTGCACCACGTAGGGCACGGCGCTCGCCGGATCGTCATCGGCCGCGAAGATTTCCGAGCGCATGACCCGGCCGCTCAGCGTGCGGGCGATCTCCCGGGCGCTGTCGTCATCGACTTCGGTCAAGGGCTGCGCGAGGCGATCATTGAAGTGGTAGTTCTGCAGCAGTGTTGATCCGAGATCGACCGCGTCAGCGTCACGGGTGTAGTACCCGGCCCTTGACGCGTCGATGATTTCGCCGGTGTGGAACCAGGTCTTGCTGAGGATCGGTGCGGTGAACCCTGCCGTCGCACGCGCGGCCGCCGACGCTTCGGTGTCACTTTGCAGGAGCAGGCGAAAACCACGGAACTCGCGCTCGCAACGGTCGTAGTAACCGCCCCGGTATTTGAAGGTCTGCTTCAAGGCGGTGCCAGTGATCTCGTCGCACTGGGTCTGCTCGCTTACCAGGTGCATCGCCATGGGCAGGGCGGACGCCGGTCTGGTGACACCGGTAGCCTGCAACTCACGTTTTTCGTCCAGCCATTCCTGGGCGGAGCTGCGGTAGTTCACGCCCGTACTGGCGCCCATGTTGTTGCAACTGCGGTTGAGCAGATACGGCTTGGCTTTGACAAAGTCGTAGCGCCAGTGCCTTGGCGACATGTGGGGTAGCGTCACGATCAGGCTGGAGCAACCCAGGCCTTGCAGATCGGCGCTGCTGACCTGCCACAGCGGATCGTAGGAAAGGCCCTCGGGCCAGGCGAGATCGACGGAGGTCTGCTGGAAGCCGCTGCCCGCATGGTTCATGAACACACGCAGGCGCTCGCTTTCCAGATAGATCAGGTCGGCAGCACCGGAACCGTCGAGGTCAGCGAGCAAGAGCTGGGACGCGTTGAATTCGCTATAGGCGAAGGGCAGGGCGCACAGTACGAAGCCCTTGCCAAAGCGGCCACGGCCAAGATTCGGCCAGCATTTGACCTCGTCATGACGAATGCGCACCAGATGTTGCTGGCCGCTGCCGAGCACATCGGCGAACGCGACGACTTCGGTCGCAGAGTTGCTGAGCACGGGCAGCTCATCGACATCGCCAGCGGCGTTTTTCTCATCGCGGAGTACATCGATGGCTTCGGCAAAACCCGTCGTGCGCCGGTTGGCGTACAAACGAACACTGCGCGGGCCGATCAGCGTCAGGTCGCTGAGACCGTCGCCTACCAGATCGCTCATTTGCGCCATCGGATGGAAGAATTCACTGGGAAACGCGTCGAAGCTCACGAAACCAGACCAGTTGCGATCCGGGTCGAGAGTGAAAAATCCGCACATGCCCGGCGTGGCGACGACCCAGTCGAGCTTGCCGTCGCCGGTCAGGTCAGTGAGGGACTGGCGCACGGGTTTGCCACGGTCGGCAGGCGGCACATGATCAAGGCGTTGCCAGTCGCTGTAGCTGACGTCGTCGCTGCCGGCTTCGCCGCGCAACGGCTCGCGGTAATACCAGGCCTGGTCATAGCGACACAGGATGCCTGCCAGCCCTTCACCGTACAGATCGACCATTTGGTATTGCTGACCGTCGTTGAGGCCGGGCGTGTCGGGGAATTCCGTCTAGCCTTGCGGCTTCGAGGCGAGGTCGAATGCGTTGTAGCTGAACTCCGTCGGCGGTCGGTTTTCAATCTGGTCGAGTCCGTCGAAAGCTTGCTGATGAGCCGCAATCAGGTGGTTGTAGCCCAACGGACAGGTGCGGTATTGCAGCAGCACGCGCTGAACCAGTACGGGATCAGGTCCCAGTTCCTTGGGGAAATGATGAAACATCAGCACTTGTCGGCACAGACGCCGGGTGCCTGATTCGAAACCGTAGGCGTAGATCCAGAAGGGGTCGCTGCGTTCAGGCCACGGATGTTGTTCGGCGTAAGTCGGCACCTGTTCCAGATCGGTGCTGCGCTCGCCATAGTCGAACAGCAGATGAAAGTGCCAATGTTGCTTCTGCCAGCTGCCGGTGTCCCAGGCGTAGAGGTGCGGGTAAGCCTTTTCGTTGCCATAGCGCACGCAGCCGAGATAGCGCTGAGCGCGATAGTCCCGATATTGCGGAGGCACCGGTAGCTCGGTTTCCGCTTTATATTCGTAGACGATGTGTTCTCCGCGTGTATTGAGGCTTTCCTCGATCAGCCAGACGCCGACACGCTGCGGGGTGTTCGGGTCGGCCCGGCGTGAATTGACGGTGGTGCCATAGATGTGCAGGCTGCCGTCTGCACCGTGAATCAGCCAGAAACCGGCCTTGTCTGCCGCATTCGACCAATGCTCGATCAGGGAAAATGCCCCTTCGACCCGTGGCCAGTGGCGTACCACGTCATAGGTTTGCGGCAGGGTCAGGCCGTTGTAGCTTGATGCGCTGCGCGCAATCAGCGCGCCGTCGCTTTCCTTTCGCTCGGGCATCCATACATCGCCGTCTGGCCCGACCACCTGGTCGGTACCGTCATACATCGGCACCCCTTTGACGGTGCGCAAAGTGATGGCGTTCACCGTCAATTGCCAGCCGATCCCGCAGGGGCTGTTGCCCGTGCCACTGCTGTAACCGAGACCCAGCGCCGGGGCAAAACCGCGCCCCGGGGAAATCGGCAATGGTAGTTCCAGCGAGGCGGTGCCCCGGGTGCCTACGCCGGCCGATCCTTTACCGATGCTCTGAATGGCGCCGCCGCCCTTGGGCAGGCTCGGGGTGTTGATTTGTATTGTCGACTGCTGTTGTGGCGCCTGTGGTTCGTTCATAGCGAGCCGCCTTCGCATCGAGCGGTGTAATACACATGCACGATGACGTTGTGGAGGCGCTGAAGGATGTCTTCCTGGCCCTCGGGGAAGGTCAGGATCCAGCGTGAAATAGCCCCTGTGTACTCGAACGGCAGGTAGCGTTCATCCTGGAAGTTGAGCTGGAACATGCCGTTGTCTTCCAGCGATGTCGACAGGGCAATCTGCTGACTGGATCGAAGGTTTTCTTTGACACTGCTGTCGACTGTGGCAGCCATTTCGACCTTGCTATAGGTCTGTTTCAGCACTGCGCGGATATCTTGATAGGGCCCGAGGATGGTCGGCAGCGTCACGCTGATCGTCTTGATTCGACGCAGGTAATGATTCTGCCCGGCGTAATCATCGTCGAACATTTTCTGTGTCAGTTCGAACTCACACGTGCCGTTGTCCAGCAGCGATGTTTTGATCTCTGCCCACGATTTATTGATGGTTGAACTCGGGTCCCTGGCCTGCAAGTCCTTGAGCGACAGGGTTTTCCTGATTTCCAGATCGCGGCGGTTTTGTTGCACGTACTGGCTGTGCATCTGTTGCAGGCTCATCTTCAATTCTCCCCCGGCACCGAGGCCGCGGTAGGTGGCATTCCACGCGCCGGGACGGATGAAGGTTTGCGTGAAGTCGCCCATTTCGTATTGCCAGCAAGCCTCGGCGGCCTGGCACAGCGATTGTGCGGTGGTGAAGGCAGTGTGGTAGAAACCGGCGAATTTGCTGTTGAGCCAGTCGTAGGTCTGCGAGCGGCTGAAGCGATTGCTGCTCAGCAGAAAATCGTGGGTGGCCTTGGCCTGGTTGAGCGCGGTTTGGGCCTGACGCAGTTGCAGCTGGGTGGCTTTGTGTTGTTCGTCGTAGACGGCGAGCTGGGCCTTGATTTGTTCGGCTTCGAGTTTTGCCTGGTCGCGTGCCTGCGTCCATTCCTGAGAGCGACGCCGGTATTGTTCGATGCGGTCCATGGTCTGGCCTGCACCGAAGGCGAGTGTTGAACCCATTTGCATATGGGATGCAGCACCAAAAGCAGCACCCTCCAGGCGTGCACCACCGAACGACATACCAAATATGTTAGGTGCTGTTGTTAGAGCGTGGCCGATTCCCTGGGCGACGGTGGCTCCAGTCTGTGCAAGATTCCCTATCAGGTAAGCGGCTCCCGCGCCGATTTCCAAGGAGCTGACACCTTCTTTCAGCAATTCCTCGTAATAAACGACACGCCCGGCAATGACGTTCTGACTCGCCAGCAACGCCTCCTTGTTTTTTTCATCAATCTTCGCGGCCTGAACCTGTATCTCCACAGCCGCCTTCGCCAAATTCCACGCCTGTTGCTGTTGCAACTCCAAGTATTGCGCCTGCTCCTTGCGTTCGATCAGCGAAAGGATTGTCGCGCCCAACTGGGTCGCAGCTTCCGCCGCGCTCTGCGCCAGAGCGCTCATGAAACTGTAGCGGCAGTGGGGAATCTGCGGGTTCAACAAGCGGTTCAGCGCCGCACCGGACAGTCCCTGGCCCCATGCGGCCAGCAGCGCGCGCGGGTCCAGTGGCGTAGCGAACAACGGCAGGTTCAGCGCAGTGCCGGCCATGTCGAGGTTATGCCGCAAGTTGTACAAGCGGCTCTCGGCACGTTCCCAGTGCATGATCAGTTCGGGGTTGAAGGGGCGACGGAAATACGCATTGTCGACGCTTGTCAGGAACGAATCATCGCCATCAGGTCGCAGGCACAGCAGGGGGGCTGCCTGCGAAGCCGGTGCCCTGCCAATTCGCAATGGTGGCTGTTGTTGCAGCTGCTGTTGTGCGGCGATCAGGCGCAGTTCGAATTCACGCAATTGCGCATTCTTCGACGAACTCAACTCGTCGAGCGTGATCGGCAACCAATCGTCGACCTGGCGCACATCCGGGCGCGGCCCCAGCAGATCCATGATGTGAACGTAGCGCAACTTGGCGTCGGCCAGTCCGTCCGGGGTCAGCTCTGCGTAAGCCAGATCGGCCTGGCGGCTCTCGATTTCGATAAACAGTTTCCACAGTGCCTTGCGAAAGTGCACCGGAAAGCTCAGGGCAATCTGATGCGGGTCTTCCGGGTGCAACGTGGCAAGACCGGGCTCGGGTAACACGGGTTCTACCAACGGCACGGCCTGCCAATAACCGGGGTGGCCGGGGGCGGCGCTCTGTCGTGTCGGGTCATACAGATACGCCAGCCACCGTTTCGCCTCGTCGTACTGCTGTTCTTCGTTCAAGCGGTAGGCCACCAGCCATGGCAAGTACAGGAACAGCTCGAGGAAATACAGGTAGTAAGCGCCGGAGAAATCCATCGGCTGTGCGCCGAGACCATCTGGGATGGGAGGTTCTGTGTGTTGGGTCTGGGTTTCCCATCTGAGCAGGGGTTCCATGCCGCTCTCGGCGAGGTTGATCAATTGCCGGGCGAAAGTGGTGTTCATGCGCACTGGTGCCCGGAATGGTTCTTTAGCTTTATCCCCGTCGCTGCACTCGATGCTTGAGCCACTGAAGTCAATGAATTGAGCATGGCCCAGAGAAGGGTTGTTTTGGACGTTGACGCGAGGAGCTTTTTGGACAGTTGAAGCCAATTCTTCTCCCCAGCCGACAGTCAGCGCTCTGAGGGCCCCACCTACAAGTACGTCAGTAACGGCATGTCTATTATGAATGAGCACTCCATAAATGAGAGGTATCTTTATCTCAGATTCTGGAGGCCATTCTCCCGGCCAACCGTCAGGTTTGTGGGTTGTCTGGTCAATCGAGAAGGACAGGGTAAATTTCGAGTCCTTTGGCAGTCTGCTGACAACGTTAGACGTGCTTAACGTGCGGATGCTCTCGAAGTTGACGGGGAAGTTTTCGGATTTGACGTCCTGGGGATGTCCGATAAATAGCTGGTAGCCATAGTATTCGCTCGACCCTATGGACACAGACCGGTCGAGTGACGTACTAGTGCCCCCACTGTCTCGGGAGAAACGCCAAAAGTCTCTGAGTTGGATTAATGCTGGCGCTCTTATTAGCGTCTGCAATATTGCGGCGTCAGCCAGTTTTCCTGCGAGGGAGCCCGTCATACCTGCTGCCAAGGTCGGGAAGGAAAACTGTGTGCGGTTATTGCTGTCAGAATCTGAAATAAGGCTTCTGATGTTGTCTGGAGATCCTATGAGACAATAAACCGAATCTTGCCTATCCATAAAGTCTGTATCAATTTTTATGGTTGACCCCTCACGTAACGTCACCAGACTGCTTTGGTTATGAGGTTGGCTGAATATGAGGGTCAGGTGTAAGAATGGTTTGCTAAATTGAGATACAGAGAACTTTACAGTTGTGACATCTTCAAAGTTTTCATTCAGTTCGACGGTCAATTCGATATTGGAATTGTCACGATTATATACAATGCCGACATTTTTCAAGCTGGTCTTGATTCGCGACTGCCACCCGGAAAAGTTCCATATATCCTTTTCAGTCTCTGGATTAACGTGCTCCACGGCACCGAAAGCAGGTGTTCCGGATGGCAGC
>Ga0157369_10004797_pt1 | contig 15899 bp, 9 predicted proteins | sample C25metaG_FD_113461 | JGI IMG/M metagenome (GOLD analysis project Ga0157369, IMG submission 113461) | Corn rhizosphere microbial communities from Kellogg Biological Station, Michigan, USA - C2-5 metaG | ecosystem: Host-associated > Plants > Roots > Rhizosphere > Soil | place: USA: Michigan... | reverse complement strand
TGCACCTCGATAATCGGATGCGATAACGCACGACAGGCGTCATGGAGTGCAACCGAAGTGTGCGTAAGCGCTCCGGCGTTGAGGATCAACCCGCAGCCTTTGGTGCGGCACTCCTGAATCCAGTCGACCAACGCGCCTTCGTGGTTGGACTGCCGGAAGGTGGTTGCAAGGCCGTGGCTCTTCGCCCGGGCCGAAACCAGCTTGTCGATCTGCGCCAGCGTCGTGGTTCCATAGACCTCCGGCTCGCGGGTTCCCAGCAGGTTCAGGTTGGGGCCGTTGAGCACATAAATCGGCAAGGTCTTGGATTTTTTGGCCATTTTTCCTGTCGAAATGCGGCGATCAATAGGATTCGACCCTTATAACGGCCAAGAAAGCGGAACGGAAACACTTAAGCTCGTTGACTTCGGCCGCCGCCTGATCACCATCTGTGCAGTCCCAGGGGCGCCCTTATGGGCTGAGACCGTGCTTGCCACGGGTCCCTTCGAACCTGATCCGGTTCATACCGGCGTAGGGAGCGGACGGCGCTATGCCGTCGCTCTCCATTGGAGCAAGGAATATGGCGCTGACAGTCACCATCAACGGCGAAGAGCGGAGCCTGAACGGCGCGTTAAGCGTGCGCGATCTGTTGTCCAGTCTGGGCATGGATCCGGCCAAGATCGCCGTCGAGCGCAATCTCGAGATTGTGCCGCGCTCGCAATATGGCGCGGTGATCGTGGGCGAGGGCGATAGGCTTGAGATCGTGCACTTCATCGGTGGCGGCAACGCGCCGGCCGAAGCGCCCGTCGACAAACCCTTTGTCGTGGCCGGCCACACCTTCAAGTCGCGCCTGATTATCGGCACGGGAAAATACAAAACCTACGCCGAGAACGCCGCAGCCCTCGATGCCAGCGGCGCGGAGATGGTGACGGTTGCGGTCAGGCGCGTAAACCTCACCGATCCAAGCCAGCCGAAGCTCGTCGATTTCATCGACCCGAAGAAGTTCGTCTACCTGCCGAACACCGCGGGATGCTTCACAGGCGAAGATGCAGTGCGCACGCTAAGGCTGGCACGCGAGGCGGGCGGCTGGACTTTGGTCAAGCTGGAAGTGCTCGGCGACAGGAAGACGCTCTATCCCGACATGATCGAAACGCTGCGCGCGACCGAGCTTCTGATCAGGGAAGGTTTTCAGGTGATGGTCTATTGCAGCGACGATCCGTTGATGGCCAAGCGGCTCGAGGACATGGGTGCGGCAGCGATCATGCCGCTTGCTGCGCCGATCGGCTCGGGGCTTGGCGTGCAGAACCCGGTCAACATCCGCATGATCGTGGAGGAAGCGAAAGTGCCGGTGATCGTCGATGCCGGCGTCGGCACCGCCTCGGACGCCGCGGTCGCGATGGAGCTGGGCTGCGACGGCGTGCTGATGAACACCGCCATCGCCGAAGCCAAGAACCCCGTGATGATGGCGCGAGCGATGAAACATGCGGTGGAAGCAGGCCGGCTCGCCTATCTCGCCGGCCGCATGGCGAAGAAACGCTACGCCGATCCGTCCAGCCCGCTTGCGGGTTTGATCTAGCAGACTGGAGCGAAGCCTCACAGAAATGTGAGCGGGCCTGCCGGCCTTGGTGCATCCGTTGCTTTTCGCTGGGGAGGCAAGCTGACACACTGCGTGCGCGGGCGTGTTCCGTCTTTGCTCGAGCGGCTTGGGGAGACAACGGCATGCTTCGAAAATTTCTGATGTCTGCTGCGGCGGTTATTTTGTTCCCAGGCGCCGGCGTTGCCGGTTCGCTTCAACCACTTCTGCATCCGGCGCCAGAAGGTGTCGAGCTCGCTTTTCTGCTGACGGACGGGCGCGTGTTGGGGCAGTCGTTCACCGATCAGCACTTCTATGCGCTGACACCAGACAGCACCGGCAGTTATGTCAACGGTACCTGGGCGCAGGTTGCGGATCTGCCGCGCAATTATGCGCCGTATGCCGGCGCGTCTGCCGTGCTGGGGGACGGTCGCGTATTGCTGATCGGCGGAGAATACAATTTTGGACAGTTCGATCTTACCAATCGCGGCGCGATCTACGATCCGGCCGCCAATGCATGGAAGCCGCTGAAGCCGCCGCCCGGTCCTGAGTGGAATTATATCGGGGATTCCCCCGCGCTTGTCCTTGCCGATGGCCGGTTCCTGATCGGCGACAAGTTGAATAAAGCCGTGGCTGCCTTCGATCCGAAAACGGACCAGTGGAAGACTCTCCCCCACACGGGAAAAAGCGATTTCAACGCCGAAGAAGGCTGGATCTTACTGCCGGACGGCAAGGTGTTCACCTACGACGTAAAGCACGCGCCGAATTCCGAGATCTATGACCCCTCAACGCATGTCTGGAGTAGCGCCGGCGACACACCAGTCGATCTGGCGCAGAACTATCACATCAAAATCGAATACGGCCATCACAAATTCTATTACGCGCCAGGAGAGGTCGGGCCCGGGATGCTCTTGCCCGATGGCCGCATATTCGCGACAGGATCAATACCGAAGCACGAGACAAGCGCGCACACCGCGATCTACGACAAGGGGACATGGACAGCCGGCCCCGACATTCCAAACAATGATGACGCAGCCGATACGGGCTCCATTCTGCTGCCCAGCGGCAACGTGATGCAAACGATGCTGAGCGGATCGATCTATGAGTTTGACGGTCAGAACTTTATCGACGAGCAGATCAATATCGGACCCAATCTCGCCAGCATGCTGCTTCTTCCAACCGGACAGGTCCTGATCGCCGGAAACGAAGTATACAATTCCGAGGGACAACCCGATCCTGGCTGGGCGCCGACAATCGGTTCCTTCCGTCGCAAGGTCACACGCGGTTCGAGCTATCGCATTTCCGGCACCCAGTTCAATGGGCTTTCCCAGGCCAACTCGTTCGGTGACGAATTCGAGACCGCCACCAACTATCCGTTGGTGCGGATCACAAACAACGCGACGGGACATGTGTTCTATGCCCGCACGCACGATCATAGCAGCATGGGTGTCGCAACCGGCAATGCGGTGGTCTCCACCACATTCGATGTTCCGGCGGCGATGGAAACCGGGCCCAGCTCGCTTGTGGTTGTCGCGAATGGAATTGCGTCAACCCCGGTCTCGGTCACGGTCCATTAGAGACCTGGCCGGGTTCAATGTTGTTGTGGCGGATTCTCTTTGAGATACGGCAAGCCACCATTTACGCCCGGGCCTTCTTTCCAAATTCGCGGATCGAAATTCGCCGGCAGGCCCGCCTGGAATTGTGCCGTGGTGAGGCCGGTTATGCCCGGATCGTTGGCGATATTGCCTGCGCCGCGCCCGGGATTGTGAATACCGCTGCTATCGCGGTCCCAGTAGGACGTGAAATTTCCCATGTCGGTACCGTCGTACCCTAGAAATCCGCCTTTTGTTTTGCCGGAGACTTTGCCGGTCGAATAAGACTCCAGAATGGTTCCGCTGGTGAAGCCGGCCAGTCCGCCAACAGCGCTATTCGCTGCGCCAAAGACCGAACCGGTTTCATAGGAGGCGATGATCCTTCCGAAATTTCCCCCGGCGTTGTATCCAATCAATCCGCCGACGATAGCCCTGTCGCCGCCTGTGGTATTTCCGGTGGCAAACGATTCCCAAATTCTGCCGCTGTTCGCCCCCGCGAGTCCTCCAGCGAGGGTGCCTGTTTGCGCCACAACGTTTCCGGCCGACGATGAACGATTGATCGTCGCATGCGGTCCCACGTTGAAACCCACAAGACCACCCACGATGGAACGCGCCCCGCCGGTTGTGATGACGTCGGCGTGACATCGGTCGATGTCGTTGAGATTCAGGCCGGCCAGGCCTCCGGGATAAGAGCGCTTCCCAAGGGTTACCGTGCCAGAAGCAACACTGTTGAGAATCGCACCCTCGGCCACTCCAACAAGCGCTCCGCCCCTGACGGCCTCGCCACCTATCACCGTTACGTTGGCCAATCTGATGTCCCGCACAACGCCAGCTGTTTGCACGCCGATCAATCCGACGGCACCCCGGCTTTGATCGTTGATGGACAGGTTTGAAATCGTATGGCCCAGGCCTTCGAGATTGCCCTTGAACTTCGGCACGGGCGCATTTGAATAGACTCCATCCGCGGACGCGTCATAGTCGTTCGCGAGAGCAAAGAATCCGGACGGGTGCCCGGCAGCGCCGCTCGCCAGAGCCGCGACACTATCGATCAGTGCATAGCTTTTTCCATTGATCGCCAATGGCGCCGATGTGTTGCTGAATGTGACCTGGCCCTGGAGTCCGAAACGGAGGTCGCCGTTCTCCCGGTTCGCGTTGAATTTAAGTGCAAGACCACCCGTTCCATCGACAAATATGGGATTGTCGACCAGGATCGCGCGCACGGAATCCAATGTCAGCATATTGGCGCTCGTCAAATGAAGATCAGCGGCCACCACAATGTCCTTGGCAAGCTTTCCTGACTCAACGCTCAGATCGGACCCGGCCAACAGGTTCGTCAGGTCCCCCACGTTCAACACGGCGTTTTTTGCCGTAGCTGTGCAGACGTCAGACGCGCAGTCGACATCCTGTGTCGACTGAGAGGAAATCGTCAGCGCGGCGCGCGCGGGCGCTGCTACGACCAACCCCAAGATCGTGACGGCGGCGATTGATTTCCAATGTGGCGACATGATTTCCCCATCCGGTTCAGACTCGAATAGTCGGTGTCCAAACGCATTGCGATCTTCGCTCTCCTGACGAGGTCGCCCAAACAGCATTTCACTGCGTTTGCTTCTTAGCGCTATCACGCTTTCGTGAGGAATCCGGCTTTCGACCCACCTAGGTCCCGACTCCACCAGTACCTTGTCATGGCCCGCAGTCGCGGGTCATGACACCCTATTGAGTACAGACCTTAACCGACTACGGCATCAACCCAGGCTACGAATGCCGTGAGGAACTTTGACAGGAATCCGCGCGTGTCGGCGTTGGTGAGCTTCCCATCGGCGTCGAACATCTTGCCGGCACCGCCGATATAGACTTCGGGCTGCTGCAGGGCAGGCATATCCAGGAACACGAGCGATTGGCGCAGTTGATGGTTGGCGCCAAAGGCTCCCATCGCGCCGGGCGAGACGCTGACAACGGCCGCGGGCGTTCCCTCCCACGCGCTTTTGCCGTAGGGCCGCGATCCGACGTCGATGGCGTTCTTCAGCACGCCGGGGACGCCGCGGTTGTATTCCGGCGTCACGAAGATGACGGCATCGGCGCGGCGGATGCGTTCGCGAAACGTGGACCACGCGGGTGGAAGATTGGCTTCCAGGTCTTCGTTGTAGAGCGCCAGGTCGCCGATCTCGACGATCTCCAGTTTCAGCGAACCCGGCGCGAGGTCGATCAGCGCCTTCGCCATTTTGCGGTTCAGCGATTCCTTGCGCAGGCTACCGACGACAACCGCTACGTCACGAACGGCCATGCAATCCTCAGCTTTCCGACATCTGCTTCAGCAGCGCGTCATCGACCTCGCCCGAATGCACCTTGCCGTTGATGATGAAGAACGGTGTGCCGGTCACGCCGGTGCGGCTCGCCAAAGCGTGCGCCGCGGCCATCTGCTTGTCGACATTCTTGTCCTTGAGATCGGTTGTCAGCTTGTTGAGGTCGAGGCCGGCTTTTCTGGCGGCATCGATCATTTGATCGGTTCCGATCGCGCCGTCTTCGCCCATCAGGGCGAAATGGAACGCGACGTATTTGTCGCCCTGCAGACGCGATGCCAGAGCCGCGCGGGCGGCGTTGTTCGATTGTTCGCCGAAGATCGGGAACTCGACAAAGGCAAAGCGTGTGTCGCCCTTGTGCGCGTTGTAGAACTTCTTGATCAGCGGAAAGCTGTTGCGGCAGTGTGCGCAATTGTAGTCGAAGAACTCAACGAAGGTTTTCTTGGCGTTCGCGGGACCCGTGACGAACGCAACGCGCGGATCGAAATAGCGATGGAGTCCGACTTTATCGACCGCCGCCTGAAGCTGACGCTCTTCGCTGTCGGCCTGGTCGACCTGCGCTTTCTCCGACATCGCGAAAACGATTGAGGGATGCGACATCAGGTAGTCGTGGAACTGCTTGTCCGACGGAGGCGGGAAATAGCCAAGGCGCGCCGCGCCGAACGTGAAGACCACGGCGACAACGGCGCCGACCAGGCCACCTAACAGAGCTGATTTCATTTCAGGTTCTTCAACGGCGTTGGTGTTGGATCAGGGGGGTGACGATCGCGACAATGTCGTTGGCGCGTTGCCAGTCGGGCGAGCCTTTGTCCAGGGCGCGTTCCGCACGCTGCGCGAACACCAGGCAGCGCGCATCGCTTGCCGAGTAGTAGCGCTCGGCGGTCGCGAGATCGGCCATGGGCTGGTTGTTGAGCAGGCTGTAAGCCTGTGCCGCTTCGTACCAGGCGAACGTGTTGTCGTTGTCCTGCTGCAGCGAAACCTTGAGGTTGTCGAGCGCGGGCTGCGCGAGATCGTGGCGGTCGGTGGCAAGCTGCGCCGCTGCGAGCGCCACGCGCAATTCCGGCGCATCGGGAAGGATGTCCACCGACTTCTGATACGGGGCCAGACCTTTTTCCGGCTGGCTCATCTGGACATAGGTTTGCCCCAGGAGCTCGTAGAAATAGGGATTGTTGGGCTCTTCCTTGATCAGGCTGTCGATTTCGGCAAGGGCGTTCTTGAGGGCGGGCTGGCGCATATAGGCCATGGCGCGGGCGTAGCGCGCGGGCTTGCTCTGGTTCTTGACGGGATAGAGCGCGAGCACGTCCCGCACCGGAAGCATGAAGCCGATGACCTTGGCCTTCAGCATGTCGAATTCATGCTGCGCTTCAGGCGAGTCCTTGACGTTGGCGTAGGGCGAAGCATCGGCAACGTTTTGCAGCGCCACAACGCGGTCGCGGTCGGCGGGATGGTCGCTCGCATAGGCATTGGGATGTGCAGAGGCGCGGGCCTGCTCGTCGGCCATGCGCTCGAAAATGTGCACCATGCCTTCGCCGGACTGATGCGTCTCGCGCAGGAATTTCTGACCCATCTGGTCGGCGGTGGCTTCCTGTGCGCGGCTGAACTGGTTGAACTGCGCTTGGGCGATCTGCTGGCCGCCTTCCATGATCGCCATTCCGGCTTGGCCGGCGCCCGCGATCATCGCGGCGACGCCAACGACCATCGAAAGCAGCATCGGTACGGTGGCCTTGGCCATCGCGTCCGAACCGCGTGCGAGATGGCCGCCGGCCATGTGGCCGGTTTCATGCGCGAGGACGCCGGTCAGTTCGTTCGGGGTCTTGAGATGGATGAAGAGGCCGGCATTGACGAAGATGTTCTGACCTTCGGCCACGAACGCGTTGATGCTCGTGTCGTTGACGATGTACATCTTGACTGCTTGCGGATCGAGACCGGCGACCTTGAGGATCGGATCTTCGTACGAGCGCAGTGTGCGTTCGGTTTCGGTGTCGGAGAGCAGCGAAATGGCTTGTGCCCCGGCCGGAACGGTGAAGACGGCGAAGCTGCCGAAGAACCCGATCAGGAACGCCGCGATCCGCAAGACCGCCTGTGGCCGTTGGGGGTTGCAAAACGCCAAGGCTTGAACTCTCCTTTTCCGCCCGCCGCTCGGTCTCAAGGACCGTAGAAGTGCGGCCGTACTGCGTCAACGGAAATGCCCCGTGCTTGCCCCGAGCGCGGGAAGTGCTGCAGATGGATTTTTCGTCACCCTGAATACCGCTACCGCCAGATAGGTTAATCGACAGGGATACCGATGTTTCGTTCGCGCTTTATCGCCGGTGTGGCTGGTCTGAGTGTCCTGACGGGCTGTTCAACCGGCCCGAACTTTGGAATAGGCCCGGAGCCCATTGCCAAAACCGGTGCGGTCGTCGTTGGCGACGAGCCTTATGCCGTGAAGGCTGGTGTCGCTGTTCTGGCGCAGGGCGGCAATGCGGTCGATGCGGCGACGGCGATCTATTTCGCATTGGCCGTGACCTATCCCTTTGCTGCCGGGCTTGGCGGTGGCGGCATCTGCCTGGTGCACAATGCGGCCAACCAGCAAAGCGAGGAGTTCGATTTCCTGGCGCGCGATGCAGGGGGCAATGGCTCCTACGCGATCCCGGGAAATGTGCGCGGCTTCGCGAGTATGCACACGGCCTATGGCGCGCTGCCCTGGCAAAAGGTGATCGCGCCTGCCGAAGGGTATGCGGCGGCAGGATTTCCGATCTCGCATGCGCTTGCGACACGTCTTGCCGCAGCGCAGGACGTCATCCGTCTCGATGCCGGGCTGGCGGCGGAGTTCATGGACGAATCCGGGCACACGAAGGCTGAAGGCACCACCGTGTCCAACCGTGAACTCGCCGAGACCTTGGCTGCGCTTCGCGCGAACGGCGCCGATGAAACCTATTCGGGCGCAACAGGGGCGAAGATCGTCGCCTATTCCCAGGCGCAGGGCGGTTCGATCGCGCAAGGCGTGCTCGCCGGTTATCAGGCGGACCGCAATCCGCCGCGCGCCATCACGTTTGGCGACCAATATCTCTTGCTGCCCGGCCCGCAGACCGGCGCCGGCATCTTCTCCGGCGATCTGTTCGAGCAGCTTGCGCATGCGCAGACGAAAAACACCGAGGCCGCCGTGGCCGACGCGACGAAGCAAGCGTTGAACGGATTCCAGGTGACCGATCTTCCGACCGATCTCGGCGCGACGGGATTTGCGGCCACCGATCAGAACGGTCTCGCCGTCGCCTGCGCTGTGACGATGAACGGTCCTTTCGGATCCGGTCACACAGCACAAGGCACGGGCGTGACGCTCGCGCGCGCGCCGTCATCGGGACCGGCGGGGCTTTCGGTTGCGTTCCTCACACCCGTCATCGCGACTGACAAGGACGGTCAGCTTTTGATGGCGGGCGCGGGCGCTGGCGGCCCGGTCGGGACGGCATCCATGGCCGACGCGCTCGCGCGGCTCGGCAAAGGCGAGATTGTGACGCGCCGCGGCAGCACCAAGGGCATCACGCTCTACGACACGGTCAACGCCATCGTCTGCCAGAGCGGCAATTGCACGGCACTACCGGATGCGGGCGCGAGCGGGCTCGGCGCAGCCGTCCCGTCGCCCTGAGTTCAGCCTTCCGTCCGGAACGTGCGCTGCCACCAGCCCTTCTTGGGTGGTCCGGCCGGCTCGGTTGAAACCGGTTCGGGGGCCGCTTCTTCTGCAATATTTGCTGCAGCCGGCTCCGGTGCGCGCTGGCGCGGCGGCGGGGCTTCACCGGCATCGGAGGTCAGCGACCACACCGGGCTGGATGCCGCGTTCGGTATCGCAGCCGGCTCGACGTCAGCCTTCTCGATGACAGGCTGTGGTCTTGGTTCCTCGCGCGGCGTCGTATCGATCTCGTCGGGAATGCCGAAGCGATCGTAGTCGGTGGAGGGTCCAGCGTAGGAAGAACTGGCTTCAGAGTGCTGCGTATTCCCGGCACCGCTCGAATGTTCGCTTCCGCCACGCTTGCCGCGACGGCGGCGGCGCTTGCGCTTTGCCGTTCCGGGCTGGCCCGGCTGCTCCGGCGCAGTGCTCGCACCAATATCCGCACCGGATGCATCGACCGGCGCGGCAGCGATCACGGCATCGCCGATCGCGTCGACCTCCGAGGTCGGTACAGGCGGCTGGTGATGCGGTTGAGTCTGGCCATGCGGCTGCTGGCTGTGGGTACGGTCGCGATCGCGGTCACCATGCCCGCGGCCTCCGCGGCGGCGGCGGCGGCGCTTCGACGATTGCGCTCCGCCAGCCTGCTCCTGCGCCCCGTGTGTATGAGAGGGCGCGGGCCGTTCTTCCTCGATCTGCTCTTCTTCCTCGGCCTCGACGGCAATCTCCGGCTCTTCCTCCTCGACGGGCGCCGGAGCGGGTTCTGTCTTAAGCGCCGTGGCGAGCTTGGCTGTTTCTTCCGGCGTCTTCTGGGCGGTGCGCTCGATCTCGAACGAACCGGCCATCAATCCTTCCTTCGGTTCGAAGGCGATGGTCATTTGGTAATCGGATTCGATGCGCGCAAGTTCGCGGCGCTTCTGGTTGAGGGTGTAGATCGCGACGTCCGAGGCGACATGCACCACGACGGAATCCGATTTCAGCTTCTGGCCTTCTTCCTCAAGCCCGCGCAGCACGCGCAGCGCCGTCGACTCGACGGAGCGCATGATGCCCTGGCCGCCGCAATGCGGGCACGGCACGGTCGATCCTGCGATGACGCCGGCGCGCAGACGCTGGCGTGACATCTCGAGCAGGCCGAACTGGCTGATCTTGCCGATCTGCACGCGGGCGCGATCGTTCTTGACGGCATCGCGCACGCGTTTCTCGACATCGCGGTCGTTGCGGCCGTCTTCCATGTCGATGAAGTCGATGACGATCAGACCGGCGAGATCGCGCAGCCGAAGCTGGCGGCCGATTTCGTCCGCGGCTTCGAGATTGGTTTTGCGCGCGGTTTCCTCGATCGAATGCTCGCGTGTCGCGCGGCCCGAGTTCACGTCGATCGACACCAGCGCTTCGGTCTGGTTGATGACGATGTAGCCGCCGGATTTGAGCGTCACGGTCGAGGAGAACATCGCATCGAGCTGTGCCTCGATGTGGTGGCGCTGGAAGAGGGGGACCGGCTCCTTGTATTGCTTCACGTTCTTGGCGTGGCTCGGCATCAGCATCCGCATGAAGTCTTTTGCGTTGCGGTAGCCGTCATCGCCTTCAACAGTCACTTCGCCGACCTCTTTGCCATAGAGGTCGCGAATGGCGCGTTTGATCAGGTCGCCTTCCTCATACACCTTGGCCGGGGCATTCGACTTCAGCGTCAACTCGCGAATCGAGTCCCACATCCGCAGCAGGTATTCGTAGTCGCGCTTGATCTCGACCTTGGTGCGGTTCTCGCCGGCGGTACGGATGATGAGCCCCATGCCCTCCGGCAGTTCCAGCGCCTGCGCGGCGGATTTCAGACGCTTGCGGTCATTGGCATTGGTGATCTTGCGCGAGATGCCGCCGCCCCGCGGCGTGTTGGGCATCAGAACGCAGTAGCGGCCGGCGAGCGAAAGATAGGTCGTGAGCGCGGCACCTTTGTTGCCACGTTCTTCCTTGACCACCTGAACAAGGATGATCTGGCGGCGCTTGATGACTTCCTGGATCTTGTAGTGGCGCTTGCGCATCCAGCGCTGCGGGGGACGCGAGGCCTGAAGTGGTTGCGCGGGAGCCGCATGTTCCGCAGCAGCGTCGGTCGTTTCCGAGGGGGCGTCACCAGGCGCGGCATCCGCCGCCTCTGTGAATTCCGATTCCGAAGCCTCGGTTTCGACAAGACCTTCGATGTGTTCCGCTTCCGCGCCTTCGGCGGACAGTTCTTCGCTTTCTTGTCCGGCAGACGCTTCGTCTGAGTCTACGGGGTGGTTTTCGTAAACCGAGTCTTCGCCGGCGTGCTCTTCGTCAGCCGCATCTGCAGCCATTTCGACCGCAGGTTCGTCGTCGTGGGCGGCTTCGGCTCCGAACTCCTCGGAAACGGACGCCTCTTCCGACGGCTCGGTCACAGCGTCGACAATGTCTTCCGCCGCTTCTTCCTCGTTGGAGAAATCCGCTTTGGGGCCCGGTGCGATATCGAAGGACTCGACGTCATCGTCCGAACGGCGGCGGGCTTCGGCCTCCTGCTCGGCGAGAAGCGCCATGCGGTCGGCGACGGGAATCTGATAGTAGTCGGGATGGATTTCGGAAAAGGCGAGGAAACCCTGGCGGTTGCCGCCATATTCCACGAACGCCGCCTGGAGCGACGGCTCCACGCGCGTCACCTTCGCGAGGTAGATGTTTCCTTTGAGCGGCCGCTTGCTGGCGGCCTCGAAGTCAAATTCCTCGACCTTTTGTCCGTCGAGAATGACCACCCGCGTCTCTTCCGGGTGGCTGGCGTCGATAAGCATACGTCTGGGCATTGAGTTCTCCGCTCACGCACCACTGGCGCGCCGAACGGCATGGCGCTGGCGACAGGGTGGGCTTGATTGTTGTTGGGGACAGCGAGCGACGCGCTTCCACCCGTGGGATAACCGCCGGATCGGGGAAGCAAGCGTGCAAACTGTCAGTCATCGAAAAAATCGCAGTCTTTGCCGGCGAACCGGCGGGTACGGGATGGCCGGGGCGAAGCCGCCTGGCCGGGCGCCGCGGGCAGGGAATTCTCCCGGCCGAAGCAGCAATGTGAATCACTTGTAGGGTGCCGGACCTGCAACAGCAAGGGGAACCCTGACTGGCCATTCTGTCGCTCCTTATTGTCAACAAATCGTTGACGGCTTTCAGGGTGCAACCAGATCGGGTGTTAGAAAAGGGCGTGTACCCAAAGGATTGATTTCTGTTTTCGCTTTTTCCGGATTTTTTGTGGGGTCCCCCCCACCCCCCGTCAGGGCGTTTGGCTGAGGGAGACCAAGCTTCGCCTCTGGAGATGGGGGCGGCGCTCAGGAACTCAAGATCGTGCCCGTATTTTTGGCGCTGCGCCGTGACCGTCCGGCGAAGTGTGGTAACCAAGCATAAACCATCCGGGCATGAGTCTCGGGGTTCTCGAAAATGGGCGGGCCGATGCCGTTGGCGTTCAAAGCGCGTGCCGTCGCGATCGGGCTGGTCGCCTGGGCGTTCGCGGGTGCCATGGACGCGCAGGGGGCCGGCCAGCAGAACGTCGACGACGTCATCGCCAGGATCCTGGAGAGCGACCCCGCCACCGCGACAACGCCGCGCAAACCGGCGGCGAAGCCCATAGCCACCGCCCAGCAGCCCATCGTGATGAGTGCCCGCATCGCCGAGCACGCAGACCGCACGCGGTTCGTCGTGGAACTCTCCGATCCGGTCGATATGCGGACTTTCACGCTCAGCAATCCCAACCGCGTGGTCATCGATATGCCGGCGGTGCAGTGGCATCTCGACGGCCCACCGCGGCCGACGGGGAATGGCGCGATCAAGAGCTATCGCTACGGCCTGTTCCGTCCGGGAAATTCGCGCTTCGTGATCGATCTCAATCAGCCGATGACGGTTTCCGAACCGCTCGTGATCCCGCCGGAAAACGGCATGGGCTATCGGGTCGTGATCGACCTGTTCCCGGCGGCGCAGCCGAAATTCGATCAGGTGTCGGGCTGGCCTGCCGATCTGAAGGCGCGCGAGGCGGCCGCCGAGAGACTGGCGTCGCTTCCGCCAGCGCAGACACCGCGCATTGCGAGCGCCAGAAAGATCATCGTCATCGATCCCGGCCATGGCGGCATCGATTCCGGAACCAGCGGCGTGAACGGCCTTCTGGAGCGCGAACTGGTGCTGGACGAGGGGCTTCGCCTGGCGAAGACGCTGCGCCGCAATCCGAACTACACGGTCTACATGACGCGCGACAGCGATGTGTTCATTCCCTTGCGGGAGCGCGTGAACATCGGGCGTTCGCATCATGCCGATCTGTTCGTTTCGCTACATGCCGATTCCAACCCGGATTCGAGCGTGACAGGGTTATCGGTCTACACACTTTCGGAATCCGGCTCCGACAAGGAAGCAGCCGCATTGGCGCGTAAGGAAAATCAGTCCGACATCATCGCCGGTGTCGATCTCGGTGGCGAAAACTCCGCCGTCGCCCCGATCCTGTTGGACCTCGAACAGCGCGATACCATGAACAAGTCGTCACGCTTCGCCAACCTCGTGGTGAACACGCTCGGCCGTGCGACCGATGTCCTGCAGCGCCAGCCGCACCGGTCGGCGGCGTTCGTCGTGCTCAAGGCGCCGGATGTTCCCTCCGTGCTGATCGAACTCGGTTACCTGTCGAATTCTGCCGATGCTGCCCAAATGGACACAGCGCGCTGGCGCGACGGGGTCGCGGATGCTATTGCCGCGGCTGTGGAACGCCATTTTGCTGCGGCAACGGCTGCGGCGCCGCAGCCCATGGCAGCCGAGTGACGCCGGGAACCAATCGCGCCATAATTGCAGGCCATGAACGAGCGACCGAACATCGTCGATGACGCGCCGGATAACGAGCCGGTTCCCCGCGGGAAACGCTCGCGCCGGTCGAAACCGCGCAGTCTGTGGCGGTCGTTTCTTCTCTATTTGGGGCTCGCCGGTCTCGCACTGGTAACTGTCGCAGCGCTGGTTGTCGTCGGTTACGTCTGGCAGGTGACGCGCGATCTGCCGAGCGTCCAGAACCTGCAGAACTATTCGCCACCGGTGACCACACGCGTCTATGCCGGCGACGGTACGCTTCTCGGCGAATACGCCCATGAGCGGCGCATCTTCGTGCCGATCGCCTTCGTGCCGAAGAGGGTTGTCGACGCGTTCACCTCGGCCGAAGACCGCAACTTCTTCAGCCATCCGGGCATCGACCCGGCCGGCATTATGCGTGCTGCCGTCAAGGACGTCTTCAACGTCATGCAGCACAAGCGCCTGGAAGGCGCTTCCACGATCACGCAGCAGGTCGCAAAGAATTTCCTGCTCAACAGCGATGTGAAGTTCTCGCGCAAGATCCGCGAGGCGATCCTCGCCATCCGCATCGACGCGACCTATCCGAAAGAGAAGATCCTCGAGCTTTATCTGAACGAGATCTATCTCGGCGAAAACTCCTACGGCGTGGCCGCGGCCGCGCTCAATTATTTCGGCAAGTCGCTGGACGAGCTCGACAACGCCGAGGTCGCCTTCCTGGCCGCGTTGCCCAAGGCGCCGAGCAATTACGATCCGGTGCGCAACCCGCGCGGCGCCACCGAGCGGCGCAACTGGGTCATCGGCCAGATGGCCGACAACGGCTACATCAGCGATGCCGATGCGCGGGCCGCGATGGCCGAACCGCTCATCACGCAGACGCGTCCGCTCGGCAGCCAGGCCCAGGACGTCGATTATTATGTCGAGGAAGTGCGCCGCTTGCTGTACGCCAAATATGGCGCGCACGAGCTTTACGACGGCGGGCTTCAGGTCCGCGCCTCGCTGGACACGCGTCTTCAGAACTACGCCGTCAGCGCTTTGCGCAGCGGTCTGGTTCGCTACGACCGCCGCCACGGCTGGCGCGGCGCCACGAGCCATATCGATGTCGCCGATTGGAAGACGGCGCTTGCCGCCACACCCAACCAGTCCGGTATCGACACCTGGCGCGTCGCCGCCGTGCTCGGTTTCAACGACGACAGATCCGTGCAGATCGGGATCGCGGGTGGGACCGAAGGGATCATTCCGTTCAGCGAGCTCTCCTGGGCGCGCCGTCAGATGCCCGGCATGTTCGTCGGCGCTGCGCCGTCCAAACCGGAGAACGTCTTGAAAATCGGCGACGTGATCTATGTCGAGCCGACCGGCGCTAAAGACAGTTACGGACTGCGCCAGGTTCCGCAGATCAACGGCGCGATCGTTGCGATGGACCCGCATACCGGCCGCGTGCTCGCGATGTCCGGCGGCTTCAGCTACGCCTCGAGCCAGTTCGACCGAGCGATGCAGGCCCAGCGTCAGCCGGGCTCGGCGTTCAAGCCGTTCGTCTATGCCGCGGCGCTCGACAATGGGTTCACGCCGTCGAGCCAGGTGATGGATGCGCCAGTCGTCGTGGATCAGGGGCCGGGCCTCGGCCTCTGGCACCCCGCGAATTTCGGCCACAAATTCCTTGGCCCCGTCACGCTGCGCCGCGCGATCGCGCTGTCGCTGAACAACGCGACGGCGCGTCTGGCCCAGCAGATCGGCATGCGGAAGATCACGCCCTATGCGGAGCGCTTCGGCGTCTATGACCATCTGCCGCCCTATATCGCCAACGCGCTCGGTTCCTACGAGACGACGCTGATCCGGCTGACGACCGGCTATTCGGAGTTCGTCAACGGCGGAAAGAAAATCAACGCCTCGCTCATCGACCGCATCCAGGATCGCCTTGGCGACACCAAATGGCGCCATGACGGACGCATCTGCGAGGGGTGCAACAACGCAACCTGGCGCGGGCAGACCGAGCCGCTGCTGTCGGATGTGCGCGAGCAGCTCATCGA
>Ga0157369_10004796_pt1 | contig 15899 bp, 17 predicted proteins | sample C25metaG_FD_113461 | JGI IMG/M metagenome (GOLD analysis project Ga0157369, IMG submission 113461) | Corn rhizosphere microbial communities from Kellogg Biological Station, Michigan, USA - C2-5 metaG | ecosystem: Host-associated > Plants > Roots > Rhizosphere > Soil | place: USA: Michigan... | reverse complement strand
GCGACCCAACGGAGGAGCCGAGCATGAACGATCGAGCCACCTGGACGCGACACGCCGAGCGCGGCCACAAGTACCGCAACAGGATCGTGAAGCTCGAGGAAGTCGCCGCGACCGACGCGGTCGCGATGTACCTCGGTGTGGCGCCCGGATCGAAGGTCTTCCATTCGATCATCGTGCACATCGACGACGAGATGCCGGTGCAGCTCGAGGACCGCTTCACCAATCCCGCCATGGCGCCGGATTACCTCGAGCAGGACTTTTCCCGCAGCACGCCCAATGCCTATCTCTCGCGCGTCGCGCCCATCGAGGCCGTCGAGCACGTGATCGAGGCGGTGCTGCCGACCTCGCTCGTCGCACGCTGGCTGCAGGTGCGCGCGCCCGAGGCGTGTCTCCAGATCAATCGCCGCACGTGGTCCCACGGCCACGTCGTCACTTTCGCGAAGCTGGTCCATCCCGGCAGCCGCTACCGCCTCGGCGGTTACGTGCCGGTCGTCCACGCCGCCGCGACCCAACGGAGGAGCCGAGCATGAACGATCGAGCCACCTGGACGCGACACGCCGAGCGCGTCATCAAGGCCCCGCGCGGGAACCAGCTCACCTGCCGCAGCTGGCTCACCGAAGCGGCCTACCGGATGATCCAGAACAACCTCGATCCCGAGGTGGCGGAGCATCCCGAGGAGCTCGTCGTGTACGGCGGCATCGGGCGCGCCGCGCGCAACTGGGAATGCTTCGACCGGATCCTCGAGACGCTGAAGCGCCTGGGCGACGACGAGTCGCTGCTGATCCAGTCGGGCAAGCCCGTCGGCGTCTTCCCGACACATCCCGACGCGCCGCGCGTGCTGCTCGCCAACTCCAACCTCGTGCCGGCGTGGGCGAACTGGGAGCACTTCAACGAGCTCGATCGCAAGGGCCTCATGATGTTCGGCCAGATGACCGCCGGATCGTGGATCTACATCGGCTCCCAGGGCATCGTGCAGGGCACTTACGAAACGTTCTTCGCGATGGCCGACCAGCACTTCGGCGGCAACCCGCAGGGCCGGTGGATCCTCACGGGAGGCCTGGGCGGCATGGGCGGGGCGCAGCCGCTTGCGGCGACGATGGCCGGCTTCTCGATGGTCGCCGTCGAGTGCGACGAGTCGCGCATCGACATGCGCGTGCGCACGAAGTACCTCGACCGGAAGGCCCGCACGATCGACGAGGCCCTCGCGATGATCGACGAGGCCAGGCGCGCGGGGCGTGCGGTCTCGGTGGGCCTGCTCGGCAACGCGGGCGAGGTCTTCCCCGAGCTCGTGAAGCGCAACGTCCAGCCCGATGCGGTCACCGACCAGACCTCGGCCCACGATCCGTTGAACGGCTACCTTCCGATCGGCTGGTCGGTCGACGAGTGGAAGGCGCGTCGCATCGCCGACCCGGAGGCCGTCGTGAAGGCCGCCAAGCAATCCATGGCGGTGCAGGTGCGCGCGATGCTCGAATTCCAGAAGCGCGGCGCGCCCACCGTCGACTACGGCAACAACATCTGCCAGATGGCGAAGGACGAGGGCGTCGAGAACGCGTTCGACTTCCCCGGCTTCGTGCCCGCGTACGTGCGGCCGCTCTTCTGCGAGGGCAAGGGCCCGTTCCGCTGGGTCGCGCTCTCGGGCGATCCCGAGGACATCTACAAGACCGACGCCAAGGTGAAGGAGCTCATCCCCGACGACAAGCACCTGCACAACTGGCTCGACATGGCGCGCAGCCGCATCAAGTTCCAGGGGCTGCCCGCGCGGATCTGCTGGATCGGCGTTCACGATCGCGCGCGCGTGGGCCAGGCGTTCAACGACATGGTCGCCAAGGGCGAGCTCAAGGCGCCTGTCGTGATCGGCCGCGACCACCTCGACTCGGGCTCGGTGGCGAGCCCCAACCGCGAGACCGAGGCGATGCGTGACGGCTCCGATGCGGTGTCGGACTGGCCGCTCCTCAATGCGCTGCTCAATACCGCGGGCGGCGCCACGTGGGTCTCGATCCACCACGGCGGCGGCGTCGGCATGGGCTATTCGCAGCATGCGGGTGTCGTGATCGTCTGCGACGGGACGCCCGCCGCGCGCAAGCGCCTGGGTCGCGTGCTGCGCAACGACCCCGCGAGCGGCGTCATGCGCCATGCGGATGCGGGATACGAGTCGGCCATCGCGTGCGCGAAACGCGAGGGACTCGACCTTCCGATGATCGATCGTTAAGCCCGGAGAACGGACCCCATGAAACGCATCGCCCTTTTCGTCCTGTCCCTCGTGACCGCGCTCGCCGCCATGGCGCAGGACCCTTATCCCTCGCGCAACGTGGTGATCGTGGTGCCCTTTCCGGCCGGCGGCGTGGCCGACCTGCTGCCGCGCCTCGTGGCCGAGAAGCTCACGCAGAAGTGGGGCAAGCCGGTCCTGGTCGAGAATCGCGCGGGCGCGTCGGGCAACATCGGCATGGCGTATGTCGCGCAACAGCCGGCCGACGGCTACACCTTCGCGCTCGCGCCCGCGGGAAACCTCACGGTGAACCCGACGCTCTTCAAGAACATGCCGTTCGACACGGCGAAGGATTTCACGCCCGTCACGCTGCTCGCGAACGTGCCGAACGTGCTCGTGGTGCATCCATCCGTGCCGGTGAAGACCTTCCCGGAGCTGATCGCGTACGCCAAGGCGAATCCCGGCAAGCTCGCGTTCGCCTCGCCCGGTCCGGGCAGCGGAGCGCACCTCGCCGGGGAGTTGCTCAAGCTCGATGCGGGCATCGACATGCTGCACGTGCCGTACAAGGGCCTGGCACCCGCGGTGACCGACCTCATGGGCGGACAGGTCCAGATGATGTTCGCGGGCGTGTCGACGATCATCCAGCAGGTGAAGTCGGGCAAGCTGCGCGCGCTCGCGGTGGCCGGGCCGCATCGGCTCGACGCGCTCCCCGACGTGCCCACCGTCGCCGAGAGCGGCTATCCGGGCTTCGACGTGACGTCGTGGTACGGCATCGTCGCGAAGACCGGCACGCCGCCCGCGATCATCCGCAAGGTCCAGGCCGACATGGCGGAAGCCCTCAAGCAGCCGGATGTGATGAAGAAGCTCGCCGACCTCGGCCTGGAACCCGTGGGCGACACCCCGCAGGAGTTTGGTGCCGTCATCGCCGCCGAGAGCAGGAAGTGGGGCGACATCGTGAAGAAAGCGGGCATTACGGCGCAGTGATCACATCGGACCGCGGCCTTCGCCGGGGCGACAAATGCAAAAACGCATCGACATCACTTATCTCAACGGCCCCGACGTCGAGCGCCTCGCGCTCACGGATGACGAGATCATCGCCGCGGTCGAAAGCTCGCTCGCCGCGCAGGGGCGCAAGGAAACGGTCATCGAGCCGCGCGTGCACCTGGTGCCCGAGTCGTCCGCCAAGGGTCATTTCAACGTCCTGCGCGGATACGTGAAGCCGCTCGGCGTCGCGGGCGTGAAGGTCGTGAGCGACTTCGTCGACAACTACAAGGTCGGTCTCCCGTCCGAGATGGCGCTGCTCAACCTCTTCGATCCCGAGACCGGCATGCCGCTCGCGGTGATCGATGCGACGGCGATCACCGACATGCGCACCGGCGCGATGACGGCGATCGGTGCCAAGTACCTCGCGCGCAAGGGCAGCAGGATCCTCGGCCACATCGGCGCGCGCGGCACGTCGTACTGGAACGTGCGGCTCCTCGACCGGCTGTTCCACTTCGACGAGATCCGCGTGCACTCGCGCCGGCCCGAGAGCCGCGATGCGTTCGCCGAGCGCCTGTCGCGCGACCTGGGCAAGCGTGTCGTGGTGACCGAGGACTGGGAGTCGTGCGTGCGGGAGGCGGACGTCATCGTCGAGGCTTCGCGCCTGCCGCAGCCCGCGCCGATGCTCAAGACCGGGTGGATCAAGAAGGGCGCGTTCGTCGTGCCCTACGGCACCATGAGCGCCGTCGAGCTCTCGCTCACCGACATCATGGACAAGATGGTGGTCGACGACTGGGGCCAGTGCCGCAAGGGGCTTCCGTTCGGGGCGTTGCGGGCGCACGTCGACAGCGATCGCCTGAGCGAGAGCAACCTGCACGCCGAGCTGGGGCAGATCGTCGCGGGCGTGAAGCCCGGACGCGAGCGCGACGACGAGACGATCCTCTTCTGGCACCGGGGCCTCAGCACGAGCGACATCGCGCTCGGGCACGCGCTGCTGCAGAAAGCGAAGCGGCAGTCGGTCGGGCAGTCGCTGCGATTCGCCTGATCACTTCCTTCCGCATGTACAACGCCTCGGCGAGCGCCGGGGCGGCTTGGCGCGCGCTCTTCGGACGCGTGTTCGACGATGCGGGCGTGGCGATCGAGACGATCGAGCACGGCGCGCCGCTGCCCATCCACGACCTGTGGTCGCGCCAGAACCTGTGCTGCGCGTTCATGTGCGGCTGGCCGTTCGTGCACGCGAATCCACCGATGCAGGCGATCGCCGCACCGGTGCCCGCGCCCGCGCGCTATGGCGGGCTACCGCGCTACTGCAGCGAATTCCTCGTGCGCGAGGCGAGCGGGTGGACCACGCTCGAGGACACCTTCGGTCATCGCTTCGGCTGGATGGCGGCGAACTCGCAGTCGGGCTTCAATGCGCCGCGCGCGCACCTCGCGCGACTTGCCTCGGCGCAACGGCCTGCGCTCTTCAGTGACGTCGTCGGTCCCCTGGGCACCCCGGCGTTGTCGTTGAAGGCGCTGCGCGAGGGCAGCGTGGACGTCGTGGCGCTCGACAGCTTCTACCTCGATCTCCTGCGGCACCATGATCCCTCCGCGCTTGCCGGAATCCGGTGCCTCGCGACCACGGCCTGGACACCGATGCCGCTCCTCGTCGCCGCGCCCGCCGTGTCCCGCGATGTCGTCGAGACGCTTCGCGCGCACCTCCTGGAAGCGGGCGAACGGCCCGCTTACGCGCCCCTTTTCGCCGCGGCCTGCGTGCAGCGCTTCACCGCGGCGGATGTCCATGCCTACCGGGCGCTGGAAGCCATGGCGGAGGATGCGGCACGGCGCGGATATGAGAGGATTCGCTGATCGCGATCGCCCCTCGCCGGACTTGATTCCCGCATGCGCCTCGTTCCAGGCCGCCTCACGCTCGCACAGCTCCACGATTTCACGCAGTCCCACGAGCGGCTGGAGCTCGACGCGTCCGCCCGTGCGCGGCTCGGGGAGGGCGCTCGGACGGTCGCGAACATCGTCGAGTCCGGGCGGCCCGCGTACGGCGTCAATACCGGCTTCGGAAAGCTCGCGCAGACGCAGATCCCGCGCGAGGACCTGGAGAAGCTGCAGCGCAATCTCATCCTCTCGCACAGCGTCGGTGTGGGCCCGTTGCTGCCGGACGAATGCGTGCGCCTCGTGATGCTGCTGAAGGTCGCGAGCCTCGCGCGCGGATTCTCCGGCGTGAGGCCCGAAGTCGTCGAGGCGCTGCTGGCGCTCCTCAACGCCGAGGTCTATCCGTGCATTCCGTCCAAGGGCTCGGTGGGCGCCTCGGGCGACCTGGCACCGCTCGCGCACATGGCCGCCGTGCTCATCGGGCTGGGCGAGGTGCGCCTCGGCGGACACGTGATGCCGGCCGTCGACGGGCTCGCCGCCGCGGGCCTGTCGCCGCTCGCGCTCGGCCCCAAGGAGGGGCTGGCACTCCTCAACGGCACGCAGGTTTCCACGGCGCTCGCGTTGCAAGGGCTCTTCATGGCACGCAAGGTGTTCGCCGCCGCGGTCGTGGCGGGCGCGCTCAGCGTCGACGCCGCGAAGGGCAGCGACACGCCGTTCGATGCGCGCATCCACGAGCTGCGCGGACAGCCGGGCCAGGTTCGCGTGGCCGCCGCTTATCGCGAGCTGCTGAAGGGGAGCGAGATCCGTGCGTCGCACCTGCACGGCGATTCGAAGGTGCAGGACCCGTACAGCCTGCGCTGCCAGCCGCAGGTGATGGGGGCCTGCCTCGACGTGATCGACCAGGCGGCGTCGACACTGCTCATCGAGGCGAACGGCGTGACCGACAATCCGCTCGTGTTTCCCGAGAGCGGCGACCTGCTCTCGGGCGGCAACTTCCATGCGGAGCCGGTCGCGTTCGCGGCCGACCACCTGGCGCTCGCGATCGCGGAGATCGGTGCGCTCTCCGAGCGGCGCATCGCGCTCCTCATCGACGCGTCCCTCTCGGACCTGCCGCCGTTCCTCACGTCCGCGAGCGGGCTCAATTCCGGCTTCATGATCGCGCACGTGACCGCCGCGGCGCTGGCTTCGGAAAACAAGTCCCTCGCGCATCCCGCGAGCGTCGACTCGCTGCCGACGTCCGCCAACCAGGAGGACCACGTCTCCATGGCGACCTTCGCCGCGCGGCGCCTCGGCGACATGGTCCAGAACACCGCCACCATCGTCGCGATCGAGCTGCTCGCGGCCGCGCAGGGGATCGATTTCCGCAGGCCGCTCCGGAGCTCGCCGGCGCTCGAGGAAGCGCACGCGCTCATTCGCGGCGCGGCGCCGCACCTCGAGGGCGATCGCTTTCTCGCCACCGACATCGAGGCCATGACTCCCATGGTCGAAAGCGGCGCGTTCACAGCCCTTTGCGGGAGCCTGCATTGACGCCACCCGAGAATCCCTACCAGCCGCCACGCGCGCCTCTCGAGTCGGAGCAAGCGGCGCGGGCGCGCGACCTGCGGCGGGCGGGGAAGTACCTGCTCATCGCGACCGTCGTCGGCTTCCTCGAGCTGATCGATGCCAGCACGCTCGCCGCGAACGAGGGTGTTTTCTCGCCGCTGAACTACCTCGTCTCGATCATCGAGTTCCTCTGGCTCTTCGTCTCCATCCTCGTGCTGTTCCGCGTGAAGCAGCCCACGACGAAGCTCGTCGCGCACGCGTTCATCGCATATGCGGTGATCGGAATGGTCGTGGGCGGCTCCATGGATGCCTCGGGCGCGGCGCCGATGCCCGTGGTGGTCGTGGGCGGCCTCTTCGGGCTCTCGTATGCGATTGCGTCGGCGTACGTCGGCGCGTCCCGCGTTTGGCGGAAGGAGCCGGCGCAATAATGGTCCCTTGCCGTGAAGAAGTCCTGACCGGCAGGGACCATCCAGTTGGAGGACAGCATATGCGTTCACCTGCACGCCTTGTTTTGATGGTCGCCGCTTCGATCGCGTACATCGCGCTGCCCATGGCGGGCGCCGCGCAGCCGGTCATGAGCTGGGAAGCTGAAAGCGAACGGTTGGTCCTCACGCCGGAGAAGGAGGCCGATATCGGCCACCTTTCCGCGGAACGGGCGAAAAAGGCGCTCGCGGAGCTGGACGCGGCCGCGTCGGAGCGGCGCCGATTCCATGCGCTGCCGGATGCGGCCCGTGGCGCATACGAGCTCGGACGCTTCGACCTCGCCGCTGCGCTCGCCGCGGAATCGCTGGAAAGGGCAGCATCGTACAAGGGCGACTGGAACTACGGCAACGCGATTCACATGGGCCACACCGTGAAGGGCCTGCTCGCGTTGCGCGGCGGAAACGAGGACCTCGCGATAGTCGAGCTGCGCGCGGCGGGCGCGACACCCGGGTCGCCGCAGCTGGACTCGTTCGGGCCGTCGATGGCATTGGCCAGGGCGTTGCTGCGCGCGGGAAAGTCCGAAGAGGTGCTCAGGTATCTGAAGCAGTGCCAGTCATTCTGGAAGATGGGAGACACCTGGCTCGCGATCTGGGACAAGAAGATCCGTGCGGGTGAGGTGCCGAATTTCCTCATGAACCGGTGGTGAGGCTGGGGCAGCGCGGTCCGTGAACATCCGGCTCGATGACCTCCGGGGTCCCGAGATCCGCGCGCTGCTCGAGGAGCACCTGCGCAACATGCACGAGCTCTCGCCGCCGGAGAGCGTGCATGCGCTCGATCTCGACGCCCTGAGGCATCCGGGCATCAGCTTCTGGACGGCGTGGGAGGGCTCGGAGCTGCTCGGGTGCGGCGCGCTGAAAGAGCTCGACCCCTGCCACGGCGAGATCAAGTCGATGCGCACGGCCATGGCCCACCGGCAGAAGGGCGTCGCGCGCGCGATCCTGGAGCGAATCCTGTCGGAGGCGCGATCGCGGTCCTATGTCCGGTTGAGTCTCGAGACAGGCTCGCAGGCGGCCTTCCTCCCGGCGCGGCGCCTGTACGAAAGCTTCGGATTCACGTATTGCGCGCCGTTCGCGGATTACACCGAGGATCCGAACAGCGCGTTCATGACGCGCGAGTTGAAGGTGTGACATTGTTCATTGACGCCGCACGCATGTTGGAGTGCGCCCGCGTTACGAGTTCATAGACGCTGTCGTTTCCCTGCGGCATGATGGTCCCGCCGACGTTCGGCACCGTTGAAGGAAAGGACCATTCACATGCTGGGCACCATCGTATTGCTCGTGCTGTGCATCCTCACCGCGATCGCCGGGGTCCCCCTGATCCTGAAGCTGATCCCTAAAAACGACATCTACGGCGTGCACACGGAGCGGGCGATGTCCCGCGCCGAATTCTGGTACGAGGTGAACTGGTTCGCGGGCTGGTCGCTCGTCGCGGCCGCGGCGCTCACCGCGCTCGCGCTGGGCTTCTACAACGGCACCTACCTGCGCTCGTTCTGGCTGCAGCTGCTGGCCTACGCGATCATGGTCGGCATCGCGGTCGCCGCGTCGTTCTGGTACGAGCGCGAAGTGACGCAGAACGGCAAGCGCTGGAGCCTCAGGCGCAAGCGCAACTCCAAGTCACGCCGGCCGCCGGTACCGGGCCAGCCGGACCCGCGCCGCCACGACCAGGGACAGCACGCCAAAGGCTAGCAGCGGAGCGAACGCCATCGCGGGGGCGTGCGTGGCATCCCACGCCGCGCCGCCCGCGATGGGAACCACGAACGCGCACACGTAGCCCACGAGCATCATCGCCGCCGAGAGGCGGTGGATGTCCTCGGGCTTCGCCATGAGCGGCGGCATCGCGAGCGTGAGCACCAGCAGGAAGGCGTTGCAGAAACCGGTCACGCCCGCGCACACGACGATGGCGTCGGCCGGCAGCATCACCAGCCCCGCGATCCCCGCCAAGGACACGGCCTGCGCGGCGACGAAGGGCGCTCGCCGCATGGTGAAGCGCGCGCTGTACGCCATCACCAGGAAGGACGCGGGAAGCTGCATCCAGTTGAGCGCGGACAGCGCGGGGTTGAGCAATTCCGGCCGGCCGCGTGCCGCGACCAGCCCGGGCAGGAAAGCGTTCGTCGAGTAGTAAAGCGCGGATGCGTAGCCGGCGAGGATTCCCACGCCCCAGGTGAGCGGATCGTGCCAGTCGGGCCACCAGCGGCGCGAGGTCGCCGCGCGCGCCTGCGCGTGATGTGCGACCGCGGGACGAAGGAATGCGAGAGCGACCAGCAACACGGGAGCTGACCACGCCACGAGGCTCCAGCGCCAGTTGCCGTGCACCATCGGCAGGATCACGGGAATCGTGAGCGACGCGCTGATCGCCTCGCCCACGAGCAGTCCGTTCGAGTAGGTGGCCGTGCCCAGAGCGATGCGGTGCGCCGGCATCCATTCGCGCACGACGGCAGGGAGTGCAGGCTGCATGATCGCGGTGCCGAGGCCCATCGCGAACGTCGTCGCGAAGAGCGCCGCCACGTCGGGCGAGAGGCCGCGCACCGCTCCGCCGATCGCCGTCACGAAGAGTCCGAGCGTCACGACCCGCAGCGCGCCCATGCGCGACACCAGCAGCGATCCCGGGATCGCCGCGAATGCGAAGAGCAGCACCGAAAAGCTGGTGAGAGCCCCGATTCCCGCCTGCGACAGGGCGAACTCCGAGCGGAGCTGCGGGATGATGGGCGGGATCGCGAGCAGCGTGAGGCGCAGGCTCGCGCCGGCGAGCCAGAGGAGGAGCAGCTCCTTCACGAGGCGAGGGCAGGAATCAGCACGCGGCGGGATGGGCGCGAATCGACTTGATCAGCGCGGCTGAGAATAACACGTCGCGATAACGCTACTTAATCGCGCGTAGCAGCGGGCAAGAGCGTTTTCCACCAAACGGTGGATGCCGATACGCCCACCGCTCCGGTAGCCTCGGCGGGCATGCGCAACTCGCTTCCATCGTCTCGGCCGGGATGGACATCGCCGCGTGACGAGCTTCCGCCGAGCGGCGTGCCCGTGCTCGTCGCGGGCAGCGCGCCGCTTTCCTATCGCGTTGCACAGTTCAACATCGCCGATCCAGCCGATTTGCGCGCACTCGAGCAAGTCGTGTTGTGGCTTCGGATTCCGCCGATGCCGGTTGTGGGGTCGGAGTCGGCCGCCGACACGGATTGGGATCAGATGCTTGGCACGAGCTTTTGATCGCGCATCCGCTCAGATAAGGCGCACTGGGGTTGAATGCGACGCCGCTGCTCGCGTCCTCCCCTCACAGCCCGCTCTGGCCTACCACCGGCAGCCCGCCACTCCTCACGCAGCAGTTCACGATGCAGGGTGCGATGCATTCCATCCGGGTGCCATCGTTGTTCCGCCAGCCATACGTTCGATGCCGGCTCAATGCGGTGCGGCCCGGTCCGAGCGCTTCCGCGAACCTTTCCCAGCGGTCTTTCGGAGCCGGCGACAGGTCCTCATTGTCCGGGGTGACGACGATCTTCCCCTGGTGTACCGGCTCCTCCGAGGGGTGCTCCGGAAGAGGATGCGCCTTGACCTCGGAGGAGACGACCCCCGCGTAAGGATGAAGCGCGTTTGCCTCGAGCTGGTCCGTATCGGCCGCGGAGAGCGCGACCCCCGGGAGCAGGACGGCGACGAGGGCGGGTGAGGCGCGCACCAGGCAATCTCACGCCGCGCGATCGTCGGGCAGCGCCTTCGGGTCGTTGTAGCTTTGAACCTGCGTGCCGCGATAAAGGATGCGCGCGTTGCGCTCGGCAATCTCCTTGTGCAGCTTCACGAACGCGGGATCCATGTCGCTCGTGGGCCGCGGCTCGTGCTCGAAGTTGTGCTCGTTGTCCACGCCTCGGACCAGCGTCGCGCTGTCGTCGCCCGCAACCTGCTTGACACTCGTCGGGATGTAGCGAATCGCGAAACCGATACGACGGTCGTTGGAGGGATTCGGCGGCGAGCCATGTACCAGGCGCACGTGGTGCAGCGACATCTCGCCAGGATTCAGCTCGATGGCGACGGCCTTGGACTGGTCGACCTCGACCGCCACTTCCTGCCCGCGCGTGAGGAGGTTGTTCTTGGCGAACGTGTCGCGGTGCGGGATCTGGTCGCTGGTGTGCGTGCCCGGGATGTACTCCATCGCGCCGTTGGCCTTGTTGCTCGGCGTGAGCGCGACCCAGGCCGTCACCACGTCGGGGCGATCGAGCCCCCAGTACGTGGAATCCTGGTGCCACGAGACGAACGCGGGATTGTTCGCCTCCTTGATGAAGAAGTTGGTGGTCCAGCAGAAGAGGTTCGGGCCGTAGAGATCCTCGATCGCGTCGACGATCCTGTCCTGCCGCACGAGGTCGCCCAGCCACGCGAAGAGCAGGTGCGACTTGTGGCGCAGGTCGCCCTTGAGCGGGCCGCCGGTCTTCTTCTCGAACGCCTCGAGGCGCTCGCGAATCTCGTGCGCGTCCGCCTCGGACATCACGCGGATGGGGAAGACGCAGCCGTCGCGGTGGTATTGGTCGACCTGGGATCGGGTGAGGATTTTGGGCATTGCGGTCTCCTTTAAATCGGGTCCCGGCCTTCGCCGGGTGACAGTTACGCGCCGCCGGTGATGACCTTCGTCACTTCGGGGGGGAATCGGTCGCCCGGCTTGCCTTCGTAGATGATCTCGCCGCGCTCGAGGACGTACAAGCGGTCGGCGTATTCGGGAATGTGGTGCACGTTCGATTCGGCCATGAGGACGCCATGGCCCAGCTTGCGGATCGAGGCGATGCCGTCGGTGATCACCGGGATGATCGCGGGCGAGAGGCCCTCGAAGGGCTCGTCGAGGAGCAGCAGCTGCGGGTCGAGCGCGAGCGCACGGGCGATGGAGACCATCTTGCGCTCGCCGCCCGAGATCTGGGCGCCGCCGCGCGTCGCGTACTGGCGAAGCTTCGGAAAGATCTCGTAGGCGAGGTCGATGCGCTCTTTCGCGGAGCGTCCCTGCGGGCGCGTCCAGGTCGGCAGCTCGATGTTCTCGGCGACGGTGAGGTCCGCGAAGACCTGGCTCTCCTCGGGCGAATAGCCCACACCCGCTTGGGCGATGCGGTGCGTCGGCATGCCGACGAGCGCCAGCTCCTTGAACTGCACCGCGCCCGAGACGGGACGCTGGTAGCCCATGATCGTGCGGAAGGTGGTGGTCTTCCCGGCGCCGTTGCGGCCCACGAGGCACACCAGCTCGCCCGCGCCCACGCGCAGCGAGATGCCGCGCAGGATGAGGCTGCCCTGGATGCTCACCGCGAGATTGTCGACGCGCAGCATCAGGCGGCTCCCGCTGCCAGCCGTCCCACGCGCTTGCCCACGATGGCCGCGACGATCTCGGGATCGTTGAAGAAGTCGTCGGGCTTGCGGTCGGCGAGCACCTTGCCGGCCTGGATCGCGACGATGCGCGTCGAGTACTCCGCCACGAGGTCCATGTCGTGCTCGACCAGGATGATCGCCTTCACGCCCGCCTTGCGCGCGGCGTCCACGACGTTGCGCATGAGGCCGTGCTTGTCGCCGCTGGAGACGCCGCTCGTGGGCTCGTCGAGCAGGATCACCTCGGGCGCGAGGGCGAACGCGCTCGCGATGTCGAGGAGCTTCTTCTCGCCCTGGGAGAGGAGGCGGGACTGCGTGTCGAGCTTGCGCTCGAGGCCGAAGATCTGCGCCACCTCGCGCACGCGCTGGTTCACCGCCGGATCCTTGCGCACGGGGGTAAAGAAGCGCATCGATTTGCCGGTTTGCGACACCACCGCCACCGCGATGGTCTCCGCGACGGTCATCTCGGGAAAGATGTGCACGAGCTGGAAGGCGCGCGCCATGCCGTGCTTGGCGAGCATCACGGGGCCGATGCCGGCGATGTCCTGTCCCTTGAAGCGCACGTGACCGGAAGTCGGCGGCAGCAGGCCCGTGAGCAGGTTCACGAGCGTGGTCTTCCCCGCGCCGTTCGGTCCCACGATGGAAACGAGCTCGCCTTCGCCCACGGCGAGCGAGATGCCGTCGATCGCGACAAAGTCGCCGTAGCTCTTGCGGACGTCGATCGCCTCGAGGAGCGTGCTCACATCGTGCTCCGGTGCAGGCGCGCCCACATGCGCTCGAAGAGCCCCGCGAGGCCGCGCGGGAAGAGCACGACCAGGATCACGAGGATGAGGCCCAGCCAGAAGCGCCAGTACTGCGTCATGCCGACGAGCTGGTCCTTCAGGAAGACGTACGAGAACGCGCCCACGACGGGCCCGAAGAAGTTGCCGAAGCCGCCCAGCACCGTCATGAAAACCAGGTCGCCCGAGTGCGTCCAGTACGCGAGCTCCGGATCGGCTTGCCCGGTATTGATCGCGAGGATGGCGCCGCCTACCGCGCAGTAGAACGCGGAGATCGCGAACGCGATGAGCCGGAAGAAGCGTACGCGCACGCCAAGGTACTCGCTCTTGCGCCGGTTCTCGCGCGTGGCGACCAGGTGCAGGCCGAAGGGCGAATGCACGAGCCTCCACATGACGAAGCCGAGCACCACGAGCAGCACCACGCAGTAGTAATAGAACGGCCCCACGAGCCACGTCGTCTTGTCGAGGTCCTCGTACGCACGTCCGAGCAGCGTGGGGCGCAGCACGCGGATGCCCGTGTCGCCGCCGGTCAGGTTGTAGAACTTGAAGAGGAAGGAGTGGAAGAGCATCCCGAAGGCGAGCGTGAGGATCCCGAAGAAGATCTTCACGTAGCGCACGGAGAGCAGCGCGATCGGGATCGCGACCAGCACCGCCGTGACGGCCGACATCAGCAGGATCAGCTCGAAGCTCTTGAGCCCCAGCCGGCTCGAGAGGACCGCCGCGCCATAGCCGCCGATCGCCACGAAGAGCGCGTGCCCGAACGAAAGCAGCCCGGTGTGCCCGAAGAGCGAAGGCCTGGAGACATGGATGCCGGTGTCGCCTCCCGTGATGTTGTAGAACTTGAAGAGGAAGGAGTGGAAGAGCATCCCGAAGGCGAGCGTGAGGATGCCGAAGAAGATCTTCACGTAGCGCACGGAGAGCAGCGCGATCGGGATCGCGACCAGCACCGCCGTGACGGCCGACAGCAGCAGGATCAGCTCGAAGCTCTTGAGCCCCAGCCGGCTCGAGAGGACCGCCGCGCCATAGCCGCCGATCGCCACGAAGAGCGCGTGCCCGAACGAGAGCAGCCCGGTGTACCCGAAGAGCAGGTTGTAGCCGAGGAGGGCGATCGCGTACGCCAGCGCCGGCAGCACGAGCGTCACGTGATATTGCGAAAGCACGCGCGGGAGGGCCAGGAGGACGACGAGTGCCACCGACAGGAGCACCGCCTGCAGGGTTCTCATTCGAGCGGCTTCCCGAAGAGGCCGCCGGGGCGCGCCACGAGGACCACGATCACCACGAGGTAGATCGCGAGCATCTCGAGCTCGGAGTACCAGGAGATCGCCGCGGCGCGCATGAGCCCCACGATGAGGGCGCCGACCAGCGCGCCACGCATGCTGCCGAGCCCCCCGATGACGACGACCGCGAACGCTTCGACGACCAGCTCGACCGGCATGTCGAGCGATGCCGCGGCCGTCGGCACCACGAGCGCGCCGCCCACGGTGCCGAGCATGGTGCCGAGGGTGAAGACGCTCGCATACATCCAGCGCACGTTCACGCCCAAGGCGAGGCTCATCTCGCGGTTCTCCGCGGTGGCGCGCAGGATGCGGCCGAAGCGCGTCTTCTGCAGGAACGCCCCGAGCCCGAGCGCGATCGCGATGCTCGCGAAGATCACGAGCAGGTTGTAGGTCGGCACCTGGATGGCACCCATGTGCACGCGGCCATAGCTCATCACGAGGTCGCCGAGCTGCTGCGGGTCCGCGCCCCAGAAGAAGCGCAGGACGTCCTGGAACATCAGCACCAGCGCGAACGTGAGCAGGAGCTGGAACGCTTCGTCGCGGTGATACACCGTGAGCAGCAGCGCCTCGATGAAGGGGCCGATGAGGCCGGCCACGAGGCCCGCGACGATGAGCACCGGCAGGAAGAGGGCCGGCGGCATGCCGTGCGCGATGCACCAGGTCACCGCCGTGATGCCGAAGTAGGCGCCCAGCGCGTAGAACGAGCCGCAGGCGAGGTTCACGATCTTCTGCACGCCGAAGACCAGCTGAAGCCCCGCCGCGACGAGGAAAAGAACGGCGGCGTGGAAGACGCCGCCGATGAGGATGTCGAGGAACGAGCTCACAGGGGACGGACCCTTGCCGTTGCCTTTGCCGTTCGGGTCCGTCCCCTGCCGTTCATCCTCACAGCTTGATGTTCGCCGTCTTGATCCAATCCCAGAAATCCTGTCCCGTCCCTTTCTGCAGCTGGTCGGAGTACATGACGTCCACCGTGCCCAACGTCGGGAAGTCGTACTTGTTGTCGTGGGTCGTGATGCCCTGGTAGAAGGTCTGCTCGGCGATGTGGTCCTTGCGCATCGCGCCCGGGCCGCCGAGGGATTGCACCTTCACGCCTTCGATCGCGTTGATCACGTCCTCCTTGCCGGGCCACGCGTTCTTCGCCTTGTGCGCCGCCTCGACGCCCGCCTTGTAGACCGCCATCGCGAAGAACGCGCGATCGGCTTCCCAGTTGGGGTAGTCGTTGAACTTCTCGTGGTACTGCTTCACGAACTGCTTCTGCAGGTCGCTGCCCTTGGCGTAATCGAAGTAGAGCGTGTTGTGGCCGAAGATCATGCCGGGCGGCGTGAAGCTCTTCTTGAGCGCGGTGTGCTGGAAGCCCGCGGCCGGGAAGACGAACTTGGTCTTGCCGTCCATGAGGCCCGCGCCGTGCGCCGTGCGCATGAAGATGGGCAGGTCCGCGAAG
>Ga0157369_10004795_pt1 | contig 15900 bp, 14 predicted proteins | sample C25metaG_FD_113461 | JGI IMG/M metagenome (GOLD analysis project Ga0157369, IMG submission 113461) | Corn rhizosphere microbial communities from Kellogg Biological Station, Michigan, USA - C2-5 metaG | ecosystem: Host-associated > Plants > Roots > Rhizosphere > Soil | place: USA: Michigan... | reverse complement strand
TGGTGATTTATGACGAGCTGGACCTGGCGCTGGGGACGTTCAAGATCAGGGAGCGCGGTTCGCCTGCGGGGCACAACGGAGCCCGCAGCGTGACCGGGGCTCTGGGCAGCCAGGAATGGCTGCGGCTGCGCATCGGGGTAGGAGCGAATCTGCCGCCCGAAGCGATCGCAGCCGGGGCAAGCAGGCGAGGCGGCAAGGATTACCTTCTTTCGCCGATGAGCAAGCGCGATCTGACCGTGATGGACGAGGTGCTGGACAGGGTGGCGACGGCCACGCGGCGCATTCTCCAGGACGGAGTGGGGGTCGCGATGAACGAGTTTAATCGCAGGGAGACAGGGACCAGGGAACAGGGAACAGGCGACAGCTAAGAATCGGATGCTGTTCGCTGCTGACTGTGAACTGCGAAATGAGAATTGTGAACTGCCGCAGGGAGCGGCGGAAAGAGAAACCGGATGTCCCGTTTATACGAGGTAATGTTCATTGTTCGGCCCGACGCGGCCGATGAGGATGTCGACAAGCTGCTCGCCGGCTTCACCACCACCGTGACCAATGGCGGGGGGACGGTGAAGGCGACGGAAAAGATGGGTCGACGAAAGCTGGCGTACATGGTGCGCAGGTTTAACGACGGCAACTATATTCTGTTGACCGTTGAGGCCGACGGCGTGGTGATTGCGGAGCTGGAACGCAGGCTGCGCGTCTCTGAGCCGGTGATCAAGTTCATCACGGTGCGCATGGACGAGGAAGAGAAGCGGCTGGCGAAGGTGCGGGCGCTTCGCGCGTCGCGGCGCAAGCTGAGCGCGGAACCGCAGCAGCAGGCGCAGGCGCAACCGGCGGCGCAGGCACCGGTGCCGCCACCGGCACAGGCTGCTCCTGCCGCGGAGACGGCAGAGACGGCGCCTGCGGGCGCGTAACGGCAGGCACCAGGCATAGGCGTTAGGGGTGATACGATCGGGCGGTTTTCTAATGCCTAATCCCTAATCCCTTGAAAAGATCCCCGGCGCAGCCGGACACGAGAGAGAGCAAAGAGGAACACAATGGCTGAAGAGACACAAGCAAAGGCGCCCGAAACGGGCGCAGCGCCGCAGGGAGCTCCTGCGGGCGGACCGGGAACTGGCGCTCCTTCGCGCGGACCGCGTCCCGGGGGAGGCCCCGGGGGGCGTGGCAAGTTTTTCCGCCGCAAGAAGGTGTGCAAGTTCTGCACCGAGAAGATCGACGCGATTCCCTACCGGGATGTGCGTCTGCTGCAGGGCTTTGTGGCGGAGCGCGGCAAGATTGTGCCTCGCCGCCTGACCGGGGTGTGCACGAAGCACCAGCGCCGTTTGACGCGCGCCATCAAGCAGGCCCGGAATATCGCCCTGCTGCCGTTTGCCACCCGGCACTAGAAGGCAGGGAACAGGAATGGGTAGGCTGAAGTTCGTGGAGCCCGGAAACTTGTTCCCAATGCAGTGACAGAGTTGTAGAATCCTGCGCGGCGCAACGAAATGTCTGCGTGGGGGTCTAATGACCCGGGAGAACGAAAGCGAACCTCAGGCCAGCACGCCGCGCCTAAGAAACCTGGAGATTTGAGATGGAAGTCATTCTGAAAGAAGACGTAGTCAATCTGGGCCACCGCGGCGATGTCGTCAAGGTGGCCGACGGCTACGGACGCAACTTCCTGCTGCCCCGCAAGCTGGCGCTGCAGGCCACCACGGCCAACAAGGCCGTGATCGAGCAGATGAAGGCCGCGGCGGCTCGCCGCTCAGCCACCGAAAAGGTGCAGGCGGAAGAGCTGCTGACCAAGCTGGAGCCGGTGGTGCTCTCGTTCACGCGCAAGTCGGGCGAAAGCGGACAGTTGTTCGGGTCCGTCACCTCGGCCGACATCGCCGCCGAGCTGGCGACGCGCGGTTTCGAGATCGATCGCCGCAAGATCTCGCTCAACGAGCCGATCAAGGCGCTGGGCAATCACGAAGTGGCTATCCGGCTGCATCGCGAGGTCACCGCGCACGTCAAGGTGAAGGTGATTGGCGAGGCTGTGGCGGAAGAAGAGGCGGCTCCGGTGGAGAACGCTGCGGAAGCCGTGGCCGAGTAGCCCCCGCGGTGCGGCTGACCGCGTCTGCGGCGCCACGCACCACAACTGAAAATGCATCCTGACGCCTCTCGCTTCGGCGAGGGGCGTTTGTGTTCCTGGTCGGGGGGTGCTGGTTTACGCGAACTGCGAATCAGGATTCGTGGAGAATGGCCGCACCCGTCATGTCATCCCAACGACCGGGAACGCAGTGCAGGGGCAGCGCAGGGATCTGCGGTTGTGCGTTGAGGTTCGCACCGTGTCGTTACTTCCGAGTCGGCGACAACCCGACCGGAACCGCAGGTATGATTCAGGAAAGCCATGGCTGTGGTAACAACTTACCTCATTAGCTCGCGGGCCGGAACGAGCCGACAGAGGTACGCTTGAACGTTCGGTTTGACGTGGAAAGGACCAGATGCTGGATCAGATATTTCGGGGCAAATCTGCCCTAGTAACAGGGGCCGCAGCAGGCATCGGGTACGCCACAGCAAAGATGTTTGCTGAAGCTGGAGCGTCCGTAGCCTTGATCGATGCGAACGGAGAGGCCGTGAGCAAGGCGGCGGAGAGCATGGTCGCGGCGGGGCATCATGCAGTCGCGTTGGAGTGCGATGTGTCCAACGAAGGGCAGGTGGAGCAAGTTTTGGGACGTGCAGTCTCGATCTTCGGCAGGTTAGACGTAGCGTGCAATAACGCCGGTATTCACGTAGCTGCCGTGGAAATGGCCGACGCCACGGGAACGGATTTTGATCACTTGATGTCAATCAATCTTCGTGGCGTATGGAACTGCATGAAATATGAGTTGACACAGATGCGTCAGCAAGGTGAGGGCTCCATCGTGAATGTTTCTTCAACGAACGGTTTGATCGGAAACCCTGGACTAGGTGCATATACTGCTTCAAAGCACGGAGTCATTGGACTGACCCGAAGTGCGGCTCTTGACTACGCATCGAAGGGGATTCGGGTGAATGCAGTCTGTCCCGGTGCCGTGCATACGCCAATGATCGAAAGAGCGATCGCCGCATATCCCGACGCCATGAAGACTGTAATCGAGAGTATCCCGTTAGGGCGCTTCGGACGTCCCGAAGAGATCGCATCTGCGGTGCTCTGGCTGTCCAGTCCGCAGGCGAGTTTCGCAATCGGAAGCGTTGTTGTGATCGACGGCGGCTACACAGCTCGGTGATATCTTCCGCGTCGCGGCTCTGCTTTTGGGGCGAGTGACCGCCTATTCGGAAGTTACGCCCGGACTGAACGTCCTCTAAACTCTGAAGCACGACGGACGCGCTTCAGCATATCGGCAATCGTCCATTCCTCGAGACTCTTCATTACGGCCTGGTCAGCCTCTTCGTAGACGTCTTCCAGTACGCCCCGCACATTCTGCCCTACCACGCATTGCGGATGTGGTTCATTGCTGTGCATCCTGAACTTGGCATCGGCTCCCAGCGAATGGCGAACCATCTTCAGAGTGATCTTCGCCGGAGGGAGGCTCAGGGCCCATCCGCCGCCGCGCGCTCCCCTGGACAAAACCAGGCCCGCTTCTCGCAGGGAAGCAAGCTGACGCCTGACCACAACGGGATTGGTTCCCACGCTTGCCGCAATGAACTCCGAGGTAAGCCGCTCGCCCGGCATGGATGCGAGCAAGGTGAGGATGTGCACGGCGGTCGAAAACCGGGAGTTCATACCTCAAGGTTACAGCGGCTTGAGTGCTTAAAGCGGTTAACGTAACTTTTTTTGTGACGATACCATCCCCGGCCGAATCGAACGAATGAAGCACACTCTTCGAAGGAGCAAGACCTATGAAAATCGTTCTCTACGGCGCATCCGGCAATGCCGGGACCCGCATTCTGCGCGAACTGCAATCCCGGGGACATGACGTTACCGCTGCGGTTCGACATCCGGAGAAATTGCCCGCAAACACCAGGAGCATTCGCGATGACCTTGCGAACGTCGACCAGATTGCGCGAACCATTGCCGGGGCTGACGCGGTCGTGAGCGCCTATGCACCTCCGCAAGCCGACCCAGATCAGGTGGTCGCCGTGACGGAACGACAGATTGCCGCAGTCCGCAAGGCGGGCGTTCCGCGCCTGTTGGTGGTGGGCGGGGCCGGCTCGCTCGAAGTTGCTCCCGGTGTAACGCTGCTCGCATCCGGGCACGTGCCGGAGGCGTGGGTTCCCATCGTAACATCGCACGCGAAGGCTCTCAACATACTCAAGGCTTCGGATATCAACTGGACCTACTTCAGCCCGGCGGCATTCTTTGAAGCTGGAGAGCGCAGGGGCAAAGTCCGGCTCGGCAAGACCAATCTCATTGCCGATGACAAGGGAAACAGCCGCATCTCCTTTGAGGATTACGCCATCGCCTTGGCGGATGAACTGGAAAAGCCCGCCCATGAACGCTCCCAGATGAGCATTGGGTACTAAACAGATTTGAGAGTCCGCTGCGAAATGTGAAGCACGTGGCCGAGTCCGGACGCCCTGCGCATTGCATCTCGAATAGCCGATCATCGGAAACGGAGCGCCTTTGCAGGAAAAGGATTCTGCCCCATTTTGGGGATTTGCTTTTTCCGGTTTCGGGATATCCTTAGGGCAATCCCTGATAGAAGATCGTCCCCGGCCCGCGAGCCGACGAAGCGTCCCATGGTTTCCGAACTGAAGCGTTTGCTGTTCCCGTTCCGGCGGGGTTTTGCTCTCTATATCTTCTTCACCCTCGTTCGGCAGGCCCTCGTGGTCGGCGGCGGATACGGCCTCGTGCTGCTCATCCGCAGCTACGAACATCACCCCGCACAATCCGTCCTGATCGCGCTGGCGGTGCTGCTCGCCTATAAGCTGCTGCTCGATTCGCTCGACCAGGCGATGGGCTGGAAGTTCGCCAAGAATGTCAGCTATCCCATGTTCCGGCAGTTGAGCGTGAGCGTGTTTGCCAAGCTGTTGAGCCTGGACCAGGGATGGCACCAGGCGGGATCGAGCGGCGCACGGCGGGGCGAGATCACCAACGGACTGAGCAAGTTTGCGCAGACCAGCGACAGCCTGGCACGCGAGGTGTTCCCGCTGCTGGCTACGGCCGTGATGAGCCTGGTGCTGCTGCGCAGCTATGTGCACTGGCAGTTCTGGGTCGTGGTGCTGCCGGGCGCGTGCGCCGTATTTTTCTGGCTCTCGTACCAGGAGAACAAGCGCTGCGTGCGCTACCGCGAGGCGCGCTATAAGCGCTACGCGTCGGATTACGCGCTGAGCATCGAGTGCATGGAGATGCACGCCGACGTGGTGCGCTACAACCAGGAACAGCGCATGGAGGAGGACTACCGGCGCATTCACCAGGACATCGAGACGAACGGGTTGAAGGAGATGAAGATCCAGACCTGGTTCGGGCTCTCGAAGGGCGTGGTGATCCTGACGATGCAGGTGTACCTGCTGGCAGGGTGGATCGGCATGCTGACGGCGAAGCGGCTGGACGGCGCGATGCTGGTGTACCTCTATATGCTGGCGGACCAGCTCTGCAGCTCGCTCTGGGGCTACGCGGGCATGTGGGGGAGGCTGAGCGAGGCGTGGGAGCCGATCAAGCTGTTCCTGCGCATCAGTTCGGCGAATCCGGCAGTGGCCGATACCGGGAGCACGACGGTGGCAGTCCCCGAGCTGGTGAGCCTGGAGTTTCGCGACGTGGAGTTCAGCTATCGGCCAGAGGAGCCGGTTCTGGATAAGGTGAGCCTGCGGGTGGAAGGCGGTCGCAAGGTGGGCTTTGCGGGGCGCACGGGTTGCGGTAAATCCACGCTGCTGAAGCTGGTGGACCGGCTTTACGACGCGCATGCGGGCCACGTGTATGTGGGCGGCGTGGACGTGAAGCACTGGCCGCTGAAGCAGTTGCAGCGAGTGTGTACGTGCTTGTCGCAGAACGGCGGGGTGTTCTTCTCAGAGGCCACGCTGCTGGACATGATCCGGTTTGCGAAGCCGGACGCATCGTTTTCCGACGTGGTGCGGGTGGCGAGGCTTGCGTGCATTCACGAGGAAATCATGGGGCTGCAGGACGGGTATCAGACGCGGGCCGGGGAGCACGGCAAGAATCTGTCGGGCGGGCAGCGGCAGAGAGTGGCGCTGGCCCAGGCGCTGCTCAGTCTCGATCATCCGGAAAAGCGCGTGGTGCTGCTGGACGAGTGCACCAGCAACCTGGACGCGGAGACCGAGGCTGTAGTGCTGAATAATATCTGGCCGCTGCTCGAAGGCAAGACGGTGATTGTGGTGACGCATCGAATCGCGGCGATCGACGGGCTGGTGGACGAGGTGGTGGCGTTCCGGCAGGGGCGGGTGGCTTCGCAGGCGGGCGAGGAGCTGGGTGTGCTTGCCGAGTCTCTGTACGCGTAGACGGGGCCGGATCGCGCGTGCCGGCACTTTGCGCCCTGGACGCGGTCTCTCTATCGCCGCCACGAGTGTCCGGTACTTGACTTTGGGCTTCTGCGATCATTAACGTTCTATTTAGTGGTGAAGGAGTTCACCCTTAACCGCTGTCCTTCCAATAGGCCGGACAGATGATGACTCCTGACAGGGAATCCTGTTGCGGAGTCATGTCCCGGCGGCCTTCCCTGAGCAAAGACGACAGAGATCCGGATCCATGGGGAATCCATGCGTTCCCTCAACTTTGTGGGTGCGATTCGCGCTGATAGCAGGCAAAAAAAGCGCGACGAAAAGGAGGCGGAATTTTGCAGAGATACTTGTTGCTCGCGTTGGGAGGGGCGCTGGGAACGATGGCCCGCTATTGGGTCGGCTCCGCGGTTGCCAACCGGTTGGGCGCCAGGTTCCCTGCGGGAACGTTTGTGATCAATATGACGGCCTGCGTGCTCATCGGGTTCTCCCTGACGTACCTGGGCAAGCGCTCCGATCTGAGTGTGGCGTGGCGTTTCCTGATTCCAACCGGATTCGTGGGCGCATACAGCACATTTTCAACCTATGAATGGGAGACGCTGTCGACTCTTCGCGCCGGCGCGGTGTCGCTTGCCGCGTTCTATTCAATCGGCAGCCTGATTCTGGGACTGGTGGCGGCGTGGGGCGGCGCGATTCTCGCAGACGTGATCTCGTGACCATATTGGGAGCGACGGAAAGACGAACCGATCCAATTGGGGTATCATCCGGTCCTGATCGCTCAGGGCGGGCGGAGTCGGGCGGACTGGGCGAACTGCCGGATTGACTGGGTGCACCGCGTGTACTCAGAGCATGGGAGGGCAGAATGCTGAACGCCGGGAAGGCTCTGAAAGTCTCCATCTACACCAGCGAAGGATCGACGTATCACGGAGTCGCGACGTACTCCAGCATCCTTGATTTTCTGTTTTATCGCGGGGTGGCAGGTGCAACCGTGACCAAGGGCATTGCCGGGTTCGGCGCGGATCATCACATTCATACGTCGAGTTCCGTCGAGATCTCCGATCATCTTCCGCTGAAGATCGAGTTCATCGAATCGCGCGAAAAGGTCAATGAGCTTCTCGGAAAGCTGGAGGAACTTGTCGGCACCGGAATGATCGAGGTGCAGGAAACCACGGTGGCCAAGCCGGCGCAGAAGAGCAAAGCGAGACACGAGATTGCTCCCGATCACCTGAAGGTGGAGGGCAAGGCGAGAATAATGCGCATCTACATTGGCGAAGCGGACCGCTGGCAAGACAAGCCGCTCCACACAGCGCTTGTGGAAGCGATGCGCGCCAATGACATTGCCGGGGTGACGGTGTATCGAGGCATCTTGGGCTACGGGGCGCACCGCCGGATGCACAAGGATCGCGCTCTGCATCTCGCGCATGATTCATCGATTATGCTTTCCGCGATCGATTCAGAGGAGAAGCTGCAGGGGTTCCTGCCCATCGTGGAGCAGATGGTGGAAGAGGGTTTGATCGTTCTCTCCGACGTCGACATTATCAAGTACGCCTATCGCGCGAAAGGGCTCGACCCGGCAGAAACAAGTCCTTCGTCTCCCGACACCAGCGCGCAGGGGGAGCAGAGGCCATGAAAGAGCAATTCGAGGCCAGGATGCTGCACATCCATTTTGGAGAGGACGACAGGTGGCAGGGGAAGCCGCTGCATGAAGCGATTGTCGCCAAGTGTCAGGAGCTGGGACTGGCCGGCGCACTCGTGTACCGCGGAATCGAGGGATACGGTACGAGCACCAGAATTCATCGTGCGACGTATTGGAAGCTCTCGAAAGACGCACCCATCATGGTGAGCATCATCGACCGGGAGGAGCAGATCAACAGGCTGCTGCCGCACCTGGACGCGATGGTGCAGGAAGGGCTGATCGCCATGTCGCGAGTGGACCTGATCCGCCTGTCGCGCAGCTCAGTTAAAGAGGCGCCCGAAAAACCTCAGTGAGGGTCAGCAATGAACTGGCCGCGGCAAGCGATTCACTGCACCCCTGACATCACCAGCATGCGCGGTTCGGTCATCTCCTGGATTGCGGAGCGGATGCCTTCGCGGCCCAGTCCGGAATCCTTGACGCCGCCATAGGGCATGGGGTCGAGCCGCCACGACGGCGTGTCGCCCACGATGACGCTGCCCACCTCAAGTTCGCGAAATGCCGTGAGAATGCGACCCGCATCGCGTGTCAGAAGGCCTGCCTGCAATCCGTAACGCGAGTGGTTGGCCTCGGCCAGCGCCTCCTCGAAATCCTCGTAGGGCTCGACCACTACCACGGGGCCGAAGATTTCTTCGTCGCGGACCTTCATGCCGTGGTGGGTGGCAGTCAGCACCGTTGGGCTGATGAAGGAGCCGTTGCGTTCGCCGCCGACTACAAGTTTTGCTCCGCCTTCCACCGCTTCCTTGATCCACGCTTCGACGCGCTCGGCCTCGGCCGGCCGGATGAGCGGGCCCACGTCCGTGGCCTCGTCCTGAGGATTGCCGGAAACCATTTTCTTCGCGCAATCCACCAGCTTCCACAAAAACGACTGGTAGATGTTGCGGTCCACGAACACGCGCTGCACGCTGATGCACGACTGCCCCGCATGGCCGAATGCCCCATGCGCCGTGCGCATGGCCGCATCGTCGAGATCGGGCCAGTCGCCGTGCACGATCATGGCGGAATTCGATCCCAGTTCCAGGAGCACGCGCTTGCGGCCGGAATGCGCCTTCAGTTCCCATCCCACGTGGGAGGAGCCGGTGAACGAGATCAGCTTGATGCGGTCTTCCTTCTCCGCCAGCCATGCGGTGTCAGCGTTCGACAGCGGCAGTACGGCGAGCGCCTCGTCAGGCCAGCCTGCCTTGAGCACGATTTCGCCCAACGCCAGGGCCGTGAAGGGAGTTTGCGGCGCCGGTTTCAAAATGACGGGACATCCGGCAGCCAGAGCGGGCGCCACCTTGTGTGCGGCGAGGTTCAACGGGAAATTGCTGGGTGTGATGGCAAGCACCGGCCCGATGGGGAAGCGCTGCACCAGCCCCCAGCGCCCTTCGTTGCCCTCGGTCAGGTCGAGGGGGATGGTCTCGCCGCCCAGGCGCGAAGTCTCTTCCGCCGCGGTCTTGAAGGTGAGAATTGCGCGGTCCACTTCGCCGCGCGCCAGCCGCACCGGCTTGCCGGCCTCGGCCACGATGAGCTGCGCGAACCGCTCCTTCTGATCGATGAGCGATGCAGTGATGTCTTCGAGGATCTCCTTGCGTTTCCAGCGGGGCAGCGCGCGCGTGCGGCGAATAGCGGCGACGGCATGGTTCACGGCCTGGCGCGCGTCGGCACGGGTGGCCTGCGTCACGCGGCCCACCAACCCCTGGTCCCACGGCGAGCGCACTTCCAGCACTTCGCCCTCGTTCCATTCCTTACCGCACAGCAGGAATCCCGTTGGCGCTCCCGGACGCATCTTCATGTCGGTTTGCTCCTGGTCAGTTGCTACGTTCTTGATGGTACAAGCATGTGCCGGGCCGGGTCAGGGCAGGATTGGATGGCCACGAGGCACCGTTCCCAAACGGGAACGATACACTGATTCCGAATGATCCATGACGGCCGCAGCCGCAAGCTCCCATTCGACGCCGAGGAAGCCCTGGTGCATCTCCGTGCGCGCGATGCCAAACTCGGCGCGCTGATTGACGGTGTCGGCGAGTTCGCACTGCGGCTTGACCGCTCACCATCGCCGTTCGAGTCGCTGCTGGAGTCCATCCTCTATCAGCAATTGCACGGCAAGGCGGCTGCCACAATTCACCGACGCGTGCGCGAGTACTACCATGGCGACCCGTCGCCGCAGACTCTCATCGATACGCCCGAGGAGATTCTGCGCGGATGCGGGGTCTCCGGTAACAAGATCAAGGCGATGAAGGACCTTGCCGCGAAGACGCTCGATGGCACCGTGCCCTCGCATGCGGCCATCAAAAAGATGTCGGACGCCGACATCGTCGAGCGCCTCACGGAGGTGCGCGGGATCGGCCCGTGGACGGTCGAAATGCTGCTCATCTTCCGCATGGGCCGGCCCGACGTGCTGCCGGTTACGGATTACGGGGTGCGCAAGGGCTATGCTCTCACCTTCATGAAGGTGCCAAAGACGCGCGCGCTCACCGCCGAGGACCTTCCCAAACCGGACGTGGTGTTCAAGCGCGGGGAGCGGTGGCGGCCGTTCCGCTCCGTCGCAAGCTGGTATCTGTGGCGCGCCTGCGACCTGGCCCGAGACACTCCGCCGAGCGGCAGGGCCTAGAATAGGGAGATTGCCACGGCGCATGGAGTCCCCCGGGCTCCGGCCCAATGAGAGCTCGATGCCCGCACCCCGCCGCTATATCTGTATTCACGGCCACTTCTACCAGCCACCCCGCGAAAACCCGTGGCTCGAAGCCGTGGAGACGCAGGATTCCGCGGCCCCGTACCACGATTGGAACGAGCGCATCTGCGCCGAGTGTTACGCCACCAACGGGGCCGCGCGCATCGTCAACATCAAGAACCAGATCATCCGCATCGTCAACAATTACTCTCGCATCAGCTTCAACTTCGGCCCCACGCTTTTGAGCTGGGTGCGGGACAATGCTCCGCGCACGTATCGCATGATTCTGGATGGCGAGAAGCGCAGCCGCAAGAGTTTCAAAGGGCACAGCTCAGCCATGGCGCAGGGCTATAACCACATCATCATGCCGCTGGCCAACCGCCGCGACCGAATCACGCAGATTCGCTGGGGCATTGCCGACTACCAGTTCCACTATGGCGTTCCCCCTGAGGGGATGTGGCTGGCCGAAACTGCCGCCGACACGGAAACGCTCGAGCTGCTGGCCACGCACGGCATCAAGTTCACGGTGCTCGCGCCGCACCAGTGCAAGCGCATCCGCGTGCTGGGGCGGGAGGATGCGGCCTGGACCGACACCCCCAATGCGACGGTGGATACGAGCCATCCCTATCGCGTGCGCTTCCCCTCCGGCGTCTCGCTCGCGGTTTTTTTCTACGACGGTCCGCGGTCGCGCGCCATCGCGTTTGAGGGCCTGCTGAACTCCGGCGAGAACCTTGCCGCCCGCCTCATGGGCGGATTCAAGGAATCCCCCGACGCGCAACTCGTGCACGTGGCCACCGACGGGGAGAGCTATGGACATCACCATCGCCATGGCGAAATGGCGCTTGCCTACGCGCTGCGAGTTCTCGAGCAGGACAAGACGGTCCGCCTGACCAACTACGGCAGCTTTCTCGCGCAATTTCCGGCCGAGTACGAATGCGAGATCGTGGAGAACACGTCCTGGAGCTGCGCCCACGGCGTGGAGCGCTGGCGCTCGCATTGCGGCTGCAACGGCGGCAAGGCGGGCTGGACGCAGGAGTGGCGCGAGCCTCTACGCCGCGGGCTCGACGAACTCCGCGACGCGCTCATCCCGCTCACCGAACGCGAAGGCGGCAAGCTCTTCCGCAACGTGTGGGCCGCCCGCGATGCCTTCATTGACGTCATTCTCGACCGCAGCGAGGAAAGCGTGGAGCAATTTCTGCGCGACCATTGCCATCATCGCCTGACCCCGGAGGAGCGCGTCCGCGCCCTGGAGCTGATGGAGATGCAGCGCTACGCCCAGCTCATGTACACGAGCTGCGGATGGTTCTTCGATGACATCTCCGGCATTGAAACCGTGCAGATCATCGCCTATTCCGCGCGCGTGCTGCAGTTGGCTCAATGCCTGTTTTTGGAGGACGCCGCCGGGCTCGAACCCGCCTTCCTCGCGAATCTTGCCGAGGCCCGCTCGAATGATCCTGTCGCAGCCGGGGGCGAACAGCTCTACTCCGTCAAAATCCGTGCCCTGGAAGTCGGCCTGGAACAGGTGGCCGCACACTATGCCATCAGCTCCATCTTTTCTTCCTTCGCCGAAGAGACGGAGCTCTACTGTTACAAGGTGCGCCGCCTCTCTTACGAAGTCCACTCTTCCGGACGCGGCAAGCTCGCCATCGGAACGGCTCGCATCACCAGCAACATCACCGAGGAGCAGAGCAGCTTCAGCTTCGCGGTCCTCCATTTCGGCGACCAGAACATCACCGCAGCGGTGAAGCCGTACACGGATGGCGACGCGGCGGATTTTGACACGTTTCGCAAAGAGGCTTCCGCCCAGGTGCTGCGCGCCGATTTCCCCGAGGTGATCCGCCTGCTCGACCGCTATTACGGCCACGTCGACTATACCCTCACATCGCTCTTCACAGACGACCAGCGCCGGATCGTGCGCGTCATCCTCAACTCCACGCTGTGGGATATCGAGAAATCCCTCACCACGATCTACGAGGACCACGCCAGCCTGCTGCACTATCTTTCGCAGGCCAACCTGCCCAAGCCGCCTGCTCTGACCCTGGCCGCCGGATTCGCCATCAATGCCGGACTGCGCCGCGCCCTCGAAGGCGATCCCATCGATCAGCCGCTGCTGCGTTCGTATCTGAACCTTGCCAAAGCCGACCAGGTACAGCTTGAAACCTCGACACTGACTTATATTGCCGACCAGCGGATGAAGCTCGCGATGGTTGAGCTGCAAATGTCCTCGGGCTCGCTGGAGATGCTGGACCGCGCGCTCGGCCTGGCGCGGACCCTTTCCGAACTGCCATTTGAACTGAACCTGTGGCAGGCACAGAACATCTGGTACGAGATCCTGCGCACGTCGACCTATGGGCTCACTTCGCTCGCACCGGAAGACCGCCCCGCGTGGGATAGACATTTCGCCGAGCTGGGCTCGCTGCTTTCGATCGATACCAAGGCGATCAGCGTCCTGGACCTGACGGTGGTTACCGCTGCCGATTAAGCGAGCCTTCGCGCTGTTTTGCTCGGCCACAGGCACCTGATCAGCAGTACCATGGGTGCGGCAATCCCATGCGATGGCGGATCCTCCTCTGCGTGTTCCTGGCGGCAAGCTGCTGCGCGGCAAGCGGCGGCGCCTTGCTGCGCGCGCAGCAGTTTGATGCTTCCGCCGGGCCGCGCTGGGTGTTGCCGCTCGAAGGCCTGTGGCGATTCCATCCAGGCGATAACCCAAGCTGGGCGCGGGCTGATTTGGACGATTTGCAATGGTCCCTGCTTCGCTCGGACCGCGACTGGTCCACCCAGGGCTACAACCGCTACAGCGGAATAGGCTGGTACCGCTTCCACGTCACTCTTCCGGCTCAGTCCGGTTCAGTCTCCATCCTGCTGCCGCACATCTTCACGAGCTACCAGGTCTACGCTAACGGCAAGTTGGTGGCGACCTTCGGCAAGATGCCGCCGGCCCCGCGGGCCTACGCCACCCACGCCGCGCGTCTCTACACACTGCCGGCGGCAGCCCTCGGCTCGCGCGATCTCACCATCGCCATTCGTGTCTGGCAGTGGGCCGCCTGGTCGCGCTACTTCGGCGGGGGACCCTCGGCGCCGGGCGCGCTCATCGGCGACTCCGCTTCTGTCGAACGCGAATACAGGCAGTCAATCGACGCTCTGCACTGGGAAGACTCCGGAGTGTTGCTAATCGCGCTCCTCCAGACCCTCGGGGCGCTGGTTGCCCTCAGCTTGTTTCTGTTGCGGCGCTCGGAACGCGAGTATCTCTGGTTCGCCGCCATCCTCACCTGCTCCGCCGCCGCCGGCTGGATCTGGTACTCCTACCGGTTTCAGGTGTGGCCGGTGTGGCTGGCCAACCAGTTGCGCGATCTGCTGATCGTTTCCGGCATCAGCCTCGCCCAGTTTGGATTTTTCACCCAGCTATTCAAGCCGCGCCGCACGCCCGTGTACTGGCTTGTGCTCGCCTGCCTTCTCTTGCCGTTGTGCAGCGGCATGATGGACACCGGCAATCGCATCGGCGTGCTGCCTTGGAACCTGGGCACCTCGATACTCATCGTGCCGCTGCACCTTTGGATTCTGTGTCTGCTGGCGGTGCGTGCCTGGCAAAACTATCTCGACGCGCGCGTTCTCCTCATTCCGGTGTTTCTGCAAAGCCTGGCCACGCTGCTGCAGCGCGTCGCTGTCATCACTTTTGTCCTCGACTGGCAACATCGCTGGGGGTTCCAGGTGGCGCTGCTTGACCGGCCGTTTCCGCTCACCCTCACCCAGGCGGGCGATCTGCTTTTTCTTGCCGCGGTGCTGGTGATTCTCGTCCGCAGGTTTACGCGCTCGCGTACGGAAGAAGAACGCTACGCGAGCGAGTTCGCCTCCGCTCGCTCGGTGCAGCAGTACCTCATTCCCAACCGGCTGCCCAACACGCCTGGCCTCGAGCTGCGATGCGAATACCGTCCCGCTCTCGAGGTGGGCGGCGACTTCTTCCAGGTCATCCCAGACAGCGCGAAGGGCAGCGCGCTTGTCGTCGTCGGCGACGTGGAGGGCAAAGGCATGAACGCCGGGATGCTCGCGGCGCTGCTCGTCGGCTCGTTTCGCACCGCGGCGGAGTTCACTTCAGATCCCGCGCGCATTCTCGGGGTACTCAATGAATCCCTGCAGGCTCGTGGCCACGCCACCTGCATCGTGCTGCGCATCGATGCGCACGGGCTCATTACCGCCGCCAATGCGGGCCATCTGCCCCCTTACCTCAATGGTGATGAATTGGCGATGGAGGGCGCGCTCCCCCTGGGTTCCATGCCCAACGCGCAGTTTCCGATCGCGCAGTGGCAGCTTTCGGCACGCGACAGCCTGGTGCTCATCACGGACGGCGTGATCGAAGCGCAGGACGCCGCCGGCCATCTGTTTGGGTTCGAACGCGCGGAAGATCTGATCCGGCACCAGGCGACCGCTGCGTCTCTTGCCGACGCGGCCCAGAGCTTCGGCCAGACCGACGACATTACGGTTCTCTCGATCGAATCACGATTGCACGCCGTCGCGCCGGAGCCTGTGCTCACGCGACAGGCTGCCGTCTAGCTGCGCCAGTGCAACTCCACCGGAGCGTCCAATGGGTGGCGGCCGGAGCCGTCCAGCCGCGCCTGCTTCAAGGCGAAGTACCATTTCGCCGGCTTGTCCGCATCGTCGATCAGCATCAGGCTGGGATTGTGTTTCAATCCCTCCGCCTGCTGGATCATCGTGACCTGGTCCTGGCGCACGAACTTCGCCCCGAAGAATTTCGCGATCGGAGTCACCAGCGGCACGTGATAAAACACGTTCCACGCCGCCACCACGTCGATGCGGCACGTGGCGCTGGTCACGGGAGTCACGGTGGTCAGCGATGAGAACCACTTGTCTCCGCAGCGGATGGTCTCGGTGCGACGGTTGGGCAGGACAAAGTCGATTGTCGTTTCCACCGGCTGGCCGTAGACGCCGAGCAGCTTGTATGGCGCTGAGTTGCCACTAGGTGCATGCGCGCTCATGCGGAAGCCTTCCGGGATGGGCTCGAAGCGCTTCGTTTTTTCGCGGATCGATGCGCGCGAACGCCACCACCACGCCTGGTGGACAAACGGCCCGTGCGCCGGGTCCATCAGGCCGATGATGCCGTGATCCACGTTGCAGGGGAGGTCGGCCGCCAGGTGCGCCGTGCGATAGC
>Ga0157369_10004793_pt1 | contig 15905 bp, 14 predicted proteins | sample C25metaG_FD_113461 | JGI IMG/M metagenome (GOLD analysis project Ga0157369, IMG submission 113461) | Corn rhizosphere microbial communities from Kellogg Biological Station, Michigan, USA - C2-5 metaG | ecosystem: Host-associated > Plants > Roots > Rhizosphere > Soil | place: USA: Michigan... | reverse complement strand
GTTTTCGAAGCGGCTGTAGATCTGGCCAATCACGTTTTTCGCCACTGCATCGGGCTTGATAATCGACAGGGTACGCTCGATCGCCATAAAAACTCCAAAAAATTAAGGGGTTACGAATTCTAATGAATCTGCAATTGTAGCATGTTCCAGTGTATGATTGCGACCGATCCCTTACGCCGGCGAAAGGTAGCGAGAAATGCGTCATCGCACTTGAAACTCGCGCCCGCCGCACCGATCTTAGGAAACGGGTAGGCTAGCTACATGGCGTCTGCCGGCTGTCGCGCCATACCCTGTTTGAGTGCGTTTTCACGCAAGGAGAAAGCATGAACGACTATCCGTACAACGTCGCCCGCGGTGGCGCCGTCGGTTCGGCCGCCATCCGCAACCGGGTGCTACGGAACACATACTGGCTGCTGGCGCTGTCGATGGTGCCGACGGTCATCGGCGCCTGGCTTGGCGTGGCCAGCGGCTTCTCGCTGTTCGCGGCCACGAGCCCCGTCATGAGCCTGTTCGCCTTCCTGGCCATCGCGTTCGGCTTCATGTTCGCGATCGAGCGCACGAAGGAAAGCTCGGTGGGCGTCCTGGTGCTGCTTGGGTTCACGTTCTTCATGGGCCTGATGCTGTCGCGCCTCTTGACGATCATCCTGCACTTTTCGAACGGCGCCTCGCTGATCATGCTCGCGTTCGGCGGCACCGCCGTGATCTTCGCGGCGATGGCCACGATCGCCACCGTCAGCAAACGCGATTTTTCGGGGCTGGGCCAGTGGCTGTTCATGGGCGTCATCGTCATCCTGCTGGCCTCGGTCGCGAACATGTTCCTGCACCTGCCGGCGTTGATGCTGACCGTCTCGGTGCTCGCGATCGTGATCTTTTCGGCGTACATGTTGTTCGACGTGCAACGCATCGTGAACGGCGGCGAGACCAACTACATCACCGCCACGCTCGCCATCTATCTCGATTTGTATAACGTGTTCGTCAATCTGCTCTCGTTGCTCGGCATCTTCGGCGGCAACCGGAACTGATCGCGAAGCTGATCGAATAACGGCATCAATCACCTGAGCGCTACCGGCCCGCCAACAGCCGGTCCGCTGCGCCAAACGAATAGGCCCCCGCATTCGCCGGGGGCTTTTTTATTTTGCGCGGCGTGAGTTTGGCAAAACGGCTCGCGCGCGGCACGCCCGCGGCACCCCCTCAAGTGCGCCGGACACCATTTGCGGCAAATCCTCGTTGCGGTTCAATAATGGGATAACTAGGATCGCAGGGCTCGCGGGTCGCCGGCGGCATTGGGCGATACGCGGAACGTCAACCCTATGCCAATGCCTGGCGCATGAGATTCTGTGTCACCTTCCATGATTGCTTGTTGCACCCCTAACCCATGGGACGCGCCCCGCGAGCGCGCGATGCGCCGCGTGGCTACGACGCTCGCGTTTGTCGCAGCGCTCCACGTCGCCGTTTGGCTATTGCTCGGGGCGCCAAAGCTCAAGGCGATTGCGGAGCGCACGCGAAGCCCGCAGCCAATTGCCATCGAGTTGTTGGCCGCTCCCGCTCCCTCAGCTTCGCCGCGCACATACAGCGCCCGGCCTAAGCCGGCCGATCGACAGCGGCCGGGAACCGATACGCACATCCCACAAGTGCGGAAAGCGCCGCCCCATCTCATACCGAAACAGCCAGCACCAGCGCCCGCCCCCGACCCCGCAGCGTCGCCGATGACCGCCCCAGCAGGCGCACGGAGTCGCCAATTAGGTTGGCAGAGCGCCATCGACGCTGTCGGCGCGGCCCCATCTTTCCGCTTCCGCAGCAATGCCGAGCGCGCTGCCGCTCAGGCCGGCTCGGCGAGGCCAGCCGAGCCGCCGGTAGCGGAGGATGAATTGAAACGGGGAACGGCGAGCGCCGCGAAGACCGATTGCCGCACGGCCCACGCGAGCATGGGCCTGCTCGCCTTGCCGATGCTGGCTTACGATGCGCTCGGGGATTCGAAATGCCGGTGGTAAAGAGCCGCCCGACCGCAACGGCTCACGGCGTTAAGCGCGCTCGAACAGCGCGATCGATTCGACGTGCGAGGTATGCGGAAACATATTGACGACACCGGCGCCCTTTAGCCGGTATCCCGCTTCATGCACGAGCAGCCCTGCGTCGCGCGCGAGCGTGGCCGGATTACACGATACATAGACGATCCGCCGGGGCAACGGCCCTTCCCCGCTTTGTGCGATGTCGGCTAGCGCCTTCGAAACAGCGAGCGCCCCTTCACGCGGCGGATCGATCAAAAACTTGTCGAACGGCCCCAGCGCACGTAAATCGTCAGCCGTGACGTCGAAGAGATTGCGACAGGCGAACGACGTATGCTGATCGACTCGATTGACCTTTGCATTGGCCAGCGCCCGCGTAGTCAACGCTTCGCTACCTTCGATGCCGACGACTTCGCGCGCCAGCCGCGCCAGCGGCAGCGTGAAATTGCCGAGCCCGCAGAATAGATCGAGCACGCGCTCGGAACGCGCCGGCGCTAGCAACCGCAACGCTCGGCCAACCAGCACGCGATTGATTGCGTGGTTAACCTGGGTGAAATCGGTCGGCCTGAACGGCATGCGAATGCCGAATTCCGGCAGTGTGTAGTCGAGTTCGGCATCGAGCGGATAGAACGGCACCGCCGTATCCGGGCCCTTCGGCTGCACCCAGAATTGCACGCGATGTTCGTCCGCAAACGCGCGAACCCGGGCCTCGTCGTCGGACGTCATCGGTTCGAGCACGCGCAGCACGAGTGCGGTGACGCTCGAGCCCACGGCCAGTTCGATCTGCGGCAGCCGATCACGAATCGACAGGCTTTCAACCAGGCGACGCAACGGCACAAGCATGGCGGAAACATGCGGCGGCAGCACCTCGCAACTCGTCATATCGGCAACGTAGCTGCTCTTTCTTTCGTGGAATCCGACAAGTACACCGCCCTTTTTCGCGACATGCCGAACGGTCAACCGCGCGCGGTAGCGGTAACCCCAGGATGGCCCGTGGATCGGCCGAAATACCGTTTCGGGTCGCACCTTCGACAGGTGCCAAAGGCTATCTTCAAGCACGCGCTGCTTGATCGCGACTTGCGCACGCTCGTCCAAATGCTGCATTGAACAGCCGCCGCAAGTCCCAAAAAATTGGCATTGCGGCGCGGTCCGCATCGGACTTGCACGCAACACATCGACGACTTGCGCTTGCTCGTAACTCGGCTTTTTGCGGTAACTCGAATAAGTGACGCACTCCCCGGGCAGCGCCCCTTCGACAAAGATGACTTTGCCAGGCGACCCGTCTTCGGTCGTCAAACGGCCAACGCCGCGGGCCTCCATATCGAGCGAATCGATTTCAAGATTGGGGGCGCGAACAGTCGCGGCGGCTTGAGCGCCGCTTTCGCTGCGACGCGCGATACTACGGGGAAATTCGGACACCTGCGGCTTCCTGACGGACATGGGACGAAAGGCGAGATTGTAGACGAACGGGGCACCGGATCGGAGGCGAGACATGAAGCTTGTCAGTTGGAACGTGCAATGGGGACGAGACGCCGACGGCCGCGTCGATCTGCAGCGAACGATCGCTCAAGCGAAAAGCCTTGTCGATTTCGACGTCCTTTGCATGCAGGAAATTACGCGCGGCTTCGGCGTGCTGCCGGGCGGCCCTAGCTCCGATCAGATCGCCGACCTCGAGCGAGCTCTGCCCGGCTACACGGTCCACTACGCCATTGGCGCCGATCTCCCTTCGCTCGATGGCTCGCCCCGCCGCCGTCAGTTCGGCAATGCGATCGCCACGCGTCTGCCGGCTTCGCTCGTCATCCGTCATTCGTTGCCATGGCCTGCCGACGCCAGCGCGCCCTCCATGCAACGCGTCGCGCTCGAAGCGACCGTCCAAACACATTCCGGCCCGCTGCGCGTGGTCGTGACGCACCTCGAATTCTATTCGCCCGCGCAACGCCTGGCGCAAGTCGACGAACTGCGGCGGCTACAACAGGAGGCTGCCGGTCACGCCGCCCATCCCGCACCCGCCGAAAACGCAACCGGCCCCTTCGCCGACACCGCCCGCCCGGTCAGTGCGATCGTCTGCGGCGATTTCAACAGCGCATTCGGCTCCGAAGCCTATCGACGCTTTATTGCGCCACTGCCAAATGGGCCGGGCTTCGTCGATGCATGGACGGCGATGCACCCCGGCCAGACGCCACCGCCCACGGCGGGCGTCTATGACACCGTGCAATGGAGCGACGGGCCGCTCACCTGCGATTTTGTGTTTGTCACCGAGGATTTGCGGCCCCGGCTCCGTCGCTGCGAGATAGACGGCGCAACGCAGGCGTCCGATCATCAGCCGATCCTGTTGGAGCTTGACTGACTAGATGCATGATTAAGTGCGCCATCGAGCGCCGATCGTCACACGTAGGGCGACGCCCGCCAAGAGGGGCGACACGGTTCCGAGCGAACCGCCATATCGTGCAAAGCGATCTTTAGCGCGGCGCGGGGCCGGCGATGGTGGGCTCGGCGAAAGCGGCAAGGTATTCCGCCCAATGCGGAGCGCTCTCTTGCGCGAGCGACTGTTTGACGAACGCGATTTCGTCGCTGTACTCGTCTGCCGAAAACGCGCCGCGCATCAGTTGAAATCGGCAATAAAGCAAGTACGTATTGACGACATCGGTCTCGCAATAATTGCGGATCTCATCGATGCGGCCTTCACGAAAGGCGTTCCATACCTGTCCACCGTCCATCCCGAGTTTGCCGGGGAAGCCGCACAGCTTGGCGAGCGCATCGAGCGGCGCATTGGCGCGCGCTTGGTACATGGCGAGGACATCCATCAAATCGGTGTGGCGCGCATGATACCGGCTAATGTAGTTGTTCCACTTGAAGTCGCGGTCGTCCTCCCCGAGATCCCAATATCGAGAAGCGGAAATGCCATGTACGAGCGCACGATAATGCAACACGGGCAAATCGAAACCACCGCCGTTCCAGGAGACGAGTTGAGGCGTGTACTTTTCGATCACACGGTAGAACGACTGGATGAGTGCGGCCTCTCCATCCTCAACCGTGCCTAACGAGCGCACGCGCAATCCCGAGCGATCGCGAAAGACGCACGAAATCGCAGCGACCCGCTGTAGATGGTGCGGCAGGAAATCGCTGCCCGTCTTTTCGCGTCGCGCCGCAAAGGCGTAGTCGGCCACCTCGACGTCGCTCATCGAATCGGGCAAATCATCGAGACGGCGAATGCCGGCGACATCGGGAATCGTCTCGATGTCGAAAACGAGAATCGGAATCATGAACCTAAGTGGATTGCCAGGGGGAACACGCGCGTCGCCGCGCTAAAGTACGGCGTCCTTCCGCACACCGTTGGAGGCGAAAAAGCGCTTTAAGCGCACGAGCGCTTCCTGTTGAATCTGTCGCACCCGCTCGCGCGTCAGCCCCATTTCGTCGGCCAACTCTTCGAGCGTGGCCGGTTCGATGTGGTTGAGCCCGAAACGCCGCTCGATGACATGCCGATGCTTGTCGGACAAGCGCGACAGCCAAGCGCGCGTCAACGTTTCGAGTTCTCGGTGCTGCACCTCCGCGTCCGGCGATTGGCTTTGATCGTCCGAAAGCAAATCGAGCAGGCTGCTCGCGGGATCGAGATCGAGCGGCGCATCGAGCGACGCCGTATGCTCGTTCAACGCAAGGATATCGGTAACTTCATCGGTCGTCTTGCCGGTCAAGTAGGCGATATCGTCGATGCTGGCGTCCCGCCGTTCCGTGGGCTCGCCCGAGTTCATCGAGTTCTTTTCGAGATGGCGCTTCGCCCGCAGTACCTGGTTGAGCTCGCGGATTACGTGGACCGGCAGCCGGACCGTGCGAGCCTGATTCATGATCGCCCGCTCGATGCTTTGGCGGATCCACCATGTTGCGTACGTCGAAAAGCGAAAGCCGCGCGTCGGGTCGAATTTTTCGATGGCGTGCATCAGGCCAAGGTTGCCTTCCTCGATCAAATCGAGGAGCGGCACGCCGCGGTTCAGATAGCCTTTGGCGATGCTGACGACGAGCCGCAGATTGCGTTCGATCATCACCTGACGCGCTTCGAATTCCCCTGCCTTGGCGAGCCGCGAGTAGCGCTGTTCTTCCTCGACCGTCAACAACGGCTTGATGCTGATGCGATTCAAATAATGCTGGATCGTATCGGCCGTCAGCTCGGCCTGCAAAAGCGCCTTGAAATCGTCCGGATCGGGCCCGGACTCGGCCGCCCTTTCACGCCCCTCGCCTTCCTCGGCCTCTCCGGAGGCAGCCTCCGGCTCGAAATCGCTTTCAGACTCGGCGGGTTCGTCCTCAGGCTCGTTCGTCGAAGCGCCGGCGTCCTGCACCAGGTCGTCCGTAACGCGGCTGAGCGTGTCCGTTTCGGCTTGCTGCTTGCGGCGCTTCGATGTCGGCATGGTCGTATCGCTTATTGCGGCGGCAAGTATTTCGTCGGATCGACAGGTTTGCCCTGTCGGCGGATCTCAAAATGCAGCATGACGCGGTCGGAATCGCTGTTGCCCATCTCAGCGATCTTCTGCCCCTTCGTCACCGCGTCCCCCTCTTTTACCATCAAAGAGCGGTTGTGTGCATAGGCGGTGAGATACATCGCATTGTGTTTGATGATAATGAGATTGCCGTAACCGCGCAGCCCATTTCCTGCATAGACGACGCGCCCGTCCGCCGCGGCCTTCACCGCCTCGCCCGCCGTGCCGCCGATGTTCACGCCTTTGTTGGTGCTGTCGTCGAACGTGTTGAGGATATTGCCGTGCGCGGTTACCGGCCATGAAAACGGTGGGACGGCGTCGCCCGCCGGCGAGCTCGCCGGCGCTCCCGCCGCCGGCTGCGGCGGAATGGTGGTGGCCGTCGATCCGGCCGTCGAACCGTAAATGGGCGGCGTCGCGGCGTTCGCTACCGCCGCGGCTGGGGCACTCGGCGCGGACGGTGAAAGCGGCGCGCCTTGCACGGCGCCGCCGTTCGTCACAGGCGCTGTCGCGACACCAGGCGTCATCGCCGCCGTGTTCGCGCCGGGCGGTGCGACACGCAGCAATTGATCCACTTCGATCTGGTTCGGATTCGCCAGGTTGTTCCACGCTGCGATATCGCGATAGTTTTGGCCGTTTTCGAGGGCGATCCGGTAAAGCGTATCGCCGGGCTTCACCCGGTAGTACCCGGGAGGGGGCGGCCCGAGCGGCGCCGCCGGTTGCACGCCGCCGGGCTGTCCCGCCGAAGCCGCATTGGTCGACAGTGCGCTCGAGCGATCAACGACGGGCGCTTGATCGAGCCGTGTCGCGCACGCGGCGAGCGTAGTGAGGGCGAGCGCACAGAGGACGCGCTGAGCGGCGGTCAACCGAGCCTGTTCGTTGTGGGTTTGCATCGCGCGCAACGTAAACATCGGTGTCAAATCACTCCGGATTTTAAGGGGACAAAAAAGACGCGATCAAGGCGAGACTCCCGCCACTGGTTCGGCGCAACGCGTTCGACGAGCGTCAGCACCTGCGCCTGACCGCTCTGCGAACCGACGGGCGCGACGAGCCTGCCGCCCACCGCCAACTGCTCCAACAGCGCTTGCGGCACATCGAGCCCCGCCGCGGCGATCACGATCGCGTCGAACGGCGCCGCCGCGGGAAGCCCCACCCGGCCATCGCCGTAATGCAGCCGAATATTCGGCACGCGAAGCGGCCGCAGGTTGAGCTTCGCGCGTTCGTAAAGCGGTTTGATTCGCTCGATCGAATAGACATCGCGCGCAATGCGCGACAACACCGCCGCTTGATAGCCGCAGCCGGTGCCGATCTCCAAGACGCGTTCGAGCGGCCGGCCCGCCGCCGCCAGTTCCAGCATGCGTGCGACGACGGACGGCTTCGAGATCGTCTGGTGATGACCGATCGGCAGCGCCGCATCTTCATAGGCCTGCGCCGCAAGGCCCGGATCGACGAACATATGGCGCGGCACCGCCGCGATTGCATCGAGAACACGCGGATCCGTTATGCCGTTGCCTCGCAGCCGTTCGACCATCCGCTCGCGCACCCGTTCCGACGTCAGCGCCAGCGCGCTCGCGAGCGGCACGTTCGGCGACCCCATTTTGTCGGTGGCATGCGACGAGGACGTGTCAGTGCGCCGCACCGCGCCCTCGCGCACGGGGAGCGGCTCGCGCGTGCGCTCGGCGCCGCGCCCGCGCGGCTCAGCCGTCGTGCGCGGTTTGCGCTCGAGATCGGCCAACCCGAGGGGGAAGCGCTTGCTGCGTTCGCCCGTCATGAATCGCGACGCCCCGAACGCGCCCACTCGCGCGTGTCGGCCATCATCTGCGTATGCGTGAGATCGAGTTGCAGCGGCGTGATCGACACGCGCCCGTTGGCGACCGCATGGAAATCGGTGCCCTCGGTTGCGTCGAGCGCTTCGCCCGACGGGCCGATCCAATAGATGGGTTCGCCGCGCGGATTCGTTTGGCGAATCACGGGCTGCGACGGATGGCGCTTACCGAGCCGCGTGACCTCCCATTGCTGCAATTCGTCGTAAGGCAAGCTCGGGATGTTGACGTTCAACAACGGATGCGCCGGCAACGGGTGCGCCAGAAAGTGGCCGACGATATCCGCCGCTACGCGCGCCGCATCGTCCAAATGAGCCCAGTCCCGTCCCACGAGCGAAAACGCGATCGACGGCACGCCGAACATGACGCCCTCGGTCGCAGCCGCGACCGTGCCCGAGTACAGTGTGTCCTCGCCGACGTTCTGGCCGTTGTTGATGCCCGATACGACAAGATCGGGTTTGTGGTCGAGCATACCGGTCAACGCAATGTGGACCGAATCGGTCGGTGTGCCGTTGACGTAATAAAAACCATTTCCCGATCGCCAGACCGAGAGCGGACGCGATAGCGTCAGCGAGTTCGAAGCGCCGCTGCAATTTTGCTCCGGCGCCATCACCGTGACCTCGCCCAACGGCTTTAGCGCGTGATAAAGCGCCGCCAGCCCAGGCGCGAGATAACCGTCGTCATTGCTCAATAGGATTCGCATCCGGCGATTGTAACCGAGGAGCGGGAGCGCCTCTACGCTCGCACGAGCGGACAAGTCGGACCGCTTTGCCGGTTTACTTCCCATCTCGAAAAGGCACGATCGTTCGACATGAATTACACTGCCTCGACGCCCACTTGCTCGGGGAGACGAACTGATGCGCGCGATTCGATGCAACCGGTATGGACCGCCTCAAACGCTTGTCGTCGAGACGCTGCCCGATTTGCAGCCGGGGCCCGGTGAAGTGGTCGTCGACGTGAAAGCCGCCAGCGTCAACTTTCCCGATGTGCTCGTCATCGAGAACAAGTATCAATTCAAGCCGCCGCTGCCATTCACGCCCGGATCGGAAGTCGCCGGCCTGGTACGCGCGGTGGGCGAAGGCGTCCAGCACTTGCGAGTCGGCCTGCGCGTGGCGGCGTTCGTGCGCGTCGGCGGATTCGCCGAACAGGTGCTCGCACCCGCCGGCGCCTGCATGCCGCTGCCCGACGAGGCCGATTTCGAAACGGCCGCCGCATTCACCCTCGCCTACGGCACCTCGCATCACGCCATCGTCGATCGCGCCGCCCTGCGCGCCGGCGAAACGATGCTTGTGCTCGGGGCGGCCGGCGGCGTCGGGCTCGCCGCCATCGAGATCGGCAAAGTGTTGGGCGCACGCGTGATCGCGGCTGCATCGAGCGACGAGAAGCTCGCGATCGCGAGCGCACACGGCGCCGACGCTACGATTCGCTACGACAGCGAAGATTTGCGCGAACGCATCGCCGCGCTCACCGATGGACGAGGGCCGGACGTGATCTACGACCCGGTGGGCGGCGCCTACGCGGAGCCCGCGTTTCGCAGCATCGGCTGGCGTGGACGATACCTCGTGGTCGGCTTTGCGGCCGGCGAGATTCCCAAGCTGCCGTTAAACCTTGCTCTGCTCAAAGGCGCGAGCATTGTGGGCGTGTTCTGGGGGGAATTCGCCAAACGCGAGCCGCAACGCAACGCTCAGGCGTTCGAGGAACTCGTACGATGGCTCCGCGAAGGCAAGCTGCGCCCGCATATCAGCGCGCGCTATCGGCTCGATGAGACGCCGCGTGCGCTCCAAGACATGGCGCAGCGGCGCGTGACGGGCAAAATCGTTATCACGCCGTAGCGCGCTGCGCCCATCCGCGCTCCGGACAAGGCCTTTCGCCGCGGCGGGGCCGCGGCGCCCATCAAGCAAGCCGCGCCCCGCATCTCATATGATCTTGCGCTCTCGCAGCCGCTCGATCACCGCGGCGTCGTAGCCGAGCGACGCCAGCACCTCGTCGGTATGCTCGCCGAGTTCCGGCCCCAGCCAACGCGTGCCGCCCGGCGTATCGGATAGCTTCGGCGTGACATTCGGCAAGGCGATGTCGAGCCCGTCTTGCCACTTGAAATGCTCGATCATCTTGCGTGCGGCGAACTGCGGATCGGCAAACATATCGGCCGCGCTGTAGATGCGGCCCACCGGTACATCGGCCGCATTGAGAACCTCGAGCGCCTCCTCGATCGTGCGATCGGCCAGCCATGCGGCGATCGCATCGTCGATTTCGCGCGTGCGCGGCACGCGGCCGTCGTTGTGCGCAAGCGCCGGGTCGTCCGCCAAATCGCGACGATCGATCGCCGTCATCAAACGCTTGAAAATCGGATCGCTGTTGCCGCCGATCACTAGACTGCCGTCCTTGCACGGATAGGTATTCGACGGCACGATGCCCGGCAACGACGCCCCCGTGCGCTCGCGCACCGCGCCATAGACGCCATACTCGGGCACGATACTCTCCATCATGTTGAAGACGGCTTCATAGAGCGCGACATCCACGACCTGCCCTTTCCCGCCGTTCGTATTGCGATGATGGAGCGCCATCAATGCGCCGATCACCGCGTGCAGCGCAGCGATCGAATCGCCTATCGAAATGCCGATGCGCGGCGGCGGCAGCTCAGGGTAGCCGGTAATGTGGCGCAGCCCGCCCATCGCTTCGGCGATGGAGCCGAAGCCGGGCCGATCTTTATACGGCCCGGTCTGTCCGTAACCCGACAGACGCACCATCACGAGGCCCGGATTCTCGGCGCTCAGAACGTCGTAGCCGAGGCCCAGCTTCTCAAGCAGCCCCGGACGGAAGTTCTCGACAACGACATCGGCCTCGCGCGCGAGCTGCTTCAAAATCTCCTTGCCCTCGGGCGCCTTGAGGTTCAGCGTCACCGATTTCTTGTTGCGCGCCTGCACGGCCCACCAGAGCGACGTGCCGCCGGCTTCGGGGTAAAGCATGCGCCACTTGCGCAGCGGATCGCCGCCGTTCGGATCTTCGATTTTAATGACTTCCGCCCCAAACTCGCCGAATAGGCGTGCGGCAAACGGGCCGGCGATCAGCGTGCCCAGTTCGAGCACCTTGACGCCCGAAAGCGGGCCGGCCGATGCGCTCATGTCGATCTCCTTTCTGTTGGATCTTTTGGCGGGGCAAGCGAAGCGCTCGCACGCGGAAAACGCCGCTTCCTGCCGCGGCGGCGCGGCCAACGCGGCTAGAGCGAACGCCGATCGAGCACGGCTCGCGCGATCGTACCGGCGTCGACGTATTCAAGCTCGCCGCCGACGGGCACGCCGCGCGCAAGCCGCGTGACGGTCAGGGCGCGCGCTTTCAGCGTTTGCGCGAGGTAATGCGCCGTCGCCTCGCCTTCGTTGGTGAAATTGGTGGCGAGCACCACTTCCTTGACGATGCCGTCCGACGCCCGCTTGACGAGCCGGTCGAAGTGAATTTCCTTCGGCCCGATGCCGTCGAGCGGGCTCAAGCGTCCCATCAAGACGAAATAGAGGCCACGGTAGGTCATGGTCTGCTCGAGCATGATCTGATCGGCCGGCGTCTCGACGACGCACAGCAACGTCGGATCGCGCGACTCGTCGCTGCAGACATCGCAGATGCGCGCCTCGGTGAACGTATTGCACTTCTCGCAATGACGCAGGTGCTCGGTCGCGAACAGCAGCGAGCGGCCAAGGCGCTCCGCGCCCTCCCGATCGTGCTGCATCAGGTGATAGGCCATGCGCTGCGCGGATTTCGGTCCAACGCCGGGCAGAACACGCAGCGCTTCGACGAGCGCAACGAGAGCGGAAGGCTGTTTCATGTCAAATCGATGCGCGCGTGCCGCGATGGCCGAGAGCGAGCGCGCCCGCTCTCGGCGAGCGCCCTGGTGGACAACACAATGCGGCGCGCCACGCGTTTAGAACGGCAGCTTAAATCCGGGCGGCAGCGGCAAGCCGGACGTCATGCCGCTCATCTTTTCCTGCGCGGTGGCCTCGGCTTTGCGCACGGCGTCGTTGAACGCGGCTGCGACGAGATCTTCCAGCATATCTTTATCGTCGGCGAGCAAGCTCGGATCGATCGACACGCGGCGCACGTCGTTTTTGCAGGTCATCGTCACCTTCACGAGCCCGGCGCCGGATTGGCCCTCGACCTCGATCTGCGCGAGTTGCTCCTGCATCTTCTTCATGTTTTCCTGCATCTGCTGGGCTTGCTTCATGAGCCCTGCGAGTTGGCCTTTCATCATGGACGTGCTCCTTAGATCGTGTGGTCGTTGCGTGCGGCCGTCGCGTGGGTGCGATGCCGCCAATGGGTGGATGGGCAAGCGCCGCGGTTGTCCCGCAGGTAGCCGTTTGCAGGGCTTTCGCTCAGTGTGCGCCGGCCTCGGCGTCGGGCGCGATCGGTCTAACCGAGCCGGGAACGATGCTCGCACCGAAGTCGCGGATCAGCGACTGCACGAACGGATCGGCGCCGATCTCGCGTTCGGCTTCGCGCTGACGCTCGGCGCGAGCGGCCGCTTCAAGCACGGCTGCGGTACGGCGCGCCGGCCCCACCGAGACGCGTACTTCCACGGCCTTGCCGAGCTTTTCGGCGAGCGCCGTCTTCAACTTCGTCACCTGCGAGGCGTCCGCATACTGCGGGACGGGCACATTGAGCGCCAGCGTCTGGCCGTCGAGTTCGGTCAACTCGCTATTGAACGCCAACTGATGGGCGACGCCCGTCAAGCCCAAACTAGTGGCAAGCGCCGGCCAATCACCGCTGAAACCGAGCGCATCGAGCGAGATCGCCGGAGGTAACTTGCTCAAATCGACCGCTGGCGTGGCCGGTCCGGCCGCGGCATCCGAGGGCCCGTCGAGCCGGACGGCGAGCCGAACGTCGTCGGGGCCGGCGCCGAATACCGGTACGAAGCCGTCGTCGGGTGGCCCGGCGAAATAATCGTCTTCGGATGACGGCGGCGGGTAGTCGTCCAGCGGCGGCATATCATCCCAGGGCGCCGTCGTCGGAGCGGCGCCCGCCGAGGCTGCGCGCTCGGCTTGCGGCGGTTGCCCTTGCGGCGCGCGCGGACGCGGCGTAGGGACGACGACAGGCGTGCGCGGCGCGGCGGCTTTGGCTGGCGCGGGGGCGGCTGGCTTGGCCGCTGCCCGATTTCGATCGGTCGATACGCGCAAGCCGGCGTTGCGCAGCACATCGAGCGCCGCGCTGGCGCCGCCCGCGCGCGGGCGCGATTCTGATTCTTCGTCGAACGGGGATGGCGGCGGATCCTCGGTCGTGCGCGGCTGCGCCGGCGCTGGCGATAACGCTGGCGGTGGCGTTTCCGCAGGCGACGCGCTAGGCGCCGGTTCAGCGGCAGCCGGGGCGACAATCGCAGCGGCTTCCGGTGCGTTTTGAGACGGCGACGACGCCGCAGCTTGGGCCTTGATCGGCTCCACACGAGGCGCGACGGCTTGGTCAAGGCCCGCTGCCGTCGCCGGGCCATCCTCGGCGGCCTGGGCGGCTACGCGGACGGCGGCCGTCGGCTGTTCGGGACTGGGTGCGACGGAACGCGGCGGACGGCTCTCCTGTGTGGGCGGCTCGCTCGCCGCGTCTCGCCGCGCTTGCGCCGGTACCGCTGCCCGCGCTTCAAGCGGCGCGGCGCGCAAAAGCGCGGCGTGATCGGCGCCTTGAGCTGCGGCGCCGCCGTTTGCCTGCGCGGTCACTGCCGCGCGGCGTCCGGGACTCGCACTGGACGCGCCCACGGCTCCGGCGCCCTTCGCGGTCGGACCTGACGGCCCGGCTCCCGGCGGCAACGCCGGTTCGAACGCGAGCATGCGCAGCAGAGTCATCGTAAAGCCGGCGTACTCGTCGGGCGCCAAGCCAAGCTCGGCGCGCCCGAGCGTCGCAATTTGATAAAACAGCTGCACTTGCTCGGGCGTCAGCGCCTGCGCGAAACGGCGCAGCTCGTTGGCTTCCGGCCATTCGTCGAGCACCGACGCGGGCGCGAACTGAGCCCACGCCACTCGATGGAGCAAGCTCGCCAAATCCTGCAGGGCCGTCGAAAACGACAGACTGCGCAACGCCATCTCGTCGGCCACCGACAACACGAGCGGACCATCGCCCGCGACGATCGCATCGAGCAACCGAATCAAATAGCTTTGATCGAGCGCCCCGAGCATGCCGCGGACCGCCTCTTCGGTCACCTGGTTGGCCGAGTAAGCGATCGCCTGATCGGTCAGCGACAGCGCATCGCGCATGCTGCCCTCGGCCGCCCGCGCGAGCAGACGCAGCGCCTGCGGTTCGAACGCGATTTGCTCGGCCGCCAGAATGCGTTCGAGATGACCGACGATATGCCCGGCCGGCATCTGCTTCAAATTGAACTGGAGGCAACGCGAGAGCACCGTCACCGGGATCTTTTGCGGATCGGTGGTGGCAAGAATGAACTTGATGTGCGGCGGCGGCTCTTCCAGCGTCTTCAGCATCGCGTTGAAGGCGTGGTTCGTCAGCATATGCACTTCGTCGATCATGTAGACCTTGAAGCGCGCATCGACAGGAGCATAAACGGCGCGCTCGAGCAGCGCCGCCATTTCGTCCACGCCGCGATTGCTGGCCGCATCCATTTCGACGTAATCGACGAAACGCCCTTCGTCGATCTCGCGGCACGCACGACAGACACCGCACGGCGTGGCCGTGATTCCCGTCTCGCAATTGAGCGCTTTGGCGAAGATGCGCGAAAGCGTGGTCTTGCCGACTCCGCGTGTGCCGGTAAATAAATACGCGTGGTGCAGACGCGCGCCGTCAAGCGCGTGCGAGAGCGCCCGAACGACGTGTTCTTGTCCGACGAGCGAGGCGAAATCCCTCGGCCGCCACTTGCGTGCGAGAACTTGATAGGTCATCGCGAAATTGTATCAGCAACGCCGCAGCGCCAATGCGTGGAGCGAAAGCGCGAAGCGAACGTCGGCACGTCGCGAAACGGGCGCAGCGAAGCTAAGGAAGAAAACGGGAAGGCGGGAAGACAGGAACCAACGGAGGATGCGGATCGCACGCGTCAGACAGTGACCGACCGCCACAGAGGACATGCACAGAAAAATGCGAAGCCAAATACGGCGATGACGGCGATGCGATGGGAGCGACGACAAGAAAAAGCGAAAGGTGACGAGCCTGACCCTCGGCACTGGTGGAAAACGGCTGTGGCTGCTTCGTTCCCGACCTGACCAGGTTGACCGCCCCTCCATGCGAGGAGGCCCGTCACGGCGCATTCTATCACCGGCTCGCGCCGCGTGCGACCCCTTCGCCGATTTGTTTCGAGACGGACGAGCGACGAACAAGCCGATCGACGCCGGCGTGCGGCGGCGCTCGCGCGGCCACTATCGCTTCGCACGAGGCATAGCAATTTGGGCTAATATGGCACACAGCCGTCCCGCAGCCGCGCTGCCTCCAGCATTCGAGCAGCGCCCGGGCCGCACCTTCCAGCGAAGCCAGCGCCGTTTGCGTTACCGGGTTGGTTTGTCCGGTAAGCCATGCGCGCTCGGAACGATTTCCCGTTTTGGTGTATCGTGGCGAGCAATTTCAGACGCGGGCCTCGAACCCGAAGAGGTACTTTTACATGAGCGAACAAATCAAGCACATCAGCGACGCATCGTTCG
>Ga0157369_10004792_pt1 | contig 15906 bp, 22 predicted proteins | sample C25metaG_FD_113461 | JGI IMG/M metagenome (GOLD analysis project Ga0157369, IMG submission 113461) | Corn rhizosphere microbial communities from Kellogg Biological Station, Michigan, USA - C2-5 metaG | ecosystem: Host-associated > Plants > Roots > Rhizosphere > Soil | place: USA: Michigan... | reverse complement strand
TGGCATGATACGGAGGCACTGAATGCCGCACCTAATAGCCCGGCACCCGGACACCGGGAATTACCTGCACCGGGATCATCCGGAGTTCGCGGATCACGCCGAGGAGATATCCGGCGAGCTGCGCAAGGTGACGATGTTCCGCCGTCACCCGGAGACCGGCCAGCTGATGCCGATGGCTACCGATCACGTTCCGGTGGAGCACGTCGAGGAGTACCGGCAGCGGGCTTTATCGAACGACGGCCGGGACGTGCAGGCCGGTGACGTGGCCTGGGACGCGGTGATCGTGAGCGACGATCACGATTCCGGGCCGGGCGGGGATGACCAGCACTGGCACGAGGTGCATCCGGCCGATGTGATCGAGGCGCCGGAGGGGGCTCCGTGACGCAGACTGCTCTGGCGAAGGTGAACGAGGCCAACGCCTACATCGGTGTCGCTACGACCGGCTACGCGCTGGCGTGCGGCCTGTCCTCGGCTGCTGCGTCATCGGCGCCGGTGGAGCCGTCCGGTGGCTCGCCGGCTTACGCTCGTGTCGCGTCGAACTGGGGCACTCCGAATGCGGTTACCGGCGTCACCACGGGTGCGCCGGGTGCGATCAACGTCCCGGCCGGTTACACGGTGGCGTCGGTGCCGTTCTTCACCGCGCTCACCGGCGGCTCGTACTTCGACGGTGCGAACGTCACCTCGCAGAGCTATGCGAGCCAGGGAACATACCAACCTCTGCCTACGCTGACGCCAAGCTAGTACGCGGTAGGCTCGTGGCATGCAAATCTGCAGGGTGGAGCGGTGCGGGACGCCCGTGTTCGTGAAAAAGCGCGGCCTCTGCAAGATGCATTACCACCGTTTCATGAGGCATGGCGACCCAGGCATGGCCGAGCGGCGCAGGGTGGACGGAGCGCCGGAGGAGCGCTGGATGGCCCTCGTATCGCCGGAATCGCCGGGCTGCTGGACCTGGGTTGGGGCGCTCGACAAGCACGGTTACGGGCAGTTCCAGGTGACCACGGACGGTGCCCGCAAGAACTGGCGGGCACATCGCTGGGTGTACACGCAGCTGGTCCGGCCGCTCGAAGATAGCGAGACTCTTGACCACCTGTGCCGAGTTCATGCTTGCGTGAATCCGGACCATCTGGAGCCGGTCTCGCAGCCGGTCAATGCGGCCCGCGGGTATTCGCCGCTGGCGATGCACGCTCGCAAGACTCACTGTCCGAATGGACACCCGTACGACATGAAGCTGTCGCGGGGTGCGCGGGGCTGCCGACGATGCCGTAATGAACAGCGCCGGAAGCCGCAGATCGTCAAGGAGGCGTCGTGACGCTACCGGCTGTTCAGGACGTGCTACAGGCGTCCTATGAGGCGTACGCGGATCCGCGGGTGGCGGCAGCGGTCGCCGTCGGTCAGCAGGAGTCTGACGCTCTGCGTGCTCAGGTGTCGGCGCTGCAGGCGCTGGTGTCTCAGGACGAGGCGAAGATCGCGGCCGAGCAGCAGCAGCTGGCTGCGGCTCAGTCGGACCTCGCGGCGGCCATGGCGTCCGGGCAGGCGAATGCCGCGCAGATCGCGCAGTTGCAGCAGCAGGTGGCGGCTCTCCAGGCGCAACTCCTCGCCGCGGTGCCGGGCAAGGCCCCGCCGCCGCCGGCCGGCTGGGTTGAGGCGTTCCGGGACGACATGAACGGCAAGCTAGGCCCGTTGTGGTCGGTGATCGACAACACCGGCGCGGCGAACGAGCTGTCGTGGCGGCTGGCGGCGAATGTCCAGGCCATGCCGGACCGGGTGAGCATCGTTGCGCAGCGGCAGGCGGCGGGCGGGCGGCAGTTCACCTCGGGCTACATCACTACGGCCGGTAAGGCGTCGTGGCAGTTCTTCCGCGCCATCGTCCGGGCCCGCTGCACGGACCTGTACGGGCTGTGGCCGGCGCCGGGCTGGTTCCGGTTCGACGCCGCGGTAGGCGAGATCGACGCGGCGGAGATGATCGGCACCGTCCGCAAGGCCGTCCAGTCGGTGCACCAGAACAACGACGGCACCGGCGACCATTCCGGGTTCGATTGGCCGATGCCGGCTGGCTGGTCGATGGCTGACTGGCACACGTACGAGGTGCAGCGGGACAACACGGGGACGATCACCTGGCGGATCGATGGGGTGCAGACGTTCCAAGTGACCCGGGCTGGGATGTCGACGCAGAAGCACCTGCCGATGACGTGGTTGACCGGCACCGAGTTCACCGGCCCGGCTCACCTGAATATCAACCTGCAAGTGGGCGGGTCGATGCCGAAGTCCTACCTCGGTGCCGGCTACGACCCGACGAAGATACTGCCGATCGGTAGCGTGGGCTCGCTGGATATCGATTACGTGCAGGTGCTGACGCCCGTCGCTACTGCCTGAGAGGGCTGAGCCGTGCCTGCCTATGGCACCGTGGTCAAGACTTCCACGGTGACCTCCACCAGCCCAGCGGCGGCGCTGGTGAACACGACGGTGGGCGCGGTCAACGTGCTGGTGATTTCGGCCAACTCCACCGGTACCGGTGTGCAGCCGCAGATCCAAACCCCGTCCGGCTGGACCCTGGCGTGCCCGGTGGCGTGGAAGTCGGGCAGCCCGTCGCATGAGATTGCGGTGGTCTATCGGAAGGTACAGAGCGGAGATACCGCCACCAGTCAGGCGGTGAGCATCGCCGCAGCCGGTGGTGGGAACATCGCGGTAGCGCCGCTGGCGTTCGCACCGGGCGAACTGGACAGCGCAACCATCATCGTGTCCGGCGAGGCGTTGGCCGCGAACGTGGCCGGCCCGACCACGAACGTCGGCCCCTCGGTGCCGCTCGCTGGCCTGCGGTACGTGGTGACAGGCTTCGGCAACCGGAGCGGCGCAACGTGGTCAACCGCGTCGGACGGCAACGTGCACGACCCGATCCAGTTGCAGGGCGCGCAGTCCGGCGGCGCATCGATCGCGGTCTGCTGCACGAGCAGCACGACCGGCAGCGGCGCGGCTCGCTCGCTGCTGTCCTCGGCGTCCACGTCGATCAACGATGCGGTGATCGTCGCATTCAACCCGGCCGCGAGCGGTTTTAGCGGCGCGGTGTCGTTGACGGTGGGGTCGGCGTTGGCCGCGACCGGCGGGTCGGCCGGCTCGATCGCGCTGACGGCTGGGTCGAGCTTGGCCGCGGTTGGCGCTCCTGCCGCCAGCGGCCAGCCGGCGCTGACGGCAGGTGTGTCGCTCGCCTCGGCCCTTCCGGCGGTGGCGTTCCTGCAGTCCGGGGTGACTGCGTGGGTGGCTCACCGTAACGGCCAGTCGACGGTGTACGGCGAATGCACCCTGGCTGGGTATCAGGCGTCGGCGCGGCAGTATTCGAGGGCGCTGCTTGAGATCCCGGTGTGGGCCAGTTCGGACGGTGTGTACTACTGCCTGCACGACCGCACGACAGGTTCCCGGAGTCAGTACACCGGCCCGAACGGCAGCGTCGATGTCACGGCCACCAGCTCGACCATCCTGGACCAGTACACCTCGGTGGTCGGCGGCTACCCGCTGGCCCGGTTGACGGACGTGCTGGACACGCTTCGGGGCCGGTTGTTCGTGGTGGAGAACAAGCAGGGCGTGAATCAGGCCACGCTGTCGACGCTGCTGGATAGCCATGCCGGCGTCGGCTACTGGATCTTCAAGGGGCCCTACAACGACACCGCGAACGCCTTGACCGCGGCCGGGCATGGTGCTCCGATGTGGCTCTACTTCTACCCGAGCAACGAGGGCAGCCTGTCGAGCACCTGGAGCGCGGTCTCCGGCGCTGGCGTGCCGGTGCTGTACGGCCTCGGGGACTATTCGGTGACCGGCGCCGACCTACCGGTGCAGTCGGACGCTAACACGTTCTTCACGTTCACTGCGGCGCACAGCATTCAGTCGTGGGCGTTCATCCCGGGCACCAGCGCGCAGAAGACCGCGGCCGATTTGCAGGCGGCTACGGCCGGGGCGTCGTTCGCCGGCTACATGGCCAACTCGTTCGCCACCCTGGCACCGAACGATGACACGACGGTGAGCCTGCCGGTCGGTTCGACGCTTTCGATGGGGGGCGCTCCGGCACCGGCCGGTGCGGTGGCCGTCTCGACGGGCCCGGCGCTGTCGATGGCTGGGGCACTGTCTGCAGTCGGCGCCGTGCCGCTTTCGACAGGCGTGGTGCTGGTCGTGAGCGGCGCTCCGGCGGTGGCCGTCCCGCTGTCCCTGGCCGCCGGAACGGCCCTGACAGTGCTCGGCGCTGCGGCCGTGACGGGAGCACCGGCCCTGGCTGTTGGCGGTGTCCTCAGCGCGTCAGGGGCTCCTGCTGCGACCGGTGCCGCCGCTGTTGCGGTTGGCGCGCTGCTGGCGGCCGGCGGTTCGCCGGACACGGCCGGCCAGCTCGCGGTGTCGGCTGGAGTGGCGCTGGCTCTTTCGGCGGCAGCTGGGGCAGGCGGCACCGTGGCCGTCTCGACTGGTGCCGCGCTGGTGGTCGGTAGCGCGACGGCCGGTAGCGCAGCGGTCGATGTGACAGCAGGGGTCGCGCTGGGTGTGGCCGGTGCCACAGGCGTCGCTGCAGTGGTCGATTTGCGCACGGCGGTGCTGCTCGGTGCGTTGGGCGCGACGTCTGCGGCCGGTGACGTGGGGCTGGCGGCTGGCGTCGTCCTGGCCGTGGCTGGCGGCCCGGATGCAGGCGGCACCGCTGGGCTGTCGGTGGGGGTGATTCTGGCTGCGGTCGGTGGTTCGCCACCTTTGGTGGTGATGTTCGACGGTAGCCTGCTGGGGTGGCGTCCCGGCCCGGCCAGGTGGGGTGTCCGTGAGGGCGTGCAGGCCTGGGCGGTGGCTGCCGGGTTGGCGCGGTGGCTGTGGCGTGCGTTAGGGGATGGCGTGAAGGTCCAGGATCGGCGGCTGGTGAACCTGCAGGTGCGCTCACCCCGCCCGCTCACCGACGATGGCGTGACGGTGACCGCGTGCGTCTCCCCGACCCGTACCGTGCCGGACGCGCCGACTGAGCAGCCTGTGGTGATCCCGGACGACTACGCCTGGACCGGCCCGGCCGACTGGGCAACCGTCGCGGCCTGGGTGGGCCCCGGCCTGCCGGTCGGCACGAACTACGTCCTGACGCATGTCACGGCCGGCGGCGAGGACTTTTGGGACGTGGCCGCATCCGTCCAGGTGGAGGAGTAGCGAATGCTGGCATGCAGGCGAGCGCCCCGCGGCTGGTGGTGCACTCAGGGACGCGGACATGATGGCCCGTGCGCGGCCCGGCCGCGGTGGTGGAACCTCCGCAGTCTGTGGCGCTACCGGAAGGTGATCTGATGCTGACTCCAGGCGGCCGGGAGGGTGACGCTAGTCCGCTCGGCAAGAAGGGCCGGCGTCGGCTGTCGAACTATGTCCGGATGGTCGCTCACGCGCTGATGCGGCGCGGCTTCTCGAAGTCGCACGCTATCGCTACGGCTAAGAATTCGCTGCGGAAGTGGATGGCCGGCGGCGGTCATGTCCGGCCGCAGGTGCGTGCGGGCGCAGCGAAGGGCTACGCCGAGCAGAAGGCGCTCGACGCGTCGGGTCGTGGCGGTCGGCGCCGTACTAGCTTGGCGAACGCCGACCCTCAGCAGGTGCGTAAGACGCTCGGCGATCACTATCCGAAGCACGTACTCGGGTGGGTGAAGGGTGCGGAGTGGTCGCGGGAGTCGGTGCCGCTGTCGGATATCCACATGGCGGAACGGCCCGGCGAGCCGCACGACCCGGCCAAGGTCAAGGGCCTGCGGAAGGCGATCCAGAAGGGTAAGCCGTTGCCGCCGGTGGTGTTGGTGAATACCGGCCGGGGTAAGCACAAGATCGCGGACGGCTACCACCGGACGAGGGCGATGCAGCGGGAGGGGCTGACGCACGCTGACGCGCTGGTGGCGAAAGTCGACCTTGCCCGCGGCCCATGGTCCCGTTCGATGCACGATGCGAAGCTGAACAAGTAGGCCCCCCCGTGGCCTGTGCGGAGTGTCGCAAGATGGGCGCCTCTCGATGACTGGCACGGGGCAACACCGGTCACCTGTTCAGCCAAACCGCACAGACACGTATGGTGCAGCCTTCTGGCCCTGTTTGTACGTCCGGAGAATCCCAACGCGGCGGCTAACCGTCTCCGGATATCGCGTCACCCCGAGCCAGCGTTAAGGGTGGGCTTATGCCGCGTTCGTACGAGAGGCTGGCGGCATCCCGGCACGGAGCGTATCACCACCATTCAGCCGTGACAAGCTGGTAAGGTGCGGGCATGCCAGCGATGAATTACACCACCAGGATTCCGGTAGAACAGACGGTAGGCGAGTCCCAATCGATCCTAGGCCGGGCCGGGGCTGCCTCAGTGACGGTGCTCTACCGGGACGGCCAACCGGCTGGGCTCGGCTTCACTCTCGACACCCCGGCGGGGCCGCGTGAATACCGGCTGCCGGTGGATATTGAGGCGATGCGGCGGCTCTTGCTGAAGCAGGAGGCTGACGGCGCGTTCATTTCGCTCAGGAAGGCCAAGGGTGCGTTCACCAGCGCCGAGCATGCCGCCTGTGTGGCTTGGCGGGTAGTGAAGGTGTGGCTGGAGGCTCAGATGACGCTGTTGGAGGCCCGGATGGCGACGTTGGATCAGGTGATGCTGCCGTATCTGCTGACGGCGGGCCCGGAGTCGCGGACGTTGTATGAGGTGTTCAAGGCCCGCGAGCTGGGCGAGCTGACCGCATGAGGGACGGGATTGTGCTGGAGGCGTTCGCGGGGCCGGGGGGGATATCCGAGGCTGTGCGGATGGTGTTGCCGGACGTGGAGACAGTCGGTTTCGAGACGGACCTAGACGCGTGCGCGACGGCGGAGACGGCCGGGCATAAGCGGATCATGGCTGACGTGTCGATGGTCGACCTTCGGCCGTGGGTGGGCCGGGTGATCGGGTTCTGCGCGGGGCCGCCGTGCCAGTCGTTCAGCGCGGCCGGCCGCCGTAAGGGCAAGCTGGATATGCCGCGTATCGAACGGCACATCGAGCGGATTAGGCAGGCTGGCCGGTGGCTGGATTACAGTCGCGAGGGCTGGCATGACCCACGCTCACCGCTGGTGATGGAAGTGCTCCGCTACGTGCTGACGTTGGGGCCGGAGTGGGTGGTGCTGGAGCAGGTGCCGCAGGTGCTGCCGCTGTGGGAGCGGGTGGCGCTGGTGCTGAACGAGCACGGCTACTCGACGGATACCGGCGTCCTCAAAGCCGAGCAGTACGGGGTGCCGCAGACCCGCAAGCGGGCGATCCTCGCGGCCTCCCGTCGCGTCCAGGCGATGCTACCCACGCCGACGCACCGGCACTATCGGAAAGGCGTTGCGAGGGAGGCCGGGGATCAGTCGCTGCTGCCTTGGGTAACGATGCGCGATGCCCTTGGCGTGGACGGTTCGGACTGGGTGCTGCGCTCGAACTACGGGACCGGAGGGGACCCGAAGGCCCGTGGTGAGCGCGGCGTTGACGAGCCGGCACCGACCGTGACGGAGAAAGTCGGCCGCAATAAGTGGGTGGTGTCTGGCCACGCACGTAACGCCGGCCCGGCCGCTGCGAGGGAGCCCCGGAGCGTTGACGAGCCGTCCTACACGATTCGCTCGGCAGGGTCCGGCTCGCATCCTTCGGGGACTCAGTGGGTGCCGGAGGGTCGGGTGTCGGTGGAGGAGGCCGCGGTGCTGCAGTCGTTCCGGCCGGACTTCCCGTGGCAGGGTTCTAGGTCGAGCCGGTATGCGCAGGTGGGTAATGCGGGCCCCCCGTTGTTGATGGCAGCGGTGTTGCGTCAGGTCGCGCAGTCAGCTTGACAAAACGGTAAGGTGCCTGCCAGGATATCCACATGACGCTGATATCGGCCGACGCACTGCACGGCTTCCTGGTACTGCTGGCATGGCTGGCTGGCCCGGCAATCCTGTTCTTCACTGGCTGTGCCGAGCTGGACCGGCAGGACGATCCGGTGATCGACCTCGGCCAGGAGCCGCTAGACGAGGGCGAGGAATGGCCGGTCTGCGTCTGAGCGTGTCGGCGGTGCCATCCTGGCACGTGCCGTTACGGTATCTAACGATTCGAGGGAGTAGCGGGATGAAGGTTCGACTGGGTAAGGCGGCGGGGCTGCTGCTGGCGGTGGTGGTGTCGGTGGGGTTGCTGACGGTGGTGGAGGCCGGCCCGGCGTCGGCGTGCACGGTATACCCGGGCACGAGCGTGTACTGCTGGCCGCAGGGCGGCCCGGTCCCGCCGCCGGTTCAGCCGGTGCCCTACCGTCACTTGGCGCCGCATCGGCTCATGCCGCACCGCAAGCCGCTGTCGCATCGGCCGGTGTTGCGCCGCTGGTAGTCGCCCTCGACACACGCAGGCCCGTTCCCGTGAACAGTCACCGGGGACGGGCCTGTGGTCTGTTAAAGTCCGGTTCGGGTGGCAACCTGGCGAGTGGAGGCGGTGGCGTGGCGGTTAAGAGCCGGCAGGCGATTCGTATTGGCCGCGTCACTGCTGCTCAGGCCCTGCGGATCGCCCGCCGGTTCGGGGTGATCCTGGACCTGTCGAACGATATCGAGCTGGCTGGCCACTGGAAGCACGGTTGGATTCCGTTGGACGCGGTGGCCGCCGCGGTGAAGGCGAAGCGGTACAAGGGCGGCGACGGCCGGGAGGTGCGCGGCAAGGGCCGCGGCGGGTCGGTGGTCGAGTCCATGCGCCGTTCCTCGGTCGGGCGGAGCAAGGCGGGCCCTCCTAAGTCGGAACGTGTTCCTTTGACCGCATTCGAGCACCGCAATGACGTTTTCCGACGCGCTGGCCTGCCGGAGCAACGTTCCGGAGAGAGCCGGGCGAGTCATGCTGCACGTGTGGCTGCAGTTCGGGACGAGCGCGGCAAAAAGGCTCACGCTGAGTTCACTGAACGACAGAAGAAGGCCGATGCTTGGCTGTTAGGTAGTCGCCAGTCTGCGCTTGCTGGTCCTCGTAGGGCGCCGCACATCTCGGCGCAGCAAGTGGCTGGCGGCCGGCACCGCCTGACCGATTCTCGCTCGGGCGAGTCGGTAACAGCGGTCCACCTCGCATCATTTCATAGCCAGGGGCACACGATCACCGGTGTCCGCGGCGGCCTGATGCACACCCGGGACGACTACGGCAAGCGGCATAGCTACGATCCGGCGACCGGCCGGGCCGCTGTGACGACTCCGGCTACTCGCCGTGCTCAGCAGGTGGTAGCCCAGGACCGGACGCGCCGACTGCAGAACGCTCAGGTGGCAAAGGACGAGGCGCGCCAGCTGCGTAACCTGACGGGCCTCGAAGGCTATCGGACGAACGACCTTCGGAAGCTGCACGGCATGGCGACGGTGCCAGAGGGCACACGGGCGAAGATCGCGGACGAACTGCAGCGCCGGGGCTACGTTAAGACGGGCTCAGGCTGGGGGCGCAAGTCCAGATGACGCGCCGTACCTACCTGACTCCGTTGCAGACGGGTCGCACTGTCTCGCTGTCGAACGGGTCGAATGGTCTGCCGGTGTTCCGGAAGCGGATTTTGCCGTTGGGTGAGATCCGGCATCCGGAGACGGGGGAGCGGGTCCGGTTCGACCGGGCCTATCACCAGTCGCTGATCGACTCGTTCAACCGGGGCGCGACGGAGCAGATGCCGCTGCAACTGGCGAACGACCGGAATCAGCACAACATGAACCCGGAGCTGACTCGGGCTGTCGCTCTGCGCCTGTCGCATCAGCAGGCCGGCGACACGGATGGGCCGGGCCTGTACGCGGATTTCCAGCCGATCAGCCGGAAGGCCGCGAAGCTGCTGCAGCGCAACCCGGGCCTGGGGGTGTCGTGCCAGATCACCGAGGACCGGCAGCGGGTGGACGGCAAGCGGTTCCCGCGGGTGCTGAGGCATGTGCTCGCCACGCTGGACCCGCGTGTTGTCGGGCTGGGCGCGTGGCGTTCGGTTAGCCTGTCCGATGATACCGCCGGTGAGGTGATTGACCTGACCGCCAGCAAAGTGAGGGAGCTGTCCGTGGGCAAGGGTGCCGGTAAGGGCAAGGGCGCGGCGCTGGAGCTGTCCGACGCCGAGGCGGAGGCTGCCGTCGCGGAAGTGCTGGCTGGCATGAGCCTGGCCGAGCCGGACGCGGACGAGAAGGGCATGAAGCGCAGCAAGAAGGGCAAGAAGGCCCTGAAGGGCCTGAAGCCCGGTAACGCGGCGCGGATGGCGCAGTTGCGGGGCATGCGCGGTAAGGGCAAGGGCGGCAAGAAGTCGAAGACCGCCACCTCCCTCTCCGACGTGTCGGAGGCCACCCTGGACCTCGCGGCCGAGCTGGACGAGTCCCGCCGGGAGACCGCCGGTATTCGTGCCGAACTGGCGGCGAGCCGGTGGAAGACGGAACGGCGCGAGCTTGCCCGGGTCGGTGTGCCGAAGCCGCTGCTGGATTTGGCGGAGCCGGTCCTGATCTCGGCTGACGCGCCGGTGCTGTCGCTGTCGAACGAGGACGGCGACCCGGAGGAAGTGGACGTGGCGCAGCTGGTTCGGGACATGCTGGCTGCGGTGCCGCGACTGGACCTGTCCGACCCGGCCGGCGAGGCCGAGGAGCCGGACGGTGACGGCGGCGGGGAATCCTGGGCCGACAAGGCGTGGGAGCAGCGCTCCGGGCCGGCTGCCTGACCGATGATCGAGACGACACAGGAAAGCGAGTGATCTGGTGAGCGCTGGAGACCGCCGGTGGGACCACGGTCCGATCACCTACGACGTGTACGCAGCCGTGACGCCCGGGATGATCGTCGCACCCGGCGCATCGCCGAACCAGAATCTGGTGGGGCCGGCCGGCGCGAACGCAGTCAACTGGATGGGCGTGGCCACCACCGGGGGCCTGCCGGTCGGCACCAGCACCACGTTCACCTCGCCGTCCGGGTACACGGGCCTGGATCTGACTGTCGGTGACGAACACGTCGCGGTCGGCGACGCGCCCGAGGTGTACGAGTGCATCGCGGGCGGGACGATCAACTTCGGTGACCGGGTGAAGTGCGGCGCGAACGGGACCGTCGTGGCCTGGGTGGCTGGCACGGACGCGCCGGAGCGCCGGGTCGGTAAGTGCGTGCAGGTGGGCGGCGCTGTGGCCGGCACCGGTGCGGACGGCCTGGCGAACACGGTCCTGGTCAAGCTCGGAACGTACTGACAGATGCACGGGCATAGTCCCTCGGCGAAAGGCTCCTCGATATGACGACCCCCGTGCTGTTCAACTCCTCGCGGGACGGCCAGCGGAATCTGGTCAACACCTTCATCAAGCAGCCCGCGGTGGTGCAGCGGCGCCTCCTGAAGATGACCGACCAGCAGTTCCTGGGCGACGCGCTGCTGCGCACCGGCCCGGACGCGCTGGGCGGCGTGGTGCTGTACGAGGAGTCCACCCCGCTCTACAGCGGCGGCGGTGACGCGCCGGTCGTGGCCGAGTACGGCCGTATCCCGGCAGCCAGGGGCCGGTTCGGTCAGCCGATGGCTGTCCGCACCGTGAAGCGGGCCCTGGCCGTCGAGTATTCCGAGGAGGTGCGGCGCCGGGACAACGTGGGCGCGGTCGACACGCAGCTGATGCAGGTGAAGAACACGTTCGTCCGTACCTGGGAGAACGCTTTCCTGTCGGCGATCCTGAACAACCCGCGGGTGAACACCCTGGCGGCCACGGACTACTGGGATCTGTCGACCAGCAAGATCCGGTACGACATCGCCGAGGCGAAGTTCGTGGTCGAGGAGTCCGACTCGGACACCGTGGATGGCTCCGGCGAGGACAAGTTCAACTTCGAGCCGGACACCCTGGTTCTGTCGAACCGGACCGCCACCGACTTCATCGAGTCGGACGACTTCAACAAGCTGTTCGTGGGGTCGCCGGCCGTGCGGGAGTCGTTGCAGTACACCGGCAAGGCGCCGAAGCAGGCGATGGGCCTGGACGTGGTGAAGTCGCGGCGGTTGCCTCCGCAGGTGGCGATCGTGCTGCAGCGGAAGATCATTGGCGGCATCTCGGACGAGCGTCCGCTGGGTGTGGGCCCGACCGAGCGGGACGGCCGGTCCGAGGTGTATTTCCAGAACGTGGTGCGGCAGTCGGCGATCTTCATCGACCAGCCCAAGGCGGCGTGCATCATCACTGGGGTGCACTCCTAAGGCCATGCCAAAACGGTAAGGCAGTACCGGCAGGGAATCAAGCAGCGACACGAGAGGGGCCGTGATGGCTCAGGCAAAGACCCAGGCCGACCAGTCGAGCGGCGACCAGACGCCCCCGGAGGCACCGGCCGACGCGCAGGAGACCACTGACGCGGCGTCCGGCGCAAAGACCCAGGCCGACCAACCGGCCGAGTCCAAGCGTGCTGCCACCAAGCGCTACAAGGTGATCGTGACCCAGCTGAATCGGATCGTGGACGGCGAGCGTCGGCCGGTCAAGTTCGGCAAGGTCCTGGAGCTGGACCCGGAGAGCGTGGAGGCCAAGCGGCTGCTCGGCACCCGGCCACCGGCCATCATCAGCCTGGACGACGACGGCGAGGACGTGCAGGACGACGGCGGTGCCGAACAGCGCGGCACACTGGACGCGACCCCGCCCGGCCCGCCGGCACCCACCGTGCCGATCGCCGGCAGCCAGGGCGCTCCGGTCGAGGCGGACGACAAGGGCGCCCCGCTCACCTGAACCACCCGATAAGCTACGGAAGCGCGAGGGTCAGGCGTGTACTCAACCCCCGATGAGGTGCGCCTGACCCTCGCCCCGTTGCTGCCCGGGGACGTGCTCAGGGACGGCCCGGAAGGGCTGCCAGACGAGCAGATCATCGACGCGATCCGGGAGGCTGACGGCAAGATTGACGGCTACCTAGCCGCCCGGTACGCGGTTCCGGTGCAGCCGCTCAGTACCGGCCCGGATGTGTACCCGGCTCAGGTGAACGCCTGGTCGCGGGATATCGCCGCGTACCGGCTGGCGCTGACTGCGCACAAGCTGCGGCCGATGGACCAGAATTCGCCGGCCGCGCTCCGCTATGCCGCGGCGATGACCGATCTGACCGCGGTGCAGAAGGGCGTCTACGTCCTGTCGTTGCCGGGTGTGGCCGCGCCAGAGCCGTCCGTGGGTGAGGTTGCCGTGGTGCCGCAACCGGCCGTGTTCGATGAGCGCGACTGGGGCGTGCATCCGGAGCTGTACCGTCCTGGCGTGATGGGCGGCCGGGGTGGCTGGTGACTTCGGGGCGCGGATGCGCGAGCTAGCGGAGTGTGATGGTCGGGTCGCCGTGCCGCTGCAGCCGCCGGTAATGTTTGACGCACACGTCGCGGCTGTAGACGGTGTCCGGACAGTCCGCGACGGTGCATTGTCTCCGGGATACCTGGCGTCGGGCTTTGCCGAGCACTCGGCGGCGGTGGGCTTCGCCGAATTCGACGTTCTCGCCGAACGTGACGAGCCGCATGTGGGCAGGGTTGCAGCACAGCCGATGAGGGCAGCCCTGTTCGCCGAGGCAGGTGAGATCCCTGTCGTGGCAGTTGTGCTCGATCGTGAGTCCGTTGGGGATGGGGCCGTTAGTGAGTTCCCAGGCGAACCGGTGAGCGCCGATGGGGCCTGCGTAGCCGCGCAGTTGCCCGTAACCGTTGCTCATGGGCTTGCGGAGCCAGGGCCAGCACCCGTCCGGCCCGGCCGAGCGGTCCACGTTGGCATGAAAGAAGGCGTCGCGGCGGCGCTTGATATCGTCCCGGTCGAACCGGGGTACGGCGAGAGGGTCGCCGTACTTCCTGAATCGCTGGTAGTGCTTAGAGCAGAAGCCTTTGGCCCAGCGCGGCCGGACGCAGTTGGCGACGGTGCACGCCGGATCGAGCGGAGAGGTAACCATGGCGGGGACCTTTTCTGAGCGCATGCGCGCTCTGGCTGAGGGGGTGGGGCATGGTGACTTGATCTTATCCGTAGTGGTTGATCAAGTCTACCATAGCATAGGCCAAATATCAGGAACTGCGGGAGGACTTGAATCACCCGGAGGGCGGCCGGCCGCACGCGCTGCAGCAGTCGCTGTACGAGCAGGTGGACCGGATCATGCGCGATCTCGCTGAGGGCTTGCTGGACGAGGATGGGCTGCAGGAGGCTGGCCGGAAGGCGGTGGAGCGGATCGCGCAGCGCTATTACGAGACGGCGCCGTTCGAGTTCGGCGATCTGCGGGCCTCGCCGCATCCTACGGTGACCGATGACGGCGAGCTGGTGTATGACCGGCCGCCGGGGGTGCACCGGCTCACCGAGGACGAGCTGAGGGAGAAGGGCGTGCTGCGGCAGCTGGGCCTGGGGCATGACCTGGCGCATGAGGACCTGCTGGCCGCGCTCGGTGCCGGCTGATGCTGCTGCCGATGGCCGCCGTTGAGCTGTACCTGCGCGGCCAGGACCAGGATCAGACGATCCTGCCGGCCCGGATCGAGCGGGGCCTGCCGGACGCTGACACGTTGCTGCGCGGGTTCGATCGGATGCTGATTTTGACGCCGACACCCGGCCCCGGCTTCCAAGCTGAGGGCCTGATAGATGGCAGTATGGTCACCGTTCGGTGTGTGGGCGCTCAGGACGATTACGACGACGCGGAGAAGCTGGCAGGAGCAGTGGACGGGCTGATGGTGACGGACGGCAACGTGAACGTCGGCGGCTTCGGCACGCTCGGTATCTCCCGCGCAGGTGGGCCGCCAACTCCGGTCATGAAGGACAGTTCGAAGCGTACCCACTTCCAGTGCAGCTACGTGATCCCGGTGCAGAGCCGGTAGAGAGGGAAGCCCCATGACGCAGCCGCAGACGCCGGCCCAGCCGCGTGCCGAGCAGTCCCCGCCGCCCGAGGCGGTGGCCGCCGATGTGACCCCGCCGGCCGAAGGCGGCCCGGCCGAGGTGTCCAAGCGTGGCGGGAAGGTCGTCCGCTTGGAGGACTGGACGGTCTCCGGGTTCCTCGCGACGCTCGGTGAGGGCGAGGAGGCTCAGCAGGTGCTGGTGACCGCGCAGGGTGTGAAGGTCAACAAGGACCAGGCTGCGGCGATCAAGGAACAGGCCGCCGCGCACGGGGTGCGCGTGACGGAGGAGGACGCCTGATATGCCCGCTCCCACTCTGGTGACCGGTGCGCTGTTCAATGCGGCGAACGTCGAGACCGGCTACGCGTTGGGCTACATCGCGCCGCCCTACACTCCGATGCCGGCCGATTCGTCGGCGCTGTTCGACCCCACGAACTGGTGCGGTCTCACGCTGAACGCGAACAGCGCGACCGCTGCGATCCTGACCGTGGTGACCGCGAACGGCTCCGCCGCGACGGCATCGGTCAACCCCACCACGATCACCGCGACGGCGCTGGAGGCCGCGATCGCGGCCTTGGCGAACGTCGGCGCCGGCAATGTCCGGGTGACGGCGTTCACCGGCGGGTTCCGGCTGCTGTTCAACGGTGGCCTGGGCGCGGTCACGATCACCCTGGGAACACAGACCGGCGGCCCTGCCACGATCACCTACCCGCTGTGGATGCCGGCCGGCGGGTCGGATCAGGGCTGGCAGGCGAACAGCACCAAGCAGACCTCCGATGTCCGGTTCGAGGAGCAGTCGACCTCGGCCGGTAAGACCCTCGACTCGCAGGTGTTCAACTTCTCCGCCTCCCTGGTGGAGGACGTGGTGCAGACCTGGCAATGGGGGTTCAACACCACGAAGGTCGTCACCGCCGCGTCGTCCGGGCAGCCGGGTAAGACGGAGCTGTTCCTGTCCGACACCATCACGCATTACGCGGTGGCGCTGGAGATGGCGAATCTGTACACCGACTCGAACGGGCTGCACCTGCCGCGCCGGATCTACGTGCCGGACATGGTGTGCCTAGCCTCGCCCAACGTGGCGTTCCGGCGGGCCGGCGGCAACAAGCGGATGGTCGCGGTGAACTTCGAGTCGGTCTGTGCCACGAACCTGATCAAGGTGCAGGAGATCACGGCGGTGGCGCTGCCGTGATGACCCTGGCC
>Ga0157369_10004791_pt1 | contig 15906 bp, 14 predicted proteins | sample C25metaG_FD_113461 | JGI IMG/M metagenome (GOLD analysis project Ga0157369, IMG submission 113461) | Corn rhizosphere microbial communities from Kellogg Biological Station, Michigan, USA - C2-5 metaG | ecosystem: Host-associated > Plants > Roots > Rhizosphere > Soil | place: USA: Michigan... | reverse complement strand
TTCGAGCGCCAGTACCTGGCCGGCGAGCTGCAGCTGGAGTTCACGCCGCAGGGCACGCTGGCCGAGAAGCTGCGCGCCGGCGGTGCGGGCATCCCGGCGTTCTTCACGAAGACGGGCGTGGGCACCATCGTGGCCGAGGGCAAGGAGACGCGCGAGTTCAACGGCCAGACCTACGTGATGGAGCTGGCGCTGAACCCCGAGGTGTCGCTGGTGAAGGCCTGGAAGGCCGACAGGTCGGGCAACCTCGTGTTCCACCGCACCGCGCGCAACTTCAACCCGAACGTGGCGCAGGCGGGCCGGATCACCGTCGTCGAGGTCGAGGAGATCGTCGAGACCGGCACGTTCGACCCCGACCAGATCCACCTGCCGGGCATCTTCGTGCACCGCATCGTGCTGAACGCGCACCCCGAGAAGCGCATCGAGCAGCGCACGGTCCGCAAGCAGGCGACTGCCTGAATCCACCCGAACACACGAATTCCCGGAGCAACCCGAATGGCCTGGACCCGAGACGAGATGGCGGCGCGTGCCGCGAGCGAACTGCAAGACGGCTTCTACGTGAACCTGGGCATCGGCCTGCCCACGCTGGTCGCCAACCACGTGCCCGCGGGCATGGAGGTGTGGCTGCAGAGCGAGAACGGCCTGCTGGGCATCGGCCCGTTCCCGACCGAGGAGGAGGTCGACGCCGACATGATCAACGCCGGCAAGCAGACGGTGACCACGCTGCCCGGCTCCAGCATCTTCTCCAGCGCGGACAGCTTCGGCATGATCCGCGGCGGCAAGATCAACCTGGCCATCCTGGGCGCGATGCAGGTCAGCGAGCACGGCGACCTCGCCAACTGGATGATCCCCGGCAAGATGGTCAAGGGCATGGGCGGTGCGATGGATCTCGTCGCCGGCGTCGGCCGCGTCGTCGTCCTGATGGAGCACGTGGCCACGAAGAAGGACGGCTCGACCGACCTGAAGCTGATCCCCCGGTGCACGCTGCCGCTGACTGGCGTGGGCGTGGTCAACCGCATCATCACCGACCTGTGCGTGCTGGACGTGACGCCGCAGGGCCTGAAACTCGTGGAGCTGGCGCCCGGCGTGACGAAGGACGAGGTGCAGGCGAAGACGGGGGCGACGATCCACTGAGCGGGTTCGCGTCAATGACGAAGGGGCCCGCGCGGCCCCTTCCTTCATTTCAGCGGGGGCGTCGGGCATCGGGGGTCTGGCGCCTCCTTCGCACGCGCTGATTCCTCGGTCGATCGGGACGATGCCTGTTGCGTGCGGAGGCCGGGCCTGACCCCGAACTCAGCCAACGATCGGGGTCAGGCCCGGCCTCGAATCGCGGTCGAGGGAGCTGCCCGACGGTGACGACGTGGCGCGATTCGGGGAGGGGCCAGACCCCTCCGGCTTCGGCCTGCTGGCGACTTCAGCGCTTGATGGCCAGCGCGGCGTCCCGCACCAGTCCCGCACCTTGGTAGATCAGCCCGGTGTAGACCTGCACGAGATCGGCGCCCGCATCGATCTTGGACTTCGCGTCCGCGCCGGACATCACGCCGCCCACGCCGATGATGGGGAAGCGGCTGCCGAGCTCGGCGCGCAGCTGGCGGATGACGCCGTTGCTTGCCGCGAGCACCGGGGCGCCGGACAGGCCGCCCGTCTCCTCGGCGTGGCGCAGACCCTTGACCGCCTCGCGCGAGATCGTCGTGTTGGTGGCGATGACGCCGTCCATGCCGTGCCGGCCCAGCGTGGCGGCGATGACCTTCACCTGGCCCTCGTCGAGGTCGGGCGCGATCTTCAGGAACATGGGCACGCTGCGGCCATGCTCCTTCGCCAGCGCGGCGCGGCGTTCGGCCAGCGCGCCCAGCAGCGCGTCGAGCGCCTCGTCGCTCTGCAGCGCCCGCAGGTTCTTCGTGTTGGGGCTCGAGATGTTGACGGTCACGTAGTCGGCGTGCGGGTAGACGCCGGCCAGGCCGATCAGGTAGTCGTCGGTCGCGTTCTCGATCGGCGTCGCCGCGTTCTTGCCGATGTTCAGGCCCAGGATGCCGCCCGACTGGCGAAAGCTCCGCGCGCGCCTGACGTTGTCGAGGAAGGCCTGCAGCCCCAGGTTGTTGAAGCCGAGCCGGTTGATCAGCGCATTGGCCTCGGGCAGGCGGAACATGCGCGGCTTCGGGTTGCCGGGCTGCGCCTTGGGCGTGACGGTGCCCACCTCGATGAAGCCGAAGCCCATCGCGCCGAGGCCGTCGATGCAGCGGCCATTCTTGTCGAGGCCGGCGGCCAGCCCCACGCGGTTGGGAAACTTCAGTCCGGCGAGCGTGACCGGGTCGGCGACGCGCGTCTCGGCCCACAGGCACTGCAGCGGCGTGTTCTGCAGCCGCGCGATCGCGTCCAGCGTCACCTCATGGGCGTGCTCGGGGTCGAGGCCGAACAGGAACGGGCGGGTGAGGGCGTAGGGAACGAGCGACATGGGACGGCAGGCGCGGGGACGATGCGGAGGCCGTATTGTCGGTCATCGTCCCGCGGCTCATCGGGCCATCACTGCTGGCGCACCGCCGGGGTTTCGGAGGTCGACTTCCTGGTCTGCCGACCGACGAGGCCGTTGTGCAGCGTGCTCGCGATCGACTTGCGGGGCGGATGGGTGATGAAACGCGTGTTGAACTTGTCGGCCAGCGCCACGTCGCGCTCGTAGTTGTCGCGCAGCACCACGTTGGCGGAGAGCTGGCAAGGCGTCGAGCGCCAGATCTCGCCGATGTAGACGGACTGGCCCGCGACGACCTCGAACGACCAGGCCGGCACCTGGCTGGTCGGCTCGGAGACCGGATTGGCCCATTCCGCGGTGATCAGGTAGCGGCCGGGCGGCAGCGACAGCGCGCTGAGCGTGCCGTAATGGTCGGGGAAGTCGCTCTGGCGTGTGGCGTCGATCGGCAGCAGCGGGTGGCCCGCCACCATGGCCTCGGTGCGGGCGTCGTAGATCGGTGCCCACATCGCCGCGCCGATGCAGCGCTCGACGGCGCCGGTGCTCACCAGGACGACGCCGCGCGACAGGTCGGCGAACTGCGCCGGACTCAGCGCGCTCGGCGAGTAGTCGGGCGTTGCGCAGCCGGCCGCGGCGGCGAGCAGGGCGCCGGAGGCGGCGATTCGGACGAAGTTCATGGCGGCATGCGTCGTGGAAGTGGCCGTATTGTCGCGGCATCGGGCGGCCTGGCCATCGGGGACGGCGATAATCGCAGCATGACCCAAGACGAACTCAAGGCCCTCGTCGGCCAGGCCGCCATCGCCTACGTCCAACCCGGCAGCATCGTCGGCGTGGGCACGGGCTCGACCGTGAACCACTTCATCGATGCGCTGGCGAAGATGCCGGTGCGCGTGGCCGGCGCCGTCTCGAGCTCGGTGCAGAGCACGGAGCGCCTGAACAAGCACGGCATCCCGGTGCTCGAGGCCGGCGACGTGACGGGCCTGGGCGTGTACGTCGACGGCGCCGACGAGATCGACGGCCAGGGCTGCATGATCAAGGGCGGCGGCGCGGCACTGACGCGCGAGAAGATCGTCGCCGACCTGGCGGACAGGTTCGTCTGCATCGCCGACGAGTCCAAGAAGGTCGACGTGCTGGGCCGCTTCCCGCTGCCCGTCGAAGTGATCCAGATGGCCGTGCCGCAGGTGATGCGCCGCTTCGCTGCGATGGGCGCGCAGCCGGCCGTGCGCGCCGGCGTGCTGACCGACAACGGCCACCCGATCGTCGACGTGCGCGGGCTGTCCATCACCGACCCCGAGACGCTGGAGCGCGAGATCAACCAGTGGCCCGGCGTCGTCTGCGTGGGCATCTTCGCGCGCCATCGCGCCGACGTCTGCCTGCTGGGCACGGCCACCGGCGTGCAGACGCTCGCTTACGACAGGACCTGAGGCGCTTCGCGCCGGGCCCGCGGCGCGATCGCGGCGCCGAGCAGCAGCAGCCCGCCCCCGAGCGCCGCGAGCGCCGGCAGCAGCCCCGCGGCCGAGACCAGCGCCCCCACCGCGGTGGGCGTGGTCGCCGCGCCGAACCCGAGCACGGCCTGGCGCAGCCCCAGCACCTCCGCGCGCCGGCCGTCGGGCGTGCGCGCCTCCACCAGCGCCATGACCGACGGCAGCGAGCTGCCGAGCCCGCAACCGAGCAGCGCCTGCAGCACGATGTGCGCGCCCATCGACCGCAGCAGCGGCAGCAGCGCGAGCACCGCGCCGCTGGCGAGCAGCGCGCGCGTGATCGCGCCCCAGTCGCTGCCTGGGGCGCGCCACGCGTGCGGCAGCGCGCGCACGAGCAGCACCGCCGCGCCGAAGCAGCCCAGCAGGTTGCCCGCGACATCCGCCGGCCAGCCGTTCGCGTGCACGACGATCGGCACGACGAAGCCGTTGGCATTCCACGCCAGCGCCATGCCGAGATCGGCCAGCAGCAGGCGGCGCAGGCCGCCCAGGCCGCGCAGCGACCCGCGCGGCGGCCCGGCGTGGTGCGTCGTCGTCGCCATGCCACGCATGGATTGCAGACGCGACGCCCGCGCGGCCGCGCCCGCCAGCGCCGCGAGCGACACGGCGGCCAGCACGCCGAAGGTCGTGCTCGCGCCGGCATGCGACATCAGCTGCCCGGCCAGGAAAGGCCCGAAGCCGCTCGACGCGGCGGTGCCGGTCGCGAACGCCGAGAAGCCGGCGCGGCGCGTTCGCTCGTCGCGGCCGCGCGCGATCTCCGCCTGCAGCGCGATCAGCGACGCGGCATAGCCCAGGCCCACGGCCGCCGCCACGGCGGCCAGCACCGCGGGCGCCGGCCACAGCGCCGCGACGAGCAGCGCGAGCGTCGTCGCCGCCATCCCGGCCAGCGCGGGCCGGCGCGCGCCGATGCGGTCGACCCAGCGGCCCAGCGGCAGCGCGCCCAGCGTCGAGGCGAGCGCGAACGGGGCGAACATCAGGCCGAGCGCGAGCGACTGCACGCCGGCGTGCAGCCCCTGTTCGACCAGCGCCAGGCGCGCCCCCGACAGCGAGACATGGTTCAGGACGCACAGCGCGACGAGCGTGCGCACCGGCAGCGGCGGCGAGGCGGGGGAGGACGTCATCGCACCGATGTTGCCGTTGCGGCCGGCATCGGGGAAGTCGAGAATGCTGGCATCGACTATCAGGAAACCTGATGAGAGAACTGAACCTCGACCAGCTGCGCACGCTCGTGGCGATCGTCGACCTGGGCAGCTTCTCGGCCGCCGGCCGCGCGCTGCATCTCGCCCAGCCGACGGTCAGCCTGCACGTCAGCGAGCTCGAGAGCCGCCTGGACACCGCGCTGCTGCTGCGCGGCCATCGCCGGGTGACGCCCACGGCCGCCGGCGCCGACCTGGTCGCCCGCGCGCGGCGCCTGCTGCGCGAGGCCGACGACGCCGTCGAGGCGATCGAGCGCCACCGCGACGGCCAGGTCGGCCGCGTGCGCCTGGCCTGCACCGCCGGCGCCGTGACCTACCTGCTGCCGCAGCTGATCGCGGCCTTCGAGGCGCGGCATCCGGACATCGACGTGCAGCTGACGCTGGGCACCTCGGCCGGCCTGATGCGCGGGCTGTTCGTCGACGACTTCGACCTCGCGCTGGTGGCCCTGCCGCAGGCCGGCTACCCGACCCTCGAGCTCACGCCGCTGCGCCGCACGCCGATGCTGGCGATCCTGCCGGCCGGCCTCGCGGCCCCGGCGGCGGTGACGCCCGCGTGGCTCGCCCGGCACCCGCTGATCCTCGAGGAGCCGGACACGCACATCGCGCAGACCGTCACCGCCTGGTTCGCCGCGGCGGGACTGCGGCCGCGCCCACGCATCGAGGTCACGATCAACGAGATCACGCGCCAGTTGGTGGCCACGGGCTACGGCGTGTCGGTGCTGCCGTTCGAGCACCCCGACGAGACGCTGGGCGGCCGGCTGCAGGTGCACCCGCTGCGGCCCGCGCTGGTGCGGCGCATGGGCATCGCGCACCGGCCGCCGGTGCAGCTCGATGCGCCCGTTCGGCGCGTGCTGGACACGCTGCTGACGTTCCGCGACGCCAAGGCCTGAGCGCCTGGGCGCGCTCAGCCCGGCCGGCGCGACGCCCGCACCGCGCGCGCCGCGAAACGCGCCGGGTCCAGCGCGTCGACGAGGTCGGACGGCAGCGGGTAGGGCGCGTCGGCGATCCAGCTCGCGATCAGGCGCCCGGCCAGCGGCGCCCAGGTGAGCCCGCGCGAGCCGAAGCCCGACGCGACGAACAACCCCGGCACCCGCGGCCAGTGGCGCGGCTGGTCGGGCAGGGCGCCCCCGTCGACGGCGGGCTGCAGCGGCACGGCGCCCACCAGCGGCAGGCGGTCGGCGGCCGTCGCGCGCCAGCCCACGCGGCCATGCAGCTGGCCGCGCGCCACCAGCGTGGCGGCCAGGTGCGTATCGTCGTCGGCCGTCTCCACCCACTCGGGGCGCGGCGCGCTGAACGACGAGCCGGTGATCGCGGCGAGCTGGCGCAGGTTGTGCGCGTGGTCGGCGAGGCGCGCATCGGTGTCGGGATCGTCGGCATGCGTCGTGGCGCCGCACAGGACGTCGCCGCCGGCCAGCGTCAGCGCGTAGCCTGCGCCGGCGATCGGCCATTTCGGCGCACGCAGCCCCGGCGTGGCGGCCGCGACGATGCTGACCTGGCCGCGCGTCGACGCGAGCGCGGGCACCCAGCGGGTGTCCGCCGCCAGCGGCCGGCCGTCGGCGCCGGTGGCGCGCGACCACAGGCTCGTCGCATCGCCGGCGTTGGCGATGACGACGGCGCCTGCCGTGGCGAGCGTGTCGCCGGCGGCATCGAGCAGCTGCCACCGCCCGCCGTCGTGCCGCAGCCGCGCGACCGCGCAGGCGCCGCGCCACGCGATGCCTTGCGTGTCCAGCCACCAGCGCACCAGCTCGCCGGGCGCGATCCAGCCGCCGCCCGGATAGAACCAGGCGGCGCACGCCGGCCCGCCCGCGGCCTGCACCTGGTCGGCGCGCCAAGCCTCGAGCCAGTCGGCCGGCAGGCCGCTGCGCGCGAGGGCCTCGGCCAGCGGCGCGGCGTCGGCATGCTCGGGCACCAGGCGCAGCAGGCCGTCGTGGCGGCCGGTGACGCCGTTGGCCATCGCGCGCCCATAAGCTCGGCCGGCGGCGAGCGCTGCCGCGCGGTGCGCACGCGCGTGGATGCCGTCGTCGGCATGGAACACGCCGTGGAACAGCCCGGCCGGGTTGCCGGAAGCCGCGCTCGCGGGCTGCGGCGCGCGGTCGAACACGGTGCACTGCAGCCCCTCGCGCGCCAGCGCCTGTGCGCACGCGGCGCCCGCGAGGCCGCCGCCGACGATGGCGACGGTTCGCACGTCGCGGCTGCCGGTGCGCGCGACCGGCCGGCGCAGCGGCGCGCGCGGGGCGAACTCCGCCAGCGTGATGTGGCGCTTGCCGCCGATGCCGTCTGCGGCGCGCCAGGCGAAGCCGGCCTGCTGCAGGCCGTCGCGCACGGCGCGCGCGGCGCTCCAAGTGGCGGCCGTGGCCCCGGAGGCGGCCAGCCGGGACAAGGCCTTGAACACCTCGGGCGACCACATCCGCGGGTTGCGGTCCGGGGCGAAGCCGTCGAGGTAGAACGCGTCGACGCTGGCGACGAGCTCGCGCAGCCGCTGCGCCGCGTCGCCCAGCACCAGCAGGAGCTCGACGCGGCCGTCGTCGAACGGCAGCACGTGCAGGTCGGGCGTCAGTGGCGGCCACGACAGCCACAGCTGCGCGGCGAGCTCGGGGGCGCGCGAGCTCGCCTGCGCACGCCGCAGGTCGGCCACGCGCAGCGGGTGCTTCTCGATCGAGACGAAGCGCAGGCGCGAGGGGCGCTGCGGGTCGGCGCGCCAGGCGGCCCAGGTCGCCAGGAAATTGTTGCCCAGGCCGAAGCCCGTCTCCAGCACGGTGAACGTGTCGCGGCCCCCCCAGCGCGCGGGCAGGCCGTTGCCGCCCAGGAACACGTGGGCGGCCTGCTCGAAGGCGCCGTACGCCGCGTGGTAACGGTCGTCGAAGGTGGGCGCGCGCGGGCCCAGCGGGTCGCTGAAGTCGACCTCGGCGGGGATGATGGGTTCCGGCTTCATCGGCGCGATTTTGTCAAGGGCGGTCGGGTTGCGGTCCAGGGGGTTGTCTGCTGGCGAAAGTACCGCAAGATCGCGAGCGATCCGCGCGTCGCTGCGCGCGGTGCTGCCTGGCCTGTCCGTCACGCAGGTCGCCTGCTCGACCGTGGAGCGCAGTATCTCCGGATGCCGGCTTCACGCCCGCTTGTCCCGTCGAACAATCCGGTACGCCGGTGTGTGGAGGTCCAAGATGAAGAAGCATCATGCGCCGCTGGCAGCGGCTGTCTCCGCGCTGGCCCTGGCCGCCGCGCCAGCCCAGGCGGACACGCTCTGGAACTTCTCGTACTCCGGCTCCGGCGTCGCCGCCAGCGGATCGTTCGAGACGCTGGGCGACGGCTCCACGCCGTCCCTGGTGGAATGGATCAGCGGCACGTACTCGGACGGTACCACCGTCAACGGCGCCCTCAGCCTGGCGCCGACCACCCACCCCGGCATCAACGACAGCGCGGACGGCTTCTACACCTACGACAACCTGTTCGGCGGCCCGACGCGGATCAGCGCCGACGGTCTGCTGTTGCTCGCCGGCACCCAGGAGATCGACCTCTATCTCGACGACGTGCTGGGCATCACCAACGTGACGACCTACGACAACGGCGTCACGTTCAACTACACCGCGGTGAACCTCACGGCCGTGCCGGTCGTGCCGGTCGTGCCGGAGCCCGGCGCGTTCGCGATGCTGCTGGCGGGCCTCGGCGTGCTGGGTGCCGTGCGCCGGCAAAGAAAAAGCGCCTGAGGCTCGTGGCCTGCAGGCGCTGATTCGCGAGGCGTCGCGTCTCTCGCTGCCGGGGCTGCCGCTCGAACGCTGCATTCGCGGTTCGAGGGAGCGGCAGATCCGGCTTTGCCGGGCTGCTCGCGGCCAGCCCCTCGGGGACAGGAGGCGATAGCGGGCGGGGGCCCTCAGACCCGCTTGCGGTACACGTGCTCGCGCGTGTCGATTTCGATCTTGTCGCCGGACTCGACGAACAGCGGCACCGCGATCTCGAAGCCGGTGGCGATCTTGGCGGGCTTCATGACCTTGCCCGAGGTGTCGCCCTTGACGGCCGGCTCGGTGGTGACTTCGCGCACCACGGTGGTGGGCAGTTCGACCGAGATGGCCTTGCCGTCGTAGAACACCACTTCGACGGGCATGTTGTCCTCGAGGTAGTTGATGGCGTCGCCCATGTTCTCGGCTTCCACCTCGAACTGGTTGTACTCGGCGTCCATGAACACGTACATCGGGTCGGCGAAGTACGTGTACGTGCAGTCCTTCTTGTCGAGGATGATCTGGTCCATCTTGTCGTCGGCCTTGAAGACGACTTCGGCGCCCGAACCGTTGAGCAGGTTCTTCATCTTCATGCGCACGGTGGCGGCATTGCGGCCACCGCGGCTGTATTCGGTCTTCAGCACGACCATCGGGTCCTTGCCCTGCATGATGACGTTGCCGGCGCGGATTTCCTGAGCGATTTTCATGGGTCGATTCCAGAAACTAGTCGAGACTAGGGAGCGCGTTACGCTGGGGTCGAGGATGGGATGCCGGACGCGGGCACCTGAGGGCGCGGCCGCGTGGCGTTCGCTCGCGCAGCCGGACATCCTGCCGCTGACGTAACGCAAAGCCCTTTATTCTACCGCTTTTCGGCCACGAAGGCGAGGAGGCGGCTGGCCTGGTCGGGCGACGCGAGCAATTGCGCACGCCAGGCCTGCGCGGCTGCTGCGGCGGCGTCCAGCGCCCGCGGCGTCCACGCGGGAAGCGGGGAGACGGGGTCGTCGAGGGCGTTCCAGGCGGCGGTCCAGTCGCGGATCGCCTCGGCGGCATCGGGCGCGGCATGCGCCAGCGATCGCTCGAGGAAGGCCGCGATCTTGGCGCCGTGCGCGCCGTCGTCCTGCGGGTAGGCCTGCCAGATGAACGGCCGTCCGGCCCACTGGGCGCGCACCCAGGAGTCCTCGCCGCGCACGAAGTTCAGGTCGGACGCCCACAGCAGGCGGTCGTACCCCGCCTGAGTGAGCCAGGGCAGCGCGACCTGGCGCAGCGTGGCGGCGCCGTCGCCCGCCATGGCGAGCGCGGCCCGCGCGGCGCCGGTGGCCGCTCCGGGCGCGGTGGCGATCGCGGTGGGCCGGCCGTCGGCGGCGAGCGACGCGACGAGGCGGTCGAGCGGGGCGCCGGGGTAGCAGAACACGCTGACGAGGCGCTCGTCCGGTGCGAGCGCCAGGCCCTGCGACGCCAGCCAGCCGGCACGGTCGAACAGCGCCTGCTCGGATGCCAGCGCGGGCTCGTGCAACAGGCCGCCGGTGCGCGCCGTGAAGCCGGGATAGAAGAACCACTTCACGAGGCCGCGGGCCGGGCCGCTCATCTGCGGCGAGGCGAGTCCGTGGCTGCGCTCGACGTAGTCCTCGGCGCTGAGGTATTCCAGGTTGATCCAGACAGGCGGGCGGGCCTGTTCGCCGTGCGCGGCCATCGCGGCCAGGAAGGCGGGTGCGGGGTCGCAGCCGAAGGCCTCGACGACGACGTCGCCGGGCGGCGGGAAGCCGGTCGACGCCAGCCAGGCCGCGACGTCGACGCCGTCGTGGCCGTCCGGCGCCATCCAGCGCAGCGCGCTCGGGTCGTCCACCCACAGCCGCACCCGCTGCCCGCGCTCGGCCAGGTTGCAGGCCAGGCGCCAGCACACGCCGATGTCGCCGAAGTTGTCGATCACGCGGCAGAAGATGTCCCACAGCAGGGACGGCAAGGGCGGGGGCGTCGCGAGAGCCATGGGTGGGGTCGGGTCTTGAATCGTTGCGGGGCCAGGTCTTGAATCTTGCACCACGTCGGCGGCGCGCTTCGCGGCGATGCATGGCGCACGGCCTGGCCTCGCGACAATTCAGGATCCGAGCCCGCAACGATCCCGCCACGATTCGAGGCCGCACGTCGGCCCAGCGGCGCCGGCGCGGCACAATGACGAGTCCATGCCTCGTCCCAAGTCCCCGAAATCCGCGCCGGCCGACGCCGGTGCGATCCCGGCCGCCGTCGCCAAGAAGGGCGGACCGACGGCGTTCCCCGTGTCGTCGTCGCAGCTCGGCAGCGTCGAGGATGTCGAGGCCTGGATCGAGGATCCGGCGCACGAGGACACGCGCGCCAGCAAGGCCGAAGCGGCCGACCGGGCCGCCGTCGACGCCGCGCGCGAGGCGCGCGAGCGCGTGCTGGCCGAAGTGGCCGCGCTGCCGGCCATGCCCGGCGTCTACCGCTACTTCGACGTCGCGGGCAACGTGCTGTACGTGGGCAAGGCGCGCAACCTCAAGCGCCGCGTCGCCAGCTACTTCCAGAAGGACCACGGCGGCACGCGCATCGGCCACATGATCGGCCGCATCGCGCGCATGGAGACGACGGTGGTGCGCACCGAGGCCGAGGCGCTGCTGCTCGAGAACAACCTGATCAAGACGTTGAACCCCAAGTTCAACATCCTGTTCCGCGACGACAAGAGCTACCCGTACCTGCGCCTGGTCACGCACGCCTTCCCGCGCGTGGCCTACTACCGCGGCGCGGTCGACCGCAAGCACAAGTACTTCGGGCCGTATCCGGGGGCCTGGGCCGTCAAGGAGACGATCCAGCTGATCCAGAAGGTGTTCCGGCTGCGCACCTGCGAGGACACGGTGTTCGCCAACCGCTCGCGGCCCTGCCTGCTGTACCAGATCCAGCGCTGCTCGGGACCGTGCGTGGGCCTCGTCTCGCCGGCCGACTACGCGCGCGACGTCAACGACGCCGAGCGCTTCCTGCTCGGCGACCACGAGACGGTGATGGCGGAGCTGCAGTCGGAGATGCTGCGCCACGCCGAGGTGCTCGAGTTCGAGCGCGCGGCGGAATTCCGCAACCGCATCTCGGCGCTGTCGCGCGTGCTGCACCAGCAGGCGATGGACGAGAGCAGCCTGTCCGCGCGCGACAAGGACGTCGACATCCTGGCCGTCAAGGTGCAGGGCGGGCGCGCCTGCGTCAACCTCGCGATGGTGCGCGGCGGCCGCCACCTCGGCGACCGCGCGTACTTCCCGACGCACGTGGAGGACGCCACCGCGATCGGCGGCGGGCTCGAGGCCGACCTCGGCGAGGACGACGACGCGCCGGCGCAGGCCGCGGAGCCGGCGGTGCAGGTGCTGGAGGCCTTCATCGCGCAGCACTATCTGGGCAGCGCGCCGCCGCCGCAGTGGGTCACGAGCCACCCGGTCAGCAAGTCGCTGGTCGAGGCGCTGTCGCAGCAGACGGGGATGAAGATCGCCGTGCAGCACAACCCGCGCGAGCAGCGCCGCATCTGGCTCGAGATGTGCGAGAAGGGCGCCGACCTCGCGCTCGGCCGCCTGCTGGCCGAGGAAGGCTCGCAGCGCGAGCGCACCCGCGCGCTGGCCGACGCGATCGACCTGGCGCCCGACGACCTCGACACGCTGCGCATCGAGTGCTTCGACATCAGCCACACCGCCGGCGAGGCGACGCAGGCGTCGTGCGTCGTCTACGAAGGCCACAAGATGCAGAGCTCGCAGTACCGGCGCTTCAACATCACGGGCATCGTCGGCGGCGACGACTATGCCGCGATGCGGCAGGTGCTCACGCGCCGCTATGCACGCTTCGGCGTGGCCCCGGCGGCGGCATCGGCAGATGTGCAGCCCGCGTCGGCGGACGAAGCGTCGGTCGACGCGGCGCAACAGGTGTCGCAGGATGTCGCGGCCGATGCGCAGTCCGATCCGCTGACCGGCGCGCCGCTGGCGGCCGAATCGGCGGGCAGCGAGGAGCCGCTGGTCGACGCCGCGCTCGCCGAGCCGACGGCCGGCCCGCCGGCCGAGGCAGGCGCCAGGCCGGAGAAGAAGTCCTCCAGCGCACGCCTGCCCGACCTGGTGCTGGTGGACGGGGGCCGCGGGCAGGTCGCGATGGCGCGCGAGGTCTTCCGCTCGCTGGGCCTGGACATCTCGCGCATCGTCGGCGTGGAAAAGGGCGAGGGCCGCAAGGTCGGCCTCGAGGAGCTCGTCTTCGCCGACGGCCGCGACAAGCTCGCGCTGCCGCCCGATTCCGCCGCGCTGATGCTGGTGGCGCAGATCCGCGACGAGGCGCACCGCTTCGCGATCACGGGCATGCGTGCCCGGCGCGCGAGCGTGCGGACGGGGGGCAGCAAGCTGGAGGAAATCCCTGGCATCGGCGCGAAGAAGCGCGCAAAGTTGTTACAACGTTTTGGCGGCGTCCGCGGCGTCGTGGCCGCCAGCGTTGAAGAATTGATGGCCGTCGATGGCATCTCGCGAACCCTGGCCGAGGAGATCTACCGTGCCCTGCACTGACCAACGAGACGGCGCGCCGAACGCGCCCGGACGGCTGCGCCGCGTCGCCGCCTGGCTGGGGCTGTGCGCGCTGTCCGCCTGCCAGACGCCGCCGCCGCAGCCCGCGCGCGCCCCGTCGCCCGCGCCCGCACCCGCCGCGCGCGCGACGCCCGCCCCCGCGCCGGCGCCGGCGCCCTACACGCGCCCCGCGCGCACGGCCGACGAGTACAAGCGCCAGATCGCGCTGCGCCTGGTGGCGGCCAACCCGAAGACGACCTACCTCACGCGCGCGCCCGACATCCTGCTGGCGATCCCGATTCTCGAGGTCGAGGTCAACGCCGACGGCAGCGTGCGCCACATCAGCGTCGTGCGCACGCCCACGCAGGCCACCGACACCGTGCAGCTCGCGATCGACGCCGTCCGGCGCTCGGCGCCGTTCGGCGACGCGTCGCAGGTGCCGCGGCCGTGGAAGTTCATGCAGGTGTTCCTGTTCAACGACGACCGGCACTTCAAGCCCAAGGATCTCGATTGAGCGCGTCGCGCGCCCGGCTGCGGACATCCGCATCCGCGCGTCGCCGATTGCAAGGCAGAATGGCCCGATGTTCTTCACGATCCCGACTCTGCTGACCTGGGCGCGCATCGTCGCGATCCCGCTGATCGTCGGCGTGTTCTACCTGCCGATCGACGATCCGATGCGCAACCTGATCGCCACGGTGCTGTTCGTGGTGACCGCGCTGACCGACTGGCTCGACGGCTACCTCGCGCGCAAGCTGAACCAGACGTCGGCCTTCGGCGCCTTCCTCGATCCGGTGGCCGACAAGTTCCTCGTGTGCGCGTCGCTGCTCGTGCTGGTGCACCTGCAGCGCTGCAACGCACTGCTGGCGCTGGTGATCATCGGCCGCGAGATCGCGATCTCGTCGCTGCGCGAATGGATGGCCCAGATCGGTGCGTCCAAGAGCGTGGCGGTCCACATGCTCGGCAAGTGGAAGACGACGATGCAGATGGTGGCCATCCCGTTCCTGCTGTTCGACGGCCGCCTGTTCGGCCTGATCGACACGCATCTGTGGGGCACCTGGCTGCTCGTCATTGCCGCGGTGCTGACCATCTGGTCGATGGTCTATTACCTTCAGAAGGCGATCCCGGAGATCCGTGCAAAGGCGAAATGATGAGCCCCTCGCTCCTCCCGTCACTGTCCCCCGAGGGGGAGCCCGGATTGGCTCGGCTGCGAGCCTCGCTGCCCGAAGGCTCGTTGCTCGATGCATCTGCGATCAGGGTTTGCGCTGATCGCGCTCCCGGCGCCAGCGCAAGCTTGTGTAACGAATCGCCATACAATCCGCCTCTCGCTTGACACTGTCAGGCCACAAGGTCTGTAATCATCCGTGGCCGCCGAGGCCTCGATTTTTTCAAGGCGGGACGCCATGCAGACGGCGGTTCGCCGCGGTCTGAAGCGACCGCTCCATCAAACAATCGCCAGCGTATTTCCGAGAGGGGGTTCCTTCGTGAACAAGTCTGAATTGATCGAACACATCGCCCGCCAGGCCGACATCTCCAAGGCCGCGGCGACCCGCGCGCTGGAGGCGGTCATTGGTGGCGTGAAGACCACCTTGAAAAAGGGTGGCAGCGTGTCGATCGTCGGGTTCGGCACCTTCGCCGTGACCAAGCGCGCCGCGCGCGTGGGCCGCAATCCGCGCACCAAGGAACCCATCAAGATCAAGTCGGCCAAGGTGCCGAAATTCCGTCCGGGCAAGGGCCTGAAGGACGCGGTCAACTGACAGCCGGGTGCCGAGCCGCCCGCACCGAGGCGGCGCACGGCATCCAGACTCCAGCGGGTGCTTAGCTCAGTTGGTAGAGCAGCGCCCTTACACGGCGTAGGTCGGCGGTTCGAGCCCGTCAGCACCCACCACCCCTCGATCGATTCCCTGTTCCGGTCGAACCAGGCGAACTCCGGCAACCGAGTTCGCCTTTGTCGTTTTTTGCGATAGCGATCCTCGTTCCGTTCCAAGAGGCTTTCCATGTTTGATTTCGTCCGGTCGCACAACCGCCTCCTGCAGGTCGCCCTCGGCCTCCTGATCATCCCGTCGTTCGCGATCTTCGGCGTGTCCAGCTACACGTCCAGCAACAGCGAGCAGTCGCAGGCCGTGGCCTCCGTCGACGGCCGCGACATCACGCGCGCCGAGTGGGACAACCAGCACCGCAAGGACGTCGAGCTGATCCGCCAGCGCGCGCCGCAGGTCGACCTCAAGCTGCTGGACACGCCCGAGGCGCAGCGCCGCTCGCTCGACACCCTCGTGCGCGAGCGCGTGACGACGGCCACCATCGACCGCGAGCACCTGGCCGTGAGCGAGGACCGCGCGCTGCACGAGTACCAGACGAATCCGGAGTTCGCGCCGCAGCGCGCCATGACCAAGGAGCAGCGCGACGCCTGGCTGAAGGACCGCGGCCTCACGGGCAACCAGCTGCTGGCCAACATCGCGCAGTCGATGCAGCGCCAGGAAGCGACGCGCGGCCCTGCGGACAGCGGCTTCCTGCCCGCCGTCTCGCTCAAGGCCAGCACCGACGCCT
>Ga0157369_10004790_pt1 | contig 15906 bp, 15 predicted proteins | sample C25metaG_FD_113461 | JGI IMG/M metagenome (GOLD analysis project Ga0157369, IMG submission 113461) | Corn rhizosphere microbial communities from Kellogg Biological Station, Michigan, USA - C2-5 metaG | ecosystem: Host-associated > Plants > Roots > Rhizosphere > Soil | place: USA: Michigan... | reverse complement strand
CGTTGGCTCGCGCCGGCTTCGTCAGAGGGACGGAGAATGAAAAACGGCCGCTCGCGGCGGCCGTTCTGGTGGAGGTTGGTGGAGGTGGCGAGAATCGAACTCGCGTCCGGAAGCCCTCTGCAGTCGGGACTACATGCTTAGTCTCGTCGTTTGGCTCTCGCTCCCCCGACGCCGGCGGACAGGCTGCGGGAGAACCAGTCACCTTGCTTTAGCGCTTCACCCAAGTGACCCGGGTGGGCGCGATCGCCCGAAATGTCCTCGCTGTGGCTTGCGGTGTTACCCGCTCGTCACCCGGGCTGAGCGCCGCCCGGTGCGAGGTCCGGCGGGATTAAGCCGCCAGAGCGTAGCTATCGTCGTTCGCAGTTAAGTTTGCGAGTGCTCGAGTTTTACGAGGACAAGCGCCTCGGCATGCCCCGCGCTGCTTCGATACCCCCGTCGAAACCAGTACACCCCCGGTAACGATGCGGGCGCGCCGGAAAGCCGGCGAGCGCTGGAAGGGTCGATCATACGCCGCGCGGGCGACAGCGCTCGCGCGACCTGGCTAACATGGCGCCGACGCGCCCCGGATTCAATCCTTGACGCCGACGAGCAGCGACTGGATATCCTCGGCGTGCTCCTCCTCGACGGCAAGGATCTCTTCCATCATGCGCCGCGTCGTCGGGTCCTTGCCGCGCAGCCACTCGACGATCTCCCGGTAGCTTTCGATGGCGATGCGTTCGGCGACCAGGTCCTCGCGCAGCATGTCGCCGAGCGTGGTCCCCGTCTTGTATTCCGAATGGCTGCGCCGCGTCAGCGTATCGGGATCGAGATCGGGCTCGCCGCCGAGCTGGACGATGCGCTCGGCCAGCCGGTCGGCGTGCTCCTGCTCCTGCGTCGCGTGCTCGGCGAATTCGTTCTTCACCGATTCGGACGCGATGCCCTCGGCCATGAAGTAATGCCGCTTGTAGCGCAGCACGCACACGATCTCGGTGGCGAGCGCGGCGTTCAGCACTTCGACGACCACCTTGGGATCGGCGCCGTAGTTCGCGGTGACGGCGCCCGTCTGCATGTGCTGGCGCGCGCGCTCGCGCAACGTGGCAACGTCGGTGAGGAACGGCGTTGCGTTCCCGGGGCTGGTCGTCTTCTGCATCGTCATGCTCCTCAGCGCCGCGCCATCAGAAGCCCGAGAACCGCGCCGGCGCCCGCGGCCCAGGCAATCGCCTTGATCGGTTCGCGCCGCACGTAATCCTCGGTGGCATCACGCGTGCGCACGGCGCGATCCGCAGCCGTCATGCGCATCGCGTCGAACTTGATCTTGGCCGCCGCCATGCCTTCGGAGAGCTGCGTGCGCGCAACCGCAGCGCCCGAGCCCGACAGCGTGGTCGCATTGCGGAACAGCGTTTCGCAGTCGGCGATGAACGTGCGGAAATCGCGCGTGAGCCGGTCGAGATCTGGCGACACGGGCTTTGGCATCTGCGAAATGCTTCCGTTCCCGTGAACGGACATTGCTTGGGCATTGTCTTCCATGGTGACCCTCCGACTCAGCGCCGCGCGAGCGACAGCAGGAACGTTACGAGCGCCACGATCAGGAATACGACGAACAGGATCTTGGCAATCCCGGCGGCGCCGGCGGCGATGCCGCCGAAGCCGAAGAGCGCAGCGATCAATGCAATGATGAAGAACACGGCGGCGTAATACAACATGGCGATCTCCTCGAGCGGGTTGTTCGGGGCGCGTTTGCCGCGCCGCCATGGCCCCATGGCTCGCACCATTCATGCCATCCGACGGAACCTGGAATTGCTCCGGTAACCAAACGTTTAGACAGCAAGCACCTGATGCGCATTGCACGGCTTTGCGCGGGGTTTCTGCAATAACTGCCCGCCCGTCGGGCCGCTCCTACAGCGAAATCCGCTGCATGCTGCTATGGCTGGCGTGCGTTGCCCGCTAGGGTGGACGCGTGGCGCCCGGCCGTTGCGCTTGCGCTCGGACGCCCGCGATCGCGACGACGCGCATCGCACCCTTCCCGACAGGAGATCGCATGAATCCCGCAACTGCATTGGTGTTGACCGGCGTGACGCTCGCATTGGCCGCATGCAACAACCCTGATCCGAACCGCACGACGACGGCGCCGCCGGGCGTGCGCAACCCCACCGCGATCGTCGAGCCGATCACGACACCGAGCGCGCCGCCGGCGCCCGACCAGCGGACGCCGGTGGCGGCGAGCGCGAACCACGCCGCCCCTGGAACGAATCCGCAGGTGGCGTTCGCCGAGGCGAACGAACAACTCGCCGGCGCCGCGCCGCCCAGCAAGGGAGGCGCGCCCGACAGTCAGGCGCAGGCGGTCAACGCGCAGGCACAAGCCGCGCAAGCCCCCGACACGGCGGCGGCCGACGCGGCAAAAGCGCAGGCGATGACCGGCGGAAACGGCAAACGCACCCCGGGGACGACGCAGGACAGCGCGGCGAACAATCCGCGGCACGGCACGCTGACGGCAGCCGAGGCCTCGACGCAGATGCCCAAGGCGGGGCAGGCGAACAACTATTCCGATCCGGCGCTCGAAAAGGACAGCGGCCGTCCGTCCGACGGCAGCCAGGCGGGGAAATCGAAATAGAAAAAAAAGACGCCGCTATGTGGGAGCGGCGTCGAGGGCCCCTCGTTTGGGCGCGAGGGGGAGGGAGACGATGAATCAGAGTTCGTGCGGTGGGTCGCCCCGCGGTGCATCGATCGTCTGTACGGTCATCGAACCCAGCAGCGTGAAAACGACGAACAGCACGACGTTACCGAAAAACAGCACCTGCGCCATGACCGAAGTCGTGATGTTGTTGTCCACCACCCCGAGCACGCCGCTGGCGAACGCGAGAAGGAAAAATACCACCGCCCACTTCAGCATGATGTTCTCGCCGGACCCGTTGCGCGACCACAGATGAAACGAACTGTAACGAAGCGGTGTCGCTGCTCCTATCGGTGATCGGCGGATACGCCTGTAAGACAAACGCCGACGCGCCGGGCGCGCTTGAGATGGATACCCAGCCAACGTATAGTGGCAATTCCCTTTCGTCTCCCCCCGGAGCTCGTGCCGGGTCTGCAATGAAGCGGCTCCTTCCGCTGCGTGTATTGCTCCCGCTGGCGCTCGGCGTGATCGTGTCGCTCGGCGTGCTGGGCTTCGCCGAAATCGGCTATCGCCGTCTCGAGTTCGCGAACAAGGCGATGTCGGCCGCACTCGAGATGGAAACCGCCGTCAACGAAACGCTCGCCCTCATCGGCGAGGCCGAATCGGGGCAGCGCGGCTTCCTGCTGACCGGCGATCCCTCGTATCTCAAGCCGTACAAGGCTTCGTTGCCGAAAATCGACCATACGTTCGCGCGCCTGCGCGAGCTCATCAACGCCAATGGCAGCACGGTGATGATCGAGCACGCGGCCCAGCTCAACGTGCTGATCGGCAAGAAGCTGAACGAGCTCGAATCGACGCTGGCGCTGAACGAGCGCAATGGACGCGAGGCCGCATTCCAGTTGATCGACACCGGTCTCGGGCAGCGGCTGATGGACGAAATACGGACGCAGGCGCAGAGCATCCTCGTCGAGTTGAGCGAGTCGTCGCGCCGTGGCGGCACCCGCTGGGCGCAGGACATCGAGTTCGGCCGCGTCGGCATGCTGACGATGACCGCATTCACGATCGCCTTGCTGTTCGTCGTATGGGCGCTCGCGCGCCGCGAGATCAGCTCGCGCGAGGCGAAGCGGCGCACGCTCGTCGAGGAACAGCGCCGCCTCGAGCAGGAAGTCACCGCGCGTACCGAAGAGCTGTCCGAGCTTTCGACGTACCTGCAGACGGTGCGCGAAGAGGAGAAATCGCGGCTCGCGCGCGACATCCACGACGAGCTCGGCGGCATTCTCGTCGGCGCCAAGATGGACGTCGCGTGGGCCGCGCAGCGCTGCAAGGCCGCATTGCCCGAGGCCGCCGAGAAGCTGAATCGTGCACTGATGATCCTCGACGAAGGCGTCGAGATGAAGCGGCGCATCATCGAGGAACTGCGTCCGACCCTCCTCGACAACCTGGGCATCTCGTCGGCGCTCGACTGGCAGGTACGCCAGACGTGCGAACGCGCCGGTATCGCGTGCGAGCTCAACCTCGCCGACATCGAATTGCCGCCGGAGGTGTCGATCGCCCTCTACCGCATCGTGCAGGAAGCGCTGACGAACGTCGTCAAGTACGCCAGCGCCCGCAATGTCGACGTCGAGCTCCTGGGCGATGCGGAAGGCGTCTCGCTGATCGTGCACGACGATGGCGGGGGCCTGCCGGCCGGCGTCGAATCGAGCCGGCTGTCGCACGGCATCGCGGGCATGCGCCAGCGCGTGCGCGGGTTGAATGGCTCGTTCAAGATCAGCAGCCGGCCGGGCAGCGGCACCACCGTCGAAGTGTTCATTCCGTTGCCTGCGCCATCGGGGGCGCCCGTGGCCGGGGAAGTCGTCAGCGAGCCGCCGCGCCTGCCGGCGCCCGCGCCATCGCCATCGCCGGCGGCAACATGAAAAACCGGCCGGACGTCGTCGTCCGGCCGGTTCCTCGCACGCGCGCATCGGCGGTGCCCGTGCGCGCTGCGTGCGCCGTGACCTGCAGCTTGCCTCACATCCTGCCGTAAGGCTGCTCACCGGTCATGGAATTGCCTACGTCTTGCCATAGTGCGCCTTCGCGTCGCGCACGCACTGGTCCTTCGCCGCGCCGCTCATCGCGTCGCATTTCTCGGCGGCCGCCTTGTATTGCGCGTCGCGCGTGTCCTCACGCGCATCCTCGCGCGCATTGGCGCGCTTGTTTTCGGCGGTGCGCGTTGCATCGCGATCGGTGCGCGCCACCTTCGCATCGGCCTTGGCCTTCGTGTGCGCGGCCTTCGCCTGCTTGACGCAGACGTCCTTCTGGTTACCCGACATGTCGTCGCACTTTTCCTTCGCAACGTCGTAGTCGGCGTCGGCCTGCGCAACGCGCGCGTCGTACCGGGCCTTGGTGGTGTTCTTGTAGTTCGCCTCGAGCTCGGCCTTTGCGACCTTCTCCTTGCCCTTCGCTTCGGCCTTGCAGACATCCTCGGCGTTGCCCTTCAGCGAGTCGCAATGGTCGCGGTCGGCCTTGTATTGCGCTTCGATGCGATCCTTTTCGGCGCTGTACTGGTCGTGCGCCATCCCGTGCTTGTCGGCGGCGGCGGCGCTTCCCGCGAACGCGATGCCGGCGGCCGCGAGCAGGCTGATCATCAGTCGTGACATGTGGTTTCCTCCGGTTAATGGCGCACGTCGTTCACGTCACGCGACGCCGTGTTGTCGTCGTCATAGCGGTCGGCGAACGAGTCGATCTGCTTCTCGGCTTCATCCTTCGTGATGCCGTACGATTCCTGCAGCCGGCCGGCGAGCTGATCGCGCTTGCCGGCGATCTGATCGATTTGGTCGTCGGTCAGCTTTCCCCACTGCTCCTTGACCTTCCCGGTCATTTGCTTCCAGTTGCCTTGAATGCGATCCCAATTCATGCGTTTGCTCCTTTGAAGGGCCAGACCCCGAGGGTCTCGTCGCACGAACATCCTTGCAACCGGCATGCCAGTCTTAAACTCCTGCAACGTCAATGACTTGCGGCCACCAGGCCGGCTGCGGTTGCAAATTGCCTCGCACGCCGATGGAACTTCGGCGTCGAATGTAGGACGAGTCACGTTTTCGCGTGAGCGGGGTCGACCGCGGGCGCCACGACAGGCCGCGGCTCACCGGCGAGCAGCGTCGCGATCCGCTCGAGCGCGGGGATGCGGTCGGCCGTCGTCTTCACGACGGCGAGCAGGGGCACACCCACGAGCAGGCCCCAGCCGCCCCACAGCCACCCGAAGAACAGCAGCGCGACGAACACCGCCACCGAATTCATCCGGAATGCGCGGCCGAGCATCCACGCGCTCAACCCCATGCCGATCAGCGTGGCGGCAATGCCTATCAGGCCGGCCACGATCAACGCCCGCGTGATCTGCTCGAACTGCACGAACGTCGCGACGCCGGTCGCGAGAATCGTCACCGCGGAACCGAAGTACGGAATGATGTGGATGATCGCCGCGAACACGCCCCACAGCACGGCGTGCTCCACGCCGAATGCCACGAGGATGCCCCACGTCGCGATGCCGATCATCGAATTGAGGATCAGCATCGTCATCAGGTAGCGCTGGATCTGTGCATCGATCTCGTCGAGGATCTCGACGGTGATGCGCCGGGCCGCGAGCGTTGGACCGGCGAGATGGACCAACTTGCGCCGGAACGTGTCGCCCGAGGCCAGCAGGAAATAGGCGAGCAGGCCCGCGACGCCGATCTCGACGAATACGTCGAGCGCATTCGCCGACTGATCGGATATCCAGCGCTGCAGCGCGCTCGGCGCCGCCGGCGGCGTGGCCGGCACCACCGGTGCGTTGCCGGCGGCCTCGGCCGCGGCGCGATTCAGTTCTGCTGCCGCAGCGCGAACATGCCCCACCGCACCGTCCTTCTGCGCCGCCGTCTCGTGCGCGGCGAGCCGGATCTTGCGCGCGGCGTCGGGCAATCCGGCCAACGCGGAGGTCGCGTCGTCGCGCAGCAGGAAAATGCCGCCGCCGACGATCGCCGTCACCATCACGAGCACGAGGAGCGAACCGAGCGCCCGGTGCACGTGCAACCGCTCGAGCCCGGCGACCATGGGCTTGAGCGAATAACTCGCCAGCATGCCGACGACGACCGGGATCAGGAACGGCGAGGCGAGCTTGGCGGCGCCGACGATTGCCAGCGCGGCCAGCACGACAAGCGCCGTAACGGTCGCGCGTTGGCGCCGCGGCAGTACGGGTTCGGGAGGCTTCTCCATACGCAAACGACGCCTGGAGCCGGGATGTCGACTCCAGGCGCCGTCCGGTCAGGCGCTTTCGCTCGAGGTCAGTACTTCTTGTGCTCGTTCGCCTCTTCCTTGATCTTGGCGCCGCCCGCCTGGACGTCCTTGCCGGCGCCTTCCACGGTGTTGCAACCGGAAAGCAGCGCGAACGACGGGAGCGCGAACGTCGCGGCGAGCGCGAGTGCGATTAGGCGTTTCATGATGTCCCCTTTCGTAGAATGATGGATACGCGCGAGCCGATGGTACGGCGAGGCCGCAGCATCGGTAATGCAGCCGGCGTGCCACGATGAAAAGCCTTACCGTTCAGGGCTTTCCGCGAGTCGTCGCGCCGCCGCGTGCAACGTCGCTCCACGCCGCCGGAAATTGTTACATGCACGGTCAGCGCGATCCCGACGCCAGCAGGTGAACGAGCGCTAATGAACGTCGAAGCCGCGATCGGACGCGAGGTCGTCGAGCACCTCGCGCACGCGGTGATATTCGCGCGCCTTGTCGAAGAAATAATCGGCGCCGAGCGCCATGCTCTTCGCGCGATATTGCGGAAATGCATAGTTGGTGAGCACGATCACCTTCGTGTTCGGCGGGCGCCGCGAGATCAGCGCGCGCAGCACGCCGAGCCCGGTACCGTGGCGCAACTGAAGGTCGAGCACCATCGCATCCCACGGTGCCGCGCTCAGCATGCCGATGGCCGCCTGCTCGCTGTCGGCCTGGCCGATGATCTCGATGCGTCCCGGATCGGCGATCGACTCCGCGAGCCGCTCGCGTATCAACGGCGAGTCCTCGACGAGCAGCACGCGCAGGGCCGATTCAGTATCCACGTCCGTTCGATCCGGCGACATCCCGGCGCGCGCCGGATCTTCGTCAGCGGGAGACACTCCTGTCAGTCGCATCAGCCTCGCGTCCACCGGAAACGGCCACGCCGCGCGACGCCCGCGCCCGCGCCGGAGGTCCTATTCAATGAGTCCATTCTTGATGGCGTAGTACGTGAGGTCGGCATTGGATCGCATCGCCATCTTTTCGAGGATTCGGGTTCGATACGTGCTGACGGTCTTTACCGAAAGGTTCAGCTCGTCGGCGATCTTCGACACGGCGGCGCCCGACGCGAGCTTGCAGAAGATCTGGAATTCGCGTTGCGACAGCTCGGCATGCAACGGCTTTTCGCCGTCGCCGGACACGCCATCGGCGAGGATCTGTGCGAGCGACGGGCTCACGTATTTGCGCCCCTGCACGACCGTGCGGATGGCGCCGACGAGTTGCGTCGACGCCGCTTCCTTGTTCAGGTAGCCCGAGGCGCCGGCACGCAGGAGATTGACTGCGTACTGGTCCTCGCCATAGGCCGACAGCATCAGCACGGGCAACTCGGGCTTTACGTGGCGCAGCAGCCGCAACGTGTCGATGCCGTTCTTGTCCGGCATCGAAATGTCAAGCAGCACGACGTCGAACTCGGCCGCGCGCACCGCGGCGACCGTTTCCGAGCCGCTCGCCGCCTCGGCCGTGACTTCCATGTCGACCTGGTCGGCGATGAACTGCCGCAATCCGGCGCGGACGATGGCGTGATCGTCCGCGATCAAGATTCGAATCATCGAATGCCCGTAATCCCGCGAGGAGCGCGATTCTAGCCTAGATGGACGCGAGTCGAGCACCTTCCGCCTGGTACGCCGTCAGCCGGTTGTACAGCGTCTTGAGGCTGACGCCCAGCATTTCGGCCGCGCGCCGCTTGTTGCCGCGGCAGTGGTCGAGGGTTGCAAAAATCGCCTGGCGCTCCATCTCGGCGAGCGACGTGCCCACCGGCACGCGGAGGCATTCGCCCTCGACCGCCGGGCACGCCAGCCCGGCAAGGTCGAGCTCGACGACATCCTCGGCCATGATGAATGCGCGGTGCACGGCATTCTTGAGCTCGCGCACGTTGCCCGGCCAGTGGTAGGCCCGGATCGTCGTGAGCGCGGCACGCGAAAAGCGCTTCGACGATCCCGCCTCGACGTTGAGGTTCTGCAGGAAATGCTCGGCCAGGAGCTCGGTGTCGCCTTCGCGATCGCGCAGCGGCGGAAGCGTGATCGGGAACACCGCGAGGCGGTACATCAGGTCTTCGCGCAAACGCCCGTCGCGCACCGCGTCGAGCGCATCGCGATTGGTGGCGGTGAGCACGCGCACGTTCGTGCGGATCTCGCCGTCGCCGCCGACGCGCATGAAGCGCCCGGTCTCGAGCACGCGCAGGAGCCGCACCTGCATCTCGGGTGCCATCTCGGTGATTTCGTCGAGGAACAGCGTGCCGCCTTCGGCGCGTTCGAAACAGCCGCGATGCTGACGGTTGGCGCCGGTGAACGCCCCACGCTCGTGGCCGAACAATTCGGCCTCGATGAGGTTCTGCGGAATGGCGCCGCAATTGATGGCGACGAACGTGCCATGCGCGCGCGCACTGCGCTCGTGGATCGTGCGGGCGACGAGCTCCTTGCCGCAGCCCGACTCGCCGGTGATGAACACGGTGGCTTCGGTGGGCGCGACTTTCTCGATCATCCGGTAGACGTCCTGCATGACCGTCGAACTGCCATACAGACGTCCGAAACGTCCAAGCGCCGGCGCGGACGCGGCACGCGCAGCGGCCACGAACGGCAACGCGACGACGATGTCGTTGTTCGGTTCAGCGGTGAGCGTTTCATGAAGGGGCATTGAGTTCCTCTCGAGTGTCTTGTAGCAACAGACGGATCGTAGGGAAAACTTTTCACTGCCCGTATCGGCGCACCCCGGAACCTGTTGTACAGGTTTGTCCTACACCGGTTCGTGCGCTACAGTTGCAACTCTCCTTTGCCCGGATGAACATGCGCGACGTACCTGTCCTTCCGATGATTCTTTCCGGCGGCGCCGGCACGCGGCTGTGGCCGCTTTCGCGCGAAGCGGCGCCGAAGCCGTTCATGCCGTTGCCCGACGGCGAGACGCTGCTCGGCAAGACCGCGAGCCGCGCGCTCGCGCTGCCCGGCGTCGACGCGCTTCTTACCGTCACGAATCGCGACTACTACTTCCACACGAAGGATACGTACGCGGGCAACCGCAGCGGCGCATCGTTGGTGTACCTGCTGGAACCGTTCGGCCGCAACACGGCGCCGGCGGTGGCGCTCGGCGCGCTTTGCGCGAAAGCGCGAGGCCTCGGCCATCACGTGCTGCTCGTGATGCCCGCCGATCACCTGATTCGCGACGAGCGCGCGTTCGCCAGCGCCGTGGAGCGCGCCGCGCATCTCGCGTCGTCCGGCATGCTCGTCACGTTCGGGATCACGCCCACGCATCCGGAAACGGGCTTCGGCTACATCGAATGCGGCGCCAGCCTCGAGTGCACCGACAACGGCATGCCGGCCGCGTATCGCGTGCGCCGCTTCGTCGAGAAGCCGGCGCTGCCTGCGGCGCGCGAATACCTGGCCGCGGGGCACTACGTATGGAACTCGGGCATGTTCGCGTTCACCGCCGACGCGATCGTCGACGCATTCGCGCGTCACGCGCCCGGCGTGCTCGCCGCCGTGCGTCCCGTCGCGCAAGCGCTCGCGGGGCTCGCCACGGCGTCGATGCTGGAGATCGACGCGGCGCTGTTCGCGGCCGTCCCGGACATCTCGATCGATTACGCCATCATGGAACATGCAGCCGAGGCCGGTGAAGTGGCCGTCGTCCGCGGCGCGTTCGACTGGAGCGATGTCGGTTCGTGGCAGGCCGTGGCCGCGCTCACCACGGCCGACGTCGACGGCAACGGCGGGCAGGGCGAGCGGGTTGCCATCGCCACGCGTGGGACGTACGTGCATGCGGCCGACCGCATCGTCGCCACGGTGGGCGTCGAGAACCTGGTCATCGTCGACACCGCCGACGCCGTGCTGGTCGCGCATCGCGACCACCTGCAGCGCGTCAAGGACGTCGTCGGCGAGCTCAAGGCACGCGGCCACGAGGCGTACAAGCTGCATCGCACGGTCAGCCGGCCGTGGGGCACGTACACGCTGCTCGAGGAAGCGCCGGGATTCAAGATCAAGCGTATCGAGGTGCGGCCCGGCGCTGCACTGTCGCTGCAGCTGCATCACCGGCGCAGCGAGCACTGGGTGGTCGTGCGCGGCGTAGCACGGGTCACCAACGGCGCGCGCGAATTCGACGTGCATCCGAACGAGTCGACGTACATCCCGATCGAGACGCGGCACCGGCTCGAGAATCGCGGCGTGGAACCCCTGGTGATCATCGAGGTGCAGTGCGGCGACTACCTCGGCGAAGACGACATCGTGCGCTTCGAGGATCGGTACGGGCGCACGCCGGCGTGAAGCGTCGAACATGCAGACCGTCGAACCAACGGAAGACAGCGCCCGCCGGCTCGAAGCGGCGCTGCAATCGCAGCGCGAGACCGAACGCGCACTGCGTGAAGCGTTGGCGCAGCTGGAAGCCGAACGCGCCGACGGGCGGCTGTTGCAGGAGATCAGCGCCGAACTGACAGGCGAGCGCACCGGTGAACAGCTGTGCGAGACGCTGGTCGACGCCGCGGCGCGAATCATGCGCTCCGACTGCGCGAGCATCCAGATGCTCCACCCCGAGCGCGGCGGCTGCGGCGAGTTGCGGCTGCTCGCGCATCGCGGCTTCACCGCCGAAGCCGCGCGCTTCTGGCACTGGGTGCGCCTCGATTCCATGTCGAGTTGCGGCAAGGCGCTGCGCAGCGGCGAACGCGTCGTCGTGCCCGACATCGGGCAATGCGAATACATGGCGGACACCGACGACCTGGCGACCTACGTGCAGGCGGGCATCCGGTCGGTGCAGACGACGCCATTGCTCGCGCGAAGCGGGACATGTGTCGGCATGATCTCGACGCATTGGCGCGAGCCGCACCTGCCCTCCGAGCGCGACTTCCGGGTGCTGGACGTCGTCGCCCGTCAGGCAGCCGACCTGATCGAGCAACTGAACGCGCAGGAACGCGTGCGCCAGCGCGAGGAACGGCTGCGCGCGATTTTCGATTGCGCCGCAGTCGGCGCGGCGATCCTGACGCCCGAAGGGCGCTTCATCCGCGTCAACGATGCGTTCTGCGCGATCTGCGGCTATTCGCCGGAAGAGCTCGCGGCGCTCACCTGCGCCGACATCACGCATGCCGACGATCGCGCCGACGCGGACGCGCTGATCGCGCAGGTGCTGGCCGGCGTTTCGCCACGGGCGATGATCGAGAACCGCTACCTGCGCAAGGACGGCGCCCTCGTCTGGGTGCAGACCAGCGTGTCGATGACGCGCGATGCCGCCGGCGCGCCACTGCACCTGATCGTGCTCGCGCAGGACATCACGGCGCAGGTGCACTCGCGCGCGGCGATCGCCGAATCCGAGCGGCGGCTGCGCGAAAGCGACCGGCGCAAGGACGAATTCCTCGCGCAGCTCGCACACGAACTGCGCAACCCGCTCGCGCCGATTCGCAACGCCGCACAACTGCTGGGCTTCCACGGCGCGGGCGTGCGCGACCATGCGTGGGTGCGCGACGTGATCGAGCGGCAGGTGAGCCACCTGACGCGGCTCATCGACGACCTGCTCGACGTGAGCCGCGTCACGCGCGGCAAGCTGGAATTGCGCAACGCCCCCGTCGCGCTGCACGCCGTCGTGGCGGCCGCGGTAGAAACGGCCAACCCGGTCGTCGCGCAGCACGGGCACGAGCTCATCGTATCGCTGCCGGATGAGCCGGTGCATCTGCACGGCGATCTTGTCAGGCTCGCGCAGGTGTTGACGAACCTGATCACGAATGCGGCCAAGTACTCCGCGTTCGGCCAACCCATCACGCTTCGCGCCGAGGTCGAGCAGGCGAACGGTGGCGCGAGCCGTGCGCTGGCTGTGCGCGTGAAGGACAATGGCGTCGGCATCCCTGCCGCCGCGCTGCCGCATGTGTTCGACATGTTCTACCAGGTCGAAGCGTCACTCGAGCGGTCGCGCGGCGGGCTCGGCATCGGCCTGTCGCTTGCGCGGCGCCTCGTCGAGTTGCATGGCGGCAGCGTGAGCGCGCACAGCGACGGCCCGGGCAAGGGCAGCGAATTCATCGTTCGATTGCCGGTGCACGCCGACATCGCGATCGCCGCGACGCTGCCCGCCTGCGACGCCGCTTCCGAACGGGTCGTTCCGACTCGCATTCTCTTGGCCGACGACAACCGCGACGCCGCCGATGCGCTCGCGATGCTGCTGCGCCTCGAAGGTCACGACGTGCACCTGGCGCACGACGGCGTCGAGGCGGTGCAGGCGGCGTCCGCGCTCGCGCCCGACGTCGTCCTGCTCGACATCGGCATGCCGAAGCTGAACGGTTACGACGCGTGCCGTCGCATCCGCGGCACCGCGTCAGGCAGGCACATCGCGCTCTTCGCGCTGACCGGCTTCGGCCAGCAACAGGACCGCATCCGCTCCGAGGACGCGGGATTCGACGGCCATTTCGTCAAGCCGATCGATCTCGAAGCGTTGCGCAGGCGCCTCGCTTCGCTGTCGGCGCGTCCATAAGTGGCGTGCGTGCGGGCGCGCGTGAGCGGCTCGCGGTGCGCCGAGCCGCCAATTGCAGCGGCAAGGCGCAGCGCAACGGCGCAGCCGCACGCGAGGAGGGAGCGCCCCAGCGCGTATAATCGGCACTCGCGATTGATCGCATTCGCGCTTTTCGCATGCCGACGGCCTCCACCGCTGCTGCGACGGCCGCCGCAGCCCCTCTCCCGGTAACCCGCGAACCCGTCGCCGACTCCCGCGCGCCCGCAAACCCGTTTGCGGCGCTGCCTTCGCTCGTCAAATCGTTGCCCGGCGCGGCGCGGCGAGCGGCACTGCCGCCGCTGGCCGGCTCCGCGGATGCACTCGCACTCGCACAGATCGGCCTTGCGGCGCGCACCGAGGGGCACATGCTCGTCGTCGTGTGCGCGGACGCCCTCGCCGCGACGCGTCTTGCAAGCGAAATCGCGTGGTTCGCACCGGCGCTTTCGATCGGCACGTTCCCCGACTGGGAAACGCTGCCGTACGACCATTTCTCGCCGCACCAGGACCTCGTATCCGAGCGGCTCGCGACGCTCTACCGCATTTCGCGCGGCGAATGCGACGTGGCGCTCATCGCCGCGCAGACCGCGCTGTATCGGCTCGCGCCGCAGTCGTTTCTCGCGGCACACACGTTCTTCCTGTCGCAGGGGCAGCGCCTCGACGTCGACGCGCTGCGCGCGCAACTGGCGCTCGCCGGCTACTCGCACGTCACGCAGGTGGTGTCGCCCGGCGAGTTCAGCGTGCGCGGGGGGCTGATCGACCTGTATCCGATGGGTGCCGCGCTGCCGTACCGGCTCGACCTTTTCGGCGACGAGATCGAGACCATCCGCACGTTCGACGCCGACTCGCAGCGCACGCTCTATCCGATGCGCGACGTGCGCCTGCTGCCGGCGCGCGAGTTCCCGCTCGACGAAGCGGGCCGCACGCGCTTTCGCGGGCGCTTCCGCGAGGTGTTCGAAGGCGATCCGTCGCGCACGACGCTGTACAAGGACATCTCGAACGGCGTCGTGCCCGGCGGGATCGAGTACTACCTGCCGCTGTTCTTCGACGCGACGGCGACGTTCGTCGATTACCTTCCGGCCGATGCGCTGGTGTCGCTGCACGGCGATGTCGACGCGGCGGTCGCGCGCTTCTGGGAAGACACCGAGGCGCGTTACCGGCTGATGCGCGGCGACAAGGCGCGACCGCTGTTGCCACCGACCGCGCTATTCCTGCCGCACGACGAGTTTCGCGGCGCGATCAAGCCGCGCGCACGCATCGAAATGCCGATCGCCGATGCGCAGGCCGCGGTGGCGCCCGACGCACCCACGCGTCGCCTGCCGCCACTTACCGTCGAGCGGCGCGCAGCCGATCCGCTCGCGCCGCTGAAGCAGGTGCTCGCGCTGCTCGACGGGCGCATGCTCGTCGTCGCCGAAAGCGCAGGCCGGCGCGAGACGATGCAGCAGTATTTCGCCGAGTACGGCGTACGCCCGGCGATCGTCGAGGGCTTCGCCGATTTCGCGGCGAGCGACGCGAAGATCGCGCTGACCGTGGCGCCGCTTGCCACGGGCTTCGCGTGGCCCGAAGCGCGCATGGCGTTCGTCACCGAAGCCGAGCTCTACGCGAACGTCGTGCGTCGCGGCAAGCGCGACGCGGGCCGTCGCTCGAACGTCGACGCGATGGTGCGCGACCTGTCCGAGGTGCGCATCGGCGATCCGGTCGTGCACGAGGAGCATGGCATCGGGCGCTACCTCGGCCTCGTCACGCTCGACGTCGGCGACGGCGCGACGGAATTCCTCGAGCTGATCTACGCGAACGACGCCAAGCTCTACGTGCCGGTGTCGAACCTGCACGTGATCGGCCGCTACAGCGGCGCATCGCCCGAGGCCGCGCCGCTGCACGAACTGGGCAGCGGCCAGTGGGAAAAGGCGAAGCGCAAGGCGGCGCAGCAGGCGCACGACACGGCGGCGGAACTGCTCAATCTCTACGCGCAGCGCGCCGCACGCAGCGGCCACGCATTCTCGTTCAAGGCGCACGACTACGAGGCGTTCGCCGAAGGGTTCGGCTTCGAGGAGACGCCCGATCAGCAGGCGGCGATCGACGCGGTGATCGCCGACCTGTCGGCCGGCCGGCCGATGGACCGGCTCGTCTGCGGCGACGTGGGCTTCGGCAAGACCGAAGTGGCGCTCCGCGCGGCGTTCATCGCACTCGCGGACGGCAAGCAGGTCGCGCTGCTCGTGCCGACGACGCTTTTGGCCGAGCAGCATTTCCAGGTGTTCTCCGATCGCTTCGCCGACTGGCCGGTGAAGCTTGCCGAGCTTTCACGCTTCCGCTCGACGAAGGAGGTCAAGGCGGCACTGGAAGGCCTGGCGAACGGGCGCATCGACCTCGTGATCGGCACGCACAAGCTGATCCAGTCCGACATGAAGTTCAAGAACCTGGGGCTCGTCATCATCGACGAAGAGCATCGCTTCGGCGTGCGCCAGAAGGAGCAGTTGAAGAGGCTGCGCGCCGAGGTCGACGTGCTGACGCTCACCGCGACGCCGATTCCGCGCACGCTCGCAATGTCGCTCGAAGGCATCCGCGATTTCTCGGTGATCGCGACGGCG
>Ga0157369_10004788_pt1 | contig 15907 bp, 16 predicted proteins | sample C25metaG_FD_113461 | JGI IMG/M metagenome (GOLD analysis project Ga0157369, IMG submission 113461) | Corn rhizosphere microbial communities from Kellogg Biological Station, Michigan, USA - C2-5 metaG | ecosystem: Host-associated > Plants > Roots > Rhizosphere > Soil | place: USA: Michigan... | reverse complement strand
TCTATGTGCTCGAAGCCAACCCGCGCGCATCGCGCACTGTGCCGTTCGTCAGCAAGGCCACCGACGTGCCGCTCGCGAAAGCGGCCGCGCGCATCATGCTCGGCGCGGCGATCGGCGACCTGCGCCGCGAAGGCATGCTGCCGGCCGGTGACGGCGCCGACCTGCCGCTCGACGCGCCGATCTGCCTGAAAGAAGCCGTGCTGCCCTGGAACCGCTTCCGTGGCGTCGACACCGTGCTCGGCCCGGAGATGAAGTCGACCGGCGAGGTGATGGGCATCGACGCCGGCTTCGGCACCGCATTCGCCAAGTCGCAGGAAGCGGCGTACGGCGCACTGCCGACGAAGGGCCGCGTCTTCGTCTCGGTGGCCAACCGCGACAAGCGGCATCTGATCTTCCCGGTCAAGCGACTGGCCGACCTCGGTTTCGAAGTGCTCGCCACGGATGGCACTGCCGAGGTGCTACGACGCAACGGTGTGCACGCGACCGTCGTACGCAAGCACAGCGAGGGCACGGGCCCCGACGGCGAGCCGACGATCGTCGAACGCATCAACAACGGCGACGTCGACCTCATCGTCAACACGCCGTTCGGCAACTCCGGCCCCCGGCTCGACGGCTACGAGATCCGCACTGCCGCGGTGTTGCGCGGGGTGCCCTGCCTCACCACCGTGCAGGCGCTCGCCGCCGCCGTCCAGGGCATCGAGGCCCTGCGCAGCGGTGACATCGGGGTCGGCTCGCTGCAGGAGCATCACGCGGTGATCCGCGCCGCTAGAGGAGGGGGCAGCTGATGCCACCCGTGCAGGTCAAAGGTGAAGTGCTGTCGCTGAAGCCGGTCGGCGACTACTACGCGATGACCGTCGTCGCATCGGGGATCGCCGAGCAGACACGCCCGGGACAGTTCGTCGCGGTTGCGGTGAGCGGCGACAACGGCGCGATGTTGTTGCGCCGTGCGTTCTCGATCCATCAGGTCGCTGACCGCGGTGTCTACGGCGGCACTGTCGAGTTCGTCTTCGCAGTGCACGGCAAGGGCACCGCGTGGCTCGCGTCGCGCCGACCGCACGACCCCATCGACGTCGTCGGGCCGCTCGGCAAGCCGTTCAAGCTGCCGGCGCAGCCCGCCAACTGCGTGCTGGTCGGCGGAGGCTACGGGGCCGCGCCGCTCTTCATGCTCTCCGAAGCACTGCGCCGTCGCGGTTGCCGCGTCGACTTCGTGCTGGGTGCTGCCAACGCCGACCGGTTGTTCGGCGCGCTCGACGCCAAACGCATGGCCGCGAGTGTCGCCTTCACCACCGACGACGGCAGCTACGGCGAGCAGGGCGTCGTCTCCGACGTGCTGCCCGAGGTGATCGAACGCACGCGCGCCGACGTCGTCTACGCCTGCGGCCCGATGGCGATGCTCGCAGCAGTGCATCAGGTCGCCGCCGACTCCTACAACGGACAGGGCATCCCGACCCAGCTCGCGGTCGAGGAGTCGATGGCGTGCGGAGTGGGCGTCTGCATGACGTGCGTGTTGCCCGTCATCGGAGATGACGGCGAGACGCGTATGAGTCGGTCGTGCATCGACGGTCCTGTCTTCGCCGGTGACCGGATCCGTTGGGATGCCCTCGGCACGGTGCCGTCCGACGCCCTCGGTGCTGCGGCGATGGTGGCGCACTGATGGCCGACGTCACGATCCGCACGTCTGCCGACGCGACTCCGCCGGCGGATGTTGACATGACCGTCGACCTGGCCGGTTTCGAGGCGATCGACCCCGTCTTCACCGCGAGCGGTTGCGCCGCAGCGGGACGTGAGTTGGCGGCCTTCAACGACCTTCGAGCCATCGGCGGGGTCGTCACCAAGTCGATCCAGCTCGCCCCGCGCTCCGGCCGCCCGACACCGCGTATGGCCGAGACGCCGAGCGGCATGCTCAACTCGATCGGCTTGCAAGGCCCGGGTATCGACTCGTTCCTCGACAACGACCTGCCCTGGCTCGCCGACAACGGCGTCTGCGCCGTCGTGTCGATCGCCGGCTCGAGCGTCGACGACTACGCCAAACTCACCACGCGGCTGCGCGGGCAACCCGTCTCGGCGATCGAAGTGAACATCTCCTGCCCCAACGTCGAAGACCGCGGCCAAGTCTTCGCCTGCGACGCCAATGCTTCGGCTGCTGTCATCAGCGCCGTACGGCGCAACACACCCACCGGCGTGCCCGTCTTTGCCAAGCTCTCTCCTGATGTCACCGACATCGTCGAAATCGCCCGCAGCTGTGTCGACGCCGGAGCGCATGGGCTGTCGCTCATCAACACGACACTCGGCATCAGCATCGACACGACAACGCTTCGGCCGATCCTGGCCGGCGTCACCGGGGGCTTGTCCGGACCGGCGATTAGGCCGATGGCGTTGCGATGCGTGTGGCAGGTGCACGCGGCGCTGCCGGATGTGCCGCTGATGGGCATCGGCGGCATCCGCACCGGTGCCGATGCGCTGGAGTTCATCGCTGCGGGCGCGTCCGGCGTACAAGTCGGCACCGTCATCTTCAACGACCCGACCGCGCCACAACGCATCTCCCGCGAGCTCCGCGTCGCGCTCGCCGAGCGAGGCATCGACCGGCTTCGCGATGCGATCGGCATCGCCCACCGGCCGCCGCAGATCGCAGTGCCCGAGGACGCCGATCCACCCGGCGACGAGCTGGCCGACCCGCCGCCACTGCCACGCACGGTCCACTTCGAGGAGGCATCATCTTGACCGGCACCGACCAGCGCGCCCCGATCGCCGTCGCCCTCGACACCAACGACCTCGCCCTGGCGACCCGGTGGACAGCGGTCGTCGCGCCTTACGTCTCAACCGTCAAGGTCGGTCTTCAGCTCTTCTGTCACGAAGGGCCGACCGCTGTCGAAAAGGTGCGCGCGGCCGGCGACGTCGACATCTTCCTCGACCTCAAGCTCCACGACATCCCCAACACCGTCGCCGGAGCTGCACGGTCGCTCGCACCGCTCGCGCCGCGCATCCTCACCGTGCATGCCGCCGGCGGACCGGCGATGATCGCGGCAGCCGCGCACGCCCTGCCCGACACATTGATCGCCGGGGTGACGGTGCTGACGTCGCTGTCTTCGGAAGATCTCGACACGCTCGGCATCACCGGTCAACCGGCAGACGTCGTACGCCGGTGGGCCAGACAGTCCGTCGACGCAGGCGCCCGCGCGATCGTCTGCTCGCCGCAAGAAGTTGCGCTCGTGCGTGACGCGGTCGGACCCGACGTCGTGCTCGTGACACCTGGCGTGCGCCCGGCCGGCGCCGACACACACGATCAAGCGCGTGTCGCGACGCCGCAACAAGCCTTGACCGACGGCGCTGACCTGCTCGTGGTCGGGCGCCCGATCACCGCTGCCGGCGATCCCGGCCAAGCCGCTGCCGACATCGCCGCCGCCCTCCGCCCCCACTAGGCAAAATGATCATGGGGACGTGAGGGCGCCGCGCCGGCCTGTCGCACGCACAAGCCCATGATCATTCGCAATGTGGCGGCGTATCGCGTTGCGCAACCCTGTTGCGCTAGGTTGCCCGGCGTGCCCCTCCCGCCGTTGACGCCTGAGCAACGGGCAGCCGCGCTGGAGAAGGCGGCAGCTGCACGCAAGGTCCGTGCCGAGCTGCGCGATCGGCTCAAGCACGAGGGCGCTTCGCTTGCCGATGTGCTCGCCAGCGGAGAGACCGACGAGGTCATCGGCAAGATGCGTGTCGCCGCAGTGCTCGAGTCGATGCCCGGTGTCGGCAAGGTGCGTGCGCAACGCATCATGGAAAAGCTCGGCATCTCGCCCAACCGCAGGGTGCGCGGCCTCGGGACGCATCAGCGGCAAGCATTACAGCGAGAGTTCCAGGCCGGCGGCAACATCGCAGAGAGTGGCGCGTAGTTCGCGACTGACCGTGCTGTCCGGCCCGTCCGGCGTCGGGAAGAGCACGGTCGTCGACTATCTACGCCGGCACCACCCGGCGATCTGGCATTCGGTGAGTGTCACGACGCGGGCGCGACGTCCGGGCGAGGTGGACGGCGTCAACTACCTCTTCATCGACGGGGACAGCTTCGCGCGGATGGTCGCCGACGGCGAGCTGCTCGAGCATGCGAACTACGCCGGTCACTGGAAGGGCACGCCGCGCGGCCCGGTCGAGGAGAAGCTCGCGGCGGGTGTGCCCGTCCTGCTCGAGATCGACGTGCAGGGCGCGCGGCAGGTCAAGGCATCGATGCCGGAGACCTTGCTCGTCTTCCTGGCGCCGCCCTCCTGGGACGAGCTGGAACGTCGCCTCCGAGGTCGCGGCACGGAGTCCGTGGAGCTGATCCAGCGCCGGTTGGACACTGCCGCGATCGAGCTGGCCGCCCGCGACGAGTTCGACGAGACGATCGTCAACACCTCGGTGGAGGAGTCCGCGGAAGCCTTGGTGCGCCTCATGCAGGATCCGCCGAGTGCGACGTAGATGCCCATCTGACCCCGCCTGAATGGGCATTTTCGTCGCACTCGGCGGAAGGTGACAGGGCTTTCGGCTGCTAATCTGGATGACCGTTCACAAGCACGCAAGCAGAAGGGCACGACGTGGCCGGCACCGCCGCAGCACCCGAGGGCATCACCAACCCCCCGATCGACGAGCTGCTCGACAAGGTCGAGAGCAAGTACGCCCTCGTCATCTACGCCGCCAAGCGCGCCCGCCAGATCAACGCCTACTACTCGCAGCTCGGTGAGGGCCTGTTGGAGTACGTCGGACCGCTGGTCCCGACGCATGTCCAGGAGAAGTCGCTCTCGGTAGCGCTCCGCGAGGTCAACGAGACCATGCTCACTTTCGAACAGCTCGAGGCCTGACCTTCCCTCATGGCCGTCGACGGCCGTCGCCCGCACGTCGTCCTCGGCGTCAGTGGCGGCATTGCGGCGTACAAGGTCTGTGAGCTGTTGCGGCTGCTCAGCGAGAGCGGCCACGACGTCCGCGTGGTGCCGACCGAGTCGTCACTGAAGTTCGTCGGTGCCGCGACATGGGCCGCGCTGTCCGGCAACCCCGTGACCACCGACGTGTGGGCAGACGTCGAACAAGTGCCGCACGTGCGCATCGGTCAGGCCGCCGACCTCGTCATCGTCGCGCCGGCAACGGCCGATCTGCTCGCGCGGGCGGCGACCGGCCGCGCCGACGACCTGTTGACCGCAACCCTTCTGACCGCGCGATGTCCGGTCGTGTTCGCGCCGGCCATGCACACCGAGATGTGGGAACACCCCGCGACACAGCACAACGTCGCAACGCTGCGCGACCGCGGCGCGATCGTTCTCGATCCGGCCGTCGGCCGGTTGACCGGCGCGGACAGCGGTCCCGGCCGCCTGCCCGAGCCGGCCGACATCTTCACGGCAGCGACCCTCGTGCTCGACCGCGGCGCGCTGGTCGCCGACCTGGCCGGACGCCACGTCGTGGTGACGGCCGGAGGCACCCGCGAGCCCCTCGACCCGGTCCGCTTTCTCGGCAACCGCTCCAGCGGCAAGCAGGGCTACGCACTTGCCCGTACGGCGGTGGCGCGCGGTGCGGAAGTCACCCTCGTCGCTGCGAACGTCGCGTTGCCGGATCCGGCCGGCGTGAAGGTCGTCCGCGTTGGCTCGGCCGAGGAGATGCGCGACGCGGTGCGCTCTGCGCTCCCGAGCGCCGACGCGGTCGTCATGGCAGCAGCCGTCGCCGACTTCCGCCCGGCGACCGTCGCCACCGGCAAGATCAAGAAGACCAGCGCCGACCCCGCCCCCGTCGCGCTGGTGCGCAACCCGGACATCCTTGCCGAGATCGCCCACGAGCGGGCCCGCGACGGTCAGGTGATCGTCGGGTTCGCGGCCGAGACCGACGACGTGCTGGCCAACGCACGGGCGAAGCTGGCCGCCAAGGGGTGTGACCTGTTGGTCGTCAACGAGGTCGGCGCGGGCCGGGCTTTCGACACGCCGGACAACGCCGCGGTCATCCTCGGCAGCGACGGAAGCAGCGTCGACGTGCCGCTCGCGAGCAAGGACACGGTGGCTCACGCGGTCTGGGACGCGGTTGTCGTCAGGCTCGCTGGCTAAACTAAGCCAACGATTCGCACTAGTTGGGGAGTCTCGTGTCTCGTCGCCTGTTCACCTCTGAGTCCGTCACCGAAGGCCACCCCGACAAGATCGCCGACCAGATCAGTGACGCGATCCTCGACGCGATGCTCAAGGACGACCAGAGCAGCCGGGTCGCCGTCGAGACGATGCTCACCACCGGTCAGGTGCACGTCGCCGGTGAAGTGACCACGTCCACCTACGTCGACATCGCGGCGATCGTGCGGGAGAAGATCCTCGACATCGGCTACGACTCCTCCCGCAAGGGCTTCGACGGCGCCTCCTGCGGTGTGTCGGTGTCCATCGGCTCGCAGTCGCCGGACATTGCCCAGGGCGTCGACGACGCCTACGAGCACCGCGCGGAAGGCGACGACGACCCGCTCGACCGCCAGGGCGCGGGTGACCAGGGCCTGATGTTCGGCTATGCGTGCACCGAGACACCCGAGCTGATGCCGTTGCCGATCGCGCTCGCGCACCGGCTCGCCCGCCGGTTGTCCAACGTCCGCAAGGACGGCACCGTTCCCTACCTGCGGCCCGACGGCAAGACACAGGTCACGATCGAGTACGTCGACGACAAACCGGTCCGCCTCGACACGGTCGTCGTCTCCAGCCAACATGCCGCCGACATCGACATCGACACGTTGCTGGCGCCGGATGTTCGCGAGCATGTCGTCGAGCCGGAGCTCCACGCTGTGTCGAATTCAGCCGGCGGCGTCGACATCACCGGCTACCGGTTGCTGGTCAACCCGACGGGTCGGTTCGAGATCGGCGGCCCGATGGGTGACGCCGGTCTGACCGGTCGCAAGATCATCGTCGACTCCTACGGCGGCATGGCACGTCACGGCGGCGGCGCCTTCTCCGGAAAGGACCCGTCCAAGGTCGACCGGTCCGCGGCGTACGCCATGCGGTGGGTGGCGAAGAACGTCGTCGCCGCAGGGCTCGCCGATCGGTGCGAGGTGCAGGTCGCCTACGCGATCGGCAAGGCGCGCCCGGTCGGCATGTTCGTCGACACGTTCGGCACCGGTGTGATCCCGGACGAGCGCATCCAGGCCGCGGTCCTCGAGGTCTTCGACCTCCGCCCGGCCGCGATCATTCGCGACCTCGACCTGCTGCGCCCGATCTACTCGCAGACCGCCGCCTACGGTCACTTCGGTCGCCCGGAGCTCGACTTCACCTGGGAGGGCACGGACCGGGCTCCGGCGCTGAAGCGCGCCGCCGGCCGCTAACCCTGCCGAAGTTGTCAGGCGCTACCGGCGCCACAGCCCGCAGAGCGCCCGACAAGTCGCGACGCGAGCCGGCGGCAACGCTCCCGGTCGCTCGCGTCGCCGTCGACAACCCGCTGCCGCATCTCGACCGACCGTTCGACTACCTCGTCGCCGAGTCGCAGTCGGCCGACTGCGTGCCCGGCTGCCGGGTGCGGGTGCGCTTCGCCGGCAAGCTCCTCGACGGGTTCGTGCTCGAACGCGTCGAGAAGAGCGAGCACGGCGGTCGGCTCGCCTACCTCGAGCGGGTCGTCTCGCCCGAGGTCGTGCTCACCCCGGAGATCGCGCGACTTGCGCGCACTGTGGCGGATCGCTGGGCCGGGTCCCTGGCCGACGTGCTCCGCCTTGCCATCCCGCCCAGGCACGCCACCGTCGAGAAGCGTCCCGCGACCGGTCAGGACGTGGCGACAAAGTCGCCGCGGGCGCGTCCTGACAAGTCGCTTCGCCAGGTGCGCGAGATGCTGCCGGGCAACTGGCCGCGAGAGCTCGCCACGTTGGCAGCCGACGTCGTGGCGAGCGGCCGCGGGGTCGTCGCCGTCGTGCCGGACCATCGCGACCTGGCCCGTCTCGCGCAGGCACTCGCCGACGCGGTTGGTGCGGATGCCTGCGTCGCCTTGGCCGCCGACCTCGGTCCGGCCGAGCGCTACCGCCGCTTCCTTCGCATCTCGCGCGGCGAGGTGCGTTGCGTCGTCGGCACCCGCGGCGCCGTCTGGGCACCAGTAGACGACCTCGGACTCGTCGTCGTCTGGGACGACGGCGACGACTTGTACGCCGAACCGCGCGCGCCCTATTGCCACACCCGCGACGTTGCCGTCGCGCGAGCACATCTCGCCGACGCCGGCTGCATCCTCGCCGGTCACGCGGTGACCGCCGAGGGAGCGGCACTGGTCGAGTCGCGCTGGGCACGCGCAGTGGCGCCGGACAAGAGCGCGCGAACGCGGTCGCTGCCCGCGATCCGGGCAGCCGGTGACGACGTCGATCTTGCTCGTGACCCGGCGGCGCGTGCCGCCCGGCTGCCGAGTCTGGCGTGGCAGGCCACGCGCGAAGCGCTCGCCGCCGACTTGCCGGTGCTCGTGCAGGTGCCGCGGCTGGGCTACCAGGTGAGCCTGCAGTGCGCGCAATGCCGCGCGGCCGCCCGCTGCGCTGTGTGCGCCGGCCCGCTTCAGCGCACCACCGCTGATGCAGCGCCGGCGTGCCGGTGGTGCGGCGCCCCGGCGGCGGGGTGGAAGTGTCCGCAGTGTTCGTCGACGTCGTTCCGCGCCGTTGTGGTCGGCGCAAAGCGCACTGCCGAGGAGCTCGGGCGTGCGTTCCCGGGCGCGCCGGTGCGATCGTCCGTCGGCGATCACGTCCTTGGCGAAGTCGCGGCGGGTCGCCAACTGGTGGTCGCAACCCCGGGCGCGGAGCCCGTTGCCGACGGCGGCTACGGCGCTGCCCTCTTGCTCGACGGGTGGGCTTTGCTGGGCCGCGATGACCTCCGAGCCGGCGAAGAGGCGCTGCGCCGTTGGCTCAATGCCGCTGCATTGGTTCGCCCCGCCGCCGCGGGCGGCAAGGTCGTCGTCGTCGCCCCGGGCGAGCTGCGTCCGGTGCAGGCACTGCTCCGATGGCGTCCCGGCTGGCATGCGGCGCGCGAGCTCGAGGACCGGCGCGCCCTGCATCTGCCCCCGGCCGCTCGACTTGCCGCGGTCACCGGTCCGCCCGCAGCCGTTTCCGACCTGCTCGCGCATTGCGAGCTTCCGGGGGTTGCGGAGGTGCTCGGCCCGGTGCCGTCGCCACGGCGAAGCAACCACGAGGAGCCGGCCGAGCGTCTGCTCATCAGGGTGCCCCGGCGCGACGCTGCGCAGCTTGCGACAACTCTGCATGCGGCGGCTGCCGTACGAAGCGCACGGAAATCACCGGGTGCCGTCCGCATCGAGCTGGATCCGGTCGTCATCGGCTGAGCGTCGAACCGACCTACCATGGGACGGCGACCGACGCGCGAGGCAGAGGAGTCAACACAGTGGCCGTCCAACCGATCCGGCTGTTCGGCGACCCCGTGCTCACCAGCCGCGCGGACGACGTCACGACGTTCGACAAGGAGCTTCGGGTCCTCGTTCGCGACCTCACCGAGACAATGCAAGACGCGCCCGGCGCCGGTCTGGCCGCTCCTCAGATCGGGGTGAGTCTGCGCGTTTTCACCTACGACGTCGACGATGTTGTCGGCCACATCGTCAATCCCGTCATCGCCACGACGAGCGACGAGCAGCAAGACGGCGAGGAGGGCTGCCTGTCGTTTCCGGGCCTCAACTTCCCGACGCCGCGGGCGATGCGTGCCGTCGCGAACGGCTTCAACATGCATGGCGACCCGGTCACGATCGAGGGCAGCGAGCTGATGGCCCGATGCATCCAGCACGAAGTCGACCATCTCGACGGCATTCTGTTCATCGACCGGATGGACCCGCAGCAGCGCAAGCTCGCGATGAAGGCGATCCGCGACGCCGAGTGGTCCGGACTGGCGCCGACGCAGATCAAAGTGTCGCCGCACGCGACCCGCGGCCTCGCCGTCTGACGCGTGCGCCTCGTCTTCGCCGGCACTCCGGGCGTGGCCGTGCCGACGCTGCGGGCGTTGCTCGACGCGCCGCAACACGACGTCGTCGCTGTCGTCTCCCGCCCCGATCGGCCGGCGGGTCGCGGTCGTCACGTCGCCGAGAGCCCGGTCAAGGCAGCGGCACTCGCCGCGGGCGTCGAGGTGCTCCAACCCGAACGTGCGCGGGACCCCGACTTCCTCGATCGGTTGCGCACCCTTGCGCCGGACTGCTGTCCGGTCGTTGCCTACGGCGGCCTCCTCCCGCCGGCAGCCTTGGAGATCCCGGCGCATGGCTGGGTCAACCTGCACTTCTCTTTGCTGCCGCATTGGCGCGGGGCTGCTCCCGTGCAGCACGCGATCCTTGCCGGTGACGACGTCACCGGCGCGTCGACCTTCCGGATCGAGGAGGGTCTGGACACTGGCCCGGTCTACGGCGTCGTCACGACCGAGATCGATCCGCGCGAGACGGCCGGCGAGCTGCTGGCCCGTCTCGCCGAAACCGGTGCCGGTCTGATGCTGGCGACGATCGACGGCATCGCCGACGGTTCGCTGGTGCCGCGGCCGCAGCCGGACGACGGTGCGTCGTACGCCGGAAAGATCGAGGTCGACGATGCGCGCATCGACTGGTCTGCGCCGGCCCTTCGCATCGACAGAGTTGTCCGCGCATGCACACCGGCGCCGGGCGCGTGGACCACGTTTCGGGATCGCCGCGTGAAGCTCGGTCCGGTGCGTCATCGCTCGGAGTCCGGCCTCGCGCCCGGCGAGATCCGCGCCGAGCGCAACATCGTTGTCGTCGGCAGCGGAAGCAACGACGTCGAGCTGACCGAGGTGCGACCCGAGGGCCGCGGTCCGATGACTGCCGCCGACTGGGCGAGAGGGCTGCGGCTGCAACCGGGGGACCGGTTTGAGTAATGCCGCCTAGCAGCACCAAGGTCGATGCGCCGCGGCGAGCCGCAGCCGACGTCATCAGCGCTGTCGACACTGACTCGGCTTACGCCAACCTGTTGCTTCCGAGGCTGCTTCGCGAACGCGCCATCACTGGTCGGGACGCTGCGTTCGCGACCGAGCTGACCTACGGCACCTTGCGCTGGCAAGGCGTGCTCGACGAGGTCGTGGGTGCCGCGTCGAGTCGCGACGTTGTCACCCTCGACCCGCCGGTGCGTGCGGCGCTGCGGCTCGGCGCGTACCAGTTGCTGCACATGCGCACTCCTGCCCACGCCGCGGTGCACGCGACGGTCGAGCTCGCCCGGGCGACCAGCGGCCCGCGGCCAGTCGGGCTCGTCAACGCGGTGCTCCGCAAGGTCGGCGGTGCTGACTGGCCGACGTGGGTGCGGCGACTCGCCCCGAGCGACGAGATCGGCCGGCTCGCGTTCACCCACGGATACCCGCGCTGGGTGGCGCTGGCCTTCGACCGCGCGCTCGGGGGTGACCGCGACGAGCTGGCTGGCGCGCTGGCCGAGGACCGTCCCGTCACGCACCTGGTCGCGCGCCCGGGACGCATCGAACGCGACGACCTGCTCCGTGATGCAGGCCCCGACGCCACCGCCGGCACCTGGTCGCCCTACGCCGTCCGCCTCGGCAGCGGCGACCCCGCCAACCTGCCGGCCGTGCGGTCCGGCGCCGCGGCGGTGCAGGACGAGGGGAGCCAGATCGCCGCGCTCGCCGCCGCGCGCGTCGGGCTCGCCGACGGAGACAGTGGTGTCTGGCTGGACATGTGCGCCGGCCCGGGCGGCAAGGCCGCGCTGCTCGCCGGCCTGCTCCCGGACGGCGGGCGACTCGTCTGTGCGGAGCTGCAGCCGCACCGCGCGCGCCTGGTCGCAGGCGCTCTCGCCGGAGACGGGCAGGTCGTGATCGCGGACGGGCGCCGCCCCGCCTGGTCCGACGCCTCCTTCGACCGCGTCCTGGTCGACGCGCCTTGCACCGGCCTCGGCGCGTTGCGGCGGCGACCGGAGGTGCGCTGGCGACGCAGCCCGGACGACGTGGGTCGGTTGCACGAGCTGCAGGTGCAACTGTTGCTCGCCGCGCTCCGTTCGGCTCGCCCGGGCGGTGTCATCGCCTACGTCACCTGCTCGCCGCACCCGGACGAGACCCGCGCAGTGGTCGATCGCGCGGCTGCCGCCGTCAGCGGCGTACGGCGCCTGGACACCGCGGCGGTCATCGGCGTCCCCGACGTCGGGCCCGGCCCGGACGCACAATTGTGGCCGCACCGGCACGGAACGGACGCGATGTATGTCTCGCTGCTCATGCCAGAACACCGTTCGTAACCAACGGGCGCGGCCTACACTGCGCTGGAGTCAGGCGATCCTGGCTCTTGGTGCAGGCGGGGAGGGCTTGCGTGGGTGTGCAGATCGCGCCGAGCATCCTTTCTGCGGACTTTGCCCGACTTGCCGATGAGGTAGTTGCTGTCGGCAACGACGCCGACTGGGTGCACGTCGACGTCATGGATAACCACTTCGTCCCCAACCTGACCCTCGGCCGGCCCGTCGTCGAGGCGATCATCAAGAACAGCTCGCTGCCGGTGGACTGCCACCTGATGATCGAGGACCCGGATCGCTGGGCCATCGGCTACGCCGAAGCCGGTGCGTCGAGCGTCACCTTTCATGTCGAGGCGGCGCACGCTCCGGTGCGGCTGGCGCGCACTCTGCGGGCTGCGGGTGCGCGCGCCGGGATGGCGCTGAAGCCTGCGACAGCGGTCGAGCCTTACGCCGACCTGCTGCCAGAGCTCGACATGCTGCTGCTGATGACGGTCGAGCCGGGGTTCGGCGGCCAGCAATTCCTCGAGGTGGTCGTGCCGAAGATCCGCCGCGCCCGCGAGCTCGTGCGCGACGGGCAGCATCGGGTCTGGGTGCAGGTCGACGGTGGCGTCGACGAGGACACGATCACGCAGTGCGCCGAAGCCGGTGCCGACGTGTTCGTGGCCGGGTCGAGTGTCTACGGCGGTGACGACCCGGCTGCCGCCGTACGACGGTTGCGAGCCGCGGCCGAGCAAGCGAGCGAGCACGCGTGGTGGGCGGTGAGCAGGTGAGCACCGTGCTGGTCGTCGACGACGACATCGACATCGCCCGTTTCATCGAGGTCAACCTGCGCCTCGAAGGCTTCGACGTGTTGGTGGCACACGACGGCGAAGAAGCCCAGCGCGTCATTGCCGATCGGCTTCCTGACCTCGCGCTGCTCGACGTGATGATGCCGCGCGTCGACGGGGTCCAACTGTGCCGGCGGCTGCGCTCCGACCCGCTGACGGCGAGTCTCCCGGTCATCATGCTCACCGCGAAAAGCCTCTCCGCCGACAAGGTCGTCGGGCTGACGGCGGGGGCGGACGACTACATCATCAAGCCGTTCGACACGCTCGAGCTGATCGCTCGTGTGCGATCGACGTTGCGTCGTAACGCCGAGATGCGGGCGGTGTCGCCGCTGACCGGCTTGCCCGGCAACCAGCGGATCAACGAAGAGATCGCCTCCCGGTGGAACGGAACCACTCTCTTTGCGGTGTGCCACGTCGACCTCGACAACTTCAAGGCGTTCAACGACCGCTACGGATGGTTGCGCGGCGACGACGTCATCACATTGCTCGCCACGTCGTTGAAGGCGGCGGCCGGTGAGGTCGGGTTGCCGGTGCCGTTCCTCGGCCACGTCGGCGGCGACGATTTCGTCATCATCTGCGCGCCCGAACAGGTCGAGGCTCTGACCGCCGGTGCACTCGAACTGTTCGACAAAGGCGTCATCGGTCTGCACGACCCGGCCGACGCGGTCAACGGCTACATCTCACTGCTCGACCGGCAGGGCAACGAGCGGCGCTACCCAATCGTGTCCGTGTCGATCGGTGTGGCGATGACCGGGAGGCGGCAATACCGCGACCATCGCGAAATCGTGGCGGTGGCCACCGAGATGAAGGCGGTGGCCAAGCAGACGCGGGGCTCATCGGTCGCGATCGACCGCCGCGTGGATCGAGTGCCCGCCGAGGCCGCGGAAACCTGACGGACCGCAGGGCGACTTTTCGCACGGCGCGTGTCACAATGTCGGTGAACGCCTAGCAGCGCTCCGGGATCGGTGAAAATCCGAACCGGCGGTGATAGTCCGCGACCCGGCCACAGCCAGTGACCGGTGGACCCGGTGAAACTCCGGGACCGACGGTGAAAGTCCGGATGGGAGGAAGCGCGCGAGCGGACGCGAGCGTCGGTTGACGCCCGCGGGCCGACTCGTCTTTCCGCCTATGCCGCTCCCGGATCGCACGGCGACCGGGAGGTGAGATGGCGACACCCGCCGAGCTCGACGCGATGCGTCGCGCGATCGCAATCGCCGCTGACGCCGTCGGCCGGAGCAACCCCAACCCCGCGGTAGGCGCCGTCGTGCTCGACGCTGCCGGGGCTGTTGTCGGCGAAGGCGCGACCGCGCCGATCGGCGGGCCCCATGCCGAGGTCGAGGCGCTGTCCGCTGCGGGCGACCGGGCGCGGGACGGCACCCTCGTCGTCACCCTGGAACCGTGCCGTCACCTCGGCCGCACCGGCCCGTGCACCGACGCGATCCTTGCCGTCGGCATCCGCCGCGTGGTCTTCGCCGTATCCGATCCTCATGACGCTGCTGCCGGCGGCGCAGAGCTGCTGACCGCGGCCGGAGTCGAGGTGGAGTCCGGTGTGCTCGTCGATGACGTGCGGATCGATCTCGACCCGTGGCTCATCGCCGTACGCCGTCGGCGGCCGTTCCTGACCTGGAAGTACGCGGCGACCCTCGACGGTCGCACCGCTGCCGCAGATGGCACCAGCCGCTGGATCAGTGGTCCGGAAGCGCGGCGCGATGTGCACCGGTTGCGGTCGCGCGTCGATGCCGTGCTCGTCGGCATCGGCACGGTGCTCGCCGACGACACGGCGTTGACGGTCCGCGACTGGCCGACGGTGCGACAACCGATTCGGGTCGTCCTCGACGGTAAGGCGCGCACCCCGCTGTCCGCGCAGATCCTCGACTCCGCGGCGCCGACCTTGATCGCGGTCGGCACAGACGCGGATGCCGAACGGGTCAAAGCCTTGCGCGACACCGGCGCGGAAGTGGTGGAGCTGCCACGGAGCAACGGCCGGCTGGACCTGCGAGCTCTGATGGCAACGTTGCACGAGCGCGACGCGTTGCAGCTGCTGCTGGAAGGTGGCGCAACGGTCGCCGGGTCGTTCGTGCGAGAGCGGCTGGTCGACCGGGTCGTCGGCTATCACGCAGCAGCGCTGCTCGGTGCCGGACCGCCTGTGCTCGGCGACGCCGGTGTCACGACGCTGGCCGACGCGTTGCGTCTTGTCGTCGATGACGTCGTACGCGTCGGTGCCGACGTGCGTATAACCGCAACCGTGGATCGGGAGAAACGCTGATGTTCACCGGCATTGTCGCCGCTCTCGGCGAGATCACAGATGTTGTCGCCGACGGGGAGAACCGACGGATCGCCGTCAAAGGTGTCGACGTGACCGACGTCGCGATGGGCGACTCGATCGCCGTCGACGGAGTGTGTCTCACCGCCGTCCAACTCGACGGCGCGTCATTCACCGCCGACCTGCTGCCCGAGACACGGCATCGAAGCACTCTCGGCGACGTCGCCGTCGGACGGCGGGTCAACCTCGAGCTCGCGGCCACACCGTCCAGCCGACTTGGCGGCCACATCGTGCAGGGTCATGTCGACGGCGTCGGCACCGTCATCAGCCGCCGCCCCGGTGAGTCGTGGGACGACGTCGTCATCGACCTGCCGCACGGGCTCAGTCGTTACGTGGTCGAAAAAGGCTCGATTGCGCTCGACGGCGTCAGCCTCACCGTCGTCGCCATCGACGGAGACGGGATCACCGTGAGCCTCATCCCTGAGACGCTTCGCCGCACGACGCTCGGTGCGAAACCGGTCGGCGGCAGTGTCAACGTCGAGGTCGACGTCATCGCCAAGTACGTCGAACGCCTACTGCCGCCTCGAGTGGCGGCTGTGTCATGAGTGTCTTCTCTTCCGTCGAACGAGCAATCGCCGACATCGCCGCGGGCAAGCCGGTTGTCGTCGTCGACGA